>Ga0209798_10001778_pt1 | contig 12813 bp, 12 predicted proteins | sample DOMMetBare3Fresh_FD_187475 | JGI IMG/M metagenome (GOLD analysis project Ga0209798, IMG submission 187475) | Wetland sediment microbial communities from St. Louis River estuary, USA, under dissolved organic matter induced mercury methylation -... | ecosystem: Environmental > Aquatic >...
CGGACTTCCTCGCGTTTGAGTTCCGCTTCGAGGATGCGGCGCGCGTCGCTGTCGCGTTGGCGTTGCGACGCCGGGTCGACGCGACCCTCGCCGTTGCGCGGAGCAGACGCATTGGGTGCGCCTTCGCGCGGCTTCGCAACCGGCTTCACCGTTTGCACGATGGTGATCGGAGCGCCTTCGATCGTGCGGCAGTTCTTTTCCTTGGCCTCCTGGGCCGAGATGGAGTCGGTGTACAGCACGGGGGGCCCGGGGCAACGGTAGACCGTGCTCGGGGTGCCGGTGGCCTGCGCCCACGCCGATGGCAGCCATGCCATGCTCAGCAGGACCAACGACAGGTGCTTCATGGATCGAACCTCCGGGCCCGGCGGGCCACTATCCAATCGCTAACGTTCGATTGTCGCAAACCCGGGACAGGCAACGGAAAAAGGGACGGTGCGCCACCGTCCCTTTGACACAAAGTCGCACGCCACAGCACCCGAACGACTGGACCCCTCGGTCTCGCGGGTGGAATCGCCGGTGCCACGGGCACCGGCGAGCGTCCTACCTCACAGGCTGTAATACATGTCGAATTCGACCGGGTGCGTGGTCATGCGGAAGCGCGTGACCTCCTGCATCTTCAGCTCGATGTAGGCGTCGATGTAGGCGTCGGTGAACACACCGCCCTTGGTCAGGAACGCGCGGCCCTTGTCCAGGTAGCCCAGGGCCTGGTCGAGGCTGTCGCAGACGGTCGGGATCTTCGCGTCCTCTTCCGGCGGCAGATGGTACAGGTCCTTGGTGGCGGCCTCGCCCGGGTGGATCTTGTTCTCCACACCATCCAGACCGGCCATCAGCATCGCGCTGAAGGCCAGGTACGGATTGCAGGTCGGATCAGGGAATCGCACCTCGATGCGCCGGCCCTTCGGGTTCGGCACGTACGGAATGCGGATCGACGCCGAGCGGTTGCGCGAGCTGTAGGCCAGCTTCACCGGGGCTTCGAAGCCCGGCACCAGGCGCTTGTAGCTGTTGGTGCCTGGGTTGGTGATGGCATTCAGCGCGCGGGCGTGCTTGATGATGCCGCCGATGTAGAACAGCGCGAACTCGCTCAGACCCGCATAGCCGTCGCCGGCGAACAGGTTCTTGCCGCCCTTCCACACCGACTGGTGCACGTGCATGCCGCTGCCGTTGTCGCCGACCACCGGCTTGGGCATGAACGTGGCCGTCTTGCCGTAGGCATGCGCCACGTTGTGGATGATGTACTTCTGCAGCATCAGCCAGTCGGCGCGCTGCACGAGGGTGGAGAACTTGGTTCCGATCTCACACTGGCCCGGTGCCGCCACCTCGTGGTGATGCACCTCGACCGGAATGCCCATCTGTTCGAGCAGCAGGCACATCTCGGAGCGCATGTCCTGGAAGCTGTCGACCGGGGGCACCGGGAAGTAGCCCCCCTTCACCGCCGGCCGGTGGCCCATGTTGCCGCCCTCGAAGCTGGCGCCGGTGGACCAGGGTGCCTCTTCGGAGCCGATCTTGTACGAGGCGCCGGACATGTCGATGTTCCACTGCACCTGGTCGAAGATGAAGAACTCGGGCTCCGGGCCGAAGAAGGCCGCATCGCCGATGCCGCTGGCCTTGAGGTATGCCTCGGCTCGCTTGGCCAGCGAACGCGGATCGCGCTCGTAGGGCTTGCCGTCGCCGGGCTCCACCACGTCGCACGACAGGAACAGCGTCGGCTCTTCGTAGAACGGGTCGATGTTGGCGGTGTTGGGGTCCGGCATCAGCAGCATGTCGGACGCCTCGATGCCCTTCCAGCCGGCGATCGACGAGCCGTCGAACGCATGTCCCGATGCGAACTTGTCTTCATCGAAATGGGAGACGGGCACGGTGACGTGCTGCTCCTTGCCGCGGGTGTCGGTGAAGCGGAAGTCGACGAACTTGACTTCGTTGTCCTTCACCATCTTCATCACGTCGGCGACGGTCTTGGCCATCAGGAATCTCCTAGCTGAATCGCTTGTGTTCGGGGTTATGAGGGGGTCTTCAGGCGCCTGCGGCGCACTCGGGCGGAGCCGCGTGACGCGAAGCAGCCGGCAATCTAGCAGAAACCATGCCATTGACCGGGCCAGGCGGGCCCGCTAAGCAACGCCCACCGGGAATGTGGCGCGCACCGCATCGGTGCTCAATCAGCACCATCTTGGCTGCCGGTCTTGCCCGCTTGGCGCACCAACTCGGGGCCTAAACCCGCACCCTGAGCGATCAACCCTTCCTTCAAGTGCTGGAACGCCGCCGCGACAGTGCCGGCGTCGTCGCCCTTGACGCCGAGCTCGATGTGGCGGCCGTAGGCGGGATGATCCACGCTGGGTAGGCTGAACACCCTGATGCGGTCGAACCGGGCTTCGACGCGTTCCATCAGCGGAGTCAACGTCGCCTCCATCGCGCCCATCACGATCACCGATTTCTCGTGTTGCGGATCGCGCCCGTGAAGATGCCGGTAACGCGTGTCGAGCAGCCACTCGATCATCGGATGCGCCATCACCGGAAAGCCCGGCACGAAATGGACGTCGCCCACGCTGAACCCCGGAATCTTGTTGTACGGGTTGGGCACGATGTCAGCGCCTTGCGGAAACACGCCCATGTTCAGGCGGTGCACGTTGTCGGGCCGGTCCGGCTCGTGGGATTCGCCGCGCTCAACCGCCATGTCGCGCATGCGCTCGAGGATCAGGGCTTTCGCCGCCGGGTGCAGCACCAGCGCAACGCCCAGCGCGGCCGCCGCGCACTGGCGGGTGTGGTCGTCGGGTGTCGCACCGATGCCACCGCAGCTGAACACCAGGTCGCCACCGGCAAACGCATCGCGCAACACCGGCGTGATGTGATCACGGCGATCGCCGACATAACGTGCCCAGCTCAGGCCCAGGCCCCGCGCCGACAGCAGCTCGATCACCTTGGGCAGGTGCTTGTCCTGGCGTTTGCCGGAGAGGATCTCGTCGCCGACGATGATGAGGCCGATGTTCATGGCGGCGGCAGCGCATGCGCGGCGGTGGTGGCGTCCGGCGCCGTCGGGGCGGCGTCGATGACGGCGGTGGCCGCGCTCGCCTCGCGTCGCATCCGCTCCAGCGCAGCGAGCGCGAAGTGCGCGAACCACAGCGCGCTGAAGGCAAACACCAGCGTGTACAGCCACGCCGACAACGGAATCAGCAGCGGCGCCAGCACCAGCGTCGCGGCGCTCAGTGCCCACAACAGCGATGGCGCGGCGCCCAGGTAGCCGGTCATCACGCCCATCACCAGCAGCGACCCGCGGTGGCGACGGATCAGTTCGCGCCGCTCCACCGGATCGGCGTGTTCGGCCAGCGCGTCATGGCTCATCACGCGATAGGTCAGCCAGCCCCAGATCAGCGGCGGCAGCACCAGCATCATGGGCGGAATGAACCACAGCGGCAGCGTGACCACCAGCGCCGCAAGAGCGACCACGCTGCTGCCGAGCGAGACCCACAGGCTGCCGAGCAGCCCGGCACCGCGGCGGCGTTCCAGTGCAGGAAAGCGGCGTGCCGCCACCAGCCGCACGATGGCGGGCGCCATCAGCAAGGCCACCAGCAGCACCGACATCACCACGACCACCGGCACGACCAGCATGACCACGATCACCGGCGACAACACGGCGCGAAACGAGACGGCACCGCTGACGCGCTCGATCCACTGCAACGCGGCGTCCACCGGCGGCCAGCTTTGCAGCGCGGCGCGCACGCCGTCCACCGCCGCTGCCCAGTACAGCCAGCCGAACAGCAGGGTCAGCGAGGCGCCGACCAGCAGCGGCAACAGCGACAGCGCGATCACGCGCGGGTGAATGCAGTACGCCAGCGCGCGCCAGAACGCGTCGAGCAGGTCCTTCATGGGCGTGCGGGCCTGTTGCTCGGCGTCAGCGCAGGTTGCCGGTATGGCCGAGCGAATAGCGCCCCGGCTGCGGCCATACGGTCAGTCCGTGCGGTTCGGCCCCGACCTTGATCTGCGTTACCGCACCGTTGCTGGTGTCGAAGCGGTAGATCACGTCGTCGAAACGCGCCGCCAGCCACAACCACTTGCCGTCGGCGCTGACGTTGCCCATATCCGGGCTGCCGCCGCCGGGCACCGACCAGCGTGCGGTGATCTTCTCGGTGGCGAAATCGATCACCGTGACACTGCCACCGCCGAGCTTCGGGCCGTGGATCAGGTGCGACCCGCGGTTGGCCACGTACAGGCTCTTGCCGTCGCGGCTGGGGTACAGGCCGTGCGCTCCAAGGCCGGTGGTGATGAACCCGACCTGCTTGAAGTTGTCGCCATCGACCACGTGCACGCCGTCGGCGTGCATGTCCGCGATGAAGAAGCGCTTGCCGTCGGGCGAGGCGCGGATGTCCTGCGGCATGCCGCGCGGCACGGTGCAGACCTCGGTTTCGCCTGGCTCCCAAACCTGCCCCGGTTTGCGTGCGGCGGCGGGCGCCTCCTTGAAGCGCGTGGCCGGCATCTGCAGCTTCAGGTAGCCCAGCACCTTGCGCGCCACCAGGTCGATCTTGACGATCGTGCCCGAGAACTCGCATGTGAAGATCGCGAAGCGGCCATCGATGGAGAAGTCGGCATGGTTCACGCCGGGGCAGCCCGGCACGTCGATCGAGTACTGCATCGCCATCGTCTGCGGGTCGCGGAAGTCCAGGCGCTTGCGCGCCTCGGCCACCACGATCGCAGACTTGCCGTCGGGCGTGAAATACATGTTGTACGGGTCATCGACCACCACCGGCTTGCCCGGCTTGCCGGTGCGCGGATCGATCGGCGTCAGGCTGCCGTCGGTGGTGCCCTCGGCGTTGTTGGTCACCCACAACGTGCGCAGGTCCCACGACGGCACGATGTGCTGCGGCCCGTCGCCCACCTTGAAGCGCCCGGTCACCTTCATGGCCACAGGATCGACCACGTACACGTCGTCCGATCGCAGGTTCGGCACGTAGATGCGCTCGAGGTCGCCGCGCAGCGCGGGGCTGATCTTGTCGGCTGCGGTCTCGCTGTAGAGATTGCGCGGGTCCGGCACGGGCGGCATTCCGGGCACCGTGTTCACGGCGGCCACCGGTGTTGCGCCCGGCGCGCTGGCAGGCCCGGCCTGCGCCCAGATCAGGCTCGCCGCCGTCAGACCGATCGTGGCTGCCGCCGCTGGCGCCCAAGGCGCTCCAATGACCGTCAATTTCACCGCTGTCCTTTCATGGTCGTGTCTTGATCATCAGTTCGCGCGCCGCGCTTCGTTGCCGGATCGCGGCCACCGAAACCGCGACGATATGGTCGACACCGAGTTGCCCCAGTTCCGCGCTCGATCGACGCGGGTCGCCCGACACGCCGCCGCCGGATTGCGCCGCGGTGTCCAGTTGATCGCGGCGCACGAGATCGGCCTGCACGGCCATTGCGAGCGAGGTGTCGGCCAGTCCGGCGTGCTGGCCGATCTCGACAGCCGCGAATCCCTTGGCCTTCAGCATATCGGCAAAGTCCGCCTGAGACGCGCGGTAGTACTCGCTCAATGCAACGACTCGATACGCCGGTTGCCTGGCCCACTCACGGTTCAACTTGTCTGCCACACGCGCCAGTGACGCCTGGTAGCCGCCATGGTCTCCGAGCAGGATCACCTGCCGAAAGCCGTGCCGCCTGAAGCTGCGTGCCGACGCCTCGACCACCGCCTCGAACGCCGCCTCCGGCACCGAGATCGTGCCCGCCCAGCGCATGTGCTGCGTCGGCGGCTCGATCGCGCCTTCGGGCACGTAGGCCATCACCGGCGCCACCACCGCCTGTCCCAGCCGCTCGGCAATGCGGCCGGCCAACGCGCGCACGCGCACGTTGTGCTTGCCGAGCACGATGTGCGCGCCGTTCTGCTCGGTACCGCCGATCGGGACGAGCACCGAGGTCGCCCCGGCGGCGATGCGATCGCGCAGTTCGGTCGACGTCAGCTCTTCCAGGAAGACGGTGTTCGCTGCAGCCAGGACCGGCGGCGTGGCCCACAACGCCGCACAGATCGCGATCCACCGGGCCGCCCGTCGGCGGCAATCACTCATCGTCGCCGCCGAGAATGCCCCCGAGCAGGCCGCCGCCGGCCATGCCGGGCAGGATCGATCCCTCCTCGCGCGAGCCGCCGCGTTGCGGGGCCGCGGCGAACACGCGGCTGGCCAGGCGCGAGAACGGCAGGCTTTGCAGCCAGATCGTGCCGGGCCCGGTCATCTTCGCGAAGAACAGCCCCTCGCCGCCGAACAGCGCGGTCTTGATCTTGCCGACGTACTGGATCTCGAAGCTCACGTTGGGCGTGTACGCCACCACGCAGCCGGTGTCGACGAACAGCGTCTGCCCCGGTGCCAGCTCGCGCTTGAGCACGGTACCACCGGCGTGCACGAAGGCCAGGCCGTTGCCTTCGAGCTTCTGCATGATGAAGCCTTCGCCACCGAAGAAGCCGACGCCGAGCTTCTGCTGGAACGCGATGCCCAGCGACACGCCGCGCGCCGCGCAGAGGAACGCATCCTTCTGGCATAGCAGCGTGCCGCCAAGCCGGTTCAGGTCCATGGGCAGGATCTTGCCCGGGTACGGCGCGCCGAACGCGACGCGCAACTTGGTCGTGCCTTGATTGGTATAGACGGTGGTGAACAGCGACTCGCCGGTCAGCAGTCGCTTGCCGGCGCCGAGAAGCTTGCCGAACAGCCCGCCCTGGCTTGCGGAGCCGTCGCCGAAGACGGTGTCCATGCCGATGCCAGCATCCATGAAGAACATGCTGCCGGCCTCGCCAACCGCGGCTTCGCCGGGATCGAGCTCGATCTCGACGAACTGCATCTCCGAGCCCTTGATTTCGTAGTCCACCACGTCCATTGCCATGTCGCACTCCCGCTGCCGCATTCGAGAACCGGCGCGATGGTAGCGAACTTCGGCCACCCGCCCTTGCGCGGGCGCGACGCCGCAGCGCCTTGGCGCTGCCTCACGGCAGCTGGCGCAGGGTCGACTCGGCGATCAGGCCGGCGAGACACAGCATCGCCAGCGACGCGGCCACCGCCGGCAGCAGCAGCCATTGGGGGCCGAACTTGCGCGGTGCGATGCGGAAATGTCGAATCCATGCGGCCATGATTGCGCTCCTGTGCGGGCCCGGCCGCGGCTGCAGCGGGCCCACGCAGGCTAAGGGCGATGGCGCACCGGTGCATCCCGCGAAGGCGGTACAGCCGTCGCGCGATTGCGTTCGCGCGCCGCGCCTCAGGCCGCCAGTGGCATGTCCAGCGCGATGCGCGTGCGTCCGGGCTGGCTGTCGACCTGCAGGGCGCCGCCCAGCCGCTGCGCCCGCGAACGCATGTTCAGCAGGCCGCGACCCGGCCGATCGAGCCCGGGCTGCAGGCCGCGGCCGTTGTCGGCCACCTCGGCGTGGACCCGGCCTTCGACGACATTCAGCGTGATGTCGATCTGCGTCGCCCCGGCGTGCTTGAGCGCGTTGGTCAGCGCCTCCTGCAACACCCGCAGCACCTGCAGCGCCTGGTTCGGCGTCAGGTCCAGCCGCTCGTCGGGCACATCGACCGACCACTGGCTGCGAATTCCCCGCGCCTGCAGCAAGGCCTCCCAGCGAAAGCGGAAGCTGCCGAAGGTGCCGAGAAAGTCGCGGTCTTCCGGCGCCATGGCTTCAAGCGCCAGCCGCATCTCGGCGATGCAGGCGCGCAGGGCATCGGCCACCTCCTCGGTCGACATCTGGTCGCGCTCCACGCGCGACAGCGAGGTGAACAGCGTCGAGCCCAGCCCGTCGTGCATGTCGCGCATGATGTGAGCCCGCTCGTCGGCCGCGGCCTGCACACGCTCGAGCTTGGACAGCCGCTCGTAGTTCGACGCCAGCTCGCGCTCGCGCGCCGCGACGCGTTGCTCCAGCGTGCGGTTGAGTTCCTCCAGGTCGCGCATGGCGTTGAGAAACCGGGTGGTCAGCACCGTGCCCATCACCAGCAGCAACAGATTGGCGCCGAAATGCAGCAGGAAGATGCGGTGCGCGAGCCAGTGCGGCGACAGCTGACGCAGCAGGTCGGAGTCCCAGGCCATCGCGTAGTCGTGCACTCCGGCCACCACGCCCAGCGACACCGAGAGCATCAGCGCGACCATGGTCTTCGTGCGCTGGCGCCACGCGGCCACGACGGTCAGCACCACCATCGACAGGCCGACGGGAATCATGCCGCCGATCCACAGGCGCCCCGCCAGCGACTCGCTGCCGCCGCTGGCCAAGTAGGCGATGGGCCCGAGCAGCCAGTACAGCAGCAGCCCGCGTTCGACCGCGGGCCGCTGCCAGCCGGCCAGGCGCAACGTGAACAGCGTCATCAGGATCACGAAGCCGCCGTTGGCGCTGTGGTACAGCAAGCGCCAGGTCGGCCACCAGGCCTCGGGCAGCACCTCGACCACGAAGGTGAGCGTGCGAAAACCCCAGAACAGCGTGGCGCCGGCGAACAGCCCGTAGAGCACCTCCTCGCGCTTGCCCAGCCAGATGAACAGCACGAACGCACCCACCACCGCACAGGCGATGGCGGTGAACTGCGGCATCGTGTGCACCCAGAACAGCCGGCGCTCGTGCACCGGCAGCAGCTCGGCGTGCGCACCGATCGCCAGCGCCGGCAACCGTGCGCCGCTGGGCAGGCTGGCGGGCGCGACCCGCAGGTGCAGCAGGTTGCGCCCGCTGTGCAGCACCGAGTCGGGCAGCGCCACCAGATGCGGCCGCTCCCAGCGCACGTGGCGCTGCGGCGTGGCCTCGGCGATCTGCTCGACCGGCACGCCGTTGAGCATCACCGCGCCGCCGCCGTACAGGTACGGCAGATAGACCGCCCACGAGTCGGCGCGTGGCACCGGCACCTCGAACGCCACGCGGTACCAGGTGGCCGACGTGCCGCGCAGGTCGGGCAGCGTCACCACCGCCCAGGGCGCGTCGTCGCCCGGCGGCACCGGCGCGTCGGACACCAGCATCTCGGCCCGCGTGGGCTCGATCAACGCGGCGGTGCCGCGCCGGTGCGGATCGACCGTGCAGCTGGCCAGGCCAAGCGCCAGCAGCGCCATCGCGGCGCCGATCAGCAACCGGTCACAACAACCCCATCTGCCCGGCTTCATACACGGCTTCGCCGCGCGAATGCACGGCGAGCTTGGAATAGATCTTCTTGACGTGCGTGACCACGGTATGCGGCGAAATCGACAGCACCTCGCCCACCGCCTGGAACGACAAGCCCTTGGCCACCAGGCGCAGGATCTCGGTCTCGCGTTCCGACAGCGGCGACGGCTCGGGCTGCGCCATCGCCTGCACGCCGGCCGGTCGCTGGTGAAACCGCGCCAGCACGCGCCGCGCGATGCTCGGGCTGATCGGCGAGCCGCCGGCACGCAGCTGGTGGATGCAGGTGGTGATCTGCTCGGGCATCGCGTCCTTCAGCACGTAGCCCGTGGCGCCGGCCTCGATGCTCGACAGCACATGCCCATCGTCGCCGAACATCGTCACCACCATCACGTCGCAGGCCGGGTGGCGTGCCACGGCATGACGGATCACCTCCACGCCGTCCATGTCGGGCAGGCCCAGGTCGACCAGCAGCACGTCGATCGGCTGGGCGTCGAGCATCGCCTTGGCCGCAGCGCCGTTGACCACCGCGCCGGCCAGTGCCAGCTCGCGGTCGGACAACACCGCGTCGGTGAAGCGGCGCAGGAATTCCGGTTCATCCTCGACGATCAGCACCCGCGTCGACATCGGCACCTCCTCGGTGCGCATTGTGCGTCGCGTCGGCCGCGCACGGATACCGCGTTTGCGGTACGCGCCGCGCGCCGCTACGCCGCGAAGATCCGCGGCAGCTCCACGGCCGCGGTGCCGCGCACCGTCAAGTGTGCCTGGTCGTCGATCTCGCTGGGATGCGGGTTGACGATCGCGACGAAGGCGCCGGCACCTCGCGCGGTTGCGGCCAGGCCGGCCGCCGGCCACACCGCGCCCGAGGTGCCGACCACGAGCATCAGGTCGCACCGCGTGGCGGCCCGCTCGGCCGCCTGCATCGCGCCATCGGGCAGCATCTCGCCGAACCACACCACGGCCGGCCGCACCAGGTTGCCGCACCGCGTGCAATGCGGCGGGCGACCGGCCGCGGCGTCGGTGGTGCTGCATCGCGGTCGTTCGCGGCAGGGCTCCAGCCAGTTGTCGGCCAGGATGTCGCCGTGCAGGCGAATCGCCTCGGAAATGCCGGCGCGCTGGTGCAGGTCGTCGACGTTCTGCGTGACGACCGTCAACACACCCGGCCGGCGCCGCGCGAACGCTGCCAGCGCCAGGTGCCCGGCATTCGGCCCGGTCGCCCGCACGCCGCTGCGGCGCTCGGCATACCAGTCCCACACCATCGCAGGATCGGCGCGAAAACCGTCCACGCTTGCCAGCTGCGCCGGGTCGAAGCGCGACCACAGGCCGGTGCCGCCGCCGGGCCGCCCCAAGGCGGTACGCTCCCCGTGGGGGACCGGCACCGAAGGTGCCGTAGGGGCGCCATTGATCGCATCGCGGAACGTGGGAATGCCGCTCTCGGCGCTCATGCCGGCGCCGGTGAGCACGCAGACCGCGCTGGCGGCCTCCACCCGCGCGCGCAGCGCGGCAACGGGCTCAGCCACCACGCTGGCGGCGCGCCTCGTACAGGCACACGCCGGCGGCCACCGACACATTGAGGCTTTCCACCGCACCGAACATCGGGATGCGCACCAGCGCGTCGCAGCCGCGCCGCGTCAGCTGGCGCAGGCCCTTGCCTTCGGCGCCGAGCACCAGGGCCACCGGCCCGGACAAGTCGGCCTCGTACAACGTTTGCGGGGCATCGTCGGCGGCACCGATCACGCGGATGTGATGCGACTTCAACTCGGTGATCGTGCGCGACAGGTTGGTCACCATCAGGTAGGGCACGGTCTCGGCGGCGCCACTGGCCACCTTGGCCACGGTGCCGTTGATGCCCACGGCATGGTCCTTAGGCGCGATCACCGCCTGCACACCGGCGCCGTCGGCCACACGCAGGCAGGCGCCGAGGTTGTGCGGATCGGTCACGCCGTCGAGCAGCAGCAGCAGCGGCGCGCCCGACACGTCCTCGAGCACCTCGTCGAGCGTGCGCGCCTGGAAGGTGCGCTCGACGCGCGCCACCACGCCCTGGTGGCCGTGCGTGCCGCACAACTTCTGCAGCGCCGCGTCGTCGCTGTCCACCAGCTTGGTGCCTGCGGCCCTGGCGCGCTCGACGAACTGTCGCATGCGGGCGTCGCGTCGCGTGGCGTCGACGTGGACCTCGATCACCGACTCAGGCGCGGTCTTCAACCGCACCGTCACCGCATGGAAGCCGAACAAGACACGATGGGCGCTCATGGCGCCCATCGTAGCGCCGCCGGCGCAGCAGTCGCCTGCTGCTCCGACCAGTGATTTACGCGGCGACGCTCAGCAGCGCGCCGGGCCGGGTGACCGCTTCGGCGGTGGCCGGATCCTCGCCGCGCAGGCGTTGTGACAGCGATTGCAGGAAGGCGCTCAGTTCGCTGCGCAGCGAATCGCCGCTGGCGACCGGCTTGCCCACGGCCCGCTGCAGGCCGGCAAAGGCGCTCAACAGCGTGCCGAAGGGCGACACCGGTGCCGCGGCGGCCGTCTGCCCGATGCTGATCGAGGCCACGACAATCACGGCGTCCTGCGATCCGACCGCTGCAGGGGCCGCGCCGGCGACCGCAGGCTCGGGCGTGCCGTCGCCCATCGGCGCCAGCGCGGTAACGCTGGCCGGCGCGGCCGGCGCCACCGCACTGCTGGTAGTCGGCGCCGGCGCGACCGGCGTGTCCGGCACCGGCGTGACCGACGCCGAGGCGCCGCCAAAGCGCTGCGCCAGGCCATCGACGCGTTGGGCCGGGTCGCCCCAGCCGCGGTGCCCGTGGTGGTGGTGATGGTGACGTTGACCCCGGTCCTCATGTTCGCCGTCGTCGCCGCGGCCCTGTTGGAGCCCCGAACGCAGCGCCTGCATCAAGGCACGCGCGAAATCGATCAACGCGTGCTCGAGATCGGGCGCCGCGGCGGCTCCGGCGGCCTCGGTGGCCGGGGCGGATTGCGCGGCGGCGGCGGACGTCGACGTCGCTGCCCCGGTCGACGCGGCGGCCGCGCCGGAGGTCGAAGGGCTCGACGCGGTGGACGATGCAGCCGTCGGCTGCGTCGCCCGGGTCATCTCGAGCAACGCATCCTTCAACGCTCGAAACAGCGGCGAGCGGCGCGGGCTGTCGCAGCCACCGCCATGACAGCTGTCTTGCGCCACCGGCTGCGGCGCGGGGGCGGACGCCGGCGCCACCGCCCTGGCATCGGCCATTGCCGCGGTCGAGGTGTACTGCACAAAGGAAAACGTGAGCGAGGTGATCGTCATGGCAAATCTCTCCATCCACTGAACGGGTGCGCCACGAACCTCGATCGCCGTCGACTCGGCTGCGTACGCCAGAGTGGCTTTCGGCATGCCCCTGTTACAGGCTGAGGGTGACATTGGCGCCAAAGGTAACCGTGACGCCGTCGCCACCCAGTGGCCGCCCGCAGGCGCGAGGCGTCAGCGGCGCAGCGCGATCCAGCCCATCAGGGCACCGATCAGCAGCGGTTGGTGCAGCATGTAGAAGCTCAGCGACCAACGCCCCAGCAGCGCCAGCGGCGACAGCGCCGACGGCAGCGAACCCTGCAGCGAGGCCGGGGCACGCGCCAGCAGTTCGCGCCCGGCAGCCAGGCCCCACAACAGCACGCCCAACCACGGCAACACCGGCACGTAGTCTTCGGTGACCGGCTTGCGCGTCACCAAACCCACCCAGCGCAACCATGGCCCGTTGAACAGGTCGTGGCGCCACAGCAGCGGC
>Ga0209798_10001780_pt1 | contig 12800 bp, 13 predicted proteins | sample DOMMetBare3Fresh_FD_187475 | JGI IMG/M metagenome (GOLD analysis project Ga0209798, IMG submission 187475) | Wetland sediment microbial communities from St. Louis River estuary, USA, under dissolved organic matter induced mercury methylation -... | ecosystem: Environmental > Aquatic >...
ATCCAGCCGACCTGCCGGGCGGGCACGCCCACCATCAGCGCATGGGCCGGAACGTCTCCCAGGACGACTGCACCGGCCCCGATGAAGCAGTATTCCCCCAGGGTGGCGCCGCAGACCACGGTGGCGTTGGCGCCGATGGTGGCCCCCCGCCGCACCAGGGTGGGCCGGTACTCCGACTTCCGGGAGACGTGGCTCCGGGGATTGGTGACGTTGGTGAAGACGCAGCTCGGGCCGCAGAAGACATCGTCCTCGAGCATCACCCCCTCGTAGATGGAGACGTTGTTCTGGACCTTCACGTTGTTGCCCAGCCGCGTGCCGCCCATGACCACGACGTTCTGGCCCAGATTGCAGCGTTCGCCGATGACGGCGCCGGACATGACGTGGCAGAAGTGCCAGATCTTGGTGCCCCGCCCGATCACGGCGCCGTCGTCTATGTAGCTGGATTCGTGGACGAAGTAGTCGGGCATGGGAATCCTTGTATCGGTTTGGGCTTAGGAGTCATCCTGAGCGGAGCGAAGGAGGCATGCCCTGACGCATGCCCCCTTCGCTGCGCTCAGGGTGACTCGTTACTCTGAGTTCAAGTACTCTCCGCGCGCGCCGATCAGCTTCACCTCCGGCTCCAGCCGCACGCCGAACTTCGCCGCCACCTCCCGCTGCGCCAGCTCGATCAGCGCGCGCACGTCAGCCGCCGTGGCCCTGCCGGTGTTCACGAAGTAGTTCGCGTGCATCGCCGAGACCTCGGCTCCACCGACGCGCGCGCCCTTGAGTCCCGCCGCCTCGATGAGCTGGCCGGCGGTGCGCGGGCCGCCCTCGCGCTGCCAGCTCGGGCCCGACGGGTTCTTGAACACGCTGCCGCAGCAGGGCTGGTTGAACGGCGTGCCCCGCTGCCGCCAGTCGAACATTTCGGCGATCTGCTCGTCGAGCTGCGCCTGGGGCTCCGCCCGAAGCCGGACCACCGCCTCGAGCACGATCCGGCCGTCGAGGCCGCTTCGCCGGTAGGTGAACGGCACCTCGGCCCGCCGGAGGACCCGGTCCCGGCCGGTGACATCCACCACCGTGACGCGCTCGACGACCTCGGCCCAGTCCCCACCGTGGCAGCCGGCGTTCATGTAGACGCCCCCCCCGACCGTGCCCGGCACACCGACGAAGATGTGGAGCCCGGCGTAGCCCGCCGCGGCGGTACGCCGCGCGGCGAGCGGGGCCGGCAGCCCGGCGCCGAGCGTCCAGCGGTCGCCCTCCTGCCGGAGCTCGTCGAGCCCCTTCCCCAGCCGGATGACGAGGGCGTCGAGCCCCTCGTCGGGGAGCAGGATGTTCGAGCCCAGGCCGACCGCGAACCACGGGATCCCGGCCGCGTGCGCCAGGCGGAGCGCCGTCCCCACGTCTTCCGCGGTGGCGGGCAGGACCACCGTGGCGGGCCCGCCGATCCGGTAGGTGGAGTACCGCGCCAGCGGCTCGTCCTCCCGCACCTCGCCGCGGAGCTTCGCCCGGAGCGCCCGGGCGAAGGCCGGGTCGCGCGCGGTCAGCCGGTCCATTCGGGCGACATCTCCCGCGCCAGGGCATGCCACTCCTGAAGCGGCCGCACCTCTCCCGCGCGGCTCTTGAGCGCGATGATCGCGTCGCATGCCGCGGACGCCCCCGACAGGGTCGTGGTGTACGGCACCCGGTGCTGCAGCGCCGCGCGGCGGATGGCGTAATCGTCCTGCTGGCTGAGCTTGCCGAGCGGCGTGTTGATCAGCAGCTGGATCTGCCCCGACACGAGCAGGTCGATCGCGTTGGGCCGCGCCTCGTGCACCTTGAGCACGCGCTCCGTGGGGATGCCGCGGGCGCGCAGATAGCGGGCGGTGCCCTCGGTCCCCAGCACCCGGAAGCCGAGCGCGTGGAACCGGCGAGCGATCGGCACCACGTTGGCCTTGTCGTGGTCGTTGACGGTGACGAAGACGGCGCCCTCGAGGGGGAGCGCGCCGTCGGCCGAGATCTGGGCCTTGGCGAAGGCCATGCCGAACGAGTCGGCGATGCCCATGACCTCGCCGGTCGAGCGCATCTCGGGGCCGAGGATCAGGTCCACCCCGGGCAGCTTGCTGAACGGGAACACCGCCTCCTTCACGGCGACGTACGGCTGGACGACGTCGTCGTGCAGCCCCAGGTCGTCGAGGGTGGCGCCCGTCATGATCGCCGCGGCCAGGCCGGCCAGCGGCACGCCCGTCGTCTTCGAGACGAACGGCACCGTGCGCGACGCCCGGGGGTTCACCTCGAGTACGTAGACGATGCCGTTCTTGATGGCGTACTGCACGTTCAGCAGCCCGACCACGCCGAGCCGCTCGGCGAAGGCCCGGGTGTGGCGGCGCATCTCGTCGACCTGGGCCTCGGTGATGAGGTACGGCGGGAGCACGCACGCCGAGTCGCCGGAGTGGATCCCGGCATCCTCGATGTGCTGCATGACCCCGCCGATCACGCAGCGGGTCCCGTCGGCGATCGCGTCCACGTCGGCCTCGAAGGCGTCCTCCAGGAAGCTGTCGATCAGCACGGGATGCTCGGGGGCCACGCGGGCCGCCCGGGCGAAGTAGCTGCGGAGGGAGACATCGTCGTAGACGATCTCCATGGCGCGCCCGCCCAGCACGTAGGACGGGCGGACGAGGACGGGGTAGCTCACGCGCGCCGCCACGGCCAGCGCCTCCTCCACCGAGAACGCCACTCCGCTCGGCGGCTGGGCCACGCCGAGCTCGCGGGTGATCGCCTCGAAGCGGCCGCGGTCCTCCGCGAGGTCGATCGCCTCCGGCGACGTGCCGAGAATCTTGACCCCCTCGCGCTCGAGCCCGCGCGCCAGGCGGAGCGGCGTCTGGCCGCCGAACTGGACCACTACGCCGATCGGCTGCTCCACCGCGACGATCTCGAGCACGTCCTCGAGCGTGAGCGGCTCGAAGTAGAGGACGTCGGAGATGTCGAAGTCGGTGGAGACGGTCTCCGGGTTCGAGTTCACCATGACCGTGCGGTAGCCGAGCTCCCGGAACGACATCGCCGCCCGGACGCAGCAGTAGTCGAACTCGACCCCCTGCCCGATCCGGTTGGGCCCGCTGCCCAGAATCACCACCGTTCGGTCGCCGCCGGCCCGCGCCTCGTTCTCCTCGTCGTAGGACGAGTAGAGGTACGGCGTGGAGGAGGGAAACTCGCCGGCGCAGGTGTCCACCGTCTTGTAGGCCGGACGGATGCCGAGCCGGTGCCGCTCGCGCCGGATGGCGTCCTCCTTCACCCCGCGGAGGTCGGCGAGCTGCCGGTCGGAGAACCCCATCCGCTTCATCCGCCGGAGCAGGAGGCGCGCGTCGTCGTCGCCCTGGCCCGCCGCGGCGCCGGTCCACTCCCGCTCGGCCTCCAGCAGCTCGGCCATCTGGTACAGGAACCACGGATCGATCCGGGACCGCTCCGCGATCGCCTCGACGGAGGCGCCCAGCTGGAGCGCGCGCTTGATCTGGAAGACCCGCTCGGGGGTCGGGGTCCGGAGCGCCGCCAGCGCGGTCTCCAGCGATTCGTCCTGGAGCCGGTCGTCCGCCGGCGTGGCGCCAAGCACCCACCCCGTGCGGTCGGCCTCGAGGCCGCGGAGCCCCTTCTGGAACGCCTCCTTGAACGTGCGGCCGATCGCCATCGCCTCGCCGACCGACTTCATCTGGGTAGTCAGTGTCGGGTCGGCCGCCGGAAACTTCTCAAAGGCGAACCGGGGGATCTTCACCACCACGTAATCGAGCACAGGCTCGAACGAGGCGGGGGTGACGCGGGTGATGTCGTTGGGCAGCTCGTCGAGCCGGTAGCCGACGGCCACCTTGGTGCCGATCCGGGCGATGGGGAAGCCGGTCGCCTTGGACGCGAGCGCCGACGAGCGCGAGACCCGCGGGTTCATCTCGATGACGAGCTGCTCGCCGGTGGCCGGATCCACCGCGAACTGGATGTTGCAGCCGCCCGCCGCCACGCCGATCTCGCGGATGATGCGGATCGCCGCGTCGCGCATGACCTGGTACTCGCGGTCGGTGAGCGTCATGGCGGGGGCGACGGTGATCGAGTCGCCGGTGTGCACGCCCATCGGGTCGAGATTCTCGATCGAGCAGACGATGACGACGTTGTCCGCGCCGTCCCGCATGACCTCGAGCTCGAACTCCTTCCAGCCGATGACGCTCCGTTCCACCAGCACCGAGCCGACCGGCGAGAGGTCGAGCCCGCGGCGGATGAGCGTCTCGAACTCCTCGAGATTGTAGGCGATGCCGCCGCCGGTGCCGCCGAGCGTGAAGGACGGCCGGAGGATGGCCGGGTAGCCGGTCTCCTCGACCGCGTCCAGCGCCTCGTCCAGGCTCCGCACGGTGCGGCCCGGCGGCGTGGCGAGCCCGATCCGGCCCATCGCCTGGGCGAACTCCTCGCGGTCCTCCGCCAGTCGGATGGCGCGCTCGTTGGCGCCGATCAGCTCGACCCCGTACTTCTCGAGGGTGCCGTCGCGCTGCAGCGCCATCGCGACGTTGAGCGCGGTCTGCCCGCCCATCGTCGGGAGCAGCGCGTCCGGCCGCTCGCGCTCGATCACCTTGGCCACCCACTCCGGCGTCACCGGCTCGATATAGGTGGCGTCCGCCAGCTCGGGGTCCGTCATGATCGTCGCGGGATTCGAGTTGACCAGGACGACCCGGAACCCTTCCTCCTTGAGCGCCCGCACCGCCTGCGTGCCCGAGTAGTCGAACTCGGCCCCTTGCCCGATCACGATCGGGCCGGAGCCGATGAGGAGGATCGTCTTGAGGTCAGTCCGCTTCGGCATCCACCAGTCCCCGGAGAGTCTGCTCCAATGACATCGTCGGCGCCCAGCCCGTGGCGCGCCGGAGTTTAGTCGAATCGCCCACCAGATGGGGGATGTCGTTGCTCCGGGCCAGCGCGGGGTCCGCCACCGGCACGGCGCGCGCGCCGATCAGCGCCGCGAGCCGTGCGAACGCCTCGGCCAGCGACACCCCCTCGCCGCGCGATACGTTGTAGACCTCCCCTGCCGTGCCGCGCTCGAGCAGCGCGCGGTACGCCGTCACCACGTCCCGCACATCCAGCAGGTCACGCACCGGCGTGAGATTCCCCGTCGGCACGGTGGCGGCGCCCGACGCCCGCGCGGCCCGGAGCCGCTCCACGAACGCGGGGAGGACGAACTGCGCGCTCTGCCCCGCGCCGGTGTGCGTGAACGGCCGGGCGACGATGACCCGGAGTCCCGTGCGGCGCCAGCTCTCCAGCGCCGCGGCTTCGGCTCCGACCTTGCTGGCCGCGTAGGGCGAGATCGGCAGCAGCGGATCGGTCTCGAGCCGGAGCGCGGCCGGGCCCGCGCCATACACCTCCCCGCTCGACACCACGAGGACCACGGGGTCGGAGCGGCCCGCCTCGCGGAGCCGGGCCGCACCGGCCACGAGCCGGGCGGTGCCGGCCGCGTTGACCTCCCACGCGGCGCCGGGATCCTGTCGCGCCACCCGCACCGACGCCACCGCGGCCAGGTGAACGATCGCCTCCGGGGCCCGGGCCAACGCGGCCGCGATGGAGGCGTCATCGGTGATCTCGAGCGGCGTCACCTCGACCCCGGCGCCGCCCATCGGCGCGCCGCGACCCCACTCGACCGCCGGGCCGCCCGGCCGGCATCCCGCCGCCACCTCGTCGCCGGAGCGGAGCAGGTGCCGCACCAGGTGCCGACCCACGAACCCGTCGGCCCCAGTCACGAACACCCTCACGCGCGGCTCGTCATCGGGCTCCGCGCGTCGTCGCCGGCGTGGCAGCCGACAGCCGCTCCACGTCGGCGTCCACCATCATCCCCACCAGCTCCGCGAAGCCGACCTTGGGGGTCCAGCCGAGCTCGCGGCGGGCCTTCGACGGGTCCGCCAGCAGGACGTCCACCTCGGCCGGCCGGTAGTATTTGGGGTCGCTCACCACATACTGCCGGTAGTCGAGCCCGACGTGGGTGAAGGCGAGCTCCACCAGCTCGCGGACGCTGTGCGCCTGCCCGCTTCCGATAACGTAGTCTTGCGGCTTCTCCTGCTGGAGCATTCGCCACATGGCGTCCACGTAGTCGCCGGCGTAGCCCCAGTCGCGCTTGGCCTCGAGATTGCCCAGCCGAAGCTCCCGCGCGAGCCCCAGCTTGATGCGGGCCGCCCCGTCCGTGACCTTGCGGCTGACGAACTCGATCCCGCGCCGCGGCGATTCGTGGTTGAACAGGATGCCGCTCACCGCGTACAGGCCGTACGACTCGCGGTAGTTCACCGTGATCCAGTGTCCGTACACCTTGGCCACCCCGTACGGCGATCGGGGATAGAACGGCGTATCCTCGCGCTGCGGTGTCTCGGTCACCTTGCCGAACATCTCCGACGAGCTGGCCTGGTAGAACCGCGCGGTCGGGTGCACCAGGCGGATCGCTTCCAGGATGCGGGTGACGCCGAGCGCCGTGAACTCGCCGGTGAGCACCGGCTGGGTCCAGGAGGTCGGCACGTACGACTGCGCGGCCAGGTTGTAGACCTCGTCGGGACGGGTCTCCTGCAGCACTACGGTGAGCGAGTGCTGGTCGAGGAGGTCGGCGGCGACGACCTCGATCCGGTCGAGCAGGTGCTCGATCCGCTCGTAGCTGTGATGGCTGGTCCGGCGGACCATGCCGACGACGTCGTAGCCCTTCGCGAGCAGCAGCTCCGCCAGGTACGAGCCGTCCTGGCCGGTGACCCCGGTGATGAGCGCCCTAGGCATGAATTCCGCCGGCCGGAGGTTGTGTCATCGGCTTTGGTCCGTTAGGTTTGTGGGCTTCCGGCGAACGACGACTCGACTCACCGAGGGACGGAATCTATGGCACGGGTGTGCACCGTGTGTGGCAAGGGGCCGGTCACCGGCAACAACGTCAGCCACGCCAACAATCGAACCAAGCGCCGCTGGTACCCGAACCTGCAGACCGTGCGGGTGCTGGTCGAGGGCGCGCCCAGGCGCGTCCGGGTGTGCACGCAGTGCCTGAAGAGTAACCGGATCGTGAAGGCTCCCAAGGCGGCGCCGGCAGCGGTCTGACGCGCCGGCGCCGTTCGCGGCGCACCGACCGGCCTGAAAAAAGGGGACCCGAGGGTCCCCTTCTTTGTTGCCGTACGCCGAGGCGCCGGTCACTCGGAGAGCAACTCGATGCGGGCGATGTCCGCCCCGTCGCCTTCACGATGACCCAGCTTCAGGATGCGGGTGTAGCCGCCGGGCCGCGCGGCAAACCGCGGGCCGATCTCGCGGAAGAGGCGCGAGAGCGTCTCCCGGTCCTTGATCTTCCGCTCCACCAGCCGGCGCGCGTGCAGGTCGCCCCGGCGGGCCAGCGTGATCAGCTTCTCGGCAAACGGGCGCAGCTCCTTGGCCTTGGCCTCGGTGGTGATCACCCGGCCGTGCTCGAACAGGCTGGTCGCCATGTTGTTGAGCAGCGCCCGCCGGTGACTCGACGTGCGGGAGAGCTGCCGTCCCTTGGCGCGGTGGCGCATCAGACCACCTCGCCCGCGCCGGCCGACGGATGGGCCACCGGGGGGACGCCGGCCCGCAGCACGCGCAGCTCGCCGTCGGTGTCCTCGAACGCCATCCCGAAGTTGAGCCCCTCGCGCTGCAGCAGCTCCGCGATCTCGCTCAGCGCCTTCTCGCCCACGTTCTTGACCTTGAGCAGGTCGTCCTCGGAGAACTCGACCAGATCCTTGAGGGTCCGGATGTTCGAGTTCTTGAGCGAGTTGAGCGACCGCACCGAGAGGCCGAAGTCGTCGATCGGCCGGGCCAGCCGCGCCCGCAGGTTGGCGCCGTTGCCGGCACCCGCGGTGGCGCCAGTCTCGCGCATGGTGGGCACCTTGCCGAAGTCCACGAAGTACTGGAAGTGGACCTGCGCGAGGGCGGCCGCGTAGGCGATCGCGTCCTCGGGCGTGATGGTGCCGTTGGTCTCGACCTGGACCGTCAGGCGGTCGTAGTCGGTGCGCTGGCCGACACGGGTCTCCGCGACGGCGAAGTTGGCGCGGCGGACCGGATTGTAGATGGAGTCGATGCGCACGAGGTCCACCGGCAGCGACCGGTCGGCCGGGTGCATCTCGGCCTCGACGTAGCCCCGGCCCTTGTTCACGTACAGCTCCATGTTGACCTCGCGGTCGTCCTGGAGGGTGAACAGCAGGTGGTCGGGGTTCCTGACGGTGATCGAGCCGTGCTCCTGGATGTCGCGGGCGTAGACCGGCCCCGCGCCGTCGCGGTGGATGTGCAGCACCGCCTCGTCCACCTCCTCCGCGAGCACCAAGGTGAGCGCCTTGAGGCGCTGCACGATCTGGTGCACGTCCTCGAGCACGCCCAGCACGGTCTGGTGCTCATGCACCACGCCGTCGAGACGGAAGCCCCAGACCGCGCTGCCACGCAGCGAAGACAGCAGCAGCCGGCGGAGCGAGTTGCCGAGCGTGTAGCCGAAGCCCCGCTCCAGCGGCTGGAGGCGGAACTCGGCGGCGTTGGGGTTGTCGTCCCGCTTCGTCATCTCGACGAGGTGAGGACGCACCAACCCGGTCAGATCGATGGTCATGGTCACTTCGAGTACAGCTCGACGATGAGCTGTTCCTGCGCGTTGATGGGGATGGCTTCGCGGGTCGGGCGCTCCAGCACGCGGCCGGCCGCCTTGTCGGCGTCCACCGAGAGCCAGGAGACGGGCTGACCCCGCGACGCGGCTTCCTGCGCCAGCTTGACGGCCACCAGCTCGCGGCTCGACGGCGCCACCCGGACTTCCTCGCCCGGAACGACCCGGTACGCCGGGATGTCCACCCGGCGGCCGTTGACGTCGATGTGCCCGTGCGCGATGAGCTGGCGCGCGGCCTTGCGGCTGGCCGCGAAGCCCATGCGGTAGACGATGTTGTCCAGCCGGGTCTCGAGCGCGACGAGCAGGTTGGTGCCCTTCACGCCGGGCTCGCCGGTGACGCGCTCGAAGGTGTTCCGGAACTGACGCTCGGACAGGCCGTACATCCGCTTCACCTTCTGCTTCTCACGCATCTGCTTGGCGTACTCGGACGCCTTGCGCTGGCGGCCCCCGGTCTGCCCGTGCTGGCCCGGCGCATAGGCCCGCCGCTCGACGGGGCACTTCTCGGTGAGGCACTTGGTGCCCTTGAGGAACAGCTTGGTGCCCTCGCGGCGGCAGAGGCGGCAGCTGGGACCGACGTATCGCGACATGGCTCAGACCCGCCGCTTCTTCGGGGGACGGCACCCGTTGTGGGGGATCGGGGTGACGTCGCGGATCGACACCACGCGGAGACCGACCGAGGCCAGCGCCTGAATGGCCGACTCGCGCCCGCTGCCCGGCCCCTGCACCCGCACGTGCACGCGGCGGACCCCCAGGTTCATCGCCTCGCGCCCGCAGTTCTCGGCCGCCACGGTGGCGGCGAACGGGGTGGACTTCTTCGAGCCCTTGAACCCGGCCTTGCCCGCCGACCCCCACGCGAGGGTGTTGCCCCGCATGTCGGTGATCGTGATGAGCAGGTTGTTGAACGTGGCCGAGATGTGGGCCACGCCCTCGGACTCGACCACCTTCTTTGCCCGCTTGGCGCTGGGCGTCTTCGCCGGAGCTGGAGCCGCAGCCGGAGCCGGTGCTGGTTCGGTCATTACTTCTTGGTCACTTTCTTCTTCCCGGCGATGGCACGCCGCGGACCCTTCTTGGTCCGGGCATTGGTGTGGGTCCGCTGGCCACGGACTGGCAGGCCCCGCCGATGGCGGATCCCGCGGTAGCTCCCGATGTCCATCAGGCGCTTGATGTTCATCGCGATTTCGGTGCGGAGGGCACCCTCCACCTTGACCGACCGCTCGATGATCTGGCGCAGGCGAGCCACCTCGTTGTCCGAGAGGTCCCGGACCCGGGTGTCGGGGCTCACGCCCGTCTCGCCAAGGATGCGGCTGCTGGTGGGCCGGCCGATCCCGTAGATGTACGTGAGGGCGATCTCGATGCGCTTTTCGCGCGGAAGGTCTACGCCTGCGATGCGCGCCATGATCAGCCTTGCCGCTGCTTGTGCTTGGGATTGCGCTTGCAGATGACGCGGACCACGCCCTGTCGCTTGACGACCTTGCAGTGCTCGCAAATCGGCTTCACGCTCGAACGAACCTTCACGCGTCTCTCCGGGGCCGGTTAAGGATTAGCTGTCCAATATATCCCCCGTGTCAAAGTGATGCAAGGAGGGGGTTTGGACGCGGCTACCCCACCACCCGGAGCTCGACCAGGCTCCACCCCGCCCGGCTCAGACGGTACCCCAGCAGGAGGCTCTGGATGCGCACCTGCTGCGTGCCCGCCACCCGGTATCGCCGCTCCAGCTCCACGTAGCCCCGCCCCGGCTCGACCTCCCGGGCCGCCCGGACGACCGTCTCGACCTCCTGGGCCGAGGCGAGGAAGTCGGCCAGCAGGGCCGCGGCCTGGGCCGGCGGAAGCGCGGCCGAGGGGTCGGCGCCCGGGAGCTGGACCAGCAGGCGCGGGCTGCCGGCCACCAGCCCCGCCGCGTCGTGGGCGAACCAGGCGCCCCGCGCCCGCTCCGCCTCGGCAGCGAGCCCGGCGCGCTCCTGGGCCCGGGCCGCGGAGCACGGGAACAGCAGGGCGAGGACGATCAGGAGCCAGTGCATTGAGCCTCCTCGAGGAACCCCCGAAACGCCGCCGACGGATCCGCGGCATGCAGGACGGGCCGCCCCACCACCAGATGCGTCGCGCCGGCGGCGACCGCGTCCGACGCGGTCGCCACGCGCACCTGATCGCCCCGCGCGTCCGCCCGCCCCCGGATCCCCGGCACCACGATGAACGCCTCCGGACCGACTCGCCGCCGCACCAGCGCCACCTCCTGCGGGGAACAGACCACGCCGGCGAGCCCCGACCGCACCGCCTCCGCGCTCTGGCGCTCGACCTCCCTCGCCAGGTCCACCTCGGCGCGGCCCACCGCGCGCGCGTAGGAGGCCGAGTCGTGCGAGGTGAGCACGGTGACGCCCACCAACCCGACCCGCCCACCCGCGGCAGCGGCGGCGGCCTCCATCATCGCCGCGCCGCCCAGCGTGTGCACGGTGGCCATCGCGACACCCAGCGCGCGGGCTGCCGTCACCGCCTCGGCTACGGTGTTCGGGATGTCGTGCCATTTGAGGTCGAGGAACACGCGAAGGCCGCGATCGATGAGCACGCGGATCAGGTCCGGACCCTCGCGCGTCATCAGGATCGAGCCGACCTTCACCCACCGCGCCTCCGGCAGGCGATCGAGCAGGCGCAGTGCCTCGGAGCCGGCGGGCAGGTCCAGCGCGACGATCACCTCAGCCATGCCCACGCTCCAGCGCTCGAATGATCCGGCCCGGCAGCCGGGGATCGGCGAGCGCCGCGGTGCCGATCCCGACCAGCGCGGCCCCGACCCGGAGGTACTGCCTGACGTCGTCCGCGGAGCGCACGCCGCCCACCCCGATGACCGGCATGCCGCCCGTCCGCTCGATCACCCGCGCGGCCGCGAGCACTCCCACCGGCAGGAGCGCGGGTCCGCTGACTCCGCCGTTCCCGTTGCCCAGTCGAGGGGCGGACCCATGCTCCGCAAAGAGGAGGCCGGGAATGGTATTGACCACCGTGATGGCATCCGCGCCGGCGTCCCGGGCCACCAGGGCCATGCCCGGGATGTCCGGCAGCACCGGCGAGAGCTTGGCCGACAGCGGGAGGCGGGTGCGGGCGCGGCAGAGGGTGACGATGCGCCGGACGCACTCGGGATCGGCCCCGAACTCGAGGCCGCCGGCACTGGTATTGGGACAGGACAGGTTCAGCTCGAACGCCGCGATGCCGGGGACACCGTCCAGCCCGGCGACCACTTCGGCGTACTCCTCCGTGGTGAATCCCACGACGTTGACCAGGAGCTGAGCGCGGGAGAGGCGCCGCGCGAGCCACGGGAGCAGCTCGGCGCGCACCTGCTCGAGGCCGGGGTTGGCGAGCCCCACCGAGTTGAGCATGCCGCCGCGGAACTCGGCCACCCGCGGGGGCCGGTTGCCGGCGCGCGGCGCGAGCGACACGGCCTTGGTGACGAGACCGCCCAGGCGATCGAGATCCATGACGCCGTCGAGCTCGCGGCCGAAGCCCGCGGTGCCCGCGGCGAGCAGGAGTGGATTCTGGAACTGGCGGCCGAAGACGGTCCGCGAGAGCGCGCCGGCCGCGGCGCTCACGGCTCGAGGCCGCGCCGGGTCCCCGGCGCGTCGGCGTCCGCGGGCTGGCCCTCGCGGCGGCGCACCCGCCGGTCGGGCTCGTTCTCCTCGACCGGTCGTCGCCGCGGCCCTGGCAGCGGGGGACGCGCGCGGACGACGGGCTGCGCGGCCGCGAACGCCTGGAGCGAGTCCTCGAGCGCGCGATAGCCCGGCGCGTCCTCGCCACGGACGACGGCCAGGTAGGGGCTGTCGGCGTAGAGGCTGTCCAGCCGGATCCGCGAGGCATCAGCGCCGGACGGGTCGAGCTGCTCGGCCGCGAGCAGCGCCTTGGGCGCGTAGGGCGAAGCCGGCCAGTCGTCCGCGAGGCGCTGAAAGAGACCCGCGGCGAGCGCTGGAGCGACCAGCGTGTCGCGCGCCGCCTCGGCGCCAAGGAAGAGGCGGAGGTCACCGCGCGGCACGCCGGGGCCCGCCGAATCCGGGAGCATGCGGAGGCGAGCCACCGTGACCGCGAGTGCGGCGGCCTCGCCGGCGGCCCCACTCGGCCGGCCGGCAAGCGCGGCAAGCGAGTCGTCCAGCGGCGCGAGATCGTCGAGTGACCGGGCGCGGCTCAGCCCGAGGCGCAGCAGGCGGAGGTGGGCGCGCTCCCCGCTCTCGGTCCG
>Ga0209798_10001782_pt1 | contig 12787 bp, 10 predicted proteins | sample DOMMetBare3Fresh_FD_187475 | JGI IMG/M metagenome (GOLD analysis project Ga0209798, IMG submission 187475) | Wetland sediment microbial communities from St. Louis River estuary, USA, under dissolved organic matter induced mercury methylation -... | ecosystem: Environmental > Aquatic >...
GAGCAGAAACTGGACAGCGATACGGCACTGACCGCGGCGCTGGCCAACGCCAAAAACGTGCTGCTGCCGCTCTATGTCGCCCCGGGAGAGCTTTCCGACGGCGACCTCAACTTTCCCCCGCCGCTCAAACAGAATTCACTGGAAGCGCCAAAATCCCAAAGCTTCATCAACGCCACCGAAGAAGCGCTCCCGATCCCTTCCCTGATGGAAGCGGCCCGCGGCATGGGGCATGTCAACCTGTTTCAGGACAAGGACGGTGTGCTGCGTAACGAAGCCCCCTTTGTGCAGTACAAGGGGCGCATCATCCCCTCCCTGGCGCTGCAGAGCGCCCTGCTGTTTTCCGGGAAAAAACTGAGCGATGTCTCGGTCAGCGCCGGCAGCATCGCCTTTGGCCAGACCCGCATTCCCCTTGATTCCCGCGGCAGGATGCTGATCGATTTTCGCGGCAAATTCGGCGCCTTCCCCTACTACTCCTTCATCGATGTTGTCAGCAACCGGGTGCCGTCCGAGGCCTTCAAGAACAGGATCGTACTGATCGGCACCGTGGCGACCGGAATAGCCAGCTACGAAACCACCCCGGCGCAACCTTCCTTTCCCGGCATCGAGATCACCGCCAACGCCATTGACACCATCCTCTCCAACAGTTTCATCCACCGTCCATCCTATGCCACACCCCTGGAAGCTTTGCTGTTGCTGTTGGTGGGGGGATTTCTGGCCTTCCTGCTCCAGCGCCTGAAAGCCGGGATCGGCGCCCTGATCGCAGCCGGACTGTTACTGGCCTGGAACGGGGTGGCATGCTGGCTGTTTGTCAGCCAGGGGGTGGTGCTGGCAATGGTGGCGCCATCCCTGCTGCTGGCCATCGGTTACACGGTGATTGTTTCCGCCCGCTTCATGGTTACCGAAAAGAGCAAGGAGCTGGTGGAGAGTGACAGCATCGAAACCAGCAAGATGCTCGGCCTCTCGTTCCAGGGGCAGGGATTGCTCGATCTGGCCTTTGAAAAATTCCGCAAATGCCCGCTGAGCGACGCAACCGTCAAGGATCTGCTCTATAACCTGGCCCTCGATTTCGAGCGCAAACGGATGTTCAACAAGGCAGCGGCGGTGTATGAACATATCCAGAGCGCCGGTCCGTTCAAGGATAGCACCGAGCGGATCGCCACCCTGAAACAGGCCGGGGAGACCATGCTCTTCGGCACCAGCGCGGGACGCAAGGAGAATACGGTCCTGCTGGACGCCGGAGCAGCCACCGCCCCGACCATCGGACGGTTTGAAATCCGGAAGGAACTGGGGCGGGGCGCCATGGGGACGGTCTACCTGGGGAAAGACCCCAAGATCAACCGCATGGTGGCGATCAAGACCATCCGTTTTGACGAGATCGACCCGGCCCAGGCAGGTGAAATCAAGCAGCGTTTTTTCCGCGAGGCCGAGGCAGCCGGGGCGCTCAATCACCCCAATATTGTCACCATTTACGATGTGGGGGAAGATTACGATCTGGCCTATGTGGCCATGGAACTGCTGGACGGCTGCGATCTGTGCGACTACCTGAAACCGGACAGCCGCCTCTCCTGCGCCGACATCTTGCGCATCATCGGCGCGGTGGCGGAAGGGCTCGATTTTGCCCACACGAAAGGGATTGTGCATCGCGACATCAAGCCGGCCAACATCATGCGCCTCAAAAATGGCGAGATCAAAATCGCCGATTTCGGCATTGCCCGGATTACCGCATCATCCGCCACCCAGACCGGCATGGTGCTCGGCACTCCCAGCTATATGTCGCCGGAACAAGTGGCCGGCCAGAAAGTCGATGGCCGCTCCGACCTGTTCTCCCTGGGGGTGGTGATGTACGAACTTCTTACCTGCCGCAAACCTTTCAGTGGCGACAGTATCACCACCATCATGTACAACATCGTCCACAAACCGCCGCTGTTGCTGACTAAAATCGATCCGGCCATTCCCGAATGCTGCGCCTATATTGCCCACAAGATGCTGATGAAAGATCTGACTAAACGCTACCAGAGCGGACGTGAGATTGCCGACCATTGCAGGGTCTGCCTGCAGAAGCTGGGTAACCAATGAAAATCAAAGCCTGTGGAATCACCGATTGCGGCCAGGTCAGACCGGCCAACGAAGATTGTTATGTGATCGATCAGCAGACCGGCTTGTGCGCGGTGGCCGATGGCATGGGAGGGCATAAAAGCGGTGAGGTCGCCAGCCGCATGGCGGTCGACATCCTGAAGGAGTACCTTGCCAAAGTGGCAGCCGGGAGCGACTCGTTTCTCGGCAGCAACGACAGCCGGGTATCTCGCGCCGCCAACCTGCTCGGTTCGGGGATCCGGCTGGCCAATCTCGCCATTTTTGAAGCAGCCCAGAGCGCGCCCGAACTGCGCGGCATGGGAACCACCATCGTGGCAATCCTCCCTCTGGATGAGCGGATCGGGATTGCCCATGCCGGCGACAGCCGGCTCTACCTGTTCCACCAGCAGCAACTGCGGCAGATCACCTGGGACCATTCCCTTGTGGCGGAGAAACTGCAGAAAGGATTGATCACCCCCCAGGAGGCGGCCAGTTCCCACGAAAAGAACATCATTACCCGGGCCCTGGGGCAGTGGCAACAGTTGGAAATTGAATTGCAGGATCTGCAACTGGAAGAAGGGGACCGGTTATTGCTCTGTTCCGATGGGTTAAGCGGCATGGTAAGCGATGCCGAGATCGCTGCCCTGCTCAAGGCCTACCCTGATCAGGAGCAGGCTGCGGCAGCGCTGGTGGAAGTTGCCAACAGCTACGGCGGCCGGGATAACATCACCGTGGTGGTGGTGGATATCCTGCACACCCCAACTGTCATGGCCGGGATCAAGCGGTTATTCGGTAAAGGGTGATCTGCTGATTGCTCTTGTTCAGACCGCCGGCGTCTTCAACGCCTTGCGACGGGTTTTGTAGTAATACATGCGGGCATCGGCCTGCCGGAGCGCATCATCCAGTTGGGCAGAGTTCTCGGCAGTCGCCGACCCGATCGAGATACATAAATCATAGTTGGTCAACCCGCTGCTCAGTTTTGACTGGCAGTCGAGCAACCGTTTGACCACATCCTTGACCGCGGTTGCATCGGCATTGGGAAGGATCACCGCAAACTCGTCGCCACCGATCCTGGCCACCACATCATCCCCCCGGAAGGTTTCATTCATGGCCCGGGCCGCCAATTGAATCAGCCGGTCACCCTCCAGATGTCCGTAGGTGTCATTCACCAGCTTCAGTCCATCCACATCGGTGATCACAATACTGACCGGATAATTGCGCCCGACTTTCATGCGGGCAAATTCAGTATCAAAATAGGCGCGATTGAACAGACCGGTCAACGGGTCATGGGTACTGGCATAGCGCAGCCGTTCTTCGTACCGTTTTTTCTCGGTTATGTCGGTACAAGTGCCGGCCACGCGGGTCGTCAAACCGGCTTCGTTCCGTTCCACCACCTTCCCCCGGTAGAGGATCCACTTCCACTCCCCCCCTTTGGAAAGCATCCTGACCTCGATCTCGAACGCCGGGTGCCGACTGGCCAGTTCTTCATCGAGGAATTTATCAACCCGCGGCCAGTCGTCCGGGTGAACCAGCGACTTGATCGCTTCCGGGGTATATTCCAGTTCATCCGGAGTATAGCCAAGCATCTCCACGTAACGGTTGTTCATCTTCACCGTGGCGGTCGGTATCTGCCAGTCACAGAATCCGTCATTACTGCCGTCCAGCACCAGCTTGAGCTGTTGTTCGCTGGCACGCAGCGCTTCTTCCGATTGGCGGCGCTGTTCATGGCGCAGAAAATTTTCCAGGCCAAAGGAGATATTGGCCGACATTTCGGTCAACAAATTGACAATTTCCGCATCGAAATAACCAGGATAATCCGAGTAGACCTTCAATGCGCCAATCACCCTTCCTTGCAGCAGCAGCGGAAAGGCGGCTGAAGAACGGATACCATGTTCCTGGGCCGACACCCTCCAGGTGGTGGTAAGCGGATCATTGAGGAAATCGTTACAGATATACGGTTTCCCTTCCCGGATTGCCCGTCCGGTTGGTCCCCGCCCTTCCTCCTTGCGGGCATCGGCATGCACCACCAGGTTTTCCAGATAGCGCGCGGCCGCACCGCAATGGGCCACCGATCGCACGACCCCTTCACAATCGGTCACTCCGATCACCGCCAGGGTGAATTTCCCGAAATCGACGGCAGCATGACAGACCCGCTCAAACATCTCATCACGGGTGACACTCTCCATAATCGCCTTATTGGTATGGCTCAGAGCCGCATACATGTTCATGAAACGGGTAACGCTTTTTTCCATTTCCTTACGCAAGGTAACATCACGTATCACCTCCACCGCCGCAATGATCTGGCCATCCCGATTCCGAACCGGCGAGGCGCTGTTTTCCAGTACCCGTTGTTCCCCCTTGATCAGCAGCGACCGTTCCGCCGTATGGGGGAGGCCATCCTCGAAACATCTGGCAACCGGACAGTCAGGACAGGTCTCATTCCTCCCTTCGTAGGCGGTATAACAGCAGTTTCCAATGGTATTCCCCACCAGACGTTGCAACGTCTGGTTCTGATAGATAACCCTGAAATCACGATCCTGTACCGTGACACCATCACCCATGGCTGAGACCAGCGACTCAAAGTCAAGCGGTTCCAAAGAATACCTATGATCAGACAATTGTTTCACTACGACTCCCGTATAAATCGAATGGTTATTCAGCGCCGGCTGCTCCGGCAGAATGGTGACAGCTATGCTTCCGTCCGGCTGCTACCGGTAAATTGCACCACCCGGTTCATACCATTGCGATGGGCCCGGTGAGCCGCCTGTCCGGCCTGTTCCAGCAGCAGTTCAAAACCGGCATCGCGATCGGTATGCATCACCACACCGATGCTGGCGGTACAGCGAATCACGCCACGATTCCAGGCAATCGGCAATTCTGCAATGGTTGTCCGTAATCGTTCCGCCGTTTCCATTGCCAGCACACTGTCATCACCGGTCAACACCACCACGAACTCGTCGCCACCGGTTCTTCCCATGATATCGCTGTTCCTGACGAACAAGCGACAGGCTTGCGCTACTCCCCGCACGGTTTCATCTCCGGCGCCATGACCGAAATCATTGTTGATCTTTTTCAGTTGATCAATATCGATCAACAGCACTGCCAAAAAAGTATTCTGGCGGCAGGCCAGGCTGATCTCGCGATTGGCCAGTTCAATCAGCATCCGGCGGTTATAGAGTCCGGTCAAAGAATCACTGGTGGCATGCCGGAACAGTTCGTCCTCCAGCTGTTTGTGCAGGGAGACATCTTCCTTGACCGCCACAAAGCGCTTGATGCTGTTATCCGCATCAAAAACCGGCGAAATGCAGAGATGCTCCCAGTAGAGACGGCCACTTTTGCGCCGGTTGCACAGTTCACCACTCCACTCCAGCCCGCTGGTAATGCATTCCCACATGTTTTCATACACCCCTGTCGGGGTAAGTCCCGACTTGAAGATGCTCGGTTTCCCCCCCACAACTTCCTCGCGGCTATAGCCGGTGATCCTGGTGATCTTGTCACTCACATATTCGATGGTGCCGTTCAGATCGGTAATCACCAGCAGGCTCGGCCCTTTACTGATCGAGGAAACCAGGGTGGAGAGCGCCAGTTCATTCTGCTTGCGGGAGGAAATGTCGTGGGCCATGACGAAGATAAAATCCTCGCCGTTGCTGCTGAAGGGGGTCACAATGCAGTGCACCCACAACTCCTTGCCGCCGCTGGAAGAAAGATGCAGGTCAGCCGAGCACTCCTGGTTGCGCTGAATCGCGTTTCTGGCCAGTTCAAACAGACCGGATTCACTCAATGATCCGAGATCGCGGAGGTTCTGTGAAAAGATCTGTTTTTTGGTGGCATGTACCATTTGCGCCAGAGCGGAATTGACCAGGATGCAACTGCCGTCAATCCGATAGGCGGCAATTCCGACCGAAGAAGAGCGCAGCATCTGCCGTCGCAGGTCGAGGGCCGAGGTAACTTCCTTTGGACAGCCGGAGTTCTGCAGTTTATAGGTATCGATAAAGCGGTAGCTTTTCAGCTTCCGGTCGAAATAAATCGGATAACCGGCAGCCTGAAGGGTTTCCAGATAACGATAGATGCTCCGCTCGGTAACCGACAACTCTTCCGCCAGTTGACCGGTGGTCAGTTTTTCTCCGGCATCAAGCCGTTTCAGGATGGTCAGCAGAACATCAATTTTGGGAAGACTGGTTTGTGGCAAGACTAACTCCTTTTCAAGAATTGGGAATTGTAGCACAACAGACTGACAGCACCCTGTCAGTATTGTTATACCAAGAAAAAACTTTCTTGCGTCGGAGTAAGATTGAACAATAAAAAGGGCGTGTGGCAACAGGTGAGAAAACTCATCACGTTGCCATACGCCCCTGGGAGGAGACGAGGAAGAGCCGGCGCTCAGCCGGGGAGGAGCTGATTGGGCGTTCCCCAGCGCAGCAGTTTCAGTTGCGTTCCGCCGATGGCGATCAAATCACCCGCCACGATTTCATGCTGCTGGATTCGTTGACCATTGAGCCAGGTGCCGTTGGTACTCCCCAGGTCAACCAGCTGCAACAATCCCTGCTGCAGTTGAAAAGAGATGTGTGATTTTGAAATCATCGGATCGGGAATCACCAGATCCGCATCCCTGCGCCCCACCACACAGGGGAGCTGCGCCATCAGCGTTTCTCCCTTACGCGTTCCTTCCAGAACTAGGAGTTCCAGTTGATGGGCGACCTCCCCCCCGTGCGGCAACGGATCGAGGCGCTGAAAGACACCGGTTTCATCGCCGGACAGCCCCAGGCAACGGGCCATTTCTTCCGCTGTCGCTGCGCCAGCATCCGGGGCAGCCGCTGTGGCAATCGTCCGGTACATCATGGCATTGACCGGAACAGTTCCCCCCTGGAAGGCGTACAGCAGCAGCTGTTCATCAATCGGCAGCGCTTCCTCCACCGCAAACGCCTGATCGGCGTAGTATGCTTTCCCCTTGGTGCCGTCCTTGAAGAAAAACAGATTGTACAGTCCCTGTTTTTCGAGAATGATCAAGGCATCGGCAGCCTCCCTGCGCAGCTGCTCCAGGATCGATTCCAGGTTGATCAGCGTGGTGGGCGCCTTGGCGGTCAGTTCGTCCTGAATAAATACCAGCAGGCATTTGAGCAGCACCGGGTCGCTCTGATGGATTGACAGGAGCGCTCCGCCAGCAGCCAGCTTTCCCGCTTCCCGCAGAAAGTCAAGAATCCCCAGGGAAGACGGCTTCCCTCCCACCGAGACCCCGGCGGCATAGGGCGCACCCTGAAAGAAGAACAACAGATGCAGCGCCTGCTCCGACGTCAGGGCCAGATAGCCGGTGAAGGGAGGTTGTTGGGCCGTCAGTTCCCGGATGGTGCGGTTCAGCAGTTCGCGGCCACACGGTTGCGGCGCTCCCAGTAACGTGCCGGATGGAATTTTGATCGCTGCCATCGTGTTCCTCGTTTATAAGGAGATGATATACTGCTCGACCTCAGCCGGTGTCATGGTATAGGGGACCTGCAACTCCTGCTCGCTCCCGTTGTGCCGTAGCGACAAGCGGCATGGCTCGCCAGCCGGCGCCTTGGTATAACGGAGCAGGATCTGGGCTGCCAGCTGACGGTCATAATCCTGATCACCTATGATCACCCCGACCGGAGTATTGCCATCCATCCAGGTCAAGGCCTCCTCATGCTGCTGGCGGATATTTTCCAGCTGATTGTTATCCACTTCATCACGACCGAGAATCATCTTGGTACGTTTGCCAAGCCGGAAATGGCGGCCGATCTTGAGCAAACGGAAATCACGCGCATCCAGCTGTTCATCGCTGTGATCAAACATATCCTTGATTTTAGGGACAAAGGAGAGTTCGGTCAGCAGACAGCCACCGGCCGGACAGGGGTAGTTGGCGACATCCAGCTCGTCAGCCAGCTCGAACAATTCCTTACGGGAGCGCCCCTTGATGGCCAGCAGTTTTTCCCGATCAACCCACCCTTCCTTTTCAGGAATGGTCGGTTCGAAATGCTGGGCCGAGAGCGGCCGGAGCAGCAATCCTTCCAGGCCACTCTCCCGTTCAATCACCCGCAACGAATCGCGGCGCTGGCTCATGGGGCGTTGTCCCAGCACTTCACCGGTGATCACAAAATCGGCGCCACATTCCGCCATATACTCCTTGGCCTTGCGCAACAGGTAAATCCGGCAGTCGACACACGGGTTGACCCCTTTGCCATAGCCATGTTTCGGATTGCGGACGATCTCCAGATAATCAACCCCCTTGTGGATTACCTTGATCGGAATGTTGAATTCCTGGGCCACCCGGACAGCCTCCGATTTGCAGCCGGCATTCTTGCCGGTGCAGTTGCAGAAGGACGAGGTAAAGTTGAGGGCTTCGACGGCGATCCCCATGTCGAGCATCATCTTGACAGCCAGGGTGGAATCAAGACCACCGGAGAGAAGGGCGAGGGCTTTACGTTGTTGCATGAAATCTCCTGGGACTCCATGGCATGGCTTATCGTGGTGTTCGGCGCCAGACCACAAGGTCAATTTAATTTGGGGGGAAGGTAGCACACGCCACCGGAAGATGTAAAGGGGGGAGCAGGGAGTAAGCTATCAGATGAACGTTGATTTTTCCGATCTAGGGGCGTTTGCCGCGCAGCATTCTGGTCAGCAGGGAGTCGAGGGACGAGGCAAAACGCTGCCGGTCAGTCAGGGAAAACTGGCCGGGACCACCCTGCACAAGCCCGCCGGAGCGAAGTTCCATCATCAGATCGCGCATGGAGAGCCGTTCCCCCACGTTCTCCTCGGTGTAGATTTCCCCCCGGGGATCGAGCGCCACTCCACCCACCGCCACAATTCTGGCAGCCAGGGGGATATCGGCCGTAATCACCAGGTCGGTGGGGGCACAATGCTCGACGATATAGTCGTCAGCCACGTCAAAGCCGCTGTCGACCACAATCGAGGAGATCAGTCCGTTATCGTGCTTGGTCAGTTTGTTGTTGGCCACCAGGCGCACCGCCAACCCCAGACGTTGTGAGGCCCGAAAAACGATCTCCTTGATCACCCGGGGGCAGGCGTCGGCATCGACCCAGACGGTCAGGTTGTGTGGCTTGGAGATTGGCGGAACAGGGGTGAAAGTCGACATGCTCAATGGAAGCCGGCCACCTGGGCTTGATAGATGGTCACCGGTACGTAGCGCACCGCAAAATCGGTCGCGCACTTGCTGCAGGTCACAAAAAACGGTTTGCCGTTTTTCCCCTTTTCCAACGCCAGATCCTGTTTCTGATTGCAGTAGGGGCACTGGGCTGCCACGCTTGTCTGGGGAGCGGGCTTTGGTTCGATCTTTTTGACCGGGCGGGGAGCTTTAGCGTCTCCATTCCCCTTGGCCGGTGTGGGGGGCGTCAGCATCCTGGTCGGTTCGGTGGTATCGGTTTCAGGCATGGGAAGCGGCTCCTTTTCTTTTTTGGGTCGGATACGTTTGGTGCTTGATGCCAGCGGCAGGTTTTCATCAGAAGAGTCAACCGGTTTCAGGGCCGGCATCTCTCCCCGCAACGCTTTTCTCCAGATCAGCGGCAGGGATGTTTTGGAAAAGTGCTGCGGTTTGGTCCCTTTCATCAGGGCCGCGCCGTTCTTGACAATATAAAATTTACCCCGGTACTCCACCAAGGTTTGATCTTCGATCGCCACCACGGTAATTCCCGAAACCTTCTTGTTGTCCAGCCAGAACGAGACCGCCTCCGACATACCTGCACCCCCTGTAGCGAACTAGACCGCCAAACCTCTCCATCAGTGAAGATGACTGTTTCACAAAGCCGAGGTGGTTGTCAACCATGCACGTTTATTTAGCACTTGAACCGGCGACGGTTTATGGCTAGAATACAGGACAAATTTTATCCTTTAATAGCGAGCGTAGGAAACCATGAATATTGAACAGATGAAGGTTGTCATCAAGGAACTGCTGCTGCACACCGATCTTACCCCCTGTGTGGTCGGGCATCGCGGAGTCGGCAAGACCGCCGGGATCATCCAGGCCTGCCGGGAAGCGGGGATGGAATACCTGTCGCTGCGGCTGGGGCAGATGGAGGTGGGTGACCTGGTGGGGATCCCGTACCGCGACGGGGTCACCATGCACTGGTCCCGCCCTTCCTGGTGGCCATCGGATCAGGCCGCGCCGACGGTCATCCATTGCGATGAACTGAACCGGGCGCAGCAGGAAGATACCTTGCAGGCCATTTTCCAGTTTGTGGAACCGCCGGCCGAAGGGATGCTGCGCTCGCTGCACACCCATCAGCTGTCACGACGCCACAAGGTGGTGGTCAGCATCAACCCGCCGGACGGAAGCTACCAGGTGGCGACCCTCGACCGGGCCCTGATCGACCGGATGGTGATGCTGTACGTGGAAACCGATTACAGCTGCTGGGCCCGCTATGCCGTCAGCCGCGACCTGTCAGGGGATGTGCGCCAGTTTCTGGCCTCCAATTCCGCGATCCTCTCCAAGCAGGGGGCGCAGATGGATCTGCAGGTCGAGCCGAGCGAGCGTGCCTGGGAGATGGTCAGCATCCTGCGTAAGAGCTGCCGTTTCCCCCGCGAGCTGGAAATGGAGGTCTATGCCGGCATGGTCGGCAAGGAAGCGGCCATCATGTTCATGCGCTGGCTGGCTGACAAGGGGGGGCAACCGCTGTCGGCCGCCGATATCCTCGACAACTGGCCGGGCGTTGCCGAGCGGGCTGCTGCCCAGCGGGATGACCTGCAGGGAGCAACCATGCACGACCTGATCGCCACCCTGCAAAGCTCTCCCGAGATCAGCGGGGAACAGGAAGCCAACCTGATCAACTACCTGGCCATTCTCCCCCGCGACCTCCGCTTCGGCTGTGTCAAATCGCTCTTAAAAATCCCCCCGGTCGCCCTCAAGATCAGCCAGGACAAGTACGACGCCACCGTCTTCGATGCCATCGGGACCATTGCCCGGGAAGCATACTGACCCGGCATGTCAAACTCCCGAGCGCTTGAAGATACGATCGTACGCCTGCTGCGCCAGCGGCCATTCTACGGCCACTTCCTGCTCAACCTGCGCCGCGAGGAAACAACCGGCAGCAACAAGCCGGCCGGCATTACGGTGCGGGACGGCATACCGCTGATCTCCCTCAACAATGCCGGTTTCACCGGACTGACTAGCGTTGAGCAGGAAGCGTTGCTGGAACACCTGGTGAAACACCTGTTACACCTGCACCCCGTACGGGGCAAAGGGCTCAACCGCCATGACTGGGATATCGCCTGCGACCTGGCGATCAACCCGTCCATCAAGGGGCTGCCGCCGGAGGCGCTGTTCCCCGCAGCGTATAAGATGCCGGACGGACTGGCGGCGGAGGAATACTACCAGGCGCTGGTTCCCCCCTTCGATACCGGCAACCTGGAGGGGAGCGGTTTTGGTGATGCGCAACAGGATCAGCAGGGAGCGGCGGGAGCCGGGCTGGGAGATGCCGAGGGGACTCCGCTGGACGACCATAGTATCTGGAGTCAGTCCGACAGCACTCCGGCGGCGCTGGCAGAAGAGATGGTCCGCTCCATCACCCGCGATGCGGTACGCGGCTGTGATGGCGATACGCCTGCCGATCTGCGCCCGGTGGTGGCGGCGCTGCTACAACCATCCCCGATTCCCTGGCGTCAGATCCTGCGGCAGTTTGTGGCCACCGCCGGGCGAACCGGCAAAACCAGCAGCTGGATGCGGGAGCATCGCCGTTTCGGTCACGACACCCCCGGCATCCGCAAGCGCCATCGCCTGAACCTGCTGGTGGGGGTCGATGTCAGTGACTCCACCAACAGCACGGAGTTGCGGGAAGCCTTTGCTCGGGAGCTGATCAGCCTGGCCCGGGGACGCGAGTCACGTTTGACCGTGCTGTACGCCAACAGCCGCATTCAGCGCATCCAGCAGTTCACCGGGACCAATCTGGTGTGTGAGGTCTACCAGGGGGGCGGCTTTACCGACCTGCGTCCGGTTTTCGACTATGCCCGCAGCATGAAGCCGCTGCCGGCAGCCGTGATCTACCTGACCGACGGCATCGGTCCGGTGCCGGAGCAGATGGAATTTCCGACGCTGTGGGTCCTGACCGGCGCGGGAGAAAAACCAGCCCCCTGGGGGGTGGAATTGAGAATGGAGAGTTGAGATGGAACAGTATGCACCGATGACCGCCGAGTCGGTCGCCGCACTGCTGACCGCAGCAGGGGCAGACGTCATGATCCGGGCCGGGAGAAGCGAGAACTACAGCGCCCCGCGTGAATTTTCCTTTGAAGTCAAATCGATCTTCCCCAACGGCATGGGGTTGCAGGTGGTGGCCCGCCAGTTCAACTACCGCGACCCGTGGGAAGCAACCGGCCGGGTCAACGACACGGTGGACGCCGTGCTGACCCGCAACGGGGCCCTTACTCCGCTCCCGCGCGGCTACGCCTATTTCCAGGGGATTGATGAGGAGTGTAACCTGGACGAGGAAAAGCTGAAGGAAGTCATTGCAGCGGTGAGCGCCGTCAACCCGAAGATTTACCTGTTGCAGGAGATGACCGGGGAGACGCTGTAATTTCGCGTAGTGGAGCCTTATGAAAGTAACCACCCTGATCATAACCCTTGCCGCAATCCTGGTCCTCCCCATGCTGGTGCAGGGGGAACAACCGCCGACAGCACTGGCAACTGCAGCGCCCTCCCCGGCAACCAGTCATGCCATCGAAATCAGCATGAGCCGCAACCAGCTGACACTGT
>Ga0209798_10001783_pt1 | contig 12784 bp, 9 predicted proteins | sample DOMMetBare3Fresh_FD_187475 | JGI IMG/M metagenome (GOLD analysis project Ga0209798, IMG submission 187475) | Wetland sediment microbial communities from St. Louis River estuary, USA, under dissolved organic matter induced mercury methylation -... | ecosystem: Environmental > Aquatic > Freshwater...
TTGCGTATATCTTCGGAAAAAGTCGCTGAAAACAACAGGTTTTGGCGTTTTTTCGGCAACAGGGCGATAATTTTTCGAATATCGCGAATAAAGCCCATGTCCAGCATCCGGTCTGCTTCGTCCAATACCAGTGTTTCAACTTTATCCAGTTTGACGGCATTTTGATTGATTAAATCCAGTAAACGGCCTGGGGTAGCGACCAGCACATCAACCCCGCCTCTTAAGCGCATCATCTGCGGGTTTATTTTTACGCCGCCGAACACGACTTCGGTTTTTAAGCGAGGATGCAAGTGCTCGCCATACTTGCTAACCGATTCACCGACTTGGGCTGCAAGTTCGCGGGTTGGCGTTAATATTAATACTCTGACCGGACGGTTAGCACCAAAGGAGTGTTGGGATAAACGATGCAAAATGGGTAAAGCAAAGCCGGCTGTTTTGCCGGTACCGGTTTGCGCGGCGGCAAGAAGATCATGGCCGTTTAAAACTGCAGGAATTGCCTGTAATTGAATGGGGGACGGCGTCGAATAACCGGCATCAGCAATGGCACGTAAGAGTGGAGCTGATAAACCGAGTTTGGAAAATGGCATGTGTTGAGTCTCTGTGATAGGCTGCGATTGATTTATATTTTACAGCTCTGTGTATAAAAAGAATGTATTGCGAAGAACGCGACTTAAGACTAGCAAGCAACCCCTGGTTGCAGAGAAATCTATAAGTAATTGGCGTTCATTGATAGTGACGGAGTTATGGGGGTCTATCGCTAACGCGGGTTCGCGAATACTTTCTGTGTTGTAAAGCGTGGCGCCCCGAGGCGGATTTGAACCACCGGCCTGTCCCTTAGGAGGGGACCGCTCTATCCTGCTGAGCTATCGGGGCAATAGTGCAATTCTACCATAAAGCGAGGTATATCATGCTGACGTTTTGTTATTTGTTTATTTGTGTGGCGCTAGTGCATAACTAATTCTACTTTGTCAGATTACATTATTTATCCTTTCCAAGTTCGTCATTCCGGCATGGATTGCCGGAATCCAGGTCCCATGGATGGGTTTGAACCTACCATCCATGGCACTGGATACCCGCATCCAGGCGGGTATGACGTGATTACGAATTAATCTGACAAAGTAGAACTAATATCATTCATGTTGAAGACGAGATTTTTTTGCCTTTTGCCTTTCGCCTTTAACCTTGCACCTTCATCTATCTACCCATTCATAAAGCTCTGTCAAAGCGGGGTCGCATTTACAGCAACTTGTCCCGCAGGAGGGCTCCAAAGGTAATTTTCTTACATTGCCTTTGCTTATCCATTTATCAAGCATACCGCGTAGTGCATTCGCATCCATCTTAAAATGATTAACTAAATCAGCCAAAGCAACTCTATGCTGTTGTTTTAAATAACTGCGTAAATCAGATAAAATCATTTAATGACTCCTGAGAGTGTTTTACAACCGTATTTTTTCCGGTTAGCCACAATCCTACTAAAACCAGTAAAAAAGTAATGATTAATCCGCTTATCCAAACGAAAGAATACTCAGGGTGTTGGCTATATGTCATCGCCTGGTAAAAAATGGTTGCAGTCATGTAGGCGATCCCCGTTGTCCATAACACCACAAACAAAGTCCAGCCGGCATTGGTTTCTCTATAAATGGCTGCTGTTGCTGCGACGCAGGGCGCGTACAATAAAATAAATAACAAATAAGCAAATGCGCCTGCTTTACCATCAAAACTCTGCTGCATGGCTGAAAAAGTATCGGTTTTTACTTTCTGCTCGCTGGCCGCTAAAGCAATATCATCTACCGAACCAATATTGAGTCCTAGCGGGTCCAAAAGATTATCTGCGATAGCGCTTAAATTTTCAGGCACGGTTGCGCAAGCAGCCAATAGCGCATCTTTAAGATTAAACGGTGCTTTATCAGATTGCGTTGCATCGGTTGCTGCAAGCTGGCTATATAGGGCATCGAGCGTGCCGACAACTGCCTCTTTGGCTAACACGCCGGTAAAAATACCGACGGTTGCCGGCCAGTTGTCTTTTTCTATGCCCATGGGTTTAAACGCGGGCGTTAGCCCCCGGCCGATTTCGCTTAATACAGATTTATTGCTATTTTCCTGACCAAAGCTGCCATCGGTACCCAGCGCATTGAGAAAGTTTAATACCAACACCATCGGTACAATCACCTTGCCTGCATTAAACAGAAATGACTTGAGTCGATCCCAGGTTCTAAGAAAAACCCCTCGAAATGTCGGTAAATGGTAAGCGGGCAATTCCATAATAAAGGGGGCCGACTCACCTTTAAATAGTGTATGGCGCATAACCAGGCCCGTTAATACTGCAACGGCGATGCCCAATAAATATAAGCCAAAAACCAGATTCTGGCCGCCAACAGGGAAAAATGCAGCTGCAAATAAAGCGTAAACAGGTAATCTTGCACCACAAGACATAAACGGATTCATCAGATTGGTTAGAATCCGGTCACGTTGATTTTCCAGCGTTCGGGTTGCCATGATGGCTGGCACATTACAACCAAAACCCACTATCATCGGCACAAAAGACTTTCCAGGCAAACCAATCATACGCATGAACCTATCCATGACAAATGCCGCTCTGGCCATGTAACCTGAATCTTCCAGGGCCGATAAAAACATGAATAAAAAGCCGATAATGGGAATAAACGTTGCCACAACTTGAATGCCGCCTCCAGCACCTTTGGTAATCAAGACAATCAACCATTGTGGCAAATTTATCTCTGAGAGTACCCCGCTTAAACCATCAACCAATAAAGCGCCGACCGATTGATCAAAAAAATCGACAAAAGCGCTGCCAATATTAATGGTAAACATGAACATCGCATACATAACCAGCAAAAACACTGGAATACCTAAAAAACGATTTAAAACAATGGCGTCGATTTTTTCTGTGGTGTGCCGACTCACTTCATTGAGTCTGCAGACAGCGCCTTTAATTAATTCATTGACGAATCCATAGCGGGCATCCGCAGCAAGAATGTCTATTTCATCCTCTGTTTCGACTTCTACCCTACGCTGAAGTTGGGCAACAGTTGGCAAAAGTGATTTACCTGCAAACTGCTTGGCTAAAGTATCGTCTTCCAACAGCCTAACGGCCAGCCAGCGTAAATCACAATGACGCTGATTTGCAATGCCGGCCAATTCAGGCGAAATGTCCTCGATGGCTTGTTCTAAAGCGCTTGCATAGCTGATTTTAACCGATGGAACAGGCTTGCTGATGGCAGCACTGTTGATTTCCGTTTTTAACTTACCGATACCCTCCTTGGTAGATGCAGTAATAGGGATAACCGGACAACCTAGCTGCATTGCTAAAAAATCACAATCAATTTTAATGCCTCGTTGTTTAACCGTATCCATCATATTGAGCACCAATAACATCGGTACTCGCATTTCGATAAGTTGTGAGGTTAAATACAGATTGCGCTCTATATTAGAGGCATCAACAATATTGATGATTAAGTCGGCATCCCTGGATGCAACATAATCCCGTGCTACTTTTTCATCCAGAGAGACCTGATCATCGGCCGCCTCTAAAGAATAAGTACCTGGTAAATCGACTAATTCTATAAGCTTGCCGGCATAAGTATATTCACCGGTCTTTTTTTCAACTGTTACACCCGGCCAGTTACCCACATGCTGTCTTGAGCCGGTGAGCACATTAAAAAGGGTCGTTTTTCCGCAATTAGGATTACCAACCACTCCAACTGTAAAATCAGTTTTCATCACAGCTTCTCTATCAATACTATTGCCGCTTCATCTTTACGCAGGGTCAGTGAAAATCCACGCAGCTTAATTTCAACAGGATCGCCCATGGGCGCAAACCGGGTAACGCTGAATTCAGTACCCGGCGTCAAACCCATGGCCAGCAACCGTTTTCGATAAGCCTTACCGGATTGTTCAAAGCCAACTATCTTGCCTAAGTCACCTACAAACAGATTTTTTAAGCACATTGACATAAATTCAGCCTTGATAATAAAGTATATTGGAAGACCCGAAAGACCAAGAAGTAATAATAACAATTCTCATTAAGAATAAATATATCACATATTCCCACTCATTCAAACCAAGTCGTATTTAAAGTTGCAAAAAATATATGTTGCCGCAGGAACTGTCTTTTGATGTTGACCAATTGACAACGCAAGGGTAAGAACGTGAGTAAACGATAATAAGATTACAAAAGCTTATCTGATTGGAAGGTTATGTGCTTAGCTTAGCTTAGCTGAGCTTAAGTCAGATTCAACTTTTTGATGTGAAATATAGAACTTACCGCAATACCAGAAAAATCATGTGCCGGTGCTAACACGGACGGAAGCGTCTAATTATGGGTGAAAAAATAGATAATTTGAGGAACAACAATTCAATCCTGAAAAAATCAACGCAATAACAAGAATTACATAAGACGATAAGTAAGCCCTATTTTTCTTATAGGGACTTGAAACTTGCGTTGATTAGTCTTTAATCCATTATTTCAAATTTATTGCTTGCCCCATCAACTCGGTCACGCAACTCTTTTCCTGGTTTAAAATGTGGCACATGCTTTTCAGTCAATGCGACAGATTCACCGGTTTTTGGATTTCGCCCCATTCGCGGAGGACGCTTGTGTAAAGAAAAACTGCCAAAACCTCTGATCTCAATTCTATTACCAGTAGATAATGCCTGATTCATTTTTTCAATGATGCATTTTACCGCCAGTTCTACATCTTTCAGTGCAAGATGCGGTTGTTTTCTAGCAAGCGCTTCAATTAATTCTGATTTTGTCACATTTTATCCTGTGAAAAAGAAAAAATAAGAGGGTATGCAACAAAACATACCCTCTTAATGGTCTTTATTTTTCCAATTGCTTAAAAAGATCAGCCATTGTAGGTGTTCCAACTGATTGTTGAGAATGATCTTTAATAGTATGGGTCTCTTCGTCTTGGTCTTTTGATTTAATTGACAAGGAGATTGACTTGCTTTTCTTGTCTACACCGATAAATTTCGCTTCAAGCTTATCGCCTTCTTTCAATAATGTGCGAGCATCTTCAACGCGATCACGCTGAATTTCAGAAGCGCGTAAATAACCTTCAACATTGTCCGCTAAAGTAACAACCGCCCCTTTCGCATCAACTTCCTTAATCGTTCCTTTTACCAAACTACCTTTTTCGTGTGTAGCCAAAAAGTTTTGGAACGGATCCTGTTCAAGCTGTTTGATGCCTAAAGAAATACGTTCGCGTTCAGAATCAACCGCTAAAATCACCGTTTCCAGCTCATCACCTTTTTTGAACTCGCGAACTGATGCTTCACCATCATCTGCCCAGGAAATATCAGACATGTGTACCAAGCCATCAATACCGCCGTCCAAGCCTATGAAAATACCAAAATCAGTTATTGATTTGATCTTTCCTGAGATCTTATCGCCTTTGTTGTGAGTTGCTGCAAATTCATCCCATGGATTGGTTTTGCACTGCTTCATGCCTAAAGAAATACGACGGCGTTCTTCGTCAATTTCCAAAACCATCACTTCAACTTCATCCCCTAATTGGACGAGTTTAGATGGATTTACGTTTTTGTTCGTCCAGTCCATTTCAGAGACATGAACTAAACCTTCAACACCTTCTTCAATTTCAACGAAGCAGCCGTAATCAGTCAGGTTGTTGACTTTACCGAATACTCTTGTTCCCGCAGGGTAACGACGGGCGATGTTTTGCCATGGATCTTCACCCATTTGTTTCATGCCCAAAGAAACACGATTTTTGTCTTTGTCGTATTTCAAGACTTTTACTTTTATTTCTTGACCGATTTCCACGCACTCAGACGGATGACGAACGCGGCGCCATGCCATATCGGTAATATGTAACAGCCCGTCAATACCACCCAAATCAATAAATGCGCCGTAATCGGTCAGGTTTTTAACAACACCGGTAACTACTGCACCTTCTTCCAGTGTTTTCAGCAATTCTTCTCTTTCTGCGCTGTATTCTTTTTCGACAACAGCTCGACGAGATAGCACAACGTTATTACGTTTCTGGTCGATTTTTATAACTTTAAATTCCAGATCACGATTTTCAAGGAAAGTGGTGTCTCTGATTGGGCGAACATCAACCAATGATCCCGGTAAAAAGGCACGCAAGGCACCAACAGCTACGGTAAAACCACCGCGAACTTTACCGTTAATACGACCAATAATGGTGGCTTCTTTTTCAAAAGCGGTCTCAAGTTCAAACCAGGCTTTGTTTTTCTTCGCTTTATCTCGGGAAAGAAGAGTCGCGCCTAAACCGTCTTCAAATAAATCCAAAGCAACTTCAACTTCATCGCCAATTGCAACTTCTAATTCGCCATCGTTGTTTAGAAACTGCCATTTTGGAATGACGCCTTCAGATTTAGAATGGGTACTGACGATAATCATATCATTTTCGATATCAATCACTGTACCTATCAACATGGCACCAGGACTCATTTTGGTCTTGGTTAAACTTTCTTCTAGTAACGCAGCAAAGCTTTCGCTCATTTTATTATTTCCCAAGCTTGTCGAAACTCAAACAAACCTTTTCTTTATCAAAGTTAAAAAAACACACTTAAATAGTGCGACCATACAAAAAATCCTTATCGGATTAAATTCAGAACTTCTTCAACCACAGTCTCTATTGCCATGTCGGAAGAATCAATATAAAGCGCATCGCTTGCCATTGCTAATGGAGCGGTTTCACGTTCCATATCGCGGCGATCGCGCGCTTCTATTTCACTTGTTATCAGTAATAGATTAGCATCAATTTCTTTTTCTATCAACTGTTTATATCGGCGCTCAGCTCTCTTTTCAGCGCTAGCCGTTAAAAACACTTTATTTTCAGCATCAGGAAAAACGACAGTACCCATATCACGCCCATCCGCTACCAGCCCGGGCGGCTTTCTGAAGTCTTTCTGCTTTTGTAACAATACCTGCCTGACGTCTGGAAGGGCTGCAACCAGAGATGCAATATTGCCGGTGCTTTCAAGCCCTAATTGATTAGTAATATCCTCGCCATTCAGCTTTACAACCAATTCATCTCCGCACTCGAACTCTAACACCATGGCTTGCGCTACCTTGACAATATCGCTTACATTGCTTAAATCAACAGCGGTCTTTTGCAAGGCAATAGCTAATGATCGATAAATAGAGCCGCTATCCAGGTAATTCCAACCCAGTTTTTTCGCAACCAGGCGACTGACCGTGCCTTTGCCGGCGCCACTAGGGCCATCAATAGTTAGAACGGGAACGTGCATCAGGATTCCTCACAAACCAAATCTAATCCCAAGTGTTTAACCAAATCTTTAAACTCGGGGAAAGAGGTATTCACATTAGCGCAATCCAGAATGGTAATAGGGGCACTGGCGCGCAACCCTGCAATCGAAAAAGACATGGCAATGCGGTGGTCGCCATGAGACGTTACTATACCTCCATCAATTGAACCGCCCTGAATGATCATGCCATCGTCAGTCGGCCGTGCGTCCACACCCAATTTTAGCAGACCGTCAGCCATAACCTGAATCCGGTCAGATTCTTTAACCCTGAGCTCTTCAGCTCCGCTTAAACGGGTTTGTCCAGCTGCACAGGCTGCCGCAACAAATAAAACCGGGAATTCATCAATAGCCAATGGCACCAATTCTTCAGGAATATCGATGCCTTTTAAGGGGCTGTAAACAACATGCAGATCGGCAACCGGCTCGCCACCAACGATGCGCTCATTAAGTACGGCAATTTTAGCGCCCATCAATCTTAGAATATCAATCACACCGGTACGGGTTGGATTGATGCCCACATGTTTCAACAATAAATCGGATCCTGGCGCTATCGAAGCGCCGACTAGAAAGAATGCCGCAGAGGAAATATCACTGGGTACATCAATATCCATCGCCGTCAATTTTCCTTCAGCCGTAATACTGGCTTTACTACCCTGCTTCTTAACGGGATAGGAAAATCCAGCGAGCATTCGTTCAGTATGATCGCGCGTTGGCGCGGGTTCGGTAACACTGGTTTCACCTTGCGCATACATACCTGCCAGCAGCAAACAGGATTTTACCTGTGCGCTTGCCATTGGCATTACGTAGTCTATACCTTTCAACTGCCCTGCTCTGCCGGTAATGTATAGCGGAGCCGTGCCCTTTTCAGTGGTTTTTATATCAGCACCCATAGCCGCCAATGGCTCAGTGACCCGTTTCATCGGTCTGCCGGATAAGGACTTATCGCCAGTCAACACGGAATTGAACGGCTGCCCCGCCAATAATCCGCTCAACAAGCGCATGGATGTACCCGAGTTGCCAAGATACAACTCATTTTTAGGTGCTTTTAAACCATATTTACCAACACCATGAATAGTTAAGCAGCCATTAACCGGCCCTTCAATTTCCACACCCATGTCGCGAAATGCTTGTAATGTCGCCAAGGCATCTTCGGCTTCGAGAAAGCCTTTAACGTGAGTAATGCCTTCAGCCAATGAACCTAGCATAACCGACCGATGCGACATGGATTTATCGCCCGGCACTCGCGCTTCGCCCTGTAATTTACCGCCGGGTTGCACATGAAATGTGATTGATTTTGACATATTACCTTCAAACTGATTAAGAAAGCGTTGCCGCGCAATGTTGGCATACGCAAAGATTGTAAAAAGCTGCTGACTATCGTCCTTTTCCAGCAAGTGTTCTATTTTATCCAGTTGTTCCCTTGTCTGTTGAATCAATGGGATTATTTCATTTTTATTGGCAGCACAAATATCCCGCCACATGGTCGGATCGCTGGATGCAATCCGCGTAAAGTCCCTAAAGCCACCCGCCGCATATTTAAAGATTTCACTTTGCTCGTCTTTATGTCCCAGCATGTCCACTAATGCAAAGGCAAGAATATGAGGCAAATGACTCGTAGCCGCCAATATAGCATCATGTCGATTTACATCCATCAACGATACCACAGACCCGCACCGCTCCCAGAAACATCGGATTTTTTGCAAGGCTTCTGTTCGGGTATTGCCGAGAGGGGTAATAATCAAACGTTTATTAAGAAACAAATCATCAATAGATGCTTCAACACCACTTTGTTCTGCTCCCGCAATCGGATGAGCGGGTACAAAATTATCAGGTACAAACCCAAATACCCTCTGTGCGGCAGCGACAACACTCCCTTTGGTGCTACCCGCATCCATATAAATTGTGTGTTCTGACCAAAACGGCTTTAGCGCCGCAAAAATACTTTCGATTGCTGCAACTGGAGTAGCAATAACTACACAATCAGCATCGTGAACAGCTTGCTCGATCTGCAAATAATAGCCATCTATTACGCCTAGTCGTTTAGCAGTCTCAAGATTTTGTACATTCTGCTGACGACCATAGCCAACAATATTATGGCTTATTCCGTTTTTTCTGGCGGCACGTGCGATTGATCCGCCAATTAAACCAACGCCGATAATACAAATCCGGTTAAACATTAGCCAGCGTATCACTTAACGCTTTGAGAAACAGCTGATTTTGTTCTTTTGTGCCGATGCTGATGCGTAAATGATTAGGCATTTCATAATTGCCTACAGGCCTGACAATAACGCCCTTCCGTAACAATGCCTCATAAACAGGCTGTCCCGCTCGCTTTACATCTACAGCAACAAAATTGCCAGCTGAGGGAATCCATTCCAGACCCAACACTTTAAAGCCGTCAGTTAATTGTTGCATGCCAAGCGAATTCACTGTAATGGTTTTTTGCAAATGCTCGTCATCGGCCAAAGCCGCTTCTGCTGCTACTAAAGCCAGGGTATTATTATTAAAAGGCTGTCGCACTCGATTAAGAATATCGGCCAGCTCCGGACTGGATAATCCGTAACCCACCCGTAACCCAGCCAATCCGTAAGCTTTTGAAAAAGTTCTAGTAATCAATAAATTAGGATATTTATTTAACCAATCAATAGAATTAATCGATTCGGCATTGCTCACAAATTCAAAATAAGCCTCATCAAGCACACAGACGCAAGTGTCTGGCAAAGCGCCAATAAAACGTTCCAAACTTGTTTGGCTTAGCAAAGTTCCCGTCGGATTATTTGGATTAGCTATAAACACCAAACGGGTTTTGTCGGTCACCCTTTGGAGCATCGCATCTAAATCGTGACCATAATTTAACCCAGGTGCAACCACTGCGGTAGCCCCTAAGGCTTGAGTTACGATAGGATATACCGCAAAAGCGTGCTGTGAAAATATCACTTCAAATTCCGGGCTTAAAAACGCCCTGGCTACCAGTTCCAGAATTTCATTAGAGCCATTACCGAGTGTTATCTGTCTCGCATCAACAGCATATTTCCCAGCCAATGCCTGTTTAAGCATAAAGCCGCTGCCGTCAGGATAAAGAGCCAATCCCGGCAAAGCTGCCTTAATAGCTGCGAGGGCTTTTTTCCCAGGCCCTAAAGGATTTTCATTGGAAGCCAGCTTTGTGATCTGGGCAAGTCCCAGTTCGCGCTCCAGTTCTTCAATCGGCTTGCCCGCTTTATAAGGGATAAGCTTCTGTACACCCGCTACCGCAAGATTATAGATTTTATCTGAGTTGTTCATATTTGTAATCAGCGGAATTTAATAGTAATGCGGTAAGAATGAATCATTCGACTATAGGAACTAGAGCACTGCTTTAGGATATGAACCCAATAATTTGAACATCTTGACGTTGTCTTTCACGATATCTAAAGCCTGGCCAATCACTTTATCTTCACTATGACCTTCTATATCAATAAAAAAAACATAATCCCATAGGCCCTGGCGTGAAGGCCTGGACTCAATATGAACCATACCTATGCCAAATTTTGCGAAAGGCTCAAGGATTTTATGCAAAGCGCCAGGTTGGTTACCCGTCGAAACAACCAGTGTGGTTTTATCGTTGCCCGTGGTAGATGGTGATTGTTGACCAATAATGATAAAGCGGGTGGTGTTATTGGGTTCATCTTCGATATTTTTTTCGATTATGGTCAAATTATAAACCTCAGCTGCGACAATACCCGCAATTGCTACAGCCTGTGTATTATTTGATGCCAATTGTGCCGCCTCCGCATTGCTATTAACCGCAGTTAGCCGCGCATGCGGAAGATGCTTATCAAGCCACTGCTTACACTGCGCCAATGATTGCTGATGGGAAAAAACCTCAGTGATTTCAGCCAGACTTGTTGCGTGCCCCATCAGATTCTGATGAACCCTGATTTCAACTTCACCGCATATTTTCAGCGGTGAAGTCAAGAATCTGTCCAAAGTATGATTAATGACACCCTCAGTAGAATTTTCAACCGGAACTACGCCAAATTGACATTTGTTAAGTTCGACCGCAGTAAATATCTCGTTTATTGTTGTAACAGGGATCGTTTTAACCGCATGACCGAAGTGTTTGTAAACAGCTTGCTGAGTAAATGTGCCCTCAGGACCTAAAAAAGCAACATCCATTGGCTTTTCCAAGGCTAAACAGGCGGACATAAGCTCTCTAAAGAAGCGCACAGCGGTATGATCAGACAAAGGCCCCTGATTCAACTCCATAATTCTTCTTAAAACCAATGACTCTCGATCCGGACGATAAAAGGTGCCTTGTTCACCTTGAGCAATTTTAGTTTTGGCAACTTCCACAGCACAAGATGCACGCTGATTAATCAATTGCAAAATTTGCTCATCGATTGCATCAATTTTGTCTCTTAATTCAGAAAGGGGGGTGACTGATGGCATTACCGGTGCTCTATGTTAGTGGGTTCGGTTGTTAATGGGTGCGTTCGAATTCAGCCATAAAATCAATCAAAGCCAGCACACCAGACTCTGGCATGGCATTATAAATGCTTGCGCGCATACCGCCCACTGAGCGATGGCCTTTTAATTCAAACAAACCATTGGCTTCAGCTGCCACAAGAAATGGTTTATCAAGGCTTTCGTCAGCCAGTATAAACGGTACATTCATTCGTGAGCGAAATGGAACATTTACCGGATTAGAATACAAAGCCGATTGATCAATGGCTTGGTAAAGTTTCGCAGCTTTGGCAATATTGCGCTGTTCGATAGACTCAACGCCACCCTGGTCTTTCAACCACTTGAGCACAAGGCCAACCAAATACCAATTGTAGGTAGCCGGGGTATTTAACATGGAATCATTTTTTGCCTGTTCGGCATAGTTAAATACAGAAGGCGTCGCTTTTGTGGCATGGCCGATTAAATCGTCTCTGACTATAACCACGGTAACGCCCGCAGGACCCATATTTTTCTGAGTTCCCGCATAAATTAAACCGTACTCACTGACGTCAATCTTACGCGATAAAATATTGGACGACATGTCAGATACCAGAGGCAAGCCTTTAGCATCCGGTATGCTTTGAAACTCTACACCGTGTATGGTTTCGTTAGAGGTATAATGCAAATAAGCCGCTTGTTCATCCAGAGCCCAAGTTGAAGCCTCCGGAATACTGGTGAACTTGGTGTTTTCTGAACTGGCGCTCACCAATACATCACAGTAACTCTGAGCATCTTTGATGGCCTTTTCAGACCACGCGCCTGTTTTAAGGTAACAAGCCCTGGTTTTACCATTCAAAATATTTTGTGGTATTAATGAAAACTGCGCTGACGCGCCACCTTGAAGAAACAATACTTTATAATTCTCAGGAACAGCCATCAAGCTTCTTAAATCACTTTCCAGCTCTTCGGCAATCATCGAAAAATGCTTGCCTCTATGACTCATTTCCATCACCGACATTCCGCTACCCTGCCATTCCAACATCTCTTGTTGCGCTTGCTGTAATACTGATTCCGGGAATGCAGACGG
>Ga0209798_10001784_pt1 | contig 12784 bp, 10 predicted proteins | sample DOMMetBare3Fresh_FD_187475 | JGI IMG/M metagenome (GOLD analysis project Ga0209798, IMG submission 187475) | Wetland sediment microbial communities from St. Louis River estuary, USA, under dissolved organic matter induced mercury methylation -... | ecosystem: Environmental > Aquatic >...
GCGGCTGCGCTTCTCTGGGCGGCGCGAGTGTGAACGCGATCGCCGGCTCCGGCTCCGGGGTGGAGGCGGGCGACGTGTCGGGCTCCGGCGCCGGCGCCGGCGTGGACGCGGGCGCCGTGTCGGGCTCCGGCTCCGGCTCCGGGGTGGAGGCGGGCGACGTGTCGGGCTCGGGCTCCACTGCGGCTGGTCGGGCCCGCTCCCCGCGCCGGGGGAGGCCGCTCGGAGTCGTCTCGCCGGAGACCGCAGACACGGTCGGGCCCGCCGTGATGGGTGCCCCGGTGGGCTCCTGCTCCCGCGCCTTGGCCAGGGTGCGATCGAACTCGTCGTCGACCACCAGCCGGAGCGGCACGGTGACCTGGGCCACGACGCCGCCTTGGGCCCCAGCCTGGAGCTCGACGGCGATGCCGAGGCGGCTGGAGAGATGCCCGGCCACGTAGTGCCCGAGGTACCTGGAGGGAGCGACGGTGAAGCTCTCCTTGCCCGCGAGGCGCCGGTTGGCGCGCACCAGGTCCTCCGGCGGCATGCCGAAGCCGGTGTCGGTGATCGTGATGGCGTAGCCCGACGTCGTGAGCCGGCCGTTCACCTCGACCGAGGTGGCCGGCGGGGAGAAGGACAGAGCGTTCTCGACGAGCTCGGCCAGCACGTGGGCGATCTCGGCCGCCACGGCGCCGGTGACCGACGCGGGCTCCAGGTGGGCCACCACCACCCGCTTGTAGTCCTCAACCTCCGAAAGGGCGGCCCGCACGACATCGCCGGCCTTCACCGGAGCAGCCCACTGCCGGGGCGGCTCGATGCCCGCCAGCACCAGCAACGACTCGGCGTTGCGACGCATGCGGGTCGCCAGATGATCGAGGCGGAAGAGGCCCTCGAGGGCATCGGGGTCCGTCTCGTTGCGCTCGAGGTCGGTGATGAAGTCGAGCTGGCGGCTGAGCAGGTTCTGGTTGCGACGACCGAGGTTGATGTAGGAGTCGGAGATGTTGCGCCGCAGGACCGCCTGCTCGACGGCGAGCTGGACGGCGCTGGACTGCACCTCGCTCAGCGCGGCCGCCACCTCGGCCACCTCATCCTTGGTCTTCACCGTGATCGGCTGGACATCGGGGATCACCACATCCTCGCCGGGCGCGGTGTCGAGGATCTGGCGGACAGCGGCGGGCAACCGCGTGCCGGCCATCTCCTCGGCCTGCGCCTTGAGGGAGCGGAGCGGACGGGTGATCGACCGGCTCGAGAGCCAGGTGATGAGCACGGTGAGCAGCAAGCCCGCCAGCGCGATGCCGGCGAAGAGCATCTGCCGCGCCACAGCATCGTCCTGCATCTGGGTGGCCTGGACCGCCAAGATGCCGGCGGCCTTCGTGCGCAGGCCTGAGTACCCAGTGGTCTCATCGGAGGTCAGGGCCGTCAGCAGCGGGGCGATCTTCGCCTGCCCGCCGTTGAGGTAGGTCTCGATCTGCAGGTTGAAGGCCTGGACGCCGGGCTCGGCGAACGTGGCGTCGCCCACTCCCGCGTACGGGCCAGCGGCATAGGTGCGAATGGCCTCGTCGATCTGCTGGCTGCGGTCGTACAGAGCTGCCACCTGCTGCCGCACGAGGGGTGCGTCGAGCTGCCCGCTGGCCGTGGCCTGCACGACGCTGCGAACGATCTGGGTGCGGACCTCGCTCTCCCGTGTCGACGCGTCGACGATGGCGACGCCGTTGCGGAGGGAGGCGTCGTCGACGGCGAGAGCGACCTGGGACGTGCCGTCGAAGAAGGTGCCGATGATCTCCGTGTAGCGCTGGAAGACATCATCGGCGAAGGGATCGTGGCTGCCGTCCTTCAGACTGACATGGGAGTCGACGTCGGCCCGGAGCTGTCCGAGACCCGCGAGGGCCGTCCAGGCCGGTTCGAAGGCCGTGCGCACCACGCCGCCCCGCCTGCTTGTCTCCTGGCGGAACTCGGTGGCGGCCTGGTCGCTCAGGCCACGGGCCTCGGCGCTCGTCGTGGCCGCCGTGTTGGCCGTGATACCCGCGAGGTCGACGTACGTGCGGTTCCGCTCCTCCTGGAGGTGGACCACAACGCTGCCGGGGCCGATGGAGGCGCCCGCCAGGTCTGCTTGGGACTTGGCCTGGTCGACCTGTGTCTTGGCGTCGAGCACCTCGAACCCGGCCACGACGACGAGCGCCGCCATCGGGACCGCGAGGGCCACCGCGAGCTTGGTCCTGATGTGGGTCGTACGGAACACGGCGTATCTCCTGTGCTCAGCGCTGACCGGCCCAACGGCGGGCGGTCGGCGCAGGTTCGAAATTGGGGTCAGGCATCGTCGCGATGTTCTCGACCGAATCATCGGCAGAGTTGAAGGGGTCTTCGTCGTCGATGCCGACCAAGCGAGCGAGCAGGGCGTCGGCGGGGTCAGCCGCGGCCTCATCGGGAGGGAGATCGATCGCCCAACCGAGCACCTCGGGATCCTCGGTGAGCAGCACGATCTGACGGGAGCCGGTGGCGCGGCGGACTGTCTCGAGCACGGCGACGCGCGCCTGATCCTCGGGAGTCCCGAAGGGCTCGTCGAGGACGAACAGACCGACACCGGGCGCTGCCTCGAAGAGCTTCTCGAGGGCCTCGACGAAGTCCTCCGGCATCGGCCCGATGCCAACGCCGGCCACCCGCCGGGCGGCCATGGCCTCGTCCATCTGCGTGGCCGCCGCGGCCGCGGCCGCTTCGCACCGATCGATGTCGGCGGCGACCACCTCGGCATGGCGACGGAGCCCCTCAACGAGCACGGGCAGGTTTCGGAGAGGATCGCCATCCGGGCGTTGGTCGCTCGGGAGCTCCGCGGCCAGCCGCCGGCCACGCTCGACCAGCGCGCTGATCTCGGCCGTGCTCTGATCGAACGTCGCCTCCGCGGCCGCCACCAGCTGGTCGGCCCGCTCAGCCAGCCCACGGGCTTCCGCCTCGGCCCGACGCAGGGTGCCGGCCACCGACGTGATCTGGGCACGGAGCTCCTGGGCGCCGGTGTAGCGCTCCATGCGCTGGACGTCGGCCTCGGACCGTTCCGACAGCTCGTTCTCCAAGGTCTGCACGGACCGCTCCGCCATCTGCAGCGCCTCTTCCGAACGATCGACCTCGACCTGGCCGGCCTCGAGCTCCTCGGCGAGCGCGGCAGATCGAGCGGCTCGGGCTCGCACAGCGGGGTCCTGGGACTGGGGGTCCGGGTAGCTCTCGAGGAAGGCGCGGGCGGCTTGGTCGAGCGATACGCCGACCGGGCGCACGCGCACCGCGGCCAACGCGCGGCCCAGCTCGATCTGGAGTCCGGTGCCCACCGGCTTGTGCGCCCGCAGCAAGGGGAGGACACGTTGACCCGGATCGACGCTCAACAGGTCAGTGGCGAGCCCGAGGAGGCGGGACCGCTCCGTGCGGAGTTGCTCCAGCTCGGGACTGGGCTTCGCTTGGCGCACGAGCGCATCGCGAGCTCGCGTGGCGTCGAAGAGCTCGCGCTCGATGAGCGCGCGAGAGGGGTCGGCGGTGCCGGCGCGGCCGCCGGTGAGCACCACCTCCAGGTAGCTCCCGAAGCCATGCTCGTCGAGGAGGGCACGCTCCGCCTCCTGAGCTAGACCGAGCCTCTTGCGAGCACCCGAGCTTCCCCGGCGCTCGATCTGCTCGGTGGCGTCCTGCACGGCAGCGTGGGCGGCGTCGAGCAGGGCCCGCTGATCAGGCGTGATCGCGGCGGCGGCCTTGGCAGCGTCGATCTCCGCCAACCTGGCGCTCAACACGTCGACTGTGCGACGGGCGTCCTCCAGCTCGTCAAGTGCTGCATCGACGAGCGGTCCGCCCATCAGTGCCATGTCGGCCTCGAGGTCCTCCCAGGAGGAAGCCAGCGACACCGCACGCGGATCGACCGCGTCCGCTCGCATGCCCGCGACGAGCGCGTCGAGCGCGGCGCGCACCGCCTCGACGGCGGCCGGATCGATGCCGTCGGGCCCGACGGGGTCGGGGGCGAGGGCTGACCGTTCGAGCTGCAGCTCCTCGAGCTTGGCGACAGCGTCAGCGTGGACCTTCTGGGCGGCCTGGACCGCCTGGCCGGCCGCCTCGAGCTCTCGCCGCAGGCCACCTTCATCCATGCCGAGGTCTTCCATCTCGGCCAGCTGCCGGTCGGCGTCCTCGATGGCGGCGGCGGCCGCCTTGCGCTGCTCGAGCACCTTGTCCAGGTCCTGCTGAGCGGCCCGCTGCTCGGTGCGCCGCTCGTCGAGGGCGTCGCGAGCGGACTCCACCTTGGCCAGCTGTTCGGCCAGGCCGACCTGGAGCTGGGTGGCCCACTCGGCCCCCTCGATGAGGGTCCGACGGCGAGCCGTCAGTTGCTCGAGCTCCTGCCGAGTCATCTCGCAGTCGTGCATGGTGCGGGCCGCCACGGTGTCGAGACAGGCTCGGAGCGCGGTCCGACTGGCCGCCCGCTCGCGGGCCAGGCCGTCGACCAGTGGCAACAGCTCGTCGGCGTGCACGATGCGTGACCCGCGCTCGGTGCTGATGACCTCGACCAACCGAGCGCGGTCCGGGGCGTTGGCGAAGGCCACCGTGAGGCGCCGGTGGAGGCTGCTGGCTGGGGTGGTGGGGGCAGGCTGCTCTGTCACGTCTGGGTGCCGCCGCATCAGACCCCGACATCCCTCGCGTCGTGGCTGGCGGTCCCTCCTGGCACTCGTATCGGCCTGCCGCGATCGCTCCTTGAGTCGGGCCGCAGGCCGCGCGCGAGCGCCCCACCATCCCCAGGGCTTCAGTAGTCGGCCACTACCGTCGATCACCGATCGAGCCCTCAAGTTGGGGAGCCGCTGACGGAGGATCCGGTGCCCGGGCGCAACCGTTCCCACGAGAGCGAAAGCACGGTCGATCTGACCCGCCGCTACCTGAGCGAGATCGGGTCCTACGCCCTGCTCACGGCCGAGCAGGAGGTGGAGCTGGCGCAGAGCATCGAGGTGGGCCGCCTGGCCGAGATCGAGATCTCGTCCACCACCCCCACCCGGGCGCGCAAGGCCACATTGAACGCACAGATCGAAGCCGCCGAGGCAGCGCGCCGTACATTCATCCAGTCGAACCTGCGGCTGGTCGTGTCCATCGCGAAGCGGTACCAGGGCACTGGGCTCACGCTCCTCGACCTCATCCAGGAGGGAAACCTCGGGCTGATGCGGGCCGTGGAGAAGTTCGACCACCGCAAGGGCTTCAAGTTCTCCACCTACGCCACCTGGTGGATCCGCCAGTCCATCGGACGCGGGATCGCCGACAAGGCGCGAACCATCCGGCTGCCGTCCCACCTCGTCGACACGATGGCGGTCCTGTCCAAGGCGTCCGCCACGATGCTGAAGACGCTCGGCCGCGAGCCCACTGCGGCCGAGCTGGCGGAGGAGACCGGGATGACCGAAGAGCGCGTGCTGCTCGCGCTGCACGCCGGACCCGACCTCGTTTCGCTGTCGGTGTCCATCGGCGAGGACGATGCGGAGCTTGGCGACCTCGTGGCCGATGACAGCGCCGATTCCCCCTTCGAGATGGCTTCCCGCTCGCTGGCCCGCGACGACCTCCAGCATCTCCTTGCCTACCTCAACCAGCGCGAGCGGGAGATCCTCTCGCTGCGCTTCGGGCTCGAAGGCCAGCACCCCCTCACGCTCGACGAGGTCGGTCGACTCTTCAACGTGACGCGCGAGCGCATTCGGCAGATCGAGGCCAAGGCCCTCACCAAGCTCCGCCACCCGTGCTCGGCCCAACACCGTCGCCTGGTGTCCTCCCTCGGGAGCTAGTCCACTGAAGGTGTGACGGTCCGCCTCGCCAGTGCGATCAGAGCGCCGCTGGCCTCGAACTGCAGGTCCGGGAGATCATCGGCGGCGAACCACGCCAGCTCGACGATCTCGGGGGACCCGACCCGAGCGGCGTCAGGATCGACCCCCGCCGCCGGACGAGCCTTGAACACGACGTCGACCCGGCGGCCCTCCGAGTCGACGACGACGGCGGGATCGCCGACGAGCACGACGTCGATCGAGGTCTCTTCGCGCACCTCCCGCCGCGCGGCATCGGCGGGGGTCTCCCCGCGCTTGAGCAGCCCACCTGGCAGTCCCCAGCTGTTGCGGTAGGAGAGCCGCGCCAGTAGCAGAGCCCCGTCGGCCCGCTCGATCACACAGATCGCGCCCACGGTGTATCCGGGTGCGATCGTGCGCACCACGCGACGACGTGCGCTCACGGGGAGCCGGCGGAACAAGCGGAGGCTGAACCGGTGTGCACGACCGATCACCGGTTCAGGCTAGGCCGCGCTCCGAGGACCAGGCCGCGTCCTCGACGAAGAGGCGACGGGCCGCCACCACCTGGGTGAGGAGCGGGGGGGTGGCAGCCGCGATCGGCGTGCGTCGGGCCGTGTGGTCGGTCGTCACCAGGTCCCGATCCCACGCCTCGGCGACGAGCGCTCCTGCCTCCTGGCAGACGAGCATCCCGCCGAGGTAGTCCCAGGGCCCGTGCGCGCTGGGGCTGCAGTCCACGTAGGCGTCGAGCCGCCCGCCAGCCACTGCGCACAGATCCAGGGCCACCGCGCCGAAGGCTCGGAACTGCTTCCACCCGAACCACATCGGCGGGTAGCCCGACAGGCCCACGATGGCGTCCCCCAGGTCACGGCAGCGGCTGGGCACGAGCGGCACGCCGTCCACACGGGCCCCACCTCCCCGCGTGGCCTCGAAGCGCAGACCTGACGCCTGGTCGACGACCAGCGCTGCACGCGCACCGTCACCGTCCACCGCGCAGAGACTGGTGGCGTACCACGGCAGGCCCCGACTGGCATTGGTGCTGCCGTCCACGGGGTCGAGCACCACGATCAGGTCACGATCCCCGTGATGGAGGCCTGATTCCTCGCTCATGGCCCCGAGGCCAGCGCCGTCAAGAACTGCCAACGCCACCTCGTCGGCCGCCAGATCGCTCAGGTACTGGCCCGGATGGGTGCCGGCGGAGCCCCAGTCGCTCAGGCGGTCGAGCGCCGCACGGACCGCGGTGGCGGCGTCGTGCAGCACGTCGAGGAGAGCGGCGTCGTCCATCGCGGAGCAATCTAGGGGCGGCATCCGGGAGTAGGCGGCGCCCCGCGGCCGTGGCAGGCTGGACCACGTGGCCGCCATCGACATCGCCGGGTTCGTCGCCGATCTCAAGGACCACGCCGTGGACCACGGGTTCCACGTGCACGACGAGCGGCACTTCGTCGAGACCTACTCGCTGCGCCAGGCATGGGAGGTCGACCTCCACCCCGAAGAGGCGTGCGGCGGCCCGCTCGACCTGCACCTGTCGCTCGAGGTCGACCCCCGCACCCTGTTGTCCTTCGAAGACCTTGTGGTCTCGCTCCCCGAGGACGAGGAGCCGCCGGACAGCTTCTACTTCCCGTTGCTGTTCACCTGGTCGCTCCCGCCGCTGCCGGCTGGGCCCGACCTGCTGGTGCTGGCCACCGAGCTGGCCGGGGTGGGGCAGGCCGAGCTCCCCCTCGAGGTGTCGGCGATCGACTCGTACCCCTCTGCCACCGACCCCTCGGAGCGGAGCCTCACCATCGTTGCCCATGTCGAGGTGTCGCTGGCCCGGGTGTTCGGGGGCCAGGAGCAGCTGTGCGACATCCTCGACCGCTGCGCCGAGGTGAGCCACCACCTGCTCGACCGGGCTCCGGCCTGGCTGGGCGATATCTGAGGACTGGCCCGTGTGCACCGTGCTCTTGCGGTTCTCCCCTGGTGCGCCGTGGCCCGTGCTGGTCGGGGCCGTCCGCGACGAGTTCACCGACCGAGCGTGGGACCCGCCGGCATGCCACTGGCCGGATGACCGGGCCCACCTCGTCGGGGGCCGGGATCACACGGCGGGGGGCACCTGGCTGGCCGTCGACCCGAACCGCCCGGCGTTGGCCGCCCTCCTGAACGGGTTCCGTCTTCCTCTGCTGGAGCACGGCACCCGGCCGACCCGAGGTGACCTGGCCTTGCGCATCCTGGCCGACGGCACCCTGCCCGACGATCTCACCACGCATGACCGCTTCCACCTGCTGCGGGCCACGCTGGACGCGGTCGAGGTGTGGACCTGGGACGGCGATGATCTCGTCCACCACCTGCTGGCGCCGGGCACCCATGTCGTCGTCAACGCCGGCCTCGACACCGACGCCGATCCCCTGGTGCCCCACTTCGCCCCTCTCCTGGCCGCCCTGTCCCCACCAGACGAGGACCTCGCCGCGACCCGCTCGGCGTGGATCCACCTCCTCAGCGGCGACGGCCTCGACCCCGGCGATCCGCGTGCCCTGCTGGTGCGCAGAGAGGTGGACGGGCGCCCGTACGCCTCCACGTCGGCCACCTTCGTCGGCCTGTCAGCGGGTGGCGCGCACTACGAGTTCACTGCCACCCCTCAGCAGCCGTCGTCGTGGGACGAGGTGAAGGTGCCGGCCACAGAGAGGCAGGATCGCTACAGCCGGGACCGGAAGGATCCGATGTACGACCGGTAAGGCGGGTCCCTGCTTCTCTGTCGACGGGGGCCCGTCTTCGCGTACAAGGAGCCGTTGGCCGCCCGTGGCCGGTTCGCGCGGGAGCCCCGGCCACCCGGGCCGGGGCTCCCTCATCCCTGGGTCACATCAGAGGTCGGACGGCCGCAGCACGAAGCTGATGCCGTGGGCGATGCCGTTGCTGGCCTGGATGTCCAGCTTGCTCTTGATCAGGAAGGGATCGATGTCGTTCCGGTCCTTATCGACGAGCACCGCAGTGCCGAACCACCTGATCGGGTACACCTTGATCTCGCCGCCCTGCAGCGTCGTGAGGGGAGTGCCCCGGGGCACGTTGAGGGCCACGCTGGAGGGGATCTGTCCCTGAACGGCGTGGTACAGGATGACGGTCTGCAGCGTGCCGGGGGCGCCGGTCTCGAGCGCGACGAGCTTGCTGAGGATGGTGGACTCGCTGGCGAACCAGTAGCGGAAGCCGAAGAGGTCGGCCACCAGCGCCTGGAACGCACGGTCATTCGGGATGAACACCGTGAGATCGGCGTTGGGATCGTCGAGGGCGCCGGTGAGTCCGGCCGCCTCAACGCCAGCGGCAAGGATGTCGAAGTCGTACCAGTTCCGGTCGGTGCCGCCCCCCTGCGCCTGCAGGATGTCGGCGAGGGTCGGGGCCGGCGTGCCGGCCCCGGCGGGGGCAACGAAAGTGGTGGCGCCGAGGGCCAGCGAGGCAGCTGCGGCGGCGATGATCGTGCGGAAGCGCATGGGTTCGTGTCTCCTGGTGAGGTGAGCTGACCTTGCTTCTACGGACCAGCCCATCCGTCCGGATGACATCGGGTCCCCGGGGCCGGACATGCCCAATTGCGGCTGTGACGGTGTTCTCGCAGATCCCTCAGTCGCGAGTTCCCGGAGCCGTCGCTGGAGTCTCTGCTGGACCGGGTGGCGGCTCAGGGGAGGTGGCCGTCAACTGGGACGCCACGACAGGCGCCACCGGATGTCGCGTCCTGCCGGGACCACGACCGCGGCGGCCGAGGCGGTCAACATCTGGTCGATGCAGCACTCCTACCTCCCCTCGTACGGCCCCCCGACACCGAGATCCTCGCCGGTGACGTCGTGGTGGCCGTTCCGTCGGCCGCCGCAGCCGAGCTGCGGCAACGTCTGGGGGCTCCGAGCGAGCGTGAGGGACGGCCCCGTCGTCGTCAGGGCTGACCGGCCTCTGCCGCCGACCGCGCAGGATCCGGCTCGGCGAAACCGCGGCCGGTCTCGGTACGGTTCTTCCCGTTGCGCTTCGCTGCGATCATGAGGTGGTCGGCCGCGGCGAGGGCCGATCCCACGTCGAGGCCCGCGTGCACAGGCCCGCCGATGACACCGGCACTGAACCGGATCTCGCCTTCAGCGACCGATTGGAGCCGACGCCGCAACCGGACGACCGCCTCGTTCGCGTGGGCAGCGTCGGTGTCGGGAAGCAGGACACAGAACTCATCCCCGCCGAGTCGCCCGATCAGGTCCGTGACCCGGAACGTCGCTCTGGCCGCCGCCGCGAGATCGGTCAGCATGGCGTCACCGGCGGCGTGGCCTTCTTCATCGTTGCACTGCTTCAGGTTGTCGAGATCGATGCTGACGATGGCGATGGAATGGCCGGCTCTCAATGCGCGAGCCAGCTCGAGCTCCGCGCGCTCATAGAAGCCGCGGCGGTTGCGAAGGCGGGTCAGAGGGTCGATCGACGCCAGGCTCTCGAGGGTGCGCATCGCGTCACGCACCGTCGAGATCAGGACGGCCAGCAACACGTAGATGGCCAAGCGCAGGCCCTGGTTGAAGACGTAGACGGTCGGGGTCAGCACCTCCGGGTGCAGGGCGGTCGCCAGCAGCCCGCCGACGGCACACAGCACCCCCATCGCGATTCCGAGCCTGCGATCCCCGTACCAGCTCACCAAGGCGACAGGAACCAGGTAGAACGAGGACACCAGCAGATAGGGCCCGCTGAGGTAGTCGAGCAGGTTGATCCCCGCCGCCAACGCAACGGCGCCCACGACCAGGGCGAGCGCTGGAGGATTGGCGGTGCCCAGCGCGGCCCGATAGCGCCTCAGCTGCTCGAGTGCTCCCGATCCGCGGAGGCCCGTCACTCGCCGATCCGCTCCCTCGACCGGCGAGTAGCGGATGGGGCGATCACCCCGTCAGCGTACGCGGTCGACTCGCGCCCCGGCCGGGTCAGGGAGGTGCAACTGTGAACGAGGTTGTCGACGAAGCCGTCATGGTCGCAGCCCGAGTGCGCCTCGTGGATGTCCAGCCGCGACTCGTGCGTTGGCGTCGCTGCTGGTCACGGTTCATCGACGATCGCCGTTGTCTCCGATCGAGGCTCCTCGGCAGGTCCCCCGGCCGGGCCGCGAAGCAGGATCGCGCTCCCGACCACAGCGGCGAGCAGGGACGCCGCGAGGACGCCGATGGTGGCCTGATCGGCCAGGACAGGGTCGTCGAAGGCGAGGCCGGCAACGAAGATGGACACGGTGAACCCGATCCCGGCGATGGCGGCCATGCCCACGATGTGGCGGGTGGTGACACCGGCTGGGAGGCGGCCGATTCCGAGACGGGATGCGATGGCGATCGCCCCGGCGACGCCGACGAGCTTGCCGACGACCAGCCCGACGACGACACCGAGGGTGACCGGCGACGAGGCGGCATCACCGAGAGAGTCAGCCGAGATGGCCACACCGGCATTCGCTAGTGCGAACACCGGCACGATCAGGTAGCTGGTCCACGGATGCAGCAGGTCCTGCAGCCGCTCGGTGACCGGCACGGACTCGCGGACCCGGAACGAGATGTCCCGCACCTCCGCTGCGGTGACGGCTTGGTCGGCGGAGAGCTCATCCGCGATGCGATCGGCGTCGACTTCCGGGAGAAAGGCGCGGGCCGGGGCGAGCAGCCCGAGAGCGACGCCCGCGATGGTGGCGTGGACGCCGGACTCGAACGTGGCGAGCCAGATCCCGGCGCCGAGGACGACGTAGACCGGCAGGTAACGGACCCGCACACGTCGCAGCACTACGACCAGCAGCAGCCCAGCAGCCGCCACAACGAGCCACTGTCCTTGCAGCCCGTCGGAGTAGAAGACCGCGATCACGATGATGGCGCCCACATCGTCGACGATCGCCAGCCCGAGGAGCAGCACCTTCAGCTCCGCCGGAACCCGGCTGCCAAGCAACGCCAAGACACCGAGGGCGAAGGCGACATCGGTGGCCATCGGGATGCCCCAGCCTCCTGCGCCTTCCCCGCCGATGTTGAACGCCAGGTACAGCAGGGCTGGGACCACCATGCCCCCCAGCGCGCCCGCCGCGGGGATGGCAGCGTCACGGGGCTTGGTGAGCTGGCCGTTCGTCAGCTCCTCCTTGATCTCGAGCCCGATCACGAAGAAGAACACAGCCATCAACCCGTCGTTGATCCAATGGCGCAGATCCTCCGTGATGACGTGACCGCCGAGGTCGAGCGTGAGCTGCGTCGCCCACAGATCCCGGTAGGAGGCGGACCATGGTGAGTTCGCCCACACCAACGCGACAACCGCGGCGGCCGCCAACAGCAGGCCCCCCGACGCCTCGATGTGGAGGAACCGGTTCACCGGACGGGCTACAGAACGAGCCAGGAACCGGTCGCTGCGCAACCAGGTGGCACCACTGGTCGGGGCCATAGGGGATTGCTCCTCGGGGTCGTCGAAGGGACTCGCCGACCAGGCTTCCCGGCACTCCTCTTCGCAGGCTACGCCAGGTGGCGTACGTTGCGGCTGGTGACGCTTTGGTCGAGTCTCCGCGTCGTCTCGGTGAGCGGCCCCCGGCGCGCAGCCAGACCTTGGCGGCGGCCTGCGGTATCGGCTTCACCGTGTCGATCTTCGTGGCGGGCCTCGCCTTCGACGACCCCGCGGCCACGGATCAGGCCAACATCGGTGTCCTCGTCGCCTCCGCAGCCGGAAGCCTCATCATCATGCGAGGCACGACCGATGCCACATCACCACGACCCTGCCCGACCTCGGCCAGCAGCTCGGCGCGGGCCTTCTTCGCATCGCGGAGCGTGCCGCTGAAGACGCGGCTGACCTGCCGGCGCTTGCCGGTGAGTGGGTCTCGGCCGGCCTCGACGATGAGCTCCCACATGTTCGGCGAGCGCTCCCGCATGCCGGGAGGTGTCCGCAGCTGCTGGCTCGTGCCGGCCGATGCGAGCGCGCACTGGACGGCGCTCGGCTTCAAGATCGGCGACGTGATCCGCTTCGTCGACAGTAGCCCGGCGGCAGAGCGCCTGATCATCGGCAACGGCATCACGACGTTCGAGATCGTGCGCAACGGCAAGCCGATGATCCTGCGCCTCCTCGTGCAC
>Ga0209798_10001785_pt1 | contig 12782 bp, 10 predicted proteins | sample DOMMetBare3Fresh_FD_187475 | JGI IMG/M metagenome (GOLD analysis project Ga0209798, IMG submission 187475) | Wetland sediment microbial communities from St. Louis River estuary, USA, under dissolved organic matter induced mercury methylation -... | ecosystem: Environmental > Aquatic >...
GCCGGCCGAGCGTCGAGGCGAGGCGCGCGGGCGGAGAGGGGCGGGGCGGCGGCGCGGGGCGCTCGGGCGGCGGCGGAGGCCGCGTCGTGTCCACGAACCCGCGCCGGGCGATGTCGATGTACCGCGTCTCCGCGGGCTTTTCGGCTGGGCGCGGCCTCGGCCTGGCGCCGCGCCGGGTCGAGCCGGCCATGACCCATCCTTACCCGAAAAGGGCGGGATGGGAACTCGGCGGCCGCCGACCCCAAAGGCCGCGGGCCGTACCGGAGGGGCGCCGCTACGATGGGCGGGCCTTTCGAAACCGTGAGCGCGCGCCCCGGCGGCATCCGCCGTCCACCGGCGCCGCCTGGAGGTTCCCCATGCCGAACGCGATCCGCATCCCCGCCCGAGCCATTCTCGCGGCGCTACCTCTCCTCGTCTTCGCCACCGTCGCGATGGCGGCTCAACCGACCGTGCGCATCCCGGGGAGCTACCAAAGCGAGGCGGGCTGCGCGGGCGACTGGGATCCCGCCTGCGACGCGACCAAGCTCACCTACGACGCCATCGGGGATGTGTTCAAAGGCACCTTCACCATCGGCGTAGCGGGAGACTACGAGTACAAGGCGGCGCTGAACGGCACCTGGGACGAGAACTACGGGCTCCACGCCGTTCGCGGTGGTGACAACATCCCGCTGCGCGGTGTCGCCGCGAACGAGGCGGTGCGCTTCTACTACGACGACAAGACGCACTGGGTGACGAGCAACAAGAACTCGGTCATCGCGACGGTTCCCGGCAGCTTCCAGTCCGAGCTGGGCTGTCCCGGGGACTGGCAACCCGATTGCTTCCGCTCCTGGCTCGAGGACCCGGCCGGCTCGGGTCTCTACTCCTTCAGCACCACCGCCATCCCGCCCGGCGACTACGAGGCGAAGGTGGCCATCGACGGGAGCTGGGACGAGAACTACGGTGCAGATGGGGTCCGCAACGGCCCGAACATCGGGTTCACGGTACCCTCCGCCGGCACCGAGGTCGCGTTCCAGTACAACCCGGCGACCCACGTCCTGCGCATCTTCGTGGGAGGCATCCCGCTCGGCAACCTCGCGCTGGCGCAGGCGCACTGGGTCGCACCCGACCTCATCGCCTGGGACGTCGGGAACGTACAGAAGGACTTGAAGTTCCGGCTCCACACCGCACGCGACGGGGGGCTCGCGCTCTCCGACGACGGCGTTTCCGGCGGAACGAGTTGGGAGCTCATCTATGTCCCCGAGGGCCTTCCCGCGGACGTGAAGGAGAAGTTCCCGCATCTCGCGTCCTACGAGGCCTTCCGGCTTCCCGACGCCGCGGTGGCTGCCGCCCGCGCCATCCTCCAGGGGCAGATCGCCGTCTCCAGGGCCAGGGGCACGCAGCGTCTCGACGCCACCTCGCTCCAGATCCCGGGCGTGGTGGACGCGCTCTTCACGTACGGCGGCCCACTGGGCGTCACCTTCTCGAAGGGGAAGCCGACGCTGCGCGTCTGGGCGCCGACGGCGCGCTCGGTGACGGTGCACGTCTTCGACAAGCCGGCCGGGGGCACCGACACCGCCTTCGCCATGGCGACCGACGGGACGAGCGGAGTCTGGAGCGTGACGGGCGATCCGTCCTGGAAGTGGAAGTACTACCTGTACGAGGTGGAGGTCTACGTTCGGTCCGAGGACAAGGTGGTGAAGAACCCGGTGACCGACCCGTACTCCCTGTCGCTCTCCATGAACAGCGGGCGCAGCCAGATCGTGGACCTGACCGATCACAGGCTGAAGCCGCCGGGCTGGGACCACGTCCGCAAGCCCCCGCTGGCCGCGCCGGAGGACATCGTGGTCTACGAGCTGCACGTCCGCGACTTCAGTGCGAACGACCCGAGCGTTCCGGCCGACCGCCGCGGGACCTTCCTCGCCTTCGCCGAGGAGGACTCGAACGGGATGAGGCACCTCGAGCGGCTCGCGAAGGCGGGCCTCACCCACGTCCACCTTCTGCCGGCCTTCGACTTCGCGACGGTGGACGAGGACAGGAGGACATGGCAGTCGCCGGCTGGCAACCTCTCGAGCTTCGGGCCCGCATCCGACAAGCAGCAGGCGGCGGTGATGGCGGTCGCGGACAAGGACGGCTTCAACTGGGGCTACGACCCCTGGCACTACACGGTGCCCGAGGGCAGCTACTCGACCGCGCCCGACGGCCCGGCCCGCATCCGCGAGTTCCGCGAGATGGTCCAGTCGCTGAACCGCAACGGGCTCCGCGTGGTCATGGACGTCGTCTACAACCACACCACCGCATCGGGCCAGAAGCCGAAGTCGGTCCTCGACCGGATCGTCCCCGGCTACTACCACCGCCTGAACGCCGACGGCTTCGTCGAGACCTCTACCTGCTGCGAGAACACCGCCAGCGAGCACGCCATGATGGAGAAGCTCATGGTGGACTCGGTCGTCACCTGGGCGACCGCCTACAAGGTGGACGGCTTCCGCTTCGACCTCATGGGCCACCACATGAAGTCGAACATGCTGAAGGTGCGGTCCGCCCTCGACGCGCTCACGCCGTGGAACGCCGGCGTGGACGGCAAGCGCATCTACGTCTACGGCGAGGGCTGGGACTTCGGAGAGGTCGAGAAGAACGCCCGCGGCGTGAACGCAACGCAGCTCAACATGGCCGGGACCGGCATCGGCACCTTCTCGGACCGGCTGCGCGACTCGGTCCGCGGCGGCGGGCCGTTCAGCCCGCGCCGCGATCAGGGGTTCGCGACCGGCCTGTGCTTCGAGCCCAACGACGGGAGCACGTGCAACCCGAGCGACACGAATGACGCATCGCTCAGGCTGCTCCTGCACCACTCCGACCTCACCCGTCTCGGCATGGCCGGCAACCTCGCCGACTATGAGCTCGTGGACTGGACCGGCGCGCACAAGAAGGGGAGCCAGCTCGACTACAACGGCCAGCCCGCCGGCTACGCGAAGCGGCCCGACGACACCATCACCTACATCTCGGCCCACGACAACGAAACATGGTTCGACGCGCTGAACGTGAAGCTGCCGCAGGCGCTCTCGATGTCCGACCGGGTCCGGAACTACAACGTCGGGGTCTCGGTGGTCATGCTCTCGCAGGGCATCCCATTCTTCCACGCCGGCGACGACATCCTGCGCTCGAAGTCGGCCGACAAGAACAGCTACAACTCGGGCGACTGGTTCAACCACATCGACTTCACCTACCAGGCGAACAACTGGGGCGTGGGGCTGCCGCCGGCCGGCGACAACAAGAGCGACTGGCCGCTTCTCACGCCGCTGCTCGCCGACCCGGCTCTCAAGCCCGTGCACGCCGACATCCAGCGGGCCCGCGACCACTTCGCGGAGATGCTGCGCATCCGGGGCAGCACCACCCTGTTCCGGCTCCGCACCGCGAAGGAGATCCTGTCGATGGTGAAGCACCTCAACACCGGGCCGGGCCAGACGCCGGGGCTCGTCGTCGAGTGGATCACCCGCCCGGCGAACGCGCCGGGGGACTACGGGCAGGCGGTCGTCGCGGTGAACGCCTCGCCCACGTCGCAGACCTTCAGCGATCCGCGGTTCCAAGGCCAGAAGCTGAAGCTCCACCCGGTGCTGAAGTCGTCGTCCGACCCGGTCGTGCGGAAGAGCGGCTTCGACTGCCGCTCCGGAACGCTGACCGTGCCGGCGCGAACGACGGCGGTCTTCGTGACCAGCCACTCGCACGCCGACAGGGGGTGGGGCTGCAAGGGGGAGGACGATTAGGCCCGCCGCGGCGGGAAGCGGCTGGCGAGGAGGGGAGCGGGGCCGGGGCGAGCCGCCTCGGCCCCGCGGCCGTCAGATGAGGCCGTGCGCGACCATGGCCTTCGCCACCTTGATGAAGCCGGCGACGTTCGCCCCGATCACGTAGTTGCCGGGCGCGCCGAACTCCTCGGCGGTCTCGTAGCAGTTCTGGTGGATGCCCCGCATGATCTCGCCGAGCCGCTTCTCGGTGTACTCGAAGGTCCAGCTGTCGCGGGTGGCGTTCTGCTGCATCTCGAGGGCCGAGGTGGCGACGCCGCCGGCGTTGGCGGCCTTGCCCGGGCCGTAGGCGATCTTCGCGTCGAGGAAGACCTTGATGCCCTCGGGCGTGGTGGGCATGTTCGCGCCCTCCCCCACCGCGATGCAGCCGTTCTGGACGAGCGTCCGCGCGTCCTTGCCGTTGATCTCGTTCTGCGTCGCCGAGGGCATGGCCACCTGGCAGGGGACCTCCCAGATGTTTCCGCCCTCGACGTACTTGGCGTGCTTGCGGGTCTCGACGTAGTCCTTGATGCGGCGGCGCTCCCGCTCCTTGAGCCGCTTCACGAGGTCGAGGTCGATGCCCTTCTCGTCGACCACGATGCCGTTCGAGTCCGAGCAGGCGACGACGCGGCCGCCGAGCTGGTGGATCTTCTCGATGGTGTAGATGGCCACGTTGCCGGAGCCGGAGACGACGCACTTCTTCCCCGCGAACGAGTCCTTGCGGACCTTCAGCATCTCGTCCACGAAGAAGGTGGCGCCGTAGCCGGTGGCCTCGGTGCGGACCAGCGAGCCGCCGTAGTCGAGTCCCTTGCCGGTGATGACGCCCGCCTCGTACTTGGAGGTGAGCCGCTTCCACTGGCCGAACATGTAGCCGATCTCGCGGCCGCCCACGCCGATGTCGCCGGCGGGAACGTCGGTGTACTCGCCGACGTAGCGCCACAGCTCGGTCATGAAGCTCTGGCAGAAGCGCATCACCTCGTTGTCCGACTTGCCCTTGGGGTCGAAGTCGCTGCCGCCCTTTCCGCCGCCGATGGGCATGCCGGTGAGGGCGTTCTTGAAGATCTGCTCGAAGCCGAGGAACTTGATGATCCCGAGGTAGACGGACGGGTGGAAGCGGAGGCCGCCCTTGTAGGGGCCGAGCGCGCTGTTGAACTGCACCCGGAAGCCGCGGTTGATGTGGACCTCGCCCCGGTCGTCCTGCCAGGGGACGCGGAAGATGATCTGCCGCTCCGGCTCGGCGATGCGCTGGATGATCTTGCGGTCGGCGAACTCGGGATACTTGACGAGGACGGGCCCGAGGGACTCGATCACCTCGCGTACGGCCTGGTGGAACTCCGCCTCGCCGGCGTTTCTCTTCAGGACTTCCTGGTAGATCGCTTCCAGCTTCGGGTCGAGATGCGCCAAGGCCCCCTCCTCGTGCAGGTCGGTTGCAGGTCGCCCGTCCGGGCCGTGCCGCCGGACCGGGCGGGGCTGCGGAGTCTAGTCGGCTGCGCCCGGCTTGGACAGCCTGCTCGGAGTGCGGACAGCCCTCCCTCCTGATTCCGGGCGCTTGCGCCGCCGGCCGTCGGCGGATCGGGGGAGCCCAAGTTCCGGTCCATGCCGCCGGTGCCCCCGGAGCGGGACTTGTCCTAGAATGCGCCGGTCCGTTCCGGATTGACTCGCGGTGCCGCCTGGAGGGGGAGGAGCGACATGGCCATTGGCTGGACCCCGGCGCTGGAGATCGGCATCCAGGAGCTCGACCAGCAGCACCAGGAGCTCTTCTACCGGATCGGCAGGCTCCTCGACGGGATCGTGGGCGGGGAGCGCGAGGAGGTGGGCCGGCTCCTCGAGTTCCTCGGGGAGTACGTGGTGAAGCACTTCGGCGCCGAGGAGCGCTGGATGGTCCAGAGCGGCTACCCGGACTACGAGGCCCACAAGGCGGAACACGACCAGTTCATGCAGGACTACCTGCGCATGCAGGTCGAGTACGAGGCGAAGGGCCCGACCGCGCTCATGGGTATGCGGGTCAACAACTGGGTCGGGACGTGGATGAGGAGCCACATCTCCACCACCGACATGGATCTCGGGCGGTACCTGTCGAAGAAGATCGCCTGATGAAGCGCACCGCCCGGGCCGCGCTCGCGAACCGGGACGCGCTCCTCGAGGTCCTGCGGCGCGTGCTGCCGCCGCGCGGAACCGTGCTCGAGCTGGGAAGCGGAACCGGCGAGCACGCCGTCCACCTCGCGCGCCACCTGCCCCACCTCGACTGGCAGCCCTCCGATCCCGACCCGGAGGCGCGCGAGAGCATCGAGGCGTGGGCCGCCGAGGCTCGGCTCCCGAACCTCCGGCCGCCGCTGCACCTCGACCTCGAGGTGGCCACCTGGTGGAGGCAGCGGGCCGAGGCCCTCCTCTGCGCGAGCGTCCTCCACGTCGCCCCGCCTGGGGCGCAGGAGGGGCTCCTCGCCGGAGCGGAGCGCGTCCTGCCTCCGGAAGGCCCGCTGGTGGTCCTCGGCCCCTTCCGCGCGGGAGGCGGACCGATGCCGGAATCCCTCGCCGATCTCGATCGCAGGCTGCGCGCCGCCGACCCGCGCCTCGGCGTGCGGGACGCCGATGCGCTGGAGCGGGCGGCGGTGGCCCATGGCATCGCCCCGGTGGAACGGGTGCCGATGCCCGGCGGCGACCTGCTCCTCGTGCTCCGGCGACGGGGTTGAGCCCCCTATTGTCCGGGGTCATTTCCAGGGGGCCCGGGTGCGCTAGCATCGGGCCATGGCGGAGGGGGCCAAGCGGGCGTCGCCCGTCGAGATGATCCTGGGCGGATTCTCGCTCGCGTGCTGGTTCGCGGCGATCGCCTTCCTCATCGTCGAGAACCTGGCCCCTTCCACGGCCGCGCTCCGGCCGCTCGCCCCCTGGGCGCAGCCGGTGGTCGGCTTCGCGCTGCCGCTCGCGGTGGGCAGCCAGGCGGCGCTGGCCCTCCGGCGCCCGGCGCGTAGCCCGCCCTGGCGGTGGTTCCAGGCGGCGATGCTGGCGGTCTCGGCGGGCGCGTTCCTGCTCGCGGTCTGGCGCTTCTCTCTCTAGGAGCGCATCCCGCCGGGGTCGTGCCGGCCCCGGACAGGTACGGGCCCCGGAAGCAACCCGTGAGGCCGCTCCGGGATGGGCCTCGCGATGGCTACATGAAAGGAGAGGAGGCCTTCATGGACACGAGACAGGGCTTCCGCATCGGGTCGATCCGCGGCATCCCCATCCGCATCCACTTCACCTTCCTGCTCGTCCTGCCCTTCCTGGCCTATGGCTTCGGCCGGAGCTTCATCGAGTCGGCGAAGCTCGCGGAGGTCCCGCCCGACAGGCTGGGCGGGTCGCCGTGGCTCTGGGGCCTCGCCGTGGCGCTGGCGCTCTTCCTGTCCGTCCTGGTCCACGAGATCGCCCACTCGCTGTACGCGCTCTCGAAGGGCGGCAAGGTGCGCTCCATCACGCTGCTCATGATCGGCGGGGTGTCCGAGCTCATCGAGGCTCCGCGCAAGCCGGGCCAGGAGGCGGTGATGGCGCTCGCCGGGCCGGCGACGAGCCTCGCCATCGGGGTCCTCGCCTGGATCCTCTGGCGCGCGACCCGCGGCCTCGGCTCCTTCGACCTCTCCTTCGCGCTCTTCCTCCTCGCCGAGCTGAACGTCCTCCTCGGCGCCTTCAACCTGCTCCCCGCCTTCCCCATGGACGGGGGGCGCATCCTGCGAGGGCTCCTGGCGAAGCGCAGGGGACCGGTGCACGCCACCCGCATCGCCGCCGGCGTGGGCAAAGCCTTCGCGGTGATCTTCGGCATCGCCGGCTTTCTCATCCCCAACTTCTTCCTCTTCCTCGTCGCCTTCTTCGTCTTCATGGGCGCCGAGGCCGAGGAGCGCGAGGTGCTGGCTCGCGCCGCGCTCGGGGAGCTCACCGTGGAGGATCTGATGGCGCCGCAGCCGGCGTCGGTCCCGGCGACCGACCTGGTCTTCGACGCCGGCGAGCGGATGGTGGCGGAGAAGCGGCTCGCCTTCCCGGTGGTCGAGGACGGGCGCGTGGTGGGCCTGCTCTCGCTCGAGGACGTGGAGCGCGTTCCGCTCGCCGACCGCAGGACGACCCGGGTGCGGGCGGCGATGGAGCCGGCGGTCGTGCTCGCTCCCGGCGACAAGGTGGCCGACGCGCTCCGGCGGCTGGCCGGGAGCCGGGCGGGGCATGCGGCGGTGGTTTCCGAGGGCCGGCTCGTCGGCACCCTCTCGCGGTCGGAGGTCGCGCGCGGCCTGGCCCTTCGCGAGCTGGCGGCCTCGCAGCACCCGCGCCCCCAGGGCCGCGGCGGCACGGCGGCGTGAAGGGCGAAACGCGCCTTTCGGTATCCGGAGGCCCGCCGGTGCCGGGGTCGGATCCGCGCTCCCGGTCCTCGCGCCCCGCGGCATCCGGCGGCCGGCCGTGCTGGACTCGGCTCCGCGCGCCCGGTCCTCGCGCCGTCGGGGCTTCCGAGGCCGCGTCGCGCAGGCGGCGCCCGACGGCGCGCCCGTTAACTCGCCCCCGCGCTTCGCTTCGCGGCGCGGGGGCTCAAACAGAACGGGCGCGCACGCGGCACCCGTGGGCGCGACGCGGCAGCCGTGATCCGCGCGGCGGCGCTGCGGATGCGCGCTCCGCCGAGTCCAGCACGCTCGGCCGCCCGACGCTGCGCGCGGCGCCGACCCGGGCGCCGGACCGGCCGCCTGCCGACGGCCCGGCTCCCGGCCGGGTCGGGCGCCGGCCGGGGCCTTCCCGCTGGCGCGACCGCGTGCTATCGCTCGCGGTGAACCCTGGCCGGAGGAGACCCCATGCGGACGTTCACCCTCGCGATGCTCTGTGCCGTCCCCGCGCTCGCTCTCGGGCAGGAGAAGCCCGCCGCGGAGCCCGCACCGAAGACCGAGGCCGCCGCCCGGGAGGGCGGGGCCCAGATCGCCGACGCCAAGCTCGGGACCGGCGTGCAGGACCGGGAGCCGCAGGGCGTCGCCACCTCGTTCAAGCCCGACGTCGGCAAGGTCTACTGCTGGACCAAGGTGACCGGCGCCGAGGGCGGCGAGATCACCCACGTCTGGTACCAGGGCGACGAGAAGATGGGCGAGGTGAAGCTCGCCATCAAGTTCCAGAGCACGCGGACCTGGTCGGCGAAGACCATCCCGGCGGACGGGAAGGGCGACTGGAAGGTGGAGGTCCTCGGCCCCGACGGGACCGTGCTGCAGACCCTGACCTTCACGATCGCCGAGTAGGCCGGTCGAAGAGCCCCGGTGGACTCGGGCCGCCGGGGCCGCGCGAGGGGCTACTTCTCCAGCCGGAAGCCGATGCGGACGGTGACCTGGAACTCGGACACCTTGCCGTCCTTGATCGCTCCGCGCTGCTCCACCACCTCGAACCAGCCCATGTGGCGCAGCGACTTCGAAGCCTCCTCCACCGCCGACTTCACCGCCTCGGCGAAGCTCACGGAGGAGGTCCCCACCACCTCGATCTTCTTGTAGGTCCCGGCCATCGGTCGCGATCCTTTCCGGAGGTCGCCGGAAGCGGCGATCATCCGTGCGCGCAGCGGCATGTAACATCCCGCCCCCCCCTCCGTCGAGCCGATCCGACGGTCCTCTACGCGGCGCGGCATTGAGCTTGACGCCCCTACCCCGGAGCCGATAGTAAACCCCTGTCGATACACGGCTCCGGAGGCGCTCTCCGCCCGGAAGGTGGGGTTCATGGCAGATCTGTTCGACAAGTGCGCCGCCTGGAAGGACGTCCAGGTCCTCAAGATCGCGGGCCACTACGCTTACTACCGCGTCATCGAGGAGAGCAACGGCACCGAGGTGGTGGTGGACGGCAAGCGCCTCATCATGGCGTGCTCCAACAACTACCTGGGCCTCGCCAACGACCCGAGGGTGCGCGAGGCGGCGGCGAAGGCGGCGATGGAGTGGGGCGCCTCCACCTGCGGCTCGCGCCTGCTCAACGGCACCTTCACCCTCCACGACGAGCTCGACCACCGGCTGGCGAAGTTCCTAAGGAAGGAGGCCGCCGTCTGCTTCTCGACCGGCTTCCAGACGAACCTCGGCACCATCTCCTCCCTGGTGCTGCGCCACGACCTCATCTTCGCCGACCGCATGGTGCACGCCTCGCTCGTCGAGGGCATGCACGCGGCCTACGGCGAGACCAAGCGCTTCCGGCACAACAACATGGAGGACCTGGAGCGGCTCCTCACCGCGGCCGATCCCGACGCCGGCAAGCTCGTCGTCGTCGACGGCGTCTACTCCATGGAGGGCGACCTCGCCAACCTCCCGCGGATCGTGGAGCTCAAGAAGAAGCACGGCGCCCGCCTCATGGTGGACGAGGCCCACGGCTTCGGCGTCATGGGCCCCGGCGGTCGAGGCGCGGGCGAGCACCTGGGAGTCCACGACGACGTGGACCTCATCATGGCGACCTTCTCCAAGTCGCTCGCCTCCATCGGCGGCGTCATCGCCGGCAGGGCCGACGTCGTCAACTGGATCAAGCACAAGGCGCGGGCGCTCCTGTTCTCGGCCTCCATGACCCCGCCCGCCGCGGCGGCGGCCCTGAAGGCCCTCGAGATCATCGAGCAGGAGCCGGAGCGCCGGGAGCGGCTCTGGGACATCTCGGAGCGCGTGCACCGCGAGCTGCGGATGATGGGATACGACACCGCCCCGTCGGTCTCCCCGGTGGTGCCGGTGGTGGTCGGCGACCAGGCGCTGTGCTTCAACTTCTGGCGGCGGCTCACCGACGCCGGCCTCTTCACGAGCCCGGTGGTGAGGCCCGCGGTGGAGAACGAGCTCGTGCGGACCGTCTTCATGGCCACGCACACCGACCAGCAGATCGACCGTGCGCTGGAGACCTTCCAGAAGTGCGGCCGCGATCTGGGGATCATCCCCTACGAGAAGCCGCACACCCGCGTCGAGGTGAAGATGGCCCGGCCCGGCGTCACCGGTTTCTACTCGTCGCACGAGGGCGCCTCGACCAGCCCCGGAGCGCAGGAGGCGGGCGGCCGGCTGGAGATCGTGGACGTGCTGGCGCAGCCGGACGTGCCGTGGTCGCGCAAGCTCTCCGACGCCGCCGAGATGATCACCTGGAAGGCGCTCAACGCCGGACCGGAGGACTGGAAGCACCTGCGCGAGCTGCCGGTCCGCCTCTGGGAGAAGCGGCGCCAGCTGCCGACCCTCCTCGTGTCCGCCGGAATGAGCTACATGCAGCGCCGCCAGCAGAACGGCAACGGCCGCGCCGAGGATGCTTGAGAACCCCGTTCCACAGGACCCCGCCATGACCCTGCCCGCCAGCGGCAAGCCGATCGCCGCGGCCGCACCCGCCGCCGCGCCCGCCAAGGACGTCCAGGTGTCCCTGGTCGCGACCGGGCTCGAGAAGGACCGGTTCATCCGGATGCAGTGGGACATCTACCGCGGCGACCCGCACTGGGTCCCGCCGCTCCTCATGGAGCGGCACGAGTTCCTGGACGCGAAGGCGAACCCGTTCTTCCAGCACGCCGAGGTGGCCCTGTTCCTCGCGACCCGCGACGGCAAGGTCGTGGGGCGCATCGCCGCGGTGGAGGACCGGAACTACAACGCCTTCCAGCAGAGCAAGGCCGCCGCCTTCGGCCTCTTCGAGTCGGTGGACGACCCCGGCGTCGCCGCCGCCCTCCTCGCCGCCGCGAGGAACTGGGCGCGCTGGCGCGGCCTCACCTCGATGATCGGCCCCCTCAGCCTCTCCACCAACCACGAGTGCGGGTTGCTGGTGGACGGGTTCGACGGCGCTCCGTACGTCATGATGCCGTACAACCCGCGCTACTACGCGGACCTCTTCGAGGCGTGCGGCCTCGTGAAGGCGAAGGACCTCTACTCCTACGAGCGCTCCGCGGCGACCCCGCCGCCGGAGCGGTTCATGCGGGTGACGGAGAAGATCCGGCAGCACACCGGCATCGTCCTGCGCACCATCGAGATGGCGCGCTTCGAGGAGGAGGTCTCGCGGATCAAGGCCCTCTACAACGCCGCCTGGGAGAAGAACTGGGGCTTCGTCCCCATGACCGACGCCGAGTTCGACAGGCTGGCCCGCGACCTCAAGCCGATCGTCGAGCCCGGGCTCATCCTCATCGCCGAGGACCACGGCGAGCCCATCGCCTTCTCCCTCACGGTCCCGGACGTGAACCAGGTGCTGAAGCACCTCGACGGCCGGCTCACCACCTACGGCCTGCCCATCGGCCTCGCCAAGCTCCTCTGGTACAAGAGGAAGATCGACCGGGTGCGGCTCATGGCCCTCGGCATCAAGGAGGGATACCGGCGGCGCGGCCTCGACGCGGTCCTCATCGTCGAGAGCATCCTGCGCACCGGCCAGCTCGGCTACTCGGGCGGCGAGGTGGGATGGACGCTCGAGGACAACGAGCTCATGAACCGGGCCATCGAGGCCTGCGGCGCGAAGCGCTCGCGCGTCTACCGGATCTACGAGACCGGCGTCGAATAGCCCGTGCGGGTCCTCCTGACGGGCGCGACCGGCTTCATCGGCCTGAACCTCGCCGAGAAGCTCCTCGCGAGCGGCCACCGCGTGCGGGCGCTCGTCCGCGAGAGCTCGCGCACGGCCTCGCTCGAGGCGCTCGGCGTGGAGCTGGCGCGCGGGGACGTCACCCGGCCGGAGGCGCTCGCCGCCGCGGTGGACGGTTGCGACCTGGTGATCCACCTCGCGGGCCTGGTGAAGGCGATGGGCCGCGAGGAGTACTTCCGCGTGAACGCGCTCGGGACGCGCAGCCTGGCGCTCGCCTGTGCCGGGGCGCGCCCCCGGCCCCGGCTGGTCCTCGTCTCGTCGCTGGCGGCGGCGGGGCCGTCCGCGCCCGGACGGCCGCGTCGCGAGGAGGACCCGCTCGCGCCGGTCAGCCTCTACGGCGAGAGCAAGCTCGCGGCGGAGCGCGAGGTCCAGGCGCTCGCGGGGCGGGTCGAGGCGGTGATCGTCCGGCCGCCCATCGTCTACGGGCCGGGCGACAAGGAGCTGCTCCCGGCGCTCTTCCGCATGGCCCGTCTCGGCGTGGTCCTCAAGGCCGGCCTGGGAGAC
>Ga0209798_10001786_pt1 | contig 12781 bp, 13 predicted proteins | sample DOMMetBare3Fresh_FD_187475 | JGI IMG/M metagenome (GOLD analysis project Ga0209798, IMG submission 187475) | Wetland sediment microbial communities from St. Louis River estuary, USA, under dissolved organic matter induced mercury methylation -... | ecosystem: Environmental > Aquatic >...
CTGTCAGATGCACCGGTTTGGTGACGCCGTGCAAGGTCAGATTGCCGTCCACCCCCGTTAATTGCTCCTTATCAAAGATCAATTTGCTGGAAGTAAAAGTGATTTGCGGAAAATGGGCGGCATCCAGGAAATCTTCACTACGTAGATGGTTTTCCAGATCAGCCAGTCCGGTGCTGATGGAGGACGTATTAATCGCGATTTGAATGCTGCCAGTACCGAATTCTGGATCAAGCGTGATCTTGCCGCTGGTTTCGTTAAAACGGCCGCGCTGGATCGAAAATCCGAGGTGATTGATGTCAAAACTCGGAAAGGTATGGCGGGGATCGACGATGTAATTATCGGCGGCGATTGCCGAAAGACTGATCGAACTGCAGATGATGAGAGCGGGAATTTTTTTGTTCATGTCTTTTCCTGTTTGCGATATTTTCTTCAGAGTCAAAAAATGCCAGAATTTGAGCAAATTCGTTCATTTTTATGGCCTAATTTTGCAAGTAATTTACGCCAAGTTTATTTCGCTGAAGCTGGCGTATGTTGACGACATAGACAATTCATCAGAGGAAGCGCCATGTCAATGAATCGTGTTCAATTTCAGCGCGGCTTGTCGATGTCTGTATTCAACCAAATTTTATGGGACTTTATCAAACGTCAAAAAATTATACATATCAATATTTTGTACTCGGTTTAACCGTCAAAAACCTGCAATCCTAAAGCAGGAGTCATCATAATTGATATTGAGTACTTTTTTGACTGTTTTGTTGAATAGCTATATCGGATGTATTTGTCTTGTAACCCCATAAATTTGCAATGATATCGATTGCCTGATTTTTACCTTATGGTTACAATATAATTGAAAAATCCCTTATTGCATAATTACAAAAATAACCCTTTGCAAAATTTAGCTCGGCCCATCAACGGGCATTTTTTCGCAAGACTGGTCATACCGTTAACGATTGTTTTATTCAGCGGCTGTTCCAGTGTGCCAAAAATTACACCTTTGCCTACTGTTCAGCCAACGCTCCCCCCGGTTATCAATTATGCCCTGAGCTTACAGGGTAAGCCTTACCGTTACGGCAAAGCGTCTCCAACAGAAGGTTTCGATTGCAGTGGATTTGTAATGCATGTCTATGAACGGCATGGAGTTTATATGCCCAGGACGACCAGGGAGATGGCAATTTCTCTGCCCCGGATTGATAAATATGAGCTCAAATCCGGCGACTTGGTCTTTTTTAATACCGACGGCAACACGTATTCGCATGTAGGGCTTTTAGTCAAAGACGATCAATTTGTCCATGCACCTAGCCGCCGTACCGGAAGAGTGCTGGTATCCAGCCTTAATAACCGCTACTGGCGAAAACATTTTACTGGCGCACGTCGCCCAAGAGCCGACGTATATGCCAATCATTATTACCGAAAACTGTTCAACGAGAAGCCTCGGATTATTGATTATTAAATAGCCTTTGCACTGTTGAATTCGATCTTACCCATTACTTGTTTACTGGATACTGCAGATATCGGTCACTTATTCATTCAAGTGGATGTTTTCCAGCTAGTTATTTTCTTAGAGTAAATTTTTTATTAAAAAGCGCTCAATTTTATTGCATTTACGCAATGTGTTTTCAAGGCAGCATGGTAGAATTTATCTTGCCTAGCTTGCACTAGCTCGAAATACGTAAATATGCAAAAATAACACAGCTAAACGCCATAGGGTAAATGGAGATGCGGATCTGTTGTATAAAGCACTCCATGTTTTTTATTACAATAAACTTGATTAAGGAAAAATAATATGAAAAAAACAATAAAGTTATCGATGTTTGCTTTGGCTTTCAGTCTGGTTTCCGGTTGCGCAACTACTTCAGACGTTGAGAATATACAGTCGCAAGTGAATGGCTTGGATACTTCTATCAAACAGGCTTCAGCAGATGCGGCCAGCGCAAAATCCCAAGCTTCCGATGCCGCTGCAAGGGCAGAAGCCGCAGAGGCTGCAGCTAATCGGGCTGCTGAATTATCTCAAGAAGCCAATCGCAAATTGAATAAAAAATTCAAAAGATCAATGATGAAATAACTCCGAGTTGCTTTTCAACAGAAAAAGTCCAACAGGAAAACTGCAAGCGCTGAAAATCCCTAAAAAAGACAATTGGCCAGCCAACATTTATTAGTTCTCGATAACCCTGGCCGTGAGCGATTTTCCGTAAATTTACGAGAAAAATGGATGGCATCGTAACACGGTTAAGTTAATGCCAAGCGATGCCCCAAACTCGTCAGATGGATTTATCGATTATTGAAGCCTAGTTTCCAATTTATTATCCCCACCAGGGATCATGGTTGCTGTCATTTATTGGGCCTCATAGCAGAGTTTTTTACCTGAGGGCCTTGATGAATCGATCTGCGCACTTTTTACTATCACAGCTTTGCCCTTTATGGAAGCGGCTCATTTGCCGGTTTTGCTGGTTAATGGGATCGTCCCCAGCAGCATTGCTCGTAGTGCTCGTTTAGCAGTTCCCGGCTTAACGGCGTTGAGTCATTATCCGCATCTCCAGAATGGGGGGATTTGCTTGCGATCTTGATGGATAAAGCTCTCTCTTTCACTCAGCCAGCTTCTGCTTTGATTAGCCAACGCTGTAAGCTGATCTGCCAGGCTGCCGCGTCAAAGATCGCTAATGTCGTTCAGGTCATTTTTTGTAGTGGCCCAAAATTGAAAACTATCCTGTTTGTCTGTTTGATGAACTTCTTGGAAGTCCTTGCCAAACGAGTTGTGTTGCTGTTAGGCGTTGCCTAGCGGGCATCGTTTGGGGCTAGTAGGTGGTCAGATAAATTTCATAAATAGGGGTTTTGCAAGGGCCAATCTCTAAAATTAAAAACTTGTCCTTCTGCACGGACTTGTTCACAGTCATCCAGCGAGATTTCGGCAAACACCCATTGCACAGCGTTCAGTTCGCCAATGGCTAAAATGCCGTTGTCTGGGAATCCCCGATCGACCGGCGTATAAATAGCCGCTGCACCCATATTCACATCGACAGCTTCGGACCATGGCGCATGTCCTACGGTAGGTGACTGCACTACATAACACTGATTTTCCAGCGCTCTTGCCTGGCAGCCTATTTTAACCCGGTGGTATCCAGCCATCGTGTCAGTGCAACTGGGTACTAAAATCAGATTAGCACCGGCCTCAACCTGTTTTCTTGCCAGCATCGGAAATTCGCTGTCATAACAGATATTAATGGCGCACCTTCCAAATTCCGTGTCGAAACATTTCAATTCATCGCCCTTATGAATCAGCCATTGTTCGTTTTCAAATCGTGTCATCATCAGTTTGTCCTGATAGTCGAAGTGACCATTGGGCATAAACAGATAGGCGCGATTACGATAATCGCCTGTAGGCATTCTGACAGGAAATGTTCCGGATTGAATATAACAACCATTGGTTACTGCCAAGGTGCGGTACAGGTCAATATAATCGTCCAGCACTGTCTGCATCTCTGCCAGCTGCTTGCTTAGTGACGAATAAATATCCTTGGTAAATAACGATGCCAGCTCCATGCTGGCATATTCGGGAAACAGCAAAATTCTGGCATCCTGCGCGACGGCTTCATTAACCCAACGCTCGATTTTGAGTCGGTAAGTTTGCCAGTTCCCCATAAAACCAATGTCGTACTGAGCGCTCGCAATTTTAACTTTCATGTTTAAGCCAGAAAGTCATTGGTTTAGGTGTTTCTTCAGCATCATCGAGGTCTTTCCATGAATATGTCGTTTTCAGTTCGGGATGTTTGAAATACCCTCGTTTATTCCAGAACCGGTCAAGGGGAACATAATCGGCAGGTCTCCTGGGGTGATTGACGGGGCGTTCCACACAACAGAAAGTAATGTGCTTGAATCCGCCCAGATCTTGGGCATGTGCCTCTCGCTGCTCAAAAAAACGTACGCCGATACCAAAACCGCGGTAATTCTTGTCCAGCACGGATTCACTGCAATAGAAAACATCGTCAAGATTGTAATGGTTTTCCAGAAAAGGCTTTTTTAACTGATCAGTTTCAAATTTCATTGGAATGGCTGTCGAGGCGCCGACCACTTTGTCATCATCGAAAGCTATGACAATGACGCTTTCGAGGCAGTCAATGTAAGTTTGTAGATATTTTTTTTCGTAATCGATATCGCCTGCATACAAATAGGGAAAGTCACGAAACACTTCAATTCTAAGCCGGGCAAGCTCGGGGATATATTGCTGGAGAGCCGCACCGCTCAATCTTTCAACATGGATATTTTTCGACATTGCCTTAAATACATAAATAAAAGAGACATTTTAACTGAACTCGTGTCTGTTTGCGTAGCGCAAGATTTTGTTTGCTTTCAGGCTATTGATTTGTCAATTTGCAAAATTAAGTTCATCAACTAGTCTTAAATTCACCATGATCACGAAGTCGCACTGAATTAACCCTTTTACAGGTTAGCAATCGGTTTAACAAACGAGACTATTAAAGTTTGCTGTTAAATTTAAATTTAATAGACATCCAGCATGTTTCTCTCGGATTTGATGGCTCGGACAGCAGAGGAAACAATTACATGTCTAATGAAAGCTTTAGTTATTAACCATGGCAGTGCAAATATCATGTCCAATTTGTTCTCAAATATAGAAAGAAAGTACTGAATGGAAAGATATGAAAGTTTATTTGGGTCAGCTTATTTCATAAACTGGCAACGCGGAAACTAAGCAACATTATGGAGTGGTATAGGGCTTGGTCATGTCCAGTGTTGATTCAAATTCCGTCCAGGTATACGGCGTCGGAATTTGTTGGCTAAAGCAAAAGGAAAAGACCGATGATGAGAGCCAGTCAATTTGCCGGACGGAAAAGGAGAATTTCAAATGTGATAGTTTTTGAACCCACAGGGCATAAGGCTATGGGTATTGCGCTATCTACCCTGGATTTTGATGAGGCGCAAATCCGTCGATAGGTCAAATCCAAAGACTTGTCGGTGTCATGGAAATCCCGAGCAACAACAATTTCGGCAAGAAAAAACGGCAAAAAATGTCTGAATTCGAAGAGCTAGAAAGTGAGTTAAACAAAAAAACGGAGCAGTTGCTCCGGCTTTGGAATGCCTATAAACTTTTGTTTGAACGTTTTAAGCAAAGTACCGAGTCACTGAAGCAAATTGAAAGTCAACTTAAAGACGGCGAGGAGCATTTACATTATTTAAAAGCATATATCAATGAATATATTGCTGATTTAGCAGAAGAAAATCAGAAGCTAAAATTGGCGGCCGATGCCTGGCTTAAACGAGCGTTAAAACTTGAGTGGGATGTCCTGAAGGCACGGGATGAAACCCAAAAAATTGAAAACGAGCACCATATGGCTATAGCCAAAATGATCATGCTTGAAGCCGATTTAAAATCAGCAAAAAGTAAAATCAATAAAAATGGTTTGTAACAAGCGTGATCAGTTTTTCAATACTGGCCGATTTTCATAGCATGACCGTGAACAACAGAGGCTTCGTTGGGTTCATTTTAAGCATTTGCCTGGGAGGGAGATAATTCGATTATACTAAGACCTTGATCAGGTTTTTTAGGTCTATGGCCCTTTATTATGGAATATGAATTATTCAAGTTAGCCGAGCAACTGGGCGTTTGGCTGAAAGTGAATGGAAAAAAGATGGCAACCGCTGAATCCTGCACCGGAGGATGGATTGCACAAAGCATTACTGATGTTCCGGGAAGTTCGGCCTGGTTTGACAGAGGTTTTGTCACCTACAGTAATGCAGCAAAAATCCAAATGTTGTGTGTAAAGCCTAAAACACTGGAACAATTTGGCGCGGTCAGTTTCGAAACGGCGAAAGAAATGGTCACGGGAGCATTAGCTCATAGCGATGCCGATGTTGCCGTTGCCGTAACAGGGATTGCCGGTCCGGATGGTGGGTCAGCTGAAAAACCTATTGGCACTGTTTTTATCGCCTGGACAAGTAAAGGCGGCGATATCAGGGTAAAAAAATACCGGTTTTATGGCGATCGCCGGCAAATACGCGCACAGGCGGTGCAGATGGCCATTGTTGGGGTAACAGAAAATTAAACGCGATGTTCCGAATTTGGCGGTTCAAATTTGAAGAAAAAAATAGTTTCAATGGGTTATTAAATTATTGGTGCCCGCCTTTGGCCACTTTAGGATTGTTTAGTATTAGTTACTGACATTTATTTGTGTGCTTCATGATCTTAGTGGTTGAGAAGCGTTATCATGATTAGAGAGAGTCTATTCAATCCAATATCAAAAAAGGCCAGAGACACAAGGACATTTTCATGTCGAGTCTAATCATCAGAATAGCCGTTTGTGCCGCTGGTCTTCTGTTCTCGGGCTGTACTGTAGTTGATACGGTCAGGCCTGCCCAAACAAAAATCAACAATGTCATCTTGATTATTGGCGATGGCATGGGGCCACAGCAGGTTGGTCTGTTGCTATCTTATAGTAGACAGGCTCCGCATAGTGTTATCGCCGATCGAACAACGGCTTTTGATCGTATTCTTGAACAGGGCGGTCTTGGCATTTCATTGACTTATTCGGATAATACACTGGTGACTGATTCCGCAGCGTCGGCAACACAACTGGCAACCGGCTATTTTTCCGGTTCTGAAATGATTGGTCTGGATCGTGAGGGCAATAGTCAGGAAACCCTTGTTGAAAAAGCACGCAGGCTGGGTAAAGCCACCGGTCTGGTTTCCGATACCCGGATCACACACGCGACCCCCGCTGCGTTTGCCGCGCATCAGACACATCGAAGTCTGGAAAATGAAATTGCCGAAGATTTACTCAAAAATGAACCGGATGTCATGCTGTCGGCGGGGTTGAGTTACTGGATACCTGAGCAGGCGAACGATCGCAAGTCACCGGTTTACCAACAATTGCTCAAGCTCACTGAAAACAGTTACCCTGTCCATTCCCAACGCAAAGACAATAAACATCTGTTGGACGTCGCTCAACAGAAAGGCTATGGCCTGGCATTCAATAATCGTCAACTGGCGCGAGCTCAGGGGAAAACGCTCGGCCTCTTTGCCAATTCCGAAATTCAGAACGGCATTACCGAGACCCGGCTTAAAAATAGCGTTCATCGCAGTCAGCCCACCTTAATGGAGATGTCGGCCAAAGCCCTGGAAATCCTCGACAAACATCAGCAAGGTTTTTTTCTAATGATTGAAGCCGGGCAGATCGACTGGGCGTCCCATAAAAACGATACTGGCCTGTTATTGCATGAAATGCTAAGGATGAATGAAATGCTCCTTATGGTTCTGGATTGGGCTGCAAATCGGCAGGATACCTTGATAATCGTGACCGCCGATCATGAAACCGGCGGTTTTGGCTTCAGCTATTCAGCGGCCAATATACCCGAAGCACGCAGTTTGCCGGGTTCTTTTTTTAAGGACGGGACTAAGTTTGAACCTGGTTTTAATTACGGCCGCCCCGAAATACTGGACAAACTGTATGCCCAGCAACGCAGTTATAGGGATATTTTTTCCGAATATGATGCCCTGCCGTCCCAACAACGAACACCTGCCAGTCTTGCCGGACTGGTCAACCGCTATACCGAGTTCAAGATTACCGAAGCGCAAGCGGTTAAAATATTGTCGACAGAAACCAATCCTTACTATCGACCGGGGCACAAGGCGCTTGGCTCAAAGCAAGTGCCGAAAATGGATGTCAATGGCGCCTTTTTCGTCTATCAACAAGACAATCGTGAAAATCTGTTGGCTCAGGCCGTTTCAACCGAGCAACAGGTCGTGTGGGCTACGGGCACGCATACCAGTACACCGGTTTACGTTTTCGTTACCGGTCCACGGTCTGCAATTCAAGCTTTTACAAAAATTCTGCATCATACCCAAATCGGCAAGCTAGCTCTTGAAGCTTTGAATTAAATTAGCAGGAAAAGATTGCAGGCTTGTAATCCTGTGCTTTCCCTTTGCCGGGAATAAGCCCCCTGAATGCCACATTACCATGCTGTGATGCCTTTCACGCGTCAAATTCAGGTTTTTGAATCTCCCCGTTTCAATCCTTTCTTTCATCAGAGAATGACAAGTCGCCGAAATTTCAAATGCGATGAGTATAATTTACGTGGAAACGCAGTTTCTATAAGGGATCTCTGAAACCCTGAAAATTGCGCATCAATTCGATAGCTGAGACCTTGTAAGTTAATTGATTTCGCTGATCGGTTTGTCGGCAGTTAATGTAGTCCAGCCAATGACGATGCGGTAAACTAGGAGCAATACAGTAACAATCAGGATAAAAAAACCAACGCCCATACCAAATGTCAATCCAGACAGGGCAAATCCTGCCAGGGTCACCCAGACAGTTTTGATTTGCCAGTTGAAATGGGATTCCAGCCAGGTTCCCTTCACCTCATTTCTATTAAGGAAGTTGATTGCAACTCCCACCAGCAAGGGTAATCCTGCCAAAGCGAAAGTTAAAACCTGGCAGAGATAGACGATTGCTGTTAACTTCTTTAGAGCCTCTAATTTCTCGGAGTCTTTTTGACGAGTTGATAAATTATTCATGAGATTCACCTCTTTATGATTACGGAATTTTTTGAAGCATTTAGTCCAAGTATTATGATGGCGAGAACGTTACATTTTTTTTGAGCTGGAGATTTGCTTATGTCTATCGGAAAATTACTGGCGCTCATTGGCGTCATTTTGCTGGTTATTGGACTCATCCTTAACTATGCGCCTTGGTTGATAAATTGGTTTGGTAAATTACCCGGCGACATTCGTATTGAAGATGAAAAAAAGCTGGTCTTTGTTCCCATTGTATCCATGATTATTGTTAGTATTATTTTGACCATCGTGTTGAATCTGTTTTTTCGTAAATAAGGTTCGGTAATACGTAGTGGTGGATTGCTTAACGCTGATATGTAAACAATGGTTTAGTTTTTTCTAACTATTCAGTATTTTTTGCAATAAACTTGATTTTACTGTCATTTCGACGACCCTCGGGAGAAATCTTTTAAGCGCTGCAATATGGAGAAGCCTTAAGCTAACTCGCTTTGCTCGGGATGACAAAATACGCTGAAAGGTTACTAGTTTTTTAATCATCATTCCCACATTTTTTAACGGCATGAAACTTTTTTAGGTGGGACGGCAGATCCATCGGGACTATTGGCACAGAAAAACAGGAAGTAGACTATGAGTACAATTACTGATGATACTTAAATTAGACCAACGAATCGTGGGTTATGCTTCATAACGTTGGATGGGTGCCGCTGGTATTAATCGTTTCATAAGTTCTCGTTTGATTATGGTTAAAAAACAACCATGAACCAGTCCAAAAAACGAAGCCAATAAAGCAAAAGAAGTTGCATAAGCGGTGGTGGTGAGAAAAGAGCTTATTGCCTTGACGCCCGCATTGTCAACCCTCACAGAAGACCGCATTTGACTGGCTTGCCCGCTATCGTCAAGGTGGTCGGCATGCCTTGATTGAGGGCGGCCGCCAAGGCTGCCCAATACGTTTGGCGGTGATGAGATGAAGTAGCCCTAAGATGCATTCACCATGGGAAGCCCTTTACACCGTAAACTCCGGTTTTGTCTCTGGTCATTGAGCACCACTCAAGCCGTGTTGCAGGACGCCCACGCCCAAGGAGATGACCCATGTGTGGATAAAGCCTTGCTTTTGCCGCTATGGCAGGCAGAGAAAGCTTGACGAAGGATTAAGCTGATGATTGTCGCAACCACCCAATAAAGTTATGGCCGAAAAAAGTGGTCGTCTTGAATGAATGCTATTTAGCTATCGCTGCTTCGGTAAAATAACAGGACGAATCGGGGCAGCCGAAGGCATGGGTTGTCGCGTGATTTTTGCCGATAGTTTGGATTCGGATGCCCAAACAAGCTTGCGCAAAAATAGCTGCACTATCAAGCTAAATCTCTTTTTCAGTCGATTAAAGATAAGTTTGGTATATCAATGACGCAAATTCGGCAGTATTTTCCTGTTCCTTCGCTCACTACAAACGCTCAGGTTACGACTGGCGTCAGATAAAAGAAATAAAATGATTTAGAATTAGAATATTGATTTCTAAAATTTTTCACGAAAAGAAAATCAACCAATAGCTCGACGATAAACCAATTAAACTGGGCATACACTCTAAAATAACTATATGAAAAAAATCCTGTCTTTAATCTTTATCTTTCTTGTTTCACCCAGCATTCGGGCCGATGAAGATTGGGGTATGTGGTTCAGCAATACTTATCAGACAGATTTCGGCGGCAGCAACTATCTGGCATTTTTGGAGTTAGCACCCCGTTTGAAAAATGACAACGGCAATTTTCAACAGATAATCGTCCGACCATTGCTTGGCTACAAACTAACCAAGGAAATATCCGCGTGGTTCGGTTACACCTGGCAAGGCGAATATACCAAAAGCCATGCCGACAAGTTCGATAATGCCACTAATGATATTGTCGAGCAGTTGCAATGGGTGCACGATTTTTCTCCACAAATGAATTTCCAATACCGCTTTCGCGTCGAGCAGCGCTTTTTTGCCGATACCGATGTCGGGCACCGTCTGCGCCAAAGATTCCGCCTTACTTATACTATCCCCAATACCCAAGTTTATTTGATTGGTTTTGATGAGTTGTTCATCTATTTTAATAATTTGAATTCTAGCGCCAGGGAATCCTCCGTCCAGCAAGGCATTAATCAGAATCGGTCTTATGTCGGGATGGGCTACAAATTTACACCGAATATCAACGTCGATACCGGATATCAATTACAGTACGTAAATAACTTTGGCAAACAGGATTTGTTTAATCATGTCTGGCTAACCAATATCAACGTCAGGTTCTAATGACTTTAACGGACATTCAGGTTTTTGTTTTTCGAAAACTATTGTTCTTTTGATGAGAATCAAAGGATAACGGCTCTTAGACTTAAGACTGTAAGTTCCAATGAAATTTATGCAGAATACGACCCACTCCTGACCCTGGAAAAACTTTGAAACTGTTCCTGAGAGCAGACACTTGGCTATCTCCCCGGTTTCAGCACCTTAATCAGTTTCGGCCAGGGCAAGCACGCGCTTGGCCAGGTAAGCTGCTGAAATTAAGAGCGGTGATACCTTCGCCCAAGGGGATGAGTGTGTGGATAAAGCCTTGTTTTTGCCGCAAGGGCAGGCAGAGCAAGCTTGACGAAGGATTAAGCTGAAACAAAGGGTCACGTCTTGATATAGTTCTTCATGAAAACGGAAATTCAGAAACAAATAAACTGACCGATGCTTTGAATTTTCGACATTGAATTGTGCAGGTAGGCGGGTCTAGCAACGATCTTGTTACTGACAAAATTAAATGCGTTAAACGGCTGCCAAAAATTTGCCTGTTACAGCTTATATTCAACTAAGCAAGAAAAATATATGATAAAGGCAGATATTTCATAGCACATCCTCCTGAAAGTTTTATGCTCTATTTCTCGGCATTATTTTTCGCTTTTCAACCATAAAGTCATCCCAAGATTAGATTTTAACAGGGGTAAATACCATACCGCCTGATTTTTTTCCCTAAAAAAACAAGAACAAGCCGATGGATCAAAAATACGATGTTTTCATTAGCTACAACACCCAAGACCGCCAATCAGTTACCGCGCTGGCGACGCGCTTAAAAAACCAGCAGGTTAATGTTTTTCTGGATCGTTGGCATTTAATCCCAGGTCAGCCCTGGCCGGAACGGTTACGAAATGTGCTGAGTTCCTGTTCTGCCGTTGCGGTATGTCTTGGACCTGCTGAAATGGGTCCCTGGCAGCAACGCGAAATGTATTTTGCGCTGGAACGGCAACATCGTGAGCCGGGTTTTCCGGTTATCCCGGTATTGTTGCCGGAAGCACATCCGTCGTTAGATTTCCTAACGCAAAACATGTGGGTGGATTTTCGCGGTGGTATCGAAGAGCCTTTGGCATTAAACATTCTACTTGCAGCCATTCGGCACGAAGCATTAGACCCTGAATTGCAACAGCGTTTGCAGGAAACCATCAACACCCTCTGCCCCTATCGCGGATTGCACTACTTTCGTGAACAGGACGCCGCTTTTTTCTTTGGCCGCGATGCGGCCATACAAGAACTACAGGAAAAATTAGGCTGCCATCCCTTCGTGGCCTTGGTGGGTGCATCGGGAGCAGGTAAATCCTCAGTGGTCCGGGCAGGCTTGCTGCCCAAGTTACGAAAAGACACCCGGGAGCCCTGGGAAATTGTCACCATCGTACCGGGGGATCGTCCATTTTATAATCTTGCAGCTGGCTTAACGCCTTTACTGGAACTGGAGAAAAGTGAGAATGATCTTCTGATCGAAATCGCCAAACAAGCGGACGCTTTCCTGAATGGAAGCTTGCAAATTCTCGATGTCGTCGAGCGCATTCTGCAAAAACAACTGGGAACCCAACGCTTTTTGCTGGTCGTCGATCAATGGGAAGAGCTTTACACGTTGGCCAAATCCGAAACTGAGCCAACTAAAAACGATAAGCAGCAGTCACCTCAAGAAGTTTCATCCGGCAGGCGTTTTATTGACGGTCTTCTGGATGCCTGCCAGGCCGGTAAATTAATGGTTGTGATCACACTGCGTGGCGATTTTATGGGGCAGGCCTTTGCCTATCGCCGCTTGTCCGACCAAATTCAAAACGCGCAAGTCAATTTGGGCCCGATGAAGCCGGAAGAACTGCAACAAGCCATCGAACAGCCGGCGCGCAGTGCGGATCAATGCCGCGCGGCGGATGACTGGCGTTGGCTGGTTAAGATCCACGTCAAGATCGATGGCGATCATGCCTGACGGGTGCTCGATGTT
>Ga0209798_10001787_pt1 | contig 12778 bp, 10 predicted proteins | sample DOMMetBare3Fresh_FD_187475 | JGI IMG/M metagenome (GOLD analysis project Ga0209798, IMG submission 187475) | Wetland sediment microbial communities from St. Louis River estuary, USA, under dissolved organic matter induced mercury methylation -... | ecosystem: Environmental > Aquatic >...
CTACGGGTCAGACGACGACTACGGGTCAGACGACGACCACGGGTCAGACGACGACTACGGGTCAGACGACGACTACGGATCAGACCACCACCACCCCCGCCGGCGTCTCGTCCGGCGTCTCGGTCTTGGGGACTGTCCTCGAGTCCTCGACCACGGTGGCTGCGGTGAGTGCCTCCACCCTGCCCTTGACGGGGTTCGAACTGGAGAACACGTTGTTGCTGGCCGGGGCGGCTCTCATGAGCGGGGTCGGTCTGCTGCTGCTGACCGTCGGCAAAGATCAGGAAACGGCCACCCCGGTCCACGACCGCTGGTGAATCGATAGCGTCGACGTTGGCCCCCGGGCTCTCCGGGGGCCCAACGTTCTTCGTTCTTCGTTCTTCGTTCTTCGTTCTTCCCGGATGGGTCCTGAGCCCCATTGCCGGTGGCGGTGTTGCAGCTTGAATGGTGTTGGCCGGGCGGGAGGACACTCACGTTCGGGATGATTGGACTACTCCGGGTAGGCGACGGCCACCTCGAGTGGTTGTGGGAGGAACGCGGGGATCGACGACCTGTGAAACGGTCACCCTTTGGGTCGTCGGGAGCGAGTGGTGAGACCGGTCCTTCCCCAAGACGCGGGCAAAGCTGGGGAGGCAACAAATGAAGACCGTAACGAGAAGGCGAACCTCGGTGTTCGCCGTCGCCATGATGCTGCTGGCGGGACTGGCCGTGGTGGGAGCACCCGCCGCCCTCGCCCACCATCCGGTGATCGCAGTGACCACATCGTGTGATCCCGCCACCGGGGGTCCGGTGCTGTCGGTGACCGCCAATTCCTGGTCATTCGTGCCGACCGAGGCCGGAAACCACGACGACGTGCGGATCCAGATGCGCCGTCTGAAGGCGGACGGTACCTGGACCGGATGGCTCCACCAGATCGGGAACGGAGCGTTCCTCCCCGGAAATCGATCGTTCGTCCGCACCTTTGATGCCAATTCGGTGATGGCCGATTTCGGGACGCTCGGCAGCATGGTCGGGCAGACCGTGCAGGTGAGACTCCGCGTCGAAGACACCGTCGCTGACGAGCCCGAGGATCTCAGGGCAGGCTGGTATACCGACGCCGGAGTCTATCCGGAAACCAGCTCCGGCAACGGCAACCCGGCCGCCTACAGCGGCCAATTCGTGATTCCGGGCGGGTGTCAGGCCAACACCACGACTACGACGGTTCCTCCGACCACGACGACGACTGTCCCTCCGACCACGACTACGACGGTTCCTCCGACCACGACGACGACTGTCCCTCCAACCACGACTACGACCGTTCCTCCGACCACTACGACGACAGCACCTCCCACCACCACGACGACTGCTCCTCCTGCCACCACGGCAATTCAGAACGTGACCATCACCATGAGCTGCGACGCGGCGGGTTCCTCGATCCCGCAGGCGACGGTGATGCCTGCCGGTGGTGCGTCGGTGCAGATAGTGGCGGTTGGCAACGGTGTCTTCAGGTGGACGGCACAGGCCAACCCGGGGTATGCCGTCAACGGGTTGACGAGTGATGTGTTCGACACCACTCCATGCGTCAAGGTGCTAGGTGAGGCCATCGTTGCCACCTCGACGACGTCGACCACCGTCGCCCCCGTGCCCGGCGACCAGCTGCCCTTCACCGGCTTTGCGCTGGGCCGGACGGCGCTGCTTGCTCTGTCGACCCTGGTGGCGGGGATGGGGCTGCTGGCGATGGCTGCGCGGCGCAAGGTTGAAGCTCCGGTGGTCGAGACCGACCAATGGTCTGACTGATCCCGGATCCAGGATCGAGAAGCGAGCGAGGCCCGGGCCGAGTCCGGGCCTCGCCCGCGTCCATGCCCAAGCGACCGAAGTCCGTGGATTGGGGTCCGGTCGAATCCACCCCGACCCCGGGTATCCTCGTTGTCTTCCATGTCCCCGCCACCGATGAACCCAACCTACGAGCCCCACGAGATCGAGAGTCGCTGGTACTCCCGGTGGGAGGACGCGGGCCTGTTTCGACCCGAGTTCCGCCCGGGCGGGCGTCCCTTCTCGGTGGTGATCCCGCCGCCCAACGTCACCGGATCGCTCCACATGGGCCATGCCCTCAACCACACGATCCACGATGTGATCATCCGCAGGAAGCGAATGCAGGGGTACGCGGCGGTGTGGATTCCCGGCACGGACCACGCCGGCATCGCCACCCAGAACGTGGTCGAGCGCGAACTGGCGGCGGAGGGTCTCACCCGTCACGATCTGGGGCGGGAAGCATTCCTGGAGCAGGTGTGGGAATGGAAGCGCAAATACGGCGACCGGATCACCACCCAGATCCGGCGGATGGGGAACTCACCCGACTGGACCCGTGAACGTTTCACGATGGATGAGGGGCTGTCGCGAGCGGTGCGCGAGGTGTTCGTCCGCCTCTACGAGCAGGACCTCCTCTATCGGGGCAACCGCATCATCAACTGGTGCCCGCGCTGTGCCACCGCCCTGGCCGAGATCGAAGTCGAATACGAGGATGTCGAGGGATCGCTCACCCACATCTTCTATCCGTTTGCCGAGGGTGACGGTGGTATCACGGTGGCCACCACCCGTCCCGAGACGATGCTGGGAGACACCGGTGTGGCGGTCCATCCCGACGACGACCGTTATCGGGAGGCGATCGGACGGACCCTGCGACTCCCTCTTATCGGCCGGCTGATCCCGGTGGTGGCCGATGACGCCGTCGACCCCCAGTTCGGTTCGGGGGCGGTCAAGGTGACCCCGGCGCACGATCCGACCGACTTCGAGATCGGTCTCCGCCATGGTCTGGGGAGCGTGGTGGTCCTCGACGAGGCGGCCGTCGTCACCGAGGCGGGTGGCCGTTTCGCCGGATTGGACCGGTTCGAGGCACGGGAGGCGGTGCGGGCGGCCCTGGACGAGGGCGGGTTCCTGGTCAGGCTCGAGTCGCACCGGCACTCGGTGGGCCATTGCTACCGGTGCCGGACGATCGTCGAGCCCTACCTGTCGCTGCAATGGTTCGTCGCCACCTCTCGCTTCGCCCAGCCCTCGATCGATGCCGTCAAGAACGGCGCCAACCGATTCATCCCCGGTCGGTGGGAGAAGAGCTACTTCCACTGGATGGAGAACCTGCGGGACTGGTGCATCAGCCGTCAGATCTGGTGGGGACACCGGATCCCGGCCTGGTACTGCCCGGATGGGCACGTCACCGTTGCCCGCCAGGACCCGGCGGCATGCGCCACCTGCGGCCAGAGCGAGATCCATCAGGACGAAGACGTCCTCGATACCTGGTTCTCCTCCGCCCTGTGGCCCTTCTCGACCCTCGGATGGCCCGAACAGACGGCCGATCTCGAGCGTTTCTACCCCAACTCGGTGTTGATCACCGGCTTCGACATCATCTACTTCTGGGTGGCCAGGATGATGCAGATGGGTCTCCAGTTCATGGGGGAGACACCCTTCGCCGAGACCGTCATCCACGGACTGGTGAGGGACGCCGAAGGCAACAAGATGTCGAAGTCGAAGGGCAACACGATCGATCCCCTCGACCTGGCCGACGAGCACGGCGCCGACCCGCTGCGACTGGCTCTCATCCAGGCGGCCAATCCCGGCCAGGACGTGCCGCTCGACGTCGAGTGGGTGAAGGGCACCCGCAAGTTCGGCAACAAGCTGTGGAACGCCACCCGCTTCGTCCTCCGCAACGTCGAGTCGGTTCCAGCCGAGGGCGGCTATCCGGAGGCGCCCGGTCCGGCCGACGCCTGGATCCTGTCCCGGCTCGGCGAGACGGTGGGGCGCTTCGACGAGTTGTGCGACGAATACCGGTTCTCCGACGCCTTTGGCCTGCTCTACAACTTCGCCTGGTCCGAGGTCTTCGACTGGTATCTCGAGATCTCCAAAGTGGACCTCGGCAGCACCACCACCAATCAGACCCTGGGTGTGGTGATGCGCGACCTGCTCAAACTCTTCCATCCGGCCATGCCGTTCCTGACAGAGGAGCTGTGGTCCTATCTCGTCGGCGACGGGATGGTGGCCGGCTCCGACTGGCCGATGGTTCCCTCCTACCCGTCTCCCCTGGGAATGGAGGCGAGCCAGGAGTTGATCTCGTCGATTCGCCGGTTCCGGGCCGAACAGGGCCTCGCCCCCCGCCGGCCGCTCTCGCTGATCCTGGTCGACGGAACCGGTGTGATCGAGCCGTGGGCGATTCAGCTCATTTCCGCGCTGGCTTCGGTCGAGATCATGCCCTCCACCGACGAGCCCGAGTCGGGTCACACCCGGGTGTTGGCCGCCGGCCTGCAGGGATTCATCGCCCTCGAAGGGATCGTCGACACCGACGCCGAGCGGGCCCGACTGGAGAAAGCTCTCCTGGCTGCCCGTGAAGACATGGACAGGATCCTCGGCAAACTGGGGAATCCCGAGTTCAGGGACAAGGCTCCCGCTGCGGTGGTGGACAAGGCGCAGGCCCGCCGGCTCGAGATCGGCGAGTTGATCGAACGGATCGAAGCTCAGCTCGAGGCGCTGTGAATCGGGCAGAAGCCCTCGAGTACCTCGACGCCCACATCGGCTGGGGGATGGAGCCCGGTCTCGAACGTATCGCCGCCTTCCTCGAGTTGATGGGTCACCCGGAACGGAGCTACCCCATCATTCAGGTGGCGGGAACCAACGGCAAGACCTCCGTGTCGCGGATGGCGACCATGGTTGCCATCTCCCACGGACTCACCACCGGGACGTACACCTCGCCCCACCTGCAGCGCTTCGAGGAGCGCATCGCCATCAACGGGACACCCGCCTCCGAGGAGGAGTTCATCCAGGCGGTGATCGATGTCAAGGCCTTCGCCGACATCTTCGAACGTGATCGACACCTCACCTACTTCGAACTGGTGACGGCGCTCGGCTTCTCGTGGTTCGCCGACCAGGCGGTCAACGCCGCCGTGATCGAGGTCGGTCTGGGAGGAAGACTCGACGCCACCAATGCCGCCATCGCCGATGTGGCCGTCATCACCTCGATCGGTCTCGACCACGCCGAGATCCTCGGTGACACCCTCGAGAAGATCGCCGGGGAGAAGCTGGGGATCCTCGATCCGGAGTCGACCCTGGTGGTGGGGCCGCTCGACGACGACATCCTCAAGCTGGCACGGAGAACCGCCGCCGAACGGGGTGCCCGGGTCTACGAGTACGGCAAGGACTTCCGGGTGGAGGGGGCGGAGCAGGAACTGGATGGGTGGCGAGTCGACCTGGAAGGGGTGTTCGGCAGCTATTCGGACCTCGTCTTGCCGGTGCACGGCCGTCACCAGGTCACGAACCTGGCGGTGGCGGTGGCGGCGGTGGAGGCCCTGACCGATCGGCGGCTCGATCCCCTGGCCATGTCGGAAGGGTTGTCGGTGCTCCGGTCGCCGGGGCGGATGGAGGTGGTCGGTCACGAACCCCTGGTGATGCTCGACGGGGCGCACAACCCTGACGGGTTCAGGGTTCTCGGCTCGGCGCTCGCCGAGGAATACGGTGGGATTCGCTGGGTGGCAGTGATCGGGGCGATGGCCGACAAGGATCTGACGGCGATGCTTCCCCACCTGTCGGGTCGGGTGGAGTCGGTCGTTGCTACGACCGTCGGCGCCGACCGGGCGATGTCACCGGAGCTGGTGGCTGCCGCCGCCGGCCGGCTCCTCGGCGTCGCCACCCATCAGGAGCCGACCCCCGAGCGAGCGATGACCCTCGCCAGGAGGCTTGCCGGCGAAGGAGGCGCGGTGTTGGTGGCCGGGTCGCTCTATCTGGTGGGGGCGGTTCGATCGGTCCTGCTCGACGATGGCGGCACCGACCGGAACGAGCGGTCCACCTGAGGCGCCCGATTCCGACGGCGGGGCACCCAGCTCGTATCCTGGTTGGATGGCAATCGAACACACCTATGTGATGGTCAAACCCGACGGCGTGAGCCGGGGACTGGTCGGCGAGGTAATCGGCCGATTCGAGAAGAAGGGCCTCAAACTCGAGAAGCTCCAGATGCTCACGGTCAGCGAAGAGCTTGCCCGGCGGCACTACGCCGAGCATGTCGAACGGCCGTTCTTCCCTGAGCTCCTCTCGTTCATCACCAGCGGCCCGGTGGTGGCGATGGAATGGTCGGGCAACGAGGCGGTGGCGGTGGCCCGAACCCTGATGGGCCCGACCAATCCGGTGGCGGCCCCTCCCGGAACCATTCGGAGAGACCTGGCCTCGGTCATCACCGAGAACATCGTGCACGGGTCCGATTCGGTCGAGAGTGCCGCCCGAGAACTGGCGATCTTCTTCGGCTGAGCTCGCACAACCGGAACCCCCCCGGTAGACTTGCCCAGAATCCTCCAGCCCCAGGAGTCGACCCTTGGCCGAGTCCCTTTTTGCTTTCGCCGGCCAGGACATGGCCATCGATCTTGGAACCGCCAACACGCTCGTGTTCGTCCGCGGTCAGGGCATCGTGCTCAACGAACCTTCGGTGGTGGCCATCAACGCCCAGAACGGGCGGGCGCTGGCCGTCGGGATGGAAGCCAAGAGGATGATCGGGCGCACGCCCGCCAACATCACTGCCATCCGGCCGCTGCGCGACGGTGTCATCGCCGACTTCGACATCACCGAGAAGATGCTCCGCTACTTCATCCAGAAGGTCCACAAGCGGCGTTGGGCCCGCCCCCGCATCGTTGTCTGTGTGCCATCGGGGATCACCCCGGTCGAACGCCGGGCGGTGGAGGAGGCGGCCTACCAGGCCGGCGCCCGCAAGGCCTACACGATCGAAGAGCCGATGGCGGCGGCCATCGGGTGTGGCCTACCGATCGGCGAGCCGTCGGGTTCGATGGTGGTGGACATCGGTGGGGGGACCACCGAGGTGGCCGTCATCTCGCTTGGAGGGATCGTCGTGTCTCGCTCGATCCGTGTCGGGGGCGACGAACTGGACGAGGCGGTGATCGAGTACGTCAAGAAAGAGAACAACGTGCTGCTCGGAGAGCGAACCGCAGAACAGCTGAAGATGGCGATCGGGTCGGCGTGGCCGCACGCCGACGAGCCGGCCGCCGAGGTCAGGGGGAGGGACCTGGTCACCGGGCTTCCCAAGACGATCCTGCTGACCAGCCCCGAGATCCGCGAGGCGATCGAGGAGCCCACCCAGGCGATCGTCGACGCCGTCAAATACACACTCGACAAGACGCCACCCGAGCTGGCCGCCGACATCATGGAACGAGGGATCTGGCTCACCGGGGGAGGGGCGCTCCTGGAAGGTCTGGACCAGCGACTGGCCTCGGAGACAGGGATGCCGATCGTGACCGCCGCCAAACCGCTTCAGTCGGTGGTGGTCGGGAGCGGCAAGTGCCTGGAGGAGTTCGAGGCCCTCCACCACGTCCTGGTGTCATCGTCGCGGTCCTGATGGTCTGACATGCGAGACGATCGGCGCGATCACTCGCTGCCCACCTTCATCAGTCTGCTGGCGCTGGCGCTCATGTTGATGACACTCGATGTCCGCTCCCAGGGCGGCGGTCTCCTGGGGACGATCCGCAACGGCGCCAATGGTGTCCTCAAGCCGTTCCAGGTCGTAGCTTCGTTCGTGGTCGACCCATTGGCGGACTTCGCCTCCAACCTCGGCGATCTCGCCGCTCTCCGGGCGGAGAACGAGGCACTCAGGGCCGAACTGGCCGACATCCAGGCGATCCAGGCAACCTACGAGGACAAGCTCGCACGGCTCGACGAGTTGGAGGCGCTCCTCTCCCTCCAGCTCGACCTGACGGACATCGCCAGTACCCCCGCCAACGTGATCGGTCGAACCGACTCCTTCGACCTGACGTTCCGCATCGACAAGGGCGAGGAGTCGGGGGTGGTGGCCGGCAACCCGGTGGTGGACGCCAACGGCTACCTCGTCGGTCGGGTGCTCGAGTCGGGCCCCGGCTTCGCCATCGTCGTCCCATTGGTAGCCGACGTGGAGGCGGCCACCGTGACGGTGGGCGACCAGGTGGGGAGCCTGAGCGGGGTCCTCGGCAGCGACGACCAGCTTGTGCTCGATGTATTCGACCAGGCCGGTCCCGTGCTGGCCGGCCAGCAGGTGGTGACGTCCACCCAGTCCTTTGCGTATCCACCTTCGATCCCGGTCGGCGAGATCGTTGCGGACGCCACTCCCGTGGGAAGAGCCCTGACGGTACGGGTGAGGGCGTTCGTCGACGTCCGCAGCCTTCGGGCGGTGCTGGTGCTGGCCTGGCCCGACCCCAAGGCGGCCATCTCCGACGACATCCCCACCCCTACCACCACCACCGTTCCCGCCACCACCACGACCGGGGCGGGCGGATGAGAAGCAGACAGGCGATCGTGATAACGCTCATCTTGCTGGTGGCCGTGACCGTCCAGGTCTCGGTGTTCGGCCGCTTTCGAGTCGGCTCGATCGCACCCGATCTCGTGCTCATCGCCCTGGTGCTCACCTCGTTCCGCATGGGTCCCTCCACCGCCCTGATCACGGCGTTCGGGTGCGGGCTGGCGCTCGACGCGCTCTCGTCGGAGGCTCTCGGGCTGCGGGCGATGACCTACACCGCAGTGATGTTCGCCGCCGTGCGGACCAAAGAGCGCGCCAACGCCGGTCCGGTCGCCACCGCCTTCTGGATCGCCGCCCTCACGCTGGGCGGTGTCCTGTTGCTGGGACTGGTAGGTACGCTCTTCGGGCAGTTGCAGTTCTCGGGAGGTCAGATGCTGGCGAGGATCGTCGTCATCCCCCTGCTCAACCTGGCCATCGGTCTGGTGCTGGTTCCCGCCATCGCCCGTATCCAGGCCCCGTCGAGGCGCTTCCGATGAAGTACACCACCCGCCTCGGAGTGGTGTTCACCATCTTCATCTCGCTGTTCTCGATCCTCGGGCTCCGGCTCTGGTTCGTCCAGATCGCCGAAGGGGCGGCGGCGGTCTCCCAGGCCGAAGGTCAGTCGGTGATCGAAGTGATGATCCCTGCTCCGCGCGGCGACGTATTCGACGCCAACGGGGTCTTGTTGGCTTCGAGCAGGTATGTGCCCGCCTTGTGGGTCGACCGTCATTTCGTGGAGGGCGACGATCGCGACCGTCTGATCCAGAGTCTCTCCGCCCTGCTGAGCCAGCCGGCCGATGACATCGCCAGGCTGTACGACGAGGCAGGTCCCAACGGGCGGTTCCAGGTGGCCACCATCGACACCGTCAAGGCCTATCAGGTCGCCGAGCAGCTCCGCGACTACCCCGGGGTCAGCGTCGAGAAGATACCCGAGCGGGTGTATCTGCAGGGTGAGAGCCTTGCCCATGTGATCGGCCACATGGGCAAGCCGACCCGGGAGGACATCGAAACCGATCCCGATCTCGACCCGGAGACGAGGATCGGCAAGCTCGGTATCGAACGGAGCTACGAGGACTTCCTGCGGGGGACTCCGGGGATCGTCACCTACTCGCTCCAGGCGGGTCAGATCTCGACGGAGACTCGAACCGTCGACCCGTTCCCGGGCAATCAGGTGTTCCTCACAATCGACTCCCGGTTGCAGTCTGTGGTCGAGGAGGGGCTCGTCGCCGGTATCGCCGAGGCGAACAAACTCAAGGCCGATCTGCGCGCCGCCGGCCGGGGGAGCGGCGCTCGCAACGAAGTCGTCAGAGGTTCTGTGGTGGTCCTCGACGTTCGTACCGGAGCGGTACTGGCGATGGCCTCCCATCCTTCCTTCGATCCGGGACTCTTTGTCGGAGGTCTCGATCAGGCGACCTTCGACGAACTCCAGGCTCAGAACGCCTTCCTCAATCTGGCGGTGGGTGGTCTCTATCCACCGGCTTCCACCTTCAAGGCCGTCACGTACATGACCCTGCTCGAAAAGGACATCCCGTTCCCTGCCGGCACCGACGGGGTGGACGCCCCCAACAAGCTCGTTCACTGCGATGGCGAGATGCAGGTTCCGCTCACCGACGGTTCAGCCCAGATCCTCCGCGACTGGTACGGGGACCGGGATCTGGGTTGGCTCAACTACCACGACGCCCTCTCCAACTCCTGCAACCTCTTCTTCTACGCGGTGGCGTTGGGGGTCTGGGAGAGCTGGCGGGGGTCGCCCCTCGAAAACGTGATCCAGGACGAGGCCCGCTCGCTCGGGTTCGGGGAACAGACCGGGATCGATCTGACCGGGGAGGCGGGGGGCGTCGTTCCCGACCGGGCCCTGTACGAGTCGTGGAAGAAGCAGATGCTGGAGGACGAGGACGCCCCCAAACTCCTCACCGAGGACAGGCTGGAGGCGGTCTCTCCCTGGTACGGGGGCGATCTGATGAACCTGGCGATCGGGCAGGGTGGCCTGCTGGCCACCCCCCTCCAGGTCGCCGCCGCCTATGCCACCCTCGCCAATGGTGGAACCTTCTACAAGCCCTACGTCGTGAGCCGGGTGGTGAGTCCCGACGGTCAGCTCGTCCAGACCACCTCTCCCACCATCGTTCGCCAGGCCGAACTGGATCCCGAGGACGTCAGGCAACTCCTCACCGATCTCAATCGGGTCGTCACGGTCGGGACGGCCCGGCAGGCGTTCGAGGGGTTCGGGGACTCGCTCGGCCAGGTGGGGGGGAAGACGGGGACCGGTCAGTCGGTCAAGGCGAAGGACAACCACGCCTGGTTCGCCGGGGTGGCCCCAATCGACAATCCCCGGTATGCGGTGGTCGTCCTGCTCGATGAGGGCGGGAGCGGAGGAGCTGCCGCGGCACCTATCGGCCGTTACATCCTCCAGCACCTGATGGGCGAGGAGCTGGATCCGATCCGAGCTGGACAGCTGGCCGACTGATGGCCACCCTGATCCGCTCCCGGGCTGCCGTCGGAGAACGGCCCCAGCGCCGTTCGGATCTCGTATTGCTCTCCTCGGTCCTGGCCTTGTCCGGATTCGGGCTGTTGATGATCTACTCGGCGACCCGATTCATCAATGAGAGACAGGGCGCCCTCGCTTCGTTCTCGATGGAACGGCAACTGGTGTTCGTGGTCATCGGTCTCATCACCATCGGTGTGTTCTCATTCCTCGATCATCGCGAGTTGCGCAACTTCATCGTCCCCGCCTATGTGGGAATGCTCGTCTTGCTCGTGGTGGTGCTCTTCTTCGAGCCCATCAACGGAGCCAGGAGTTGGATCCAGCTCGGCGTGTTCCGGTTGCAGCCGGCCGAGTTCGCCAAGGTGATCACCATCGTGGCGCTGGCCGCCCTGTTCTCGCTCCAGCGCAGCCCGGGGATTCTGAAGTGGAAGCTGGTGTTTCAATCGGCGCTGGTGCTGGGGGTGCCCGCCTTCCTGATCATCATCGAGCCCGACCTGGGAACGTCGCTGGTGTTCCCGTTCATCTGGCTGGTGATGCTGTTTGCGGCCGGGGCCAGCCTCAAGCAGCTCGGGTGGATCGTCCTTGCCGGCGCCTCCTCCATCGCCCTCGTGTTCCGCAGCGGGCTGCTCCGAGAGCATCAGTTGGACAGGATCAGAGTGTTCATGAAGCCGGAGCTGGATCCGCAGGGCATCGGGTTCCAGCTCCTGCAGTCGAAGCGGGCGATCGGCGCAGGCCAGTTGGTGGGGCGAGGGCTGTTCCAGGGCACCCAGACCAACCTCGCCTACATCCCCGAGCAGGAGAACGACTTCATCTTCACCGCCATCGCCGAACAACTCGGCTTCATCGGAGGCATTCTGGTGCTGGCGGCCTTTCTGGTGATCGTCTGGCGGCTGCTGGCCATCTCTGCCAACAGCCGGGATCGGTTCGGGGCACTAGTGGCGGTCGGCTTCGCCGCCATGATCGGGTTCCACGTGTTCGTCAACGTGGGGATGACGGTGGGGCTGGCGCCTGTGACGGGCCTCCCATTGCCCTTCATCTCGCAAGGAGGGTCCTTCTACATTTCGATGGGGATGGTGATCGGGATCGCCAACTCCATCTGGTTGAGGCGTTCGGTGGTGCCGGGGGAGATGTACTCCGGCTGACGGCGGTCCAGGCTCGTGTCGGGCCGGTTAGCCTGCCACCGAGATGTTCCGACGCCCATTCACCGGCTGGATCGAAGTCATCTGCGGCCCGATGTTCTCTGGCAAGAGCGAAGAGTTGATCAGACGGGTCACCCGCTCCCAGATCGCCCGTATCCCGGTCCAGACCTTCAAACCCGATTTCGACGACCGCTACGCCGAACGCGAGGTCGTGTCACACTCGGCCCTCCGGGTCGGGGCCGTTCCGGTCGGTTCGGCCAAGGCGCTCCTGGCGCTGGTCGAGGATGTCACCGAGGTGGTGGGGATCGACGAGGGCCAGTTCTTCGACGAGCAGTTGCTCGACGTGTGCGAGAGCCTGGCGGCGGCCGGCAAGCAGGTGGTGGTGGCGGGCCTCGACCTCGACTACCTTCGGCGCCCGTTCGAGCCGATACCTTCGCTATGCGGTCGGGCCGAATACGTGACCAAGATGCTGGCGGTCTGCCATCGGTGCGGCGGTCCGGCCCTCTACACCCAGCGGATCGTCAGGAGCGACGATCTGGTGGTGTTGGGGGCGACCGGCGCCTACGAAGCCCGCTGCCGGGTGTGCTACTTCCCGTCGGAGCCGGAACAGCCCACGCTGGCGATCTAGTTGTACCTGGCCGGGAGGTTGGTGACGGTTCTTGGATGGGTGAAGACCCCCGAGTGGAACTCGCGGCCGGTTTTGTTTCTCCCTCCGCAGGGGGGAGTACCCCGAAGGGGGGAGGGGGGCACGGTCCCACGGTGATCTGACGCGTCCTGGGCCCTGTCGCACAGTGCCCCCTCCGTCTCCGGCCTCTTGCTGATTGCAGGGGGATGACCCCCCGGCACCCCCCAACAGGCGGGGCCGGATCCACCTCCCCCAACACTCGGCCCTTC
>Ga0209798_10001788_pt1 | contig 12778 bp, 8 predicted proteins | sample DOMMetBare3Fresh_FD_187475 | JGI IMG/M metagenome (GOLD analysis project Ga0209798, IMG submission 187475) | Wetland sediment microbial communities from St. Louis River estuary, USA, under dissolved organic matter induced mercury methylation -... | ecosystem: Environmental > Aquatic > Freshwater...
ACGATCGTCGAGCACCTCGCCCTCGGTGACGCTGCCCCGAGCGAGCTCGGGGCGCTGGTCGACCTGCCGAGCAACCTGCTCGCCCACCACCTGAAGGTCCTCGAGGACGCTGACGTCGTCCGTCGTGTCCGCTCAGAGGGGGACCGACGCCGCTCCTACGTCCAGCTCCGCCTGGCCGACCCCGCTGTCGCCGCCCTGGTCAGCCCACCTCTCGCGTGCGCCGACGGTCGGCTCGTCGCAGCCGGCGGTGCGACGCGGGTGCTGTTCGTGTGCACCCACAACTCCGCGCGCTCCCAGCTCGCCGCGGCGGCGTGGCAGCACGTCAGCGACCTGCCCGCGGCGTCCGCAGGGACCCAGCCGGCGCCGCGGGTCCATCCGCGGGCGGTCGCGGCGGCACGGCGGCACGGGCTCCACCTGGCAGGGCAGCTGACCCGCCGGCTCGACGAGACCGCGCAGCCGGGCGACCTGCTCGTCGCTGTCTGCGACAACGCCTACGAGGACCTGGGCCCGGCGCCGACGACCACCGGCGCCCGCGGATCCACCGGACGACGGCCACCTGGCGCGGACGACGCCGTCCCCGACCGGGGTGGTGTCCAGCTCCACTGGTCGATACCCGACCCCGTCCGCACGGACACCGACGACGCCTTCGAGGCCGCCTACCACGACCTCAACCTCCGCGTCCAGCACCTCGCCGACACCCTGGGCAGACGCGTCGGGACCTGACGTCCGGGCCAGAGCGCGGGAATACCCCATAGGGGTATTGTCGCTCGTGCCGTCACGCCGGGGCTCTCCGGAGACGACCCGGGCACGACCTCCAGGAGGACACCGTGGCCAGCTCGGCATCTGCACCGGAACGAACCGTGACGTTGGACGTCAGTGGGCTGCACTGGGCGACCTCGACGCCCATCGTCGAGCGGGCCCTCATGCGGCGGCCGGGGGTGCGCGAGGTCGCTGCCAACGCGGCGGGCCAGAACGCCACCGTCCGCTACGACCCGACCATGACGACAGTGGTCGAGCTTCAGGCCTGGGTCCGGGACTGCGGGTTCCACTGCGCCGGCCAGGTCGTCCCCGGTCACATCTGCGACCCCTTGGCGGAAGGGCCGCCCGACGGCCAACAGGGCGTGAGCCACGAGGCGACGAGCCAGGAGGGCATGAGTCACGAGGGCGGGGCCGGGGCCGGTACCGGTCCGGAGGGGATGGCCGGTCATGCCGGTCATGCCGGTCATGCCGGGATGTCGATGGCGGACATGGCCGCGGACATGAGGCGGCGGTTCCTGGTGGCGGCCGTGCTGTCGGCGCCGATCCTGCTGTGGTCGCCGATCGGCCGCGAGGTTCTCGGGTTCGCGGTCGCCGCGCCGTTCGGCCTGCGGGACGACGTGTTCTCGCTCCTGCTCAGCCTGCCGGTCGTCTTCTACTCCGGGTGGATCTTCTTCGCCGGCGCTTGGCAGGCGCTGCGGGCGCGCACCCTGGACATGATGGTGCTGGTCGCGGTAGCGATCGCTGCGGGCTGGCTGTACAGCGTGGGGATCACCCTGAGCGGCGGGGGAGAGGTCTTCTACGAGGCGGCGTCGGTGCTCACCGCGTTCGTGCTTCTGGGCCACTGGTTCGAGATGCGGGCCCGAGGCGGCGCCAACGACGCCGTCCGCACGCTGCTGGAGCTCGCACCGGCGAAGGCCGTCGTGCTGCGGGGCGGGGAGCAGGTCGAGATCGCGACGGCGGAGATCGTCGTAGGTGACCTGCTCCTGGTGCGTCCTGGAGCGAAGGTGCCCGTCGACGGTGTCGTCGAGGACGGTGTCAGCGAGGTCGACGAGTCGATGGTCACCGGTGAGTCCCTGCCGGTGGCCAAGCAGCCGGGCGCCGAGGTCATCGGTGCCTCGGTGAACGCGACCGGGTCGCTGCGGGTCAGGGCGACGAAGGTCGGCGCCGACACTGCTCTGGCGCAGATCGTCGCGCTGGTCCAGCAGGCACAGAACTCCAAAGCACCCGGGCAACGGCTCGCCGACCGGGCCGCGTTCTGGCTCGTGCTCGTGGCCCTTCTCGGCGGCGCAGTCACGTTCCTCGCGTGGCTCGCCGCCGGCCGCAGCCCGTCCGAGGCGCTGCTGTTCGCGATCACCGTGGTCGTCATCACCTGCCCTGACGCCCTCGGGCTGGCGACGCCCACCGCCGTCATGGTCGGAACCGGCCTGGCGGCGCAGCGCGGGGTGCTGTTCAAGAACGCGACCGCCCTCGAAGGGTCCGCGCGGATCGACACGATCGTCATGGACAAGACGGGAACCCTGACCCGCGGCGAACCCGAGGTCACCGACGTCCGCGTCTTCCCCGGCGCCACCGGTTCCGGCGCCGACGGAGACCCGGTCTCGGACGGGGCGGACGGCGCGAACGCCGTCACGGAGCGGTGGCTGCTCGGGCTCGCGGCCGCGATCGAGCGGGAGTCCGAGCACCCGCTCGCGGCGGCCGTGGTGCGGCGCGCCGACGCCGCCGGTGCCCCCGTCCTGCCGGCGTCGCGGTTCCTCAACGTCCCCGGCAGCGGTGCCCTCGGTGAGGTCGACGGGCACGCCGTCCTCGTCGGGTCGGCGCGGCTGCTCGAGCAGAACGGCGCGGACATCGCAGACGACGTCCTGGCCGCCCGTCGGCAGCTGGCCGAGACCGGACGGACCGCGGTGTTCGTCGCCGTCGACGGCCGCGCGGTCGCCGTGGTCGCGATGGCGGACGCCGCCCGCGACACCGCTCCCGCGGCGGTCGCCGCCCTGCACGACCTCGGCGTCCAGGTCGTCATGCTCACCGGGGACAACACGGCGACCGCGGCGCGGATCGCCGAGCAGCTGGGCATCGACAGCGTCATCGCCGGCGTGCTCCCCGACGGCAAGGCCGAGAAGATCCGCTCGCTCCAAGGAGCCGGCCGCCGCGTCGCCATGGTCGGCGACGGCGTCAACGACGCACCGGCACTTGCCCAGGCCGACCTGGGGATCGCCATCGGCGCCGGCACCGACGTGGCGATCGAGACCGCCGACGTCGTCCTCATGCGGTCCGACCCGCTCGACGTCGCCACCGCCCTGCGCGTCGGCCGCGGCACCCTGGCCAAGATGCGCCAGAACCTCGGCTGGGCCGTCGGCTACAACGCGATCGCCCTGCCGATCGCCGCCGGAGTCTTCGAACCCGCGTTCGGGCTCACCCTCAGACCCGAGATCGCCGCCCTGTCGATGTCCGGCTCCTCGGTCATCGTCGCCGTCAACGCCCTGTTCCTCAAGCGCCTGCGGCTCCCCGGCGCCGGCGACCGACCCGGCCACCCGGGCCAGCAGGGCCGGTGACACGCCACGCGCGCGGATCCAGAGCCCGGGGCCACGAAACCGCGATGGCCGGGAAGGTATCGCCGCCCTCGTTCGACACCTCCTGTCAGCACGACAAACCGCCGGCCGCCGCGGACTCGTCCCAGGAGCGCACAGGTTCGTGGCCACACGATCGGGGTGGAGCGATGCGCACCAGCGTGATCTCCTACGCGCGCGAGGACGCCGCGGCCGTCCGAGAGCTGACCCAGCACCTGCCGAAGCTCGGCTACCGGGTCTTCGTGGACTCCGACCTTCGCGGCAGCGAGGTCTGGTGGTCGAGGATCCTGGAGCAGATCGCCGCCTGCGACGTCCTCGTCGCGGTCGTCTCGCGACACTCCCTGAACTCGACGGCGTGCCGTCGGGAACGTGAGTACGCCGCTGCCCTCGGCAAGCCCCTTCTTCCGGTCGCCGTCGAGCCGCTGACACAGGCACTTCCTGGTGAGCTCTCCCTGCGCCAGGTCGTGGACTACTCGCGACCGAGCGAGACCTCGGCCTTCGCCCTGGCGGGTGCGCTCGCCACGCTCCCTCAGCCAGCGCCCCTTCCGCGGCCGATGCCCCCGGCGCCCCCGCCCCCGCTGTCCTACCTCACGGCGCTCGTGGACGCCCTGGACTCGCAGAACCGCCTCGCAGACGAGGAGCAGTGGCGCATCGTCGGTCAGCTCGAGTCCGGTCTGCGCTCGGCGGACGCGGAAGAACGCCGCGGCGTGGTCGACGTCCTCTACAAGCTCGGCGCGCGCAGCGACCTCGTGGTACCCGTCTTCCAGAGGGTCCAGGCGATCCAGGCCTCGATCGTCCCCGCGGGCGGAGCCGGCCCCGGCATCGGCTACCAGGGCGCGTCCGCGGGACGCCCGCCGGGGTCCGCCGCTCCTCCCGCCACGACCGCTTTCCGGGGACAGGCCGCCCCCGGTGCGCCCCCGCCGGCCTCCGTCCCGCCCCGGACGGCGCCTCGCCGTGGTGCCGGCCGGAAGATCGTCCTCGTCCTGGCCGGCATCGGTTCGCTCGTCGTCCTGCTCCTGGCGCTCGCCACGTGCGCAGCGCTCAGCAGCGGCGGGTCCTGCTACCAGGACGTCTACGGCAGCGTCTACTGCTAGGCGGCCCCCACCCCCCGGGCAGCCCACGAGGTGGCCCGCGGCGTGCCCGGCGCTCGCTCGGCCCGCAGGGGGCCGCGTCGACGTCGTCCGAACCCGTCGGCCCGGCTCGGGCCGCGACCGGGACGTAGCGACGAGCGCGGCTGGTCGCGACGCGGCGTAGCCTGGGACGAAGGCCGCGGGCGCGGCCCGCCGGCCGCCGGGAGGTCGAGATGAGCCTGATCCATCGTGTCGTCGTTCTCCGGGCTCAGATCGTGGTCGCGCGCGCCGCGCGGAGATGGCGTCGGCAGCTGCGCTGCGACCTGGCCACGTACAGCACCCAGTCGCAGCGCGACGATCTCCTCGCCACGTTCGATCGATACCCGGACGACGTGACGCACGAGTACCGGGACATCCTTGCCCGGCAGGCGGCCTTCGATGAGTCCAGCCGCCGCTGGCCGGCAATGGGACGCCGCTGACACGGCGCGACACGCGGCGCCTCGCGTGTCGCGTGCTCCCACCGGGCCTGATCGCCGTCCCATGACGCGAACGGTCACTCGGTCGGGATCCCGGTGCACCGCGGACGCCACGCTGCACCTGATCGACTGAAGCGACCGGTTTTGCTGTCGGAGTGCCGCCGGTGTGCCGACGAGAGAACCGTGCACATGAGCAGCCACCCCGCCGTGGCCCGGGAGGCCGCCGGCCGGTCGCCGGGCGCCGGGGTGCGCCCGTGGCTGTGGGTGCTGCCGGCGGTGCTCGGCGTGGGCTGCGCCCAGCTCTACCTGACGACCACGTCGGCCGGGGTCCGCTCCGCGGCGTTCCTCCTCGTGTCGCTCGTCGCGATCGGCTCGATCCTGTTCGGGGTGGCCCTCCACCGGCCGGCGGGGCGGGTGTTCTGGCGACTCATGGCCCTGTGCGCCGTCCTGTTCGTCGTCGGTGCCCTCGTCCGGCCGTGGGCCGTGACCCAGACCGGCGCCGTCGCGGCCACGGGGGACGTCTTCAGCCTCGGCGGGTACCTCGCCTGCGTCTGGGGGCTGCTGGGGATCGCCGGGCAGCACGTGCGCTCCAACAGCTTCGCGCTGCTCGACGGCCTCGTGGCGACGGTCGGCTGCGGCTGCGCCGCGATCCTGTTCTTCGTCCTGCCCGCCCTGACGATCCCCGGTCGGCCGATGTGGCTCTCGGTGCTGTCCGGGGTGTACCCGCTGCTCGACGTCGTCATCTTCCTCGTCATCCTCCAGCTCGCGTTCACCTCCGCCGGGAACACGTTGAGCTTCCGGGCCCTGACGGCGAGCCTGGTCTGCCTCGTCGTCGGGGACGCCGGCTACGCGTGGATCGGGGCCCGCGGCGAGCTCGTCGGCCCGGCGCTGATCGACATGCCGTTCTTCGGCGCGTACACGCTGTTCGCCGTCGCGGCGCTGCACCCGACGATGACCCGGCTGACCTCGGCCGTGCCCCGGCCGGTGCAGCCCTGGTCGCGTCGGCGCCTCGTGCTCCTGCTGCCCGCCCTGTGCCTGCCGTCCGTCCTCGTGCTCTTCTCGCCCGACCACGGGCCGGCGTCGAGGGTCGTCACGTCGATCGCCTGCGCGAGCGCCGCGCTGCTCCTCGTGCGGCGTGCGGTCTCGGCGGTCCGCCATCACGTCGCGGCCCAGCAGACGCTGCTCTACCAGAGCAGCCACGACGCACTCACCGGGCTGGCCAACCGGGTCGCGGCCGTCGAACGGCTCCAGGCGCTCGCCGCCGACACGACGCGCTCCGGAGGGGCCCTGTGGGCGGTCGCGCTCGACCTTGACCACTTCCGGCTCGTCAACGACACGTGGGGCTCGACGGTCGGCGACCGGCTCCTCGCGGCCGTCGCGCAGCGCCTGACCGACGTGGCGGCCCTGCACGGCACGGCGATCGTCGCCCGACAGGGCGGTGACGAGTTCCTCTTCGCCGGCGCCAGCGCCGGCAGCCGTCCCGCGGTCGAGTCCGCGCTCGTCCTCGCGGCGGCGCTGCGGGACGCCGCGCGCGAGCCGGTGCTCGTCGACGACCTGGAGTTCCTCGTCACCGTGTCGGCGGGCGCGGCCGTCGCGGACGGCGCCGCGTCGGTCGGCCTGCTCCGGAACGCTGATACCGCGCTCGGCCGGGCGAAGTCCGAGGGCCGCGACCGCTGCGTCGTCTACGACGAGGCGATGAGCACGGTCGTGGCGAAGCGACTGCGGCTCGGGACCGCGCTGCGCCGGGCGGTCGAGCTCGAGGAGCTGTACGTCGCCTACCAGCCGATCGTGAGCATCGAGTCCGAGCGCGTCCGCGGCTGCGAGGCCCTGCTGCGCTGGAACCTCGCGGGGGAGGGGCCGGTGTCGCCGGCCGAGTTCATCCCCGTGGCGGAGGAGAGCGGCCTCGTCGTCGACCTCGGGGCCTGGGTGCTCGAACGGGCCGCGGAGACCGTCGTCCGCTGGCGCGCGCAGGGCGTCGTCGACCGGGACTTCAGCGTCTCGGTCAACGTGTCGGCGCGGCAGCTCGCGGAGGGCGACTTCGTCGCCACGGTGAACGAGGTCCTCGCCCGGACCGGCCTGCCGCCGGGGAACCTCGTGCTCGAGATCACCGAGTCGGTCATGCTCACCAACCCGGACGCGTCCATCGCACTGCTCGAGCGCCTGCGCGGCGCCGGCGTCCGGCTGTCGCTCGACGACTTCGGTACGGGCTACTCGTCGCTGTCGCACCTGGACCGGCTGCCGGTCCATGCCGTGAAGCTCGACCGGAGCTTCGTCAGCCCGCTCGACGGTCCGCACGGCAACGAGACCATCGTCCGGGCCGTCGAGGGGATCGCTGCTGCGCTCGGGCTGAGCGTGGTCGCCGAGGGCGTGGAGACGACGAGCCAGCGTGACACCCTGCGCGGCCTCGGGATCGGCTACGGGCAGGGGTGGCTCTGGGGAGCCGCGGTCTGTGCCGACGACTTCGTCGCGAAGTGGTCGCTGGCCGCAGGGACCGTACCCGGTCCGCGGCGCGCGCAACCCTGACCCGCGCGGGTTCGGCAGCCCGGCTGACGGGAGTCCGGTCCAGGCGTGGTCTAGGCGTCGTCCGGCCGGGGGAACTCGTACGCCCAGAACACCTGGGCGTCGAGCCGGTGGAGGGTCGTCTCGGTCGAGACGGCCCGGCCCAGCCGCAGCAGGCCCGTCGACATGCGCTGTGTCGACTCGTTGAACTCGCAGATGTCGACGCCCACGATGCCGCCGCTCGCGGCCGGCGCGGAGCAGATCGCCCGCACGAGCAAGGCTGACGCCGAGGTCCGCCAGTAGTCCGGGTCGATCGCGAGGAAGCCGACGTACCAGATGAGCCCCGCGTCGTACAGCTCCGGCCAGCGCGCCCTGAAGTACTCGGGGGAGACCAGCGGGACCGCGTCGAGGTGGTTCGTGAACGTCGCGACGGCCGCTACGCGCTCGACCTCGCCGGAGCGGTCCGTCACGACGAGCTTGGCGACACGCTTGTCTGCCATCACGTCGTCGAACTCGTCGCGGTACATGAGGTGTCGCTGCACCGCCTGCGAGCGCAGACCCTCGAAGGCGCGGTGGTACAGGTCCCAGCAGCCTTCCAGCGACAGGCCGGCGACGACCTCGCACTCCAGCAGCTCCATGGACGTCCTTACTGCCGAGGTGTCGGAGGCACGAGCATACAGATCGTGCCCGATTGGGCACCTAAGGTAACGCAGCCTGTCCATACCGTCGACATGTCAGGTCCTCGTCGTCGGGCAGTCTGTCGAGCACCGCGGACGTCGACGCAGCCGGGACAGCACGACCTCGCGGACCGCACGCAGGACCGACGACGGCCCCGGCCGCGGGCTCGCGGGTGGGCCTCACGTCATGAGCGGTCCGCGGGCTCGTCGACGTCGGGGCAGCCGTAGTGCCCGCGGCGCCGCTCGCTACCTGCCCACCCGCGCCGGGTGGTCCCACGTGATCGTCGGGCGACGTCCGCCGAGGTGGCGGCCGAACCAGTCGAGGATCAGCTGGGCACGCTGCACCCTGTGCCGTGGCGAGCCGCTGCGGGACAGCTCGTGGCCTTCCTCGGGGAAGCGCCAGTACTCGACCTGGCGGCCGAGCAGCCGCAGTGCGACGAAGAGCTGGTCGGCCTGCTCGACGGGGCAGCGCAGGTCGTTCTCCGAGTGGAGGACGAGCAGCGGCGTCGTGATGTCGCGGACGTAGGAGATCGGCGACATCCGCCGGTACAGCTGCGGCGCGTCGAGGTGCGAGGCCCCCATCTCGAAGCGGAAGAAGCCTGCGGCGTCCGCGCTCGTCTCCTCCGACTCGAGGTTGTTCACGGCGCGCTCGCTGCAGGCCGCGGCGAACCGGTCGGTGTGGCCGACGAGCCAGCTCGTGAGGAAGCCGCCGTACGAGCCGCCGAGGACTCCGACCCGGTCCGGGTCGAGCCCCGGCTCACGCGCGATCGCGGCGTCGAGGACGGCGAGGACGTCATCCGCGTCGATGCTGCCCCAGCCGCTGCCCGGCGCCTGCGCGGCCTCCGGCGGGCGGATGGACCGCGCCCACGCCTGGGTGTCGCCGGTCGAGCCGTGCGGGTTGCAGTAGACGACCGCGTAGCCGGCGCCCGCCCAGAGCTGGAACTCGTCGAAGAAGGTGTTCGCGTACTGGGTCGCGGGCCCGCCGTGGATCGACAGCAGGACCGGCGCCAGGCCGTCGCCGGCCGGGTGCAGCGGCCGGACGAGCCACGCGTCGACGTCCCCGCCGCCGGGCGAGGCGACCGTGAAGTGCTCCGGTGCGGACACCGGGACGGCTGCGCGGAACCCGCCGCCGACGTCCGTCAGCCGCCGCTCGGCGCCGTCCCGGACGACGAAGACCTCGGCGAGCGACGTCGGGGTGGCCGCGACGAACGCGAGCGTGCCGCCTGCGAGGTCGTAGCCGCTCACCGCCCGGGTCCCCCCGACGACCCGCTCGGGCGGGGAGGAGCCGTCAGCGGGCACCCGGTACAGGTGGACGTCCCCGTGGTCCTCGACCGCGAAGACGACCGCATCGCCGTCCCAGATCGGGGAGCGGGCACCTGGGTACGGGGCGCACTGCCGGTCGAGACCGTCGGTCACGGCGCGGCCGTCCCCGGTGCCGGGGTCGAGGACGAGGACGTCGCTGAACGACGGTGAGACCCGGTCGTCGTTCGCGAGGGTCGCGACCCGGGTGCCGTCCGGGCCGAACGACGGGTGGGCGTAGGAACGGTCGGTCCTCGTCAGCGAGCGCGGCTCGGCCTTCGCGGCGTCACGGCCGAGGGCCGCCTCGACGTCGACGAGGTAGACGTCGCTCACGAGCTCGAGGTCGCGGTCCTCGCCGCGCGGGGCGGTCACCGCGAGCGTCCGCCCGTCGGGCGACCATGCCGGACCGTCGTGCTCGTACGGGCCGCCGAGCACGAGCGTGGCCGGCTCGGTCGCGTCCGACCTGACGACGAACACGCCCCGTGGCCGGTCGATGGTCCAGCCCTCGTCGTCGAGCCGGGAGAAGAGCCGGTCGATCCGGCGCGGTGGCCGCGCCCGGTCGTCGTCGCCGTCGCCGTAGCGGGGCGCGCGCTCGCGGGACGTGAAGGCGATCAGGGTGCCGTCGGGGGACCAGGCGAGCTCGCCGATCGACTCCGGCCGCTCGCACACGCGCAGCGTCGCCCCGGGGACGCCGACGGGCAGCACCTGCAGGGTCGACGACGCGTCCGGGCCGGTGCCGCGCCTGCTGAGGGCGAGCCGGCGGCCGTCGGGCGACCAACGGGGGCAGGTGGCGTCGTCCTCGCCGTCGGTCAGCGGGTACGGCGGGACCGACCCGTCGGCGGCGGCGAGCCACACGGCGCTGCGGTAGCGGTTCGCGGCGAGGTCGACCCGGGTCACGACGAAGGCGACCTGGCGGCCGTCCGGGGCCACGCGGGGGTCGGAGACGGAGACGAGCCGGCCGATGTCGTCGGGCTGCATCCGCCCACCGTAGGACGGCCGGCGCGGTGCAGCGAGCCTTCAGGGCGCGGCGGGTGCTCCCGGTCGCCGGCTCGGGTCACATCCGGACGCGAAGGTCCGGCAGGCCCGGCCCGGACAGCCCCGGCAACGCGGCGCTCCGTCCGGTCAGCAGCAGGAGTGCAGGCGCGCCAGAGCCGTACGGCGGTGCCGTCACGAGGACGCCGGCGGCTCCGCAGGGTCCTCGGCGGACGGCGCCGGACGGGTCCGGGTCCACGGCTGCGAGCCCCAGAAGGCGAGCACCGGGCCGCCGAGCGCGAGCCACGTCAGCCAGGTCCAGGCATCGCCCTCACCGAGGAGGCGGGCCGTCGTGTACCCGGCGACGCCGAGACCGAAGAGGGCGTACCCCAGCCCCGTGAGCCGCGCCTGCGGGTCGCGCGCCGCCAGCCGGACGCCGTAGCCCACGACCACGACCCCGGCCGCGGCGACGAGGACACCGACCACCCGCCACACGCCCATGACGCCTCCCTGGCCAGGAGCGTAGGTCACACGGCGGGTCAGCGCGGCGCGCGGCCGCTCGCGACGAGCAGGCGGAACGGTACGGTCCGCACCCTCGCCGTCCCGCCGGTCGCCCCGACGGTCGCGGTCCGTGCGGGGGTCGCCGTCGGTCCGAGGGTGCCGACGACGGCGCGCACGACGTCCGCGACCGCCTCGTCACCGGCGGCGCGGAAGGCCGCCGCCATCGGCGTCGAGGCGAGGTGCCGCGGCACGAACGACGCGAGGTCGCCGAGGTCCACGTCGAGGACGACGGTCTCCACCGCGATGTCCTCGAAACCGCCGGCGCGCAGCGCGGCCCAGAGCTCCGGGGACGTCCCGAGCGTGCACGCCGACGTCAGGTGGGACGCCACCTGCGCGCCCATGGTGGCGACGATCGCCGCGGCGAGCGAGTCGAAGTACGGGTTCTCCTCGATGGCGGCCCAGGTCCCGACGGCGGCCCGACCGCCGGGGACGAGCACCCGGACCATCTGTGCGCAGGCCCGCGCCCGCTCGGGAACGAACTGCAGCGTGTTCGCGCAGACGACGACGTCGACGCAGTGGTCCCGCAGCGGCAGCTGCCGGGCGTCGCCCTCACGGACGTCGACCGCGGCCGCCCCGGCACGCGGCGGGAGCAGCTCGCGGGCGACGTCCAGCATGTAGCGGTTGACGTCGACCGCCACGACCCGCCCCTGCGGACCGAGCAGGGCCCGCGCCGCCAGCGCGGCGGCGCCGGTCCCGCAGCCGACGTCCAGGACGGTCTCGCCGTCCGTCGGGGCCGCGCGTTCGACGACGGCCTCCGCGGCCGGTCCGAGGTAGGCCGGGACGAGCACCTGCGCGTAGTGGGCCGCGGCATCCCGGGCGAGCTGCCATTGCAGCGCGGTCATCGCGCTCTTGGCCGACGAGGTCACCGGACCACCCCCTTCGTGCCGGGCACGCTACCCCGACGACGCCGCCCCGAGCAGGGCCCGGAAGGCCTCGTACGTCACACGTCGCGTACGCCGCCGGCGACCGCGTCGCCGGCGTCCTCCTGCCGGCGCACCGTGGTCTGGGCGCTCACCAGGTAGCCGACGAACCCGATGACGAGCGCTGCGAGGACGCCGACGTTGGCGAACGCCCACGCCCCCTCGCGCCCGCCCAGGCCGAGCGGCCCGAGCAGGTAGCCCTGCCACGACAGCGACTCGGCGAACGTGTTCGTGACCAGGCCCCAGCCGACGGCCGTCGCGAGGAGCATCGTCACGACCGCGGGCAGGCCGACGGCGCCGTAACGGCCGCGCGGGTCGAACAACCCGGTGTCGGAGTAGTCACGCCGGCGGACCAGCAGGTCGGCGACGAACACCCCGCACCAGGCCGCGATCGGCACGCCGAGGGTGATGAGGAAGCCCTGGAACGGGAAGAAGAAGTTCTCCGCGACCCAGACGAAGTAGATGGTCCCGAGGATCATGACCACGCCGTCGATCGCCGCCGCCGTCCAGCGCGGCACCTTGAGCCCGAGCGTCAGCAGCGCCAGCCCCGAGGAGTAGATGTCGAGGACCGCGCCGCCGATGAGGCCGCCGATCGCGACGAGCGCGAACGGCACGAGGTACCAGGTCGGCAGGATCGTCGTCAGCGCCCCGACCGGGTCGGTGCCGATCGCCTCGGAGAGCTTCGGGTCGCTGCCCGCGAGGAGCAGGCCGTAGAGCACGAGCAGCAGCGGCGCCACGCTCGCCCCGACCGTGGTCCAGGCGACGACGCCGCGGCCGGACGCCGTCCGGGGCAGGTACCGCGAGTAGTCCCCGCCGGAGTTCACCCAGCCGAGCCCGAACCCGGTCATGACGAAGACGAGCGCGCCGACGAACGTCTGCACCGAGCCGTTCGGGATGCCGCTGACCGTGCTCCAGCTGACGTGGTCGAGGGTCAGGGCGACGTACCCGACGGTGAGGACGGCGAGCGCGATCGTGAGGATG
>Ga0209798_10001789_pt1 | contig 12774 bp, 11 predicted proteins | sample DOMMetBare3Fresh_FD_187475 | JGI IMG/M metagenome (GOLD analysis project Ga0209798, IMG submission 187475) | Wetland sediment microbial communities from St. Louis River estuary, USA, under dissolved organic matter induced mercury methylation -... | ecosystem: Environmental > Aquatic >...
CGCCCGCCATCGCCATGGTCGGTGTCGTCAGTCTCGACGAACCGGCCGTGAGCGAGCCGAAGAAGGCCAAGCCGGCGCGGAAGAAGGCGGGCGCTGCCGAAGCCGAGCCGGCCGCGGAGATGCCGCCGAAGAAGAAGGCGGCCCCGCGACCGCGGGCCAAGAAGAAGGCGGAGGGATGAACGGAGGACGACGGGCAGCCACGCTGCCCGTTTCCCTTTTCCGGCAGGACGCCGCGACCGTTGCGCGTGGATTGCTGGGTGCGGTACTGGTGTCCGAGGTCCGGGGCTGCCGTACAGCCGGCCGCATCGTCGAAGTCGAGGCCTATCTCGGCGCTGAGGATCCGGCGTCCCATGCCTGGCAGTTCCGCCGGCATCCGGGCAACGAGGCGCTGTACGGCCCCGCTGGCAGTTGGTACGTGTACCGCTCCTATGGGCTGCACTGGTGCACGAATCTCGTCACCGGGCCGCCAGGGCAGGGGGCGGCGGTGCTGGTCAGGGCACTCGAGCCGCTTGAGGGGATTGCGGCGATGCGCCGCCGCCGCCGGGTGACGGAGGAGGGCCTGCTATGCGCGGGTCCCGGGCGCCTGTGTCAGGCGCTCGGCGTCACCGTGGCTCTCGACGGGATGCCCATGCACCGGTCTCCGGTGCGCGTGGAACGGGGAGTGGAGCTTCCGGATGAGGCGGTTCTGGTGACGCCGCGTATCGGGATCACCCGGGCGGCGGACTGGCGTCTCCGCCTCGTGATGCGCGGATCCCCATGGGCGTCCCGTGGCCACTGGAAGAAATGAAATCGGGGCGGGTCTTCAAGACCCGCCCCGATGCCCTCCCTGCTCACTCGCCCGCCGTCAGCTCAGCTCCCGCCCTGCCCATTCACGCCTTCGCGGGCGCTTCCGAGGCCGAACCGGATTCCACCGGTGAAGGCATGGGTCGGTCCGGTCAGGAGCTTGCCGGATGGCGGCGACGAGGTGATCTGGTACTGACCGAACAGCACGAAGCGGCTGACCCGGAACTGGATGCCCCCGACGGCTGAGCCGAAGCCATACCCGCCCAGACGATGCGCCGTGGCGATCGCGTTCTCCCGTTCCGCTGCGGTGGCGAAAGGTCCCGCCGGGTTTTCCGTCCGGGTGTGGATGTATCCGAGCCCAAGGCCAAAGTAGGGCTGGGCGGCCGACTTGAGCGGGAAGGCCAGGATGAGGGCCGAGTACTTCCGCAGGTCGGTGAAGGTGACCGCGCGCGAACCACCAAGCACCGAAGCGTCCGCGTAGGAGCTGTTCTGGTTCTTGCCGAACCCCTGTTCGACCGAGAGCAGGAGCCCTGTTCTCTTGGCTGTCACCAGGAGATGGCCGCCGCCGGTGAAGATCGCACCCTTGGTCTGGGTGGGAGTCTCGAAGATGGTGGCTCCGACCTGGGCCCCCAGGTACCACTTGAACGTCTCGAATCCCGTGGTCTGGGCCGAGAGGGAGGTAGCCTGAGCCAGGCAAGCCAGACCGAGCACCGAGGCGGTGCGGCCGAGCATGCGCATCGCGATGCCTCCAGAGAGTGTGCGTTGAGCCGCTATGGGCTTTTCCAGCTTTTGCTTGGAGCGTTGAGCTACCAAACTACTTGAAGTCGGTCGATCCCACAAGAAGGGAGAATGCCGAACATTAACCGAAACCGTGACTTGCCTCACACGATCCCGAGGCGCTGGCCCACTTTCCGGATCGCGGCGAGGGCCTGATCGAGGTCGTCACGGGTGTGGGCTGCTGAAATCTGGCAGCGAATCCGCGCCTGCCCCTGCGGTACGACTGGGAAGCCGAATCCAGTCACGAACACCCCTTCGGCAAGCAGCAGTCGGCTCATCTCGATCGCCTTGGCCGTTTCGCCAAGAATGACTGGGATGATCGGCGTCTCCCCCGGTAGCGGACTGAATCCGTCGGCAAGCAGCCGGTCGCGGAAATAGGCGGCGTTCTGTCGCAACGCGGCCACCCGTTCAGGATGATGCTCAAGGTATTCGATGCTGGCGAGCGCGCTGGCCGCGACCGTCGGTGGCAGCGCATTCGAGAACAGCTGCGGTCTGGCTCGCTGGGTGAGGTAGTCGCACGCGGATTCCGTGGATGCGACGAAGCCGCCCGCGGCGCCCCCGAGCGCCTTGCCGAGAGTCGAGGTGATGATGTCGACTTCGCCCACCATGCCAAAATGCTCGGCGGTACCGCGACCGGTCGTGCCGAGCACCCCGGTCGAGTGGGAATCATCCACCACCAGCACGGCGTCGTGTCTCCGGCAGAGCTGGGCAATATCGGGGAGCTTCGCGATGGCGCCTTCCATCGAGAAGACGCCGTCGGTGATGACCATGCGGACACGCCGGTCGCTGGCCGCTTTCAGTTTCTCTTCCAGATCGCCCAGGTCCGCGTGGCGGTAGACGCCGGTCTGACACCTGGTGATCGCCTTGGCGAGCCGGATGCCATCGATGATCGAGGCGTGATTCAGCTGATCGCTGATGACGATGTCGTCCTCACCGAGGAGGGTGCCGGGCACGGCTTCGTTGGCGTTCCAGCAGCTGACAAAGCTGAGGCTGGCCGGGGTACCGACCAGCCTGGCGCAGGCCTGCTCGAGGGCGCGATGCACGGTGAAGGTCCCGCAGATGAACCGCACTGACGCGGTGCCGGCGCCGTAGCGGTCGAGGGCGTCCTTGCCGGCCTGGATCACCTCGGGGACGTTGCAGAGGCCGAGGTAGTTGTTGGAGGAGAGGACGATGACCTCACCGTGTCCCTCCATTCGCACGCGAGGCGCCTGGGCGCTGTCGAGATAGAGCAGCTTCTTGTAGACCCCGTCTTTGCGGAATCCTTCCAGATCCGCGGTCAGGCGTCGCTCAAGTGCGTCCATCATGCGCCGATCTCCAGGATGACCTTGCCGGCCTGGCCGTCCTTGATGACCTGCACGGCGTCGGCGATCTGCTCCAGCTTGAAGCGATGGGTGACGACGGGCCGGGGATCGAACTGGCCGGCCCGGAGCAGCCGGAACATCTGCTGCCAGGTGTCGTACATCCGCCGCCCGGTGACGCCGTAGAGGGTGAGGCCCTTGAAGATCACGTCGCGGGCGAAGTTCACTTCGGTGGTCTTTGCGGGGGTTCCGAGGAAGTTCACCCGGCCGCCGAGGCGGGCGGCGCTGAACGCGGTCTGGTGCCCAGCAGGGTGGCCGCTCATTTCGCAGACCAGATCCACGCCGTCGCCGCCGGTCAGTTCGCGGCAGCGGGCAACGACGTCGTCTTCGGAGGGATTGAGCGTGACATGGGCGCCCATGCGTCGGGCGATCTCGAGGCGCTTCGGGTTGAAGTCGCTTGCGATCACGAGTGAGGCGCCCGCCGCGCGCGCGACACCAACCGCGAAGCAGCCGATGGGTCCGCACCCGAGCACCAGCACCGCGCTGCCGGGAACGTTGCCACCCTCGAGGACCGTGTGCACCGCATTGCCGGTCGGGTCCATGATCGCGCCGATTTCAGTCGGGATGCCGTCGAGCTTCATCACGTTTGAGGCCGGCATCGCGATGTATTCGGCGAACGCGCCATCGCGGTCCACCCCGATGATCCGGGTCCGGCGGCAGACATGCGCGTCGCCAGTGCGGCAGGGCAGACAGTGGCCGCAGACGATATGCCCCTCGGCGGTGACCAGGTCGCCGATGGCGAGCAGCCCCTCCGCCCTGGCCTCCAGGCCCATCTCCACGATCTCGCCGGCAAACTCGTGGCCGATCACGACGGGCGGTTTGAGCCGCGCACTGGCCCAGGCATCCCACTCCCAGATATGGAGGTCCGTACCGCAGACCCCCGCATGGTGGACGCGGATGAGGGCGTCGCTCGGTCCGCAGAGCGGGAGGGGCACCTCGCGGACTTCCATACCGGGGCCGGGGGCGACTTTGACGAGAGCGCGCATGTGGCTGGGAACGGGGAAGTCAGGGATCAGTGATGGACACGGTCCAGCGAGACTAACCTAACCCGTCCGGCTTCGCCGCTGTATCCCCGAGTCAGTCTGCATGATCAGCCGGCGAGGCCCCGTCAGAGGATCGAGCGGGTCATTCCGCCGTCGACGCTCAGGGCGGTGCCGGTGATGTAGCGCGCCGGCTCGGAGGCGAGGAACACCGCGGCCGCGGCGAACTCGGCCGGGGTCCCGATTCGCCGGATCGGGAGCGACGCGCCCATGTCGGTCAGGACCTCGGCGGCGCTCCTGCCGGAGGCGCTCCCCCGCGTCTCCGCGAGTTCGTGCAGCCGCTCGGTGCGGAAGTACCCCGGGCACAGCACGTTCACCGTGATACCGGCAGCCGCCACCTCGTCGGCGAGCGCCTTGGCGAAGCCGAGCACGCCCGCGCGTGCGGTGGTCGACAGTATCAGCGAAGCGGATGGTTGCTTCGCGGCGACTGATGTCAGGCAGAGGATGCGGCCCCACGCGCTGGCGCGCATGTGGGGCACGGCGGCCCGGCAGAGGTGCACCGCGGAGAGCAGCGACAGGTCCAGGGCCAGTTGCCAGGCGGCGGGGGAATGACTTTCGAAGCTGCCGGCGGGCGGACCGCCCGAGTTGCAAAGGACGATGTCCGGTCCGCCCATGGTGCGGTGAACCTCGTCGACGAGCCGGGTGCAGGCCTCGGCACGGGCAACGTCGGCCGGAAAGGCGTGCGCCTCTCCGCCACGTTCGCGAAGCGAGGCGACGGCGCGGTCGAGCTTCACAGGATCACGGCCGTTCAGCGCGATGCGAGCACCCTCCGCCAGCAGCCCCTCCGCCACGGCCAGGCCAAGTCCGGAGGAGCCCCCGCAGATGAGGGCGACACGGTTCCGCAGTTCAAGATTCATGGCGCCCAAGATCTCCGAACTCCCGCCAGAAGGAAAGCGGGCGGATGCGCATCTTGCCGGCGCGCCGGATGCCGCCGCCTTCAGCGGCCCGTCAAACCAGCGCCCCCTCCCGGACCAGCTCGATCCGGACCGCGCCGACCTTGAAGGACGCGATCTTCGCGTAGGGATCGAGAGCCGGGTTGGTGAGAATGTTGGCCGCCGCCTCCCGGAAATGCATCGGAATGAAGATCTGGCCGGGGGCCTGGCGCTCGGAGATCCGGACACCGATCAGGATCGCGCCCCGGCGGGAGACCACCCGGACGGTTTCACCCTCAGTGACGCCGAGGGCAAGCGCATCGGTCTGGCTGATCTCGACGACCGGCACCGGCTCCCGCGAATCCAGCCCCTCCGAGCGGCGGGTCATGGTGCCGGTGTGCCAGTGGTACATCTGGCGCCCGGTGTTCATGTAGAGCGGATACTCGGCATCCGGGAGTTCGTCAGGTGAGAGGAATTCCACCGGCACGAAGAGGGCGCGCCCATCCGGGGTGGGGAAGTTCTCGCCGAAGAGAAACGGAGTGCCCTCCGATTCTGGCGTGAAGACCGGATACTGGATCGAGCGTCGAGTGCGGAGCTTCTCGTAGCTCACGCCCCGCCAGTTCGGGGTGACGGAGGCGATTTCGCGCATCGTGTCCGCGGGGCCCTGCCAGTCAGTCTTCAGGCCGAGACGGTTGGAGAGTTCGATCAGGATATCGAGGTCGCGACGGGCGCCGCCGGGGGGATCGATCGCCGCGTCGGTCAGCTGGATGTGCCGATCAGTGTTAACGAACGTGCCCTGCTTTTCCGCAAATGATGAACCGGGGAGGACGACGTCCGCCCAGCGCGCCGTTTCCGTCAGGAAGAGGTCCTGGACCGCGAGGAAGTCGAGGCCGCGGACCCAGTGCTCCGCGTGGGTGATGTTCGGGTCAGAGATGACCGGGTTCTCGCCCATGATGAACATCCCGCGGACCGGGCTCCCTTTCGCCACGATCTCGGTGACCATCATGCCCTTGGTCAGGGAGAGGGATTCCTCCGGAACGCCCCATGCCCTGGCGTACTCGGCGCGGTTGGCGGGATCGGTGACGGGGCGGTAGTCGGTGTAGGCGAACGGGATTGCGCCCATGTCCGACGAGCCCTGCACGTTGTTCTGGCCGCGAATCGGAATCATCGGCGCGCCCCAGCGGCCGATCATGCCGCAGGCCAGCATCATGTTGAGGAGACTGGCGACGATGTCGGTGCCGGTCGAGTGCTGTGTCAGGCCCATCGCCCACATGGTGGCGGTATTCGGCCCCCGGGCGTACAACTCCGCCCCGCGCCGGATCGTGTCGGCCGGGATGCCGGTGATCTTGCTGGCGACGTCGAGGGTGTAGGGCTCCACCGCGGCCCGGACTTTCTCGAAGTCATTGGTCCGGGTCGCGATGAACTCCTGATTCACCAGCCCGGCTTTGATAATGTGATGCAGCATGCCGTTGTAGAGCGCCACATCGGTGCCGGGCAGCATCTGCAGATGCACGTCGGCGAGCGCCGCCAGCTCTGTCCGGCGCACGTCGGCGACGACCAGCCTGGCCCCGCGCTTGAGGGCCCGCTTGATCATCGCGCCGAAGACCGGGTGGGTCTCGGTGGTGTTTGCCCCGGAGATGAAGATGACGTCGCAGGCTTCTTCGATCTCGCGCATCGAGCCGGAGGCCGCGGAGGTGTGGAGCGCGCGGCTCATCGCCGCGACGGAGGTCGAGTGACAGAGCCGGGTGCAGTGATCGACGTTGTTGGTATGCAGCGCGCCCCGGACCATCCGCATGAAGGCGTAGTTGTCCTCATTGCTGCACTTGGCGGAGGCGAGCGCGGCCAGGCACCGGGGGCCATAGACGTCCCGGATGCGGAGCAGCTCCTGCGCGACGAGGCTCAGCGCCTCCTCCCAGCTGGCCTCACGAAACGCCGAATACCACCCGGCGGGCGTCGCCACGCGGTCGCGGACGTCCTCGTCGCCGAGGATGGGGAGGCCGGTCGTGCGCGACTTGCCCACGCTTCGCGCGGGGGGGCGGGACTTGCCCTTGCGGCCCAGTTCCTCGATCAGGTGCCAGGGGCCCTCGCGGTGGCGCGGGTACTCGCCGGTCCAGACCCAGCACTCGCCGTTGTGCATCCAGCCCTTGCGGATGAGGGGGGCCTTCAGCCGGTCGCGATGCTGGGGGTAGTCGTAGCCGAAACGGCCCTTCACGCAGGTCGACCCCTGGTTCGGCGAGTACTCCTCGATCCAGGGTGAGGTGACCCGCATGATCTCGTCGTTCTTGACGTGCAGATCGATCTGGCAGCCGACCCCGCAATAGGGGCACACCGAGCGGGCGATCTTGTCGGGGTGGGCGAGCGCATCGGAACCGAAGCGCTGCTTGGGGATGAATTCAAAGATCGCGCCGGTGGGGCAGACCCGGACGCATTCGCCGCACCAGGTGCAGCCGGCATGCTCGGGGCTGCCGTCGCCACCGACGATAATGTGGCTATGGGACCCGCGCTCGCCGACATCGAGCACGCCGACCTCCTGGATGTCCTCGCAGGCACGCACGCAGCGGGTGCAGAGGATGCAGAGGCTCATGTCGTGCTGGATCATGACGTCGCCGGGCCGCTCATCCCCGCTCCGGAGTCCCAGTTCGCGGGCCGAACTCGCTGAGACATCGTACCGGACGACGTATTCCTCGAACTCGTTGCGCGGATGCTCTCTGTCGCCATTCGAGAGGTGCTCCCCGGGGTACCGCTCCATCAGGAGGCCGAGCACGCCCCGGCGGTTGTCGACAGCCTCCGCGGATTCGGTCTGGACGACCATACCCTCGGTGGCCGGGGTGTAACAGGCCGGCTGCAGTTTGCCCTGGCCTTCAACCGAGACGAGGCAGATTCGGCAGTTGGCGACGGTGGGGAGCTTGGGATACCAGCAGAGCGTCGGGATATCGATGTCATTCGCGCGCGCGACGTCCAGAATCGTCTGGCCCGGCGTGAAGGAAAGCGATTGTCCGTTGAGCGAAATCGATGGCATTGGTGTCGGCACCTGGAGGGCCTGCATGGTCGGCCGCTGAGGCCGAGGCCGGAAGGTACGCCCTCCCTGCCTGCCCGCAAAGTGCGCTGGCGGAAGGGTTGGATCCCCGTCTCGGCGGACGGAGGGAATCTTTCCAGGGCCACCCCGGGAAGCAAATCGGCCCTGTCGATGGACCGATAGCCTTCGGCGATGGCTGCCGGGTCCCGGCCGGGGGCCGCCGGTATATTCGGGGGTGAAGCGGGGCCCGCCCCGCGCTCTTGACTCGTGTGAGGTGGCCCATGAAGGCTGATCTGGAACAGATGCGCGACCCGCTTGGCCTGCAGCGCCTGGGGTACGCCGACGCGTTGCTTCCCCATACCGCGCTCCGCTGGGAGGCGGGTGTCGAACGAGAGAGCGCGGAACAGATCGCCGAGGAGGTGCCCGTGGTGCTCATCTACAACGGGCTTCCGCACGTCGTGATGATGGCGACCCCGACCGACCTCGAGGATTTCGTGCTCGGATTTAGCCTTACCGAGGAACTCATCACCTCTCCCGCCGATCTCCGATCGGTCGACGTGGTGCGCTATAGCCAGGGTATCGAAGTGCAGGCGCAGGTCGCCGAATCGTGTGAGGCGGTGATCGGATCACGCACCCGGAGACTCTCCGGGAGGACCGGCTGCGGCATCTGCGGGGCGGACAGCATCGGCGCAGTGCTCAAGCAACTCCACAAGGTGCCCGAGGGGGGGAAGATCGCGCCCGAGGCAGTCCACCGCGCGATGCGTGAACTGGTCACCCACCAGCATCTCAACGCGGCGGCCGGCGCGGTGCACGCCGCGGGCTGGGCGACGACGGAGGGCGCGGTCACGACGGCACGGGAAGATGTCGGCCGGCACAACGCGCTGGACAAGCTCGTGGGGGCGCTCCGTCGCGCGGGCACCGACACGAGCGACGGATTCGTGGTGGTGACTAGCCGGGCGAGTTTCGAGATGGTGCAGAAGACCACGGTGCTCGGCGCGCCGCTCATGGCGTCGATCTCGGGGCCGACGGGGCTGGCGGTTCGGGTCGCGGAGCAGGCGGGGTTGACGCTGGTGGGATTCGTGCGGGGCGACCGGCATACCGTCTACACCCACCCCGGGCGGGTTGCCGCGTCGCGCTAGCGCCGGGCGCCGCGCTCCAGCACGCCTGCGATATCCAGTTCCTCCACCATCCCTGACAACTCCCGGGCCGACGGGGTCAGAGGTTCCCGATCCGGAATCGCGAGGCCGATCGTGTGGTGCGTAGCCCCCATCTCGAGCGGAATGGCCTGAACCCCTTCCGGCCGTCCGAACAAGTAGAGAAAGGGGTGAGGCAGAATCGTCGACCAGGCGCCAGATCGCACGTGGGCCCAGAGGGTGACGACCGAGTTGGTTTCGATGCTGGTCCGGATCTGAACACCCGAGGCGCCGAACATCGCATTGAGGATCCGGCGATTCTGCATGTCCGGGGTGAGGAGGCAGAGCGGGATGGTCGCGGCCTCGGACCAGGAGACGGTGTCCCGGCTGGCGAGCGGCCCCCGGGCGGGGGTGAAGAGGTAATAGCGCTCCTTATAGAGCGGGATCGTTCTGGCGTGGGCGAGCGGTTCGTTGTCGAGGTACGTCACCCCGGCGTCCAGGCTGAAGTCGTCGAGTCCGCGCTGGATCTCGATCGACGACAGCGAGAGGACGGTCAGGGAGACCTGGGGGTGCCGCGCGCTGAAGGGAACGGTGAGCAGGGCGACGCTCGGGAGCGCCACCGGAATGACCCCGATGCGCAGCCGGCCGCCGAGCCCGGACCGGAGCACGCTGGCTTCCTGAGTCAGGCTCTCGCAGTCAGAGAGCACCCGCCGCGCCCAGTGCAGAATCCGTTCGCCTTCGGGAGTGAATCCCTCAAACCGCTGTCCGCGCTGGACCACGAGCAGGCCGAGTTCCTCTTCCAGCTGCTTGATGCCGGCCGAGAGGGTCGGCTGGGTGACCTGACACGCGGTCGCGGCGCGGGCGAAATGCCGTTCGCGCGCGAGGGCGTCGAGGTACCGGAGATTCTGGAGGAGCACTGGGGAGGCTAGGCCGGCATGTCTCGCGACCGGGGAGGCTCGGCACGCGCCTCCGAGACCTCTGGGGGCTTGCCCATGGTGACGCCGTACGAGCGCGCGGCCTTCTTCTTTTCCGGAGCGGGGTCTTCCCGGATCCACTCGGAGTAGTGCCTGAGATAGGCTTCCGGCGCGATGGCGTGCTCGCTGGGAAGGATGAGATGGACGCCGCAGGGATGGGTCCGCGCCATCAGGCGGTCGATGATCGCGCGGCGCTCACCGGCGCGATGGGCCTCGAGCGTGCCGGTGTCGATCGCGACGAGATGCACCCGCTCCGGGATGCCGCAGCCGAACTGGCCGGCGGGCGCCACGTAGGTCACGCAGTAGTGCCCGAGCGCCTCTTCCGAGACCCGTGACTCGACCTGGTCCACGAAGGTCATGTCGCTTCCCGTGAACACCACCTCGACGTCGTGGGCCGCGAGCAGAAAGGCCACCGGCGCGGCATCGTTGCCGATGACCAGTGCGGTGTCGCCCGGTTCGAGCCGGTCGAGCACCCGGACGATCGGGCTTCGCCGGTCGATGCCCCAGTGGGTGGGCTCGCGTTGCGCCGCGCGCAGTGCCTTGAAGTGTTTGGCCCAGCGGCTGTAGGGCTGCAGGCTCAACCGCTTGTGGATCAGGCGGTCCACCCAGTCGGTCAGCAGCACCTCGGTGAGCAGGAACTGGTCGCCCTGGGCGGCCTCCATTTCGGCGACAGCCTCGTTTCCCAGATCGAGCAGCTCCCGGCGCGAGAGACTGTTCTTGTGGCTCTCGATGCGCTGGAGGATGTACTCATGGTACTGCTGCTTGAGCGACGGGAGGGCCCGGCGCCTGCGCTGCTGCTGGAGCTGGAGGGCGGTCAGCATGAGTGGGTCAAGCCCAAGTCCGCCTTGCGGTAATCACGTGGGGGAAACGCGCCCCTACAAGGTCGTACTGTGGGGTGGAAGGTGTCAACTCTTTGCCGCTACTCAGCTTGGAGGACCGCACCCTTCAGGTAGCCGGTTTCGGGGATGGTGATGACCTCGGGATGATCCTGGCCCTGCCCGAGCAGGTGGGTAAGGGTGAGTCGGCGTCCGCTGTCGCTCGCCGCATCCGCGAGCATCTGCATGAACGCCTCGCGGCTCAGATGGAACGAGCAGGATGCGGTCAGCAGCCGGCCGCCCGGCGCCAGGAGGCGCATCGCCCGCAGGTTGATTTCCTTGTAACCGCGCACCGCCTGGGGCACGCTGCTCTTGGTCTTTGCGAAGGCCGGGGGATCGACGACCACGGTGTCGAAACGGCGCCGTTCCCGCTCGAAGCGGCGGAGCACCTCGAAGCAGTCGCCTGCCATCCATTCGAGATTGGCCAGCCCGTTCAGCGCCGCATTCTCCCGCCCGCGTTCGAGCGCCTCGGCGCTGACATCGAGCGCGGTCACCTGCCCGGCACGGGTGGCGAGGTGCAGCGCGAAGCTCCCGTGATAGGTGAAGCAGTCGAGCGCCGTCCCGCCGCCCCGGGCGAGGGTGGCCGCCAGCAGCCGGTTGGGTCGCTGGTCGAGAAAGGCCCCGGTCTTCTGCCCGGTCCACGGCGCGGCGAGATAGCGGACGGTTCCCTCGCGCACTTCGATCCGCTCCGGGACGGTGCCGTGGACCAGCACGACTTCCTCCCTCAGCCCTTCGTACTTCCGCACCCCCACGTCGTTGCGAAGCAGGATTCCTTCTGGGCTGCAGGTCTCGATCAGCGCGGCGATGATCTCGGCGCGCATCGTTTCGAGGCCGGCGGAGAGGAGCTGCACCACCAGCCAGCGATCGTACCGATCGACCACCAGGGAGGGCAGGCCATCGCCCTCGCCGTGCACCAGCCGCATGGCGGTCGCGTCGATGCCATCCCGTCGTGTCAGGCAGGTGCGCAGCCGCTCACGCCACCATGCGGCATCGACTGAGGCTTCCTCGGTCGTAAGCAGCCGGAGCCGGATTTCCGAGCGCGGCGAAAAGAGGGCGGTGCCGAGATGCTTTCCCCTCCGGTCGAGGACGCGGCAGCAGCCGGCGAGTTCGGGCTCGGCCGTAACGTCGCTCCGATAGATCCAGGGATGTCCCCGGGTCCATCGTGCGGCCCCCTTGTCGGACACACGGGCGGTGGGGAGTGACATGGGTGGTTGGGCGATCAGGCGATTGGGCGATTAGTCGGGTTGTACCGACCGTCCAATCGCCTAACCGCCAGGTCGCCGGCCTTCGGCCCGGTCCGGGCGGAGCACGGTGGCGCCGCGGAGGTAGACGTGGCGAATCTCCTCGCGGGTGCGGCGAGTATAGGCGTGCACCAGGAGCCGGATGCATCGGGGGAGGGAGCCAGGCACCGGCACCTCGGTCGAATGCAGCAGTGCCACGATATTCCAGCCGTACAGCTCGGCGGCACGCGCGGGGAAGGCGGCGTTGAGGTCCGCGGTCATCGTGAAGAGGCCGCTGACCACGTCGTCGGGAGTGAGGTCGTTGGCCGCGATGAGATTGCGCAGCAGTTCGTCGGTCGCTTCAAGGATCTGCTGCGCGTCGTTTGATTCCACGGTGGTCGCGCCGCGGATGCCCTGCAACCGGATGGGGTTCTGGTCGCTCATGGACACTAATCTAGCTCAACAGCTTCGCCTGATGCTCGTCACTGACGATCGGCTCCTGGCTGGCCGGGATGTGGTGGACCTCGCCCGCCGGGCGGTGCGGGGCGGGGTAACCTGTATCCAGCTCCGCCTCAAGGCGGCCGACGCGCGGACGCTGCTCGGGCTGGCGCGGGCACTCCGTGAGGCGGTCCCCGTGCCGGTTATCGTGAACGACCGGCCTGATGTGGCCGCAGCGGCCGGGTGTGGGGTGCATCTCGGTCCCGACGACCTGCCGGCCGCCCTGGC
>Ga0209798_10001792_pt1 | contig 12761 bp, 13 predicted proteins | sample DOMMetBare3Fresh_FD_187475 | JGI IMG/M metagenome (GOLD analysis project Ga0209798, IMG submission 187475) | Wetland sediment microbial communities from St. Louis River estuary, USA, under dissolved organic matter induced mercury methylation -... | ecosystem: Environmental > Aquatic >...
TTGTATACGGCGAGGCGGAAACCCCTGTCGCTGAGGTTGAGTGCCAGGTTGGCGCCCATCACCCCCAGTCCAATGACACCGATATCTGCTGTGCTCATGCCTGTCTCCGCCGTTGGGGCCTGGTTGACGCTGGACAGCGGGAAATCCGGCTTGTTCCCCGGTCGGCCTGTCCCGGAAAGCGATGTGGAGATTGCCGAAGGCGGGTTTGCAACGCATGCGGCATGTCGTCGTGCCACTGCCGGGCTGGCTTCGGCGGGTCATGCAGGAAAGCATAGGCGTTGCGATGCCGAAGATCGGTGCGCTGGCGCCCATAGTGGATTGCGTGGCAAATTGGGGGGCAGCTTGCCGAGGTACGCCGCCGACAGACAATAAAAAAGCCGGGTGTCGAATCCCGGCTTTTTGTTGGCGGCAATGCCGCCTTCAGATCACCAGTTGGGTGCCCAGTTCGACGACGCGGTTGGTCGGGATCTTGAAGAAGTCGCTGGCGCTGGTGGCGTTCTTGGACATGATCGCAAAGAGCCGGGCGCGTAGCGGCGAGATGCGCCGGTTCATCGACGGGACGATGGTTTCGCGCGACAGGTAGAAGGTCGTTTCCATGCTGTCGAAGCGTTCCCCGTAGCGTTTGCATTGTTCCAGCGCGCCGGGGACGTCCGGGCTTTCCATGAAACCGTAGCGGACGATCAGGCGTTTGAAACCCTTGCTCATCTGATGCAGGTAGATGCGGTCGAAGTCATTGACGTGCGGGGTTTCGGTGGTCTGGATGGTGAGCAGCACGACCCGTTCGTGCAGTACCTGGTTGTGCTTGAGGTTGTGCAGCAGGGCGGGCGGCACACCATCCTTGGCGCTGGTCATGAAAACGGCGGTGCCGGCGATGCGGTGCACATCGTCGATGGCATGCAGGAAATCCTCCATCGGGATGCTCTGCTTGGCCATCTCCTGCGAAACCAGGCGCCGGCCGCGCCGCCAGGTGGTGAGCACGGTGAAGGAAACCAGGCCCATGGCGATCGGGAACCAGCCGCCTTCGGGAATCTTGATCGCGTTGGCGGCGAAGAAGGCGATGTCGACGCTGAGCATCACGCCGGCGACGGCGATCACCGCAAAGATGTTCCAGCGCCACATCAGCACCATCACGAAGGCGACCAGGATGGTGTCGATCAGCATCGTGCCGGTCACGGCAATGCCGTAAGCCGCCGCCAGATTGGAGGAGTTCTTGAAACCGATGACCAGCGCGATCACCGCCAGGTAGAGCGTCCAGTTGGTGAAGGGGACGTAGATCTGGCCTTCTTCCTTGCCCGAGGTGTGGATGATCTGCATACGTGGCAGCAGGCCCATCTGGATCGATTGGCGGGCGACCGAGAAGGCGCCGGAGATCACGGCCTGCGAGGCGATGACCGTAGCCATGGTGGCGAGCAGCACCATCGGCACCAGGGCCCAGTCCGGGGCGAGGTGGAAGAAGGGGCTGGCGATGGCTTCCGGCTCGACCAGCAGCAGGGCGCCCTGGCCGAAATAGTTGAGGACCAGGGCCGGCATTACGAAGCCGAACCAGGCCAGGCGGATCGGGAAGCGGCCGAAGTGGCCCATGTCGGTGTAAAGCGCTTCGCCGCCGGTCACGGCGAGCACCACCGAGCCCAGGGCCAGGAAGGCGAGGCCGGGGTGGGTGTAGATGAAATAGATCGCGAAGATCGGGTTGAGCGCTTCCAGTACCTGCGGATTCTGGGCGATCTGCATCACGCCCAGTGTGCCGAGGATGCCGAACCAGGCGACCATGACCGGCCCGAAAAAGAGCCCGACCGTACCGGTGCCGCGCTTCTGGATGAAGAACAGGAAGGTGATGATGGCCAGGGTGATCGGGATGACGTAAGGCTTGAGCGTCGGGGTGACGATTTCCAGGCCTTCGACGGCGGAGAGCACCGAGATGGCCGGCGTGATCATGCTGTCGCCGTAGAACAGCGCTGCGGCAAAAATGCCGAGCAGAGTGACGATCCTGGCCAGGCGGGGATTCTTGGCGCGCTCGGTGACCAGCGCCAGCAGGGCGAGCGAGCCGCCTTCGCCGCGATTGTCGGCGCGCATGATGATGGCGACGTACTTGGCCGAAACCAATGCCATGATCGACCAGAAGACCATGGAGAGAATGCCGAGGATATTGTCGGCGGTGACCGGGATCGGATGGTGACCGTTGAAGATTTCTTTCAAGGCGTACAACGGGCTGGTGCCGATGTCGCCGAATACAACCCCGATCGCGGCGATGGTGACCGCCGGTAGCGCTTGCCGTTCGTGCATGATTCCCCCTGCTGCGCCTGAGGCGCTATGCGTGTTTTTTCAGTTGTCATCGCACCGCAGCAAACGGGTCGGCCGGGGTGGGTGACAGACCGTCAATCTAGCACTTCAAGCCGGCCTTGGGTACGGCCGGCGCCCTTCCGAAGGACAACTCAGCGCGTAGTGTTGCGCCGCAGCAAGTGCAGCACGATGAAGCTCAGCACCGCCTCGTGGCGCTGGTTAACCGCCAGGTAACGTAAGCGGGCGATACCGCGATCCGGTTTGGAGGCCGAGGGACGCACTTCGAGCACTTCAATCTCGCTGTGCAAGGTGTCGCCGGGCCTGACCGGTGCCAGCCAGCGCAACTCGTCGATGCCGGGCGAGCCCATGCTCGATTCGGCCAGGATGCCGGACTGGATGAACAGGCGGAAACAGATCGCCAGGCTCTGGAAACCGCTGGCGATCAGCCCGCCGTAGGGCGAGTCGGCTGCCGCATGGGCATCGAGATGAAACGGCTGCGGATCGTAGCGCCAGGCGAAATCGATGATCTCGGCTTCGCTCAGGGTCAGGCCGGGCGAGGTGAAACGCTGGCCGGGCGTCAGGTCGTCGAGGTAGCGGGTGTCCATGTTTGGGTTCCTGAGGGGGCATTGATCGGATGGCCTGGTTCGGCAATCGGCCGGCTGCCTTGGTTCCCGGCGGCTCATTAACTGGTTAGCCCGAAGGCTTCGATCAGTTCGCCCTCATCATCCAGCAACCACCATTCGCCGCCTTCGTCCGTGTCCGCGAAATTCAGTTCGTCACCGGCCCGGGCTATTTTCGCAACGTCCTGGCGAATGGGTAAAGGGATGCGCGGGTCGTCAAAATCAAATTGCTGGCCGTCCCACTCCGGTTGGCCGCTGCGCAGAGGTTTGGAACCGAAGATGCCCATTATGTCGATTGCTCCCTGATTTCAAGGATTGATGCATTCGGACATTTGCCCGGCGCCGCCCGTGCCGCAGGGGGTAACGGCGCCGCTGACCGGGTGGGGCGTGCCGTCGTCGTCCATCTGGGCGGCCAGGGTTTCCCAGAAGCTGACGCCGGATTGGTCGAGCTTGAGGCGGAGCAGCCAGCCGCGCTGGGCGGCGGGGTAGTCGAAGCCGTCGAAAACGAAATTGCCGAGGCTGTAGATGATTGGCTTGCCGCGATAGATTTCGGCGCCCTGGGTGACATGCGGGTGGCCGCCGACGACGAGGGCGGCACCTTCGTCGATCATCCGGCGGGCCAGGCTGCGTTGGCGTTCGTTGGGTCCGCTTTCGTTCTCCCAGCCCCAGTGCATGAAGGGGATGACGAGGTCGGCGCCGGCGGCCTTGGCAGCGCGGATGTCGTCGATCACCTGATCGTCTTCGCTCCAGGCGATGCCCGGCCAGTTGGCGCCGGCTTCGAAATAGCGCGGCTTGAATTCGTTGTAGCCAAGCACGGCGATTTTCAGGCCCTTGCGGTTGATCCACAGTGGCCGATGTGCTTCGGCCAGGTTGCGGCCGCCACCGAAGTAGGCGATGCCGGCTTGGTCAAGGTGGCGCATGGTGTCGACGAAGGCGCTCTGGCCGTAGTCGCCGGAGTGGTTGTTGGCCAGCGCCACGGCGTCGAAACGGCCTTGTAGCCGCGACAGGACGGCGGGTTTGGCGCGAAAGCTGTAGATCTTGTTGTCGGCCGGCTTGCCGCCTTCGGCAACCGGGCATTCGAGATTGCCGATACGGTAGTCGGCAGCTTGCAGGATGTCTGCGAAGGGGGCGAAGGGATCGCCGCCGCGTTCGATCAGCCGGCCAGGGCCATCGTCGAGCATGATGTCGCCGGCGAAGATCAGGGTCAGGCTGTCGGCGCGGGTGGTCAGCGGCAAGGCCAGCAGCAGGCTGAGCAGGGCGATGGCCAGGCTGCGGCCGGCCGGGCTATGCAGCTGATTCATTGTTCCGCTCCGCGCTTGAGTTCGCACCAATAAAGCAGCTCGCCGTCACGCAGGGGTTCGTAGATGCGGTTTTCGCCGGTGAAGCCGCCGCTGGCAGCATTGTCCAGCGGGTAGGGGTAGCTGGCCTGATGCAGGATGGCCGGCCCTTCGTCATGGTTGGCGTAGGTGTAGAGCTTGATGCCGGCCAGGTCGGCTGGCTTGTCGCGGAAGACGACGCGGAACAGGAAGTAGCTGCCGATGGCGACCGGTGCCACGGTGTACGCGGAGGCGGTGGGCCGGGTTTCGATTTGCTGCGTCGCGCCGCCGTAGGTGAGATGGCAGACGACGCTGTCGGCCAGCACCGAGGTGGCGCAGCTGGCGGCGAGCAGCGCGCTGAGCAGTTTAGCGCCGGGCACTGCCGACCGGCTTCAGCAAGATGTCGAGTGGCCGGGGCTGGCCCGGTTCGAGCGTCGGGGTGATCCGGTCGCTGATGAACAGCGGTTTGCCGCGCCGCTCGATGCGGGCGGCAACGGTGACGCGGGCTTTCTTGCCGAGCAGGTCACGGTCAATTGTGGTCTGGAAAGCGATCGGTACCTGCTGGCCGGACAGTGCGATGCGTTGCTCGGCCAGCGTCAGGGCCGGCCCGCCGGCACGGGCGGTGTCCTGGATGCGGACGATCAGCACGGCATCGGGCGGCAGGGCGATGCGGCTGAGGTAGCTGACCTGGCCGGCGATGTCGATGAAACTGCTGCTGGCCGTCGGGGTGCTGGGCGCCATGCTTTGCGGGGCGGCGCTGCCGCGCTGGCAGCGCCGGACATTGCCCTTGCCGTCTTCGAAGGCGGCGACATCGTCCTTGGTGTGCAGGCGGATCGTTTCGTTGCGATAGAGGGCGCCGGTGGGCGCCGGTACCTGGCGCAGGCTGATTGCCTCGTCGGCGAAATGCAGGATGGCCAGCGGTTGGCCGTCGCTGGCGGTGGGGAAGGAGATCTCGATGCGGCTGCCGTTGTCGCAGGTATAGGCGACGCGTTCATCATCCGCCTGGGCGGAGAGTGGCAGCAGGGTGAGGAGCAGGGCGGAGAGCAGCGAGGTCAGGGTGGGCGGGTGGCGTTTCATGCGTTGTCTGGGTTGGCGTCCGGTTGGTCGGGGAGGGGGCCCCAGTGGCCGTCGATCAAGCCTTCGATCGGGCGGTAGTTGGATTTGTAAGCCATTTTCGGGCTTTCGGCGATCCAGTAGCCGAGATAGAGATAGGGCAGTTGCAGCGTGTTGCACTGGGCGGCCTGCCAGAGAATGTTGTAGGCGCCAAAGCTGGCGCCGGGGATGTCCGGGTCGTAGAAGGTGTAAACCGATGACAGGCCGTCGTCGAGGACGTCGATCAGGCTGACCATGCGGACGACATCGTTCTCGCTGAATTCGACCAGCCGGGTGTCGACGCGGCTTTGCAGCAGGAACTGGGCGTATTGCTCGTGGCTGTCGTCATCCATGCCGCCGCCGGGGTGGCGGGCGTTCTGATAGCGGACGTAGAGGGCATAGTGCGCGTCGTCGAAGGTCAGTGGCAGTTCGCGGGCAACCAGGTGCTGGTGCTTTTTGAGGGCGCGGCGCTGGCTGCGGTTGGGCTGCAGTTCGGCCACCGGCAGCCGCACCGGGACGCAGGCGCGGCAGCTGTCGCAGTGGGGGCGGTAAGTGAAGATGCCGCTGCGCCGGAAACCGGCGCGGACCAGCGAACTGTAGATTTCGGCATCGATCAGGTGGGCCGGGGTCGCAACCTGCGAGCGGGCCTGCCGATCCGCCAGGTAGCTGCACGGATAGGGCGAGGTGGCGTAGAACTGCAGCAGCGAGAAGGGGAGCGCGGCGTCGTCGGGAAGGGCCATGCTTTACCAGTCCAGGTCGAGCTGCGCAGTTGTCCAGATGCTCCGCGCGCTGCCGCTGGCCGTCAGTTGGCGCAGACGGTCGAGAAAGGCGGCCCGCGGGATTTCGCGGCCACCCAGCGAGGCAAGGTGTTGGGTACGCATCTGGCAGTCGATCATGCCGAATTGTTCAGCCAAAAGGAAGCGGACAAGATGGGCGAAGGCAATCTTCGAGGCGTCGCTGCGACGAGAGAACATCGATTCGCCATAGAACATGCGTCCGATGGCCAGGCCGTACAAACCACCGATCAGATCGCCTTCTGCATAGGTTTCGACCGAATGGGCCCAGCCAAGTTCATGTAGTCGGCAGTAGGCGTCGCGCATGTCGTCGCTGATCCAGGTGCCGTCCTGGCCGGCGCGAGGGGTGGTCGAGCAGGCTTCGATGACGCCGGCGAAATCGCTGTCGAAGCGGACTTCGAAGCGGTCGCTGCGCAGCGTCTTGCGCAAGGAACGGGTCAGACGGAATTCGTCCGGAAACAGCACCATGCGCGGGTCCGGGCTGTACCACAAGGGATGCCCCTCGACCGTCCCCCAGGGAAAGATGCCGTGGCGGTAAGCATCGAGGATGCGCGCTGCCGAGAGGTCGCCGCCGACGGCGAGCAGGCCGCCCATGTCTTCGCGGCTGGTTTCGACCGGCGGAAACAGGTCGAGCGGGCCGAGGAAGGGAATCATCGAATCAGGGCCGGTATCAGGCGGGGCTGGTGGTTTCTGCCTTCTCGCCGTGCCAGACGATGGGCTTGGCCTGCTGTTGTTCCAGTTCGATTTCGCAGGCCGGGTCGTCGCATTCCTCGTGCTTCTTGAAGGCGATGACGTGGTCGGCATCCAGGCGGATGCCGATTTTTTCGCCGAGGGCGTGGTTGTGATGCGACGGCACCAGCGAGAGGACTTCGCTGCCACTGGCCAAGCGCAGGGTGTAGAGGATGTCGGCGCCGCGGAAAGCCTTGTGCAGGACTTCGGCCTGCACCGGGCTGGCGTCGTCATGGACGATGTCGTCCGGGCGCAGCAGGATGTCGACCCGGCAGCCGTTGTCGCAGGCCGCGCAGGTTTCGTTGCATTCAACCGGCGTGTCGGAGATCAGCGTGCCCAGTTCCATCTTGACGCTGTTGTTGTCGCCGACCGTACCGCCGATCAGCACGCCCTGGCCGATAAAGTCGGCGACGAAGCGGTTGGCCGGGCGGTGATAGAGGTTGTACGGCACATCCCATTGCTGGATGCGGCCGTGGTGCATGATGCCGATCTCGTCAGCCATGGCGAAGGCTTCGTACTGGTCGTGGGTGACCATGACGGCGGTCGATCCTTCGCGCTTGAGAATCTCGCGGACCTCGACCGACAGGCGTTCGCGCAGGCCAACATCGAGGTTGGAAAAGGGCTCGTCGAGCAGGATCAGTTCCGGCCGGGGCGCCAGGGCGCGGGCCAGGGCGACGCGCTGTTGCTGGCCGCCGGAGAGTTCGTGTGGATACTTCTCCCCCTGGCCGGAAAGGCCGACCGTGGCCAGCAGTTCCGTGACGCGCTGGCGGGCATCTTCGCCGGGCTTGCGGCCAAGGCCGAAGGCGACGTTCTGTTCGATGGTGAGGTGCGGGAACAGCGCATAGTCCTGGAAGACCATGCCGATCCGGCGTTTTTCCGGGGCCACGCGTTGGCCTTGGCGGCTGACCACCTGGCCGTGCAGGCTGATCTCGCCGCCGGCGATTTCTTCGAAACCGGCGATGCAGCGCAAGAGCGTGGTCTTGCCGCAGCCGGAAGGGCCGAGCAGGCAGGCGATCTGGCCGGCCTGGAGCTTGAAGTCGACGCCATCGACGACGGTATGCTTGTCGTAGCGTTGAACGACGCCTTTTAGTTCAAGTTGGGTCATAGCGCTCGATTATAATTCGCATTCACAATCATGCGCACAGCCTACCATTCCCCCCTGTTGATCGTCGGTCTCATCGTCGCCCTGTTGGCCGGGCTGCCGGTGGCCAGCGTCGGACTCAACCTGCTGGCCGGCGGTACCAGCGACACCTGGACGCATCTGGTCCATACCGTCTTGCCGGATTACGTGCTCAACTCGCTGTGGCTTTGCCTCGGCGTCGGTTGCGGCGTCGGACTGATCGGTGTGGCGACGGCGTGGCTGACCGCGATGCACGATTTTCCCGGACGGCGCTTCTTCGAATGGGCGATGGTCTTGCCGCTGGCCATGCCGGCCTACGTCATGGCTTACGTCTATACCGATTTCCTGCAATTCGTCGGCCCCCTGCAGACGGCCTTGCGCCAAGCGTTTGGCTGGGAATACGGCGATTACTGGTTCCCCGATATCCGCAGCCTGCCGGGCGCCATGCTGATGTTCGTCTGCGTACTCTATCCCTATGTTTACCTGCTGGCGCGGACGGCTTTCATCGAACGCGCCAGCGGCATGCTGGAGGCAGCGCGGACGCTCGGCATGGGGCCGTGGCGAGCCTTCTTCTCGGTGTCGCTGCCGCTGGCCCGGCCGGCCATCGTCGCCGGCATCGCGCTGGCGCTGATGGAGACGCTGGCCGATTACGGCACGGTGGCGTATTTCGCAGTGAATACCTTCACCACCGGTATCTATCGCGCCTGGTTTTCGCTCGGCGATCGAGTCGCGGCGGCGCAGCTTGCCGCCATGCTGCTCGGCTTTGTGCTCTTCTTGCTGATGGCGGAGCGTTTTTCGCGCGGTCGGGCACGCTATCACAACACGACCGGGCGCAATCGCCCGATGGTCGGCGCCCAGCTCGGCGGTATCAAGGCGCTGGCGGCGATCCTCGCCTGTGCGCTGCCGCTCTGTCTGGGCTTCGTGCTGCCGGCTGGCCTGTTGCTCAAGATGGCGCTGACCGAAGGCGATGCCCAGTTCGGCCAGCGTTTCCTGATGCTGTCGCGCAACAGTTTCGTGCTGGCCGGGTTGACCGCCTGTATCGGCGTGCTGCTTGCCTTGCTGATGGCCTATGGGGCGCGGCTGGCCAAATCGAATTTTGCCAACGGCCTGAATCGCGTCGTCGGCTTGGGGTATGCGGTGCCCGGCGCGGTGATCGCAGTCGGTGTGCTGATCCCGGTGACCCGGTTGGATAACTGGCTGTCAGGCCAGTGGCAACTGTGGTTCGGCTATAACCCCGGCTTGTTGCTGACCGGCGGCATTGCCGCGGTGATCTACGCTTATCTGGTGCGTTTCCTGGCGGTCGCCTTGCATACGGTCGAATCCAGTCTGGCCAAGGTGACGTCGAGCATGGATGATGCGGCGCGCAGCCTCGGTCTGGGACAGGGCGAGACCCTGCGCCGGGTGCATGCGCCGATGCTGCGTGGCAGCTTGTTCACCGCCGGCTTGCTGGTCTTCGTCGATGTGATGAAGGAGTTGCCGGCGACGCTGGTGATGCGTCCCTTCAATTTCGATACGCTGGCGACACAGGCCTATACGCTGGCCTCGGATGAGCGCCTGGCGGAAGCGTCAACGGCTGCTCTGGCCATCGTTGGGGTCGGTTTGTTGCCCCTGATTGCGTTGTCGCGACAAATTTCGGCGGCGCGGCGCGCGGTGTCGACGCCTTAGTCGCAATCAGCGCCGGCTTGTCTTTTTGGTATCCGGCGCTTCCTGCAGATTCATCAGGTCCATGGTCAGAATGTTGGTGTCGGTACCCCGACTGCCTTGAATTTCGATGTCTTCGATGATGTCGTAGTTGTTGATTTCGGTTTCGGTGAGATTGGCGGTTTGGGGGGTGAAGGCGAGCGGGATATCGAGTGGCGGCAATTCGACCATTGCCGGTTGCTCGATCAGCTCCAAGGGGATTCGAAAATTCTCCGGCACGATGGCCCCCTGCTTGAGGAGCAAGGCGATGACTTTGCTGTTTTTACTGCGAACGGCCAGGCGCAAGGGCATGCCCGGGCCGTCGGCACCTGGCGCGTTGATGTCGGCACCACGTTCAATCAATTCATTGATGATCGCCAAGTCACCCTCGAAGCAAGCCGTACGCAATGGCAGTCCGGGGTGGCCGTGCATGTCGGCTTCTTCGATATTGGCGCCTTCGTCGAGTGCGTCGATGACGGTGCGCAAATAACCTTTGCGGATGGCTGCGACCAATTTGCTGGGAGAGGGATTCTTGCCGGACATGATGCTGACTCGGGTGTGGACAATGATTGCGGACTTCGCCAATTTTAAGGGGCGTTTCCCCCAAAAGGAGGAGGCTATTTGTATCCCGTCTTATCGAAAATGATCTGTGCCTTGGCTTGATACATGGCGAGATTCTTTACCGGCAGCTTGTCAGCCTTGAACTTGCCGAGCGCGTCGAGTGCCGGATTGGCGACCTTGACGCTTTCGACGGCCGGCCATTCGTTATTGCCATCGGCGAAATAGCGCTGTGCTTCGTCAGAGGCGAGGTATTCGAGGAACTGGAGGGCAGCCGCCTTGTTCGGTGCAGTTTTCAGTACGCCGCCGCCCGAGACGTTGATGTGGGTGCCGCTGCTTGCCTGATTCGGCCAGATCACGCCAACTTTCTCCATGGCCTTGGTTTCTTCCGGCTTGCTCGAGCGCATCATGCGGGCGACGTAATAGGTGTTGGAAACAGCCACGCCGCACTCGCCGGCGGCGACCGATTTGATCTGATCGGTGTCGCCACCCTTGGGGGCGCGGGCAAAATTGGCGACCATGCCGCGCGCCCATTCCTCGGCTTTGGCTTCGCCCTGGTTGGCAATGACCGAAGCCATCAGGGACAGGTTGTAGGGGTGCGAACCGGAGCGCGAGCAGAGTTTGCCCTTGAGTTTTGGGTTGGCGAGATCTTCGTAGTTCTGGACATCCTCGGCCTTGATCGTCGCCTTGTTGTAGATGATGACGCGAGCGCGGGTTGAAAACGAAAACCAGTCTTCGGTGCGCAGGTGGGCGGGAATCCGCGATTCGAGCTTTTTCGAGCTAACCGGGGCGAACAAGCCGAGTTCATGCGCCTTGGCCAGGCGTGATGCGTCGACTGTCAGGAAAACGTCGGCCGGGCTATTGGCACCTTCGTTGCGGATTCTTTCCAGTAGCTCTTCTTCCTTGCCTTCGATCCGGTTGATCCTGATTCCGGTTTGCTTGGTGAAGTTGGCGTAGAGCGCCTCGTCAGTCTGGTAATGGCGGGCTGAATAGAGGTTCAGTTCAGCGGCCTGGGTCGAGATGGCAAATAGCGCGAATGCGGCCAGGGAAAGCGTCTGCTTCATGAGCAAGCTCCGGGAGTCGTCGTTTTCAGGATGCGGCTAGTTTATGGAAATCAGAAACGCTGGTGCAAGCGGGCGTAAAAAAAGCGGCTGGTGGCCGCTTCGATCAGTTGCTGTCGATGATTCGCCGGGCGCCGTTGTAGCGCTTCAGCCAGTAGCTGCTTTCCATGCTTTCGACACGCACTTCGGCGCCGGTGCGCGGTGCGTGCATGAAATGGTTGTCGCCGAGGTAGATGCCGACATGCGAGAAGGTACGACGCATGGTGTTGAAGAACACCAGATCGCCGGGTTTCAACTGGCTGGTATCGATCTGCTGGCCGACTTCGCTCATTTCCTTGGCGGTGCGGGGCAGGGAGGCGCCGATGCTGTCCTTGAAGACAAGGCGGACGAAACCACTGCAATCGAGACCGCTGTCTTCGTCGTTGCCTCCGAAACGGTAACGTACGCCAACCAGTTTCAGGCCTTGCAGGATGACATCCTGAGCGACGTTGGTGTAACGTTCGAAGAACGAAAGCGCCTCTTCCTTGCGGCCTTGCTCTGCCGCGTGCGACGCGGTGAAACCGCCGGAAAACAGGGCGGTCGAGAGCAAAATGGTGGCTAGGACTTTATGCATAGCTGGCGAATGTATTTCAAAACAGAATGCCTGTAAAGGTTCTGAGAAAAATCGGCTTCTGTAACTATGTTCATAATCCGTAATTATGAATACAATTTATTTCCCCGGGAGTAATGGATGACAATGAATTCCTTCAAGGCACTATTGATTGAAGAGCGCGATGGCAAGGTAGGCAGTGGTTTCGTCCAGATGGATGAAAGTCAGCTGGATGCCGGCGATGTCACGATCCGGGTCGCCTATTCGAGTATCAATTACAAGGATGCGCTCGCCGCAACCGGCGCCGGCAAGATCATCCGGCGTTTCCCCTGTGTCGGCGGCATCGACCTGGCGGGGACGGTGATCAGCAGTGCCGACCCGCGTTTCAAGGCAGGCGATCCGGTAATCGCTACCAGTTTCGATATCGGTGTGGCGCATCATGGCGGTTATGCCGAAATTGCCCGGGTACCGGCCGCCTGGGTGGTGCCTCTGCCTGCCGGTTTGACCTTGTTCGAGGCCATGGCGCTGGGTACGGCGGGATTTACCGCTGCGCTGGGCATCGTCCGGATGGAAGAAAACGGTCTGCGACCGGAAAAGGGGCCGGTCATCGTGACCGGCGCGACCGGCGGGGTGGGCAGCCTGGCTGTCGATATGCTGGCCAAGTCCGGCTATCACGTGGTGGCACTGACCGGCAAGGAGAGCGAGGCGGATTACTTGCGCAGCCTGGGCGCGGCGGAAATCATGCTGCGACAGAATCTGGATCTGTCGAAGATTCGCCCGCTCGACCGCGGTCGCTGGGCGGGTGCGGTCGATAATCTCGGCGGCGATGTGCTGAGTGTCCCTCAACGAAGCGACACCGGCGGCAGACGAAAGCGTGTTGAGGCTGCCCAGCTGCCACACGTTGGTCATCGCCTTCAGCGTGTCG
>Ga0209798_10001793_pt1 | contig 12758 bp, 5 predicted proteins | sample DOMMetBare3Fresh_FD_187475 | JGI IMG/M metagenome (GOLD analysis project Ga0209798, IMG submission 187475) | Wetland sediment microbial communities from St. Louis River estuary, USA, under dissolved organic matter induced mercury methylation -... | ecosystem: Environmental > Aquatic > Freshwater...
CGTCAACGCCGGAACGCGCTTTACGGAGCTGCATAAGCCAAGAGCGGACGCCCTTTATCAAACGACGTTTCTCAACCGGCGTTTAAGCAATCCCATCGATGATGCTCTGAAGATCGACTCGGGCACCGGCGATCTTGCGCCCGGTCAAACGATCAGCGGCCACGACTCAGTCGTGCTGGCGGCGCTCGGCATTCGTCAGACCGACCGTGAGTTGTTCCAGGGTTTGACCAAAGTTTCAGACGGCACACCGTATGTTAACGACGACCTGAACCTCGCTAATTTGTCGTTCCTTTATCGACACTCATGGATGAGCAAGCTGCTGAAATTCAAGAGTGACGAGTGGCGCGTGTTGCTGAAGCTGGTAGCCCAGGAAGTCCCGACGTTTGCGAGCCTTGCAGCTCAACAGGCGTTTCTTGAGCAGAAGTACTTCATCAAAGCGGTGGGTTTGTCTCAAGTACAGGTGGACCAACTGCTGCAGCAAGTCTTTCATCGTGACGTCTTGCAGTTTGCGAGCGCGAAATCGGCGCGCGAGTTCGTTGAAAAGATCGATCGCCTGAAAGACACTGGCTTTAAGGCTGACGAACTCAGTTGGATGCTGGCGGCCGATCGCGATGCGAAGGCAGCAATGAAGGAGACAGACGCCGCGCGTTTCCTGCTCGGATTGCGAACCCAGTTGCAGCAGATTCAGGCTGCTCACGATCCGGCGCAGTTTGATTTCCTTACGGTTGCCGTGCCGACCGACGCCGACCAGTTGAATGCCTTGTTGGGAACGTTGCTTCAGCAACTCAATCGCACTGAAGACGAACTCAACCTGGCGCAGCGAACTCTCCTGGGTGCCGTGGAATTGGAAACGGGCGTTCAGGGATTGCCATTGGGTTTTGCGTTTCCGGCAGTAATTACCGGTGTGCCTAACAACATTCCGATCGCGTACCAGGAGCCAAACCTGAAGCTTGTCTTTCACGGCATGATGACTGATGCACAGCGAAGCGTGCTGCTTAACGATCCGTCGCTGGCCGGCGTATCGGGTGACGCTCCGTATAGCAATGCCATCGACGAACTGTTTCAACTATCGCAGGCCGCTCCGGCGCAATTTGCCTCGGTGGAGATTGACGTTGTGATCCCCGGCGGCATCACGCTGCCCGCAACATTACCCTCGTTGCCAATTCGCTACGATGCGACCAGGCAAAAGCTCAGCTTCACGGGTTTGATGAGCAATGCGGAACGACTCGCATTGATTGCGGTGCCCGGCAATCCGGCTGGGCCGATTCAGGAACTCTTCGACACGCCGCGGATGGCGGTCAAGTTCTTCGAACCAATCTTTACGAGCGCCCTGCCACACCTGCCGGCGGCGATCGATCTCAAAACCCAGCTCACGCCGGAACTCGCCGCGAAGATCGAATACGACGCCGAAAAACGATTGCTGCGTTTCAAGGGAATCATGCGCCAGAGCGAACAAACGGAATTGACCGCGCTGGCGCCAAATGTGCTGCCGGAAGAGATCGCCTATCACAATGCGATCAACGATCTGTTTGCGCAGCCGCAGGCAGTCGTCCCACCCGACGAACGGATCTGGCTGACTGATACCGAGCTTGACAGCTCTATTCCGGCGAATGACACGCTCGCGAAACGTCTCGCCTCTGCAATATTCAAAGCCCTCGATTATCTCTCGCGTACGCTGGTCGCGAAAGAAATCGTTCAGGAGAGTAGCGCCATCTTGGGACTGACGGAGGCGGTCACGGACCAACTCTTCAGGCACTACGAAATTCTGCCGGTTCCTCCGGCGCCGCCAAACTCTTCGCTGCTGGCTTATTTTGCCGGTGATTTCACGACAACCAGCGGAGCGCTCGACTACGCATCAGCAAAAATAGCTTTCGATGCTTGGTTCTGGGCCAACCGGGTCGCGACGATCTGGAAGAAATGGAAATTATCGCTGGAAGAATGGGAACGCCTCATCAAAATCACGAGCGGCGCGAAAGTGTTGGATTTCACGTTGTTGCCTTTGGACAGCGCCGCGCCCGCACTTGCGGTCGATCAATTCATCCGGCTGACGCGCTTGATGAAGCTGCGTGACACGTTGCCCGAAGCTTCCATCACACTTTTGGAAATTCTCGAAAAACTCGACGGCGGCGCTTATGGCTTAGCGACTGATTTCGCCGCAGACGTGGAACTGACCAACGAAAACTGGCTGGCCACGGACGTGAATGATCTGGTTGCCGGGCTCAATCTCACATTTCCCGGCGATTACTTGCTGGCGGAAAACTGGGAGCGCATGCGTCGGGCTTTCTATTTTGTCGATAACCTGAACGCCGGACCGGCCACTGTCAAGACGTTTGCCGCCCCCGCGATGGGCCAGGCCGACGCGCGGCGGCTTAACGATCTGCTGCGATCCAAGTTCGGCAGCGATACATGGTTCGTCCTGTCGCCGGAGATCCAGGACGTTTTGCGGGAGCGCAAACGCGATGCGCTGGCCGCCTATCTCCTGACGCAACCCATGCCTACTGACGCACCGACGAAGAAGTGGGAAAACAGTAATGATATCTACGCTTATTACCTGCTCGACGTAGAAATGTGTTCGTGCATGTTGACGAGCCGAATGGTTCAGGCATCGGGCTCGGTGCAGCTTTTTGTGCAGCGTTGTTTCATGGGCCTCGAACCCCAGGTCACCGTCGTGGCGCATGGCGATGACGGCGATAGTGCCTGGGACTGGTGGAAGTGGATGAGCAAGTACCGCGTCTGGGAAGCCAATCGAAAAGTGTTCTTGTGGCCGGAGAACTGGATCGAGCCGCAGTTGCTCACGACGAAGTCGCAGTTCTTTCAGGATCTGGAAAATGAGTTGTTACAGAACGACGTTACGCAGGACTCGGCCGAGATCGCGGTGCAGAACTATTTGCTGAAGTTGGACGGAGTGGCCCAACTAGAGGTCGCCGGTTTTTATCAGGAGGACGATGCTGACGAAACGATCATACATGTCTTCGGCCGCACCAAAGGCGCTGAACCTCACACCTATTACTACCGGCGCTTCGATTACCGGCAGTGGACGCCGTGGGAAAAGATCGAACTCGACATCGAAGGCGACTATTTGGTTCCGGCTGTTGTCAATCACCGTCTCTTTCTGTTCTGGCCCATCTTCAAGGAAGTAGCCGCGCCCACAGATGGAACCGTGAAAGTACCCAAGATGAGTCTCAATAATGACAGTGACTTTACGGTGAAGAAGACGGAAAAGATTCTGCGCATGTACATGGCCGTGAGCGATTACCGAAACGGGCAGTGGAGCGCCAAGAAAGTGTCGAAGTCGTTTGCTCAGAGTTTCTCGTACAGTGTTGAACTCGAGAAGAAATTCTATCGCTTCCATCCCGTCGACCGGAGCGATTTGGACGGACGATTTGGCGTGGCTTTCATCGGCGCGAGTTTAGGAAGCGACGGTAACAACACGGCCGGACTGGGCGGCGCGTTTGAAATTGCGGGCTGCACCGGTGCGCCCGAACAGGCTGATGATCTGTTGGAAACGTTCGTTCCCACAGTGCGACCCGAGTCTGCTTCGGCCGGCCCGGTTACCAGTTACCTGAAGTGGGTCGAACTGCAAGCACGAACCGATGCCCCGGAGAACGATTTCACGCTTGAATTCTTCAATTCGAATGCCAATCTGGTCAAGGTGCTGGTGCAAACGCCGTGGTCCTATTTCATGACGCCGCCGTGGCACCTTTCGTATTTCGACCGGCTGGTCCTCAACGGGCTTTCGCTCTTCACCTCAATCCCGGGAATTCGCGATCAGCGTCGTCTACCAATGCCGTATGGAACCTGGCTGCCGTACTTCTACAATGACAAGAAACGCACGTTCTTTGTATTACCTTCGTTTGCTTTTCCCCGCAAGCAGGCGCCTGAGGGGCTGAAGCCGCGCCTTTACTATCCCGACGTCAAGGATATCGTTCGCAAGTGGGAGAACTTCTTTGCCGGGCAGATCCGAAAGTGGGCCGAAACGTTTGTGCCGGCGCTGGCTGCCGCGCAAAGAACAGCGGCTGAGAGTTTCCTTCAGATACAGTTGTCGCTGCAGTCGTTTCCGCCGTACACGGACGAACAACTCGTAGACTTCCTGGTCAGATACTTCATGAAGTTCTTTCAGTGGTACCTCGGACTGCTGGCCTTCTTTGCGTTGCCCGGAAAGGAGTTTGACTTCAAGAACTTCTATCACCCCTTCGTCTGCGATTTCATCAGGATGGTGTTCAATCCGAATCTCGGCATTCCGGAGATGATGAGCAGGCAAACGCAACTGCGCAATTCCGGTTTTCGGTTCAAGCAGGACTATCAACCGACCGGAGCGGTCGTGCAGTTGGGTACGGAGGAATTTTATCCGGAAGAGATCGTCGACTTTAGTCCCGACGGTTCTTATTCACCTTACAACTGGGAACTCTTCTATCACGTACCGCTGCTGATCGGGAATTTGCTGAGTCAGAACCAGCGGTTTGAAGAAGCTCGCGATTGGTATCACCATATTTTCAATCCCATCGGTCTTGACTCGCCGACGCCGGGCGGCTCGCCGCTGATGAGTAAGTATTGGATCACCAAACCGTTTTTCAAAACCACCGACACGCAATACATCCAACAGCGCATTGAGAACATCATGCTCATCCTCGCCGGCGATACGAGCGTGCCCGGTGCGTCTGCGTTGAAAAAGGCGTTGGAACAGCAGGTCAAAGACTGGCGCACCTATCCTTTCGAACCTCACCGGATCGCGAATTACCGCACGGTAGCGTATCAAAAAACTGTGGTGATGAAATATCTCGACAACCTGATTGCGTGGGGCGACTACCTGTTTCGCCAGGACTCGATGGAGAGTATCAACGAAGCGACACAGCTCTATGTGCTCGCCGCGGAGATACTTGGACCAAGACCGATGAAGGTGCCGCCGCAGGTAAAACCGCCTGTAGAAACTTACAACGAATTGGAGAAAACGTTTGATGCGTTTTCAAACGCGCTCGTGGAAGTCGAGAATGTCGTGCCGCCGATGCCGGGTGGCGATCCGGGTCCGGATCCCGCTCCTTTGCCGATGCTTTATTTCTGCATTCCGCAAAACGAAAAGCTGCTCAGCTATTGGGACACGGTCGCCGATCGGCTCTACAAAATCCGTCACTGCATGAACATTGAAGGCGTAGTCCGTCAACTCGCCTTGTTCGAACCACCAATCGATCCCGGCGCTCTGGTTAAGGCGGTAGCCGGCGGCATCGATCTCAGCAGTGCGCTGGCTGATCTGAATGCGCCGTTACCCTTGTACAGGTTCACCTCGATTCTCCAACGCGCAAAAGAGGTTTGTAACGACGTTCGTTCACTCGGTGGTCTACTGCTCGCGGCTTTGGAGAAAAAGGACGGCGAGGCGTTGGCGCTGTTGCGTCAGACTCAGGAGATCGATTTGCTGAACGCGGTCAAGGCCGTTCGTGAGAAGCAGCTCGACGAAGCGAAAGAGAACCTCGAGGTGCTGAACCGCGCAAGAATCACGACCGAAGTTCGGCGCGATTATTACCGGGACATCGAAAGGATCAGCGCCGGCGAGCAATTGAATCTCGACAAACTCGAAATCGCGCAGCAGCATTCACAGACGGCGCAGAACATCAATATCGGAGCGTCTGTGATGGGTTACATTCCGAACGTGACCATCGGCGGCTCCGGTTTTGGCGGTTCGCCTCACGTGAACGTGCAGTGGGGGACGGGCAACATCATCAGCGCGATCCAGGCGGCTGCCGGCGCCGAACACTTGCTTTCCGGCATGGCCAGTTACGAAGCGAATCGCGCCGCAACGTCTGCGTCCCACGACCGGCGTTTCAGCGATTGGAAACTGCAGGAGAAGCTGGCGGATCGTGAACTGGACCACCTGGACAAGCAGATCGACTCAGCGAAGATCCGTATCACCATTGCCGAGCAGGAACTCGAGAACCAGAAACTACAGATCGAAAATGCCAAAGCGACGGACGAGTTCATGCGTTCTAAGTACACGAACAAGGATCTGTATCAATGGCAAATCGGGCAAATCTCAAACACCTACTTCCGCAGTTACAAACTCGCCTACGATCTCGCGAAACGAGCGGAGCGTTGTTTCCGCTTCGAGCTGGGCCTGCAAGACAGTTCTTACATTAATTTCGGTTACTGGGACAGTCTGAAGAAGGGTCTGCTCTCGGGTGAGCAGCTGCAACACGATCTGCACCGCATGGAGAATGCGATGCTCGAATTGAACCGGCGCGAGTTTGAAATAACGAAGCATGTATCGTTGTCGCTGCTTGACCCGCTCGCATTAGTGAAATTGCGCGAGACAGGCAAATGCTTCTTCCGCGTTCCCGAAGAGTTGTTTGACCTCGATTTTCCCGGACACTATTTCCGCCGCATCAGGTCGGTGAGCCTGACGCTGCCTTGCATAGTTGGGCCATACACGACCGTCTCGTGCACGGTAAGACTGTTGAAGAACAGTATACGCGTCAACACCACCAACGGCGACAATGGTTACCCGCACAATGTTGACGATCAGGGGCTACCGGCCGACGACCTGCGTTTCATCGAAAACAACATTCAGGTGAAAGCGATCGCGGCGAGTAACGGACAGAACGACAGTGGCGTTTTCGAGTTGGCGTTCCGTGACGAGCGTTATCTTCCGTTTGAAGGTGCCGGGGCAATTAGTGATTGGATGCTGGAGTTGTTTAATGACCTGCCGGCGAACAATCCCGATCCGGTGGCGCCCGATTTCGGCAAGCCGCTGCGACAGTTTGACTACAGCACGATCTCGGATGCGGTACTCACGATCAAATACACCTCGCGTGAAGATGCCGGACCATTCAAGAATGGCGCGATCAAGCACCTGCGCGATTATTTTGCCGAAGATGGCACGACTCCTTCGCTGCGCTTGTTCAACTTGCGGCAGGAGTTTCCGGGACACTGGCATCGCTTCCTGAATCCGATTAATGTCGCTGCGGGCAACGTGTTTGAATTTGAGATGGGCAACGGCCTGTTCCCGTTGAAAGATGGCGACAAGACCCTGAAGATCAACACAGTCTGGTTACTGGCGCGTTGCACGAGGCCGGATGCTTATACGGTGGTGATTGATCCACCGCTGCCACCGCCACCGCCAGCAGGATCGAACACGATGAAGTTAGCGCGTGTGAATCAATATGGAGGGCTGCATTTTGCTCGGAAGGACGTATCGGTCTTTGGAATCGAAGTAGATCCGAGCGCGCCTCCACTTACCTGGAAATTGAAGATGACCCCGCCGGGCGGAGGCAATCTCCAGATTGACGCCACGACTGGAGAGATGGAAGTGGAAGACCTCATGTTGGCGGTGGGTTACGAATGGGAGCCATAGCGTTTTCGCAGTGGCTCCCAGCCATGCTGTCGTCGTGCACTGAGAAGGATTGCCATACCCTGCTTCCCGTTGTTCTGCGTCATGCCCGCGCGGGCTTGCCGTCATGACACTTGCTCTGTCTAGGCCACCCATAACCTCACAGAACCTTTCATCTGCCGTCACTTCCGGGAAAACTACGCTCCGCAGCTTTGAATTTTCATGAACTGTCCCTGGGGTTCTGCTGCGCTCCACCCCAGGCTTTATGCTGTCGCCCGCTCCACGGTTCGCTGGGAGAACAGGTTGTAGCGGGCCTGACTTGGGTCTTGCCTGGCGGAAGCCGGTTGGCCCGGTGTGTTTGTTCTAGTTGGCGGGCGCCAGGTCTTCAATGACCCTAAAGCTCACCCTTTTATTAAAGCGACACACATCGTTATTGAAGGGCACAAAGAGCATGCGGCGCAGGGCCTTACGCGAATGAGCGAAATCTAATCAGGGTCTTCAAAAAAAGAGCAGCGAAGCTGGTGCCGCTCATCTGCGTGAAGGGGTAGTCTTTGCCCAGACCGAGTCAATCAGAGCGCTAATGAGATAGGCGGCACACTTCGGGCCGGAATTACCGGCCCAAGTGTGCCGCGCCCTGTACCGACCTACGGTACGATGGTGATCTGGTTAGACACTTGTGTTACGCCGGGTGCAGCCCACGCTGCAGTTTCCGCCTCGTCCCTCTCCATCCAGGAGCGGACATTGCCCCACAGTGTCACCTTGCCGTCCGACGTGCTGACGGTGATCCGTCTGGCATCGACCTCGGCGCTGCGCCTCAAGGCCTCTTCGATCTTGTGCTTCACCTCAGTCGTCGAAACCAGAGGCTTGACCTTGATGTCATCGGTGACGCCGCGGACGCCCTGAAGATATTTCACGGCGAACTCGGCGGCATTTTTCTGGTAATACCAATCGACGTTGCCATCGAGCGTGATCCAGCCATCCTTGACGGTGAGCTTAATCTTGTCATCCGGCACATCAACTCTGGCCTCGAGCGCCTTCACGGCACTCGTGGCAATCTCGGTATCTGTCTTTTGAAACGCCGGTTTTACATGAATATCATTGGCAACGGCCTTGACGCCATAAGTGCGTTTCGTCACGCGCTCGGCCGCCATCTTTTCAGCATAGGTAGTGACAAAGCCGGTGAGTGTCACCACACCGTCTTCAGCGGCAACTCCGATCTTTGTCGAAGTCACCTCCGGCTCCCAATCGAGCTGTCGCTCGACTCTATCGCGCAGATCAGTGTCTGCGGTATTCGTTTTGGCTCTATGAAGTAGAATCAAAGCGCCATACTTGTTCTCGCGAACAAGCGGTCTCAATGAAGCCCTTCCCGAACCGGACAGGCATCTTTCAACGCATCCGGCTCTCCATCGCGCGCGAGTTCAGCCTCCAGTTTTCGAAAATCTTCAACGCAGTTGAAGAATATTCTTCATTAGAGACATCGCGACTGTGGTCCTTCGCCTTGTAAGCGGCTTTACCGTTTCCGCGGATGGGCATAACTCCACCGACTACTACGACCACTCTGTCCCGCACCCCGACTAGTCACTCAGCCGACCTATCCCATGTTTCCACGGGAAGTAGGGGGGCGGTTCCGGCGTAGCTCGCCTGGCAATTTTCCCGTCGACTTAGGTCTCTTTCCGATCCTTTACACCTGGAAAACCAGGCTTGAGATTTATCTGCAAAGCTTTACGAAGTCTTCGCAGCCCCTAAAGACTCGCAACCAGAACCACAAGTCATGGGGCATCACGCGAGATGTGCTCTCGCATGCTGCTCGTCTCTCACACCACTTAGTTACATAGGTGTGTTTAATGGATAGGATCTCAGATTCGACAATGACCGTCTGACCGTCTCGACTTCCGTGGCGTGCTCGTGTTGGGAGTGAAACACTCCCGCAAGCCTCGCCCGTTTCCCCTGCTAGCTTGATCTCATGCCCGTCCGCAGCGGCTTATGCAGCAGACTTCGGCAGGGTTAGGACATCGCTGCTTCGACAGCGATAGCCGGCTCCAACCGGCATTGCTAAGCGGCCTTTTCGCCGCGCCCTCTGGCTTCCATAATTCGTTCCTCTCCTTTTCAAACAGCAATCTTTTTGAAGCGACTGCGACTGCCCGCAGGGAGGAGCCGCGGCTTCTTCTATTTTCCTTGTTTCTAGACTCATATGTCGCAAGACATGTGCCGATGCGGAAGCAATCCAACTCCGGCAACACCAGCAAGATCCCTATACCAGCTTGATTTTCAGATAGGGGATGCGTGCTTTCGCACATTTAAGAGGGGAACTTTTCCCAGGATTGTACGAGTTGGACGAGGTTTCCGCATTCAGCGTGTCTGCCTAAGCTTGCTCCGTAACACTCAAAGCGATAAGTGACGGCCTAACAGCTAAACCGACCCCTTTCCACTAGCGGCTTTTCGCTCATGCGAATGGGCAAACTTCCACTTAGAGACGGTTACTCCAGCCGCTTTCCAGAGGTCTTGGAGCCCGTAAAGACGGCATGTTTATTGCACCACATCGCAGTGGCAGTGAGAGTGTCTTTGACGAGCGAATCAAAGGCCTGGGAACCGGCAGTAACTGTGCACGGTAAGGCCAGCTTCGGGCTGTGCACGCATTGATGGAAGAGTGAAGGGAGGAACGCTATGAAAGTCAGTGAACTAATGACGGAAAACGCCAAGGTGTGTCTGCCGACCAGCAATCTTGCGGAGGTCGCACGCCTGATGTGGGACAACGACTGTGGGGTTTTGCCGGTTGTGGCTCAGGGAGGCGTGGTGGTCGGGTTGATTACCGATCGCGATATTTGCATGGCCGCGGCCATCAAGCATCGTCACCTCGAAAACATCGTAGTGGAGGAAGTCAGCTCCGGCAAAGTGATCTCCTGCCAGCCGCAGGATGATGTTCGGAATGCGTTAAAGGCGATGCAGGAAAATAAGATTCGCCGGCTTCCGGTGGTTGCCGGCGATGGATCGCTGGCGGGCATAATTTCGATAAACGATATTGTGTTGCGGGCGCAAGAGGCCAAGGGCAAAAAACCACCTGATGTCTCGTATGCAGATGTAATCAGCGCCTACAAAGCCATCTGTGAGCATCGATTGCCACAGGCGGAAGCTCACCTCGCCGCGGGCGTGTGAATCACTGCCGGTTTCCTGACTGCGCAACGCGGCTGAAAGAGATCGATAAAAGGCAGCTGCCTGCGAAACGGAGGTATGCTTTCGCGAGGAGAATTACCATGAAAAGAAAAACCGACAACGAGATTAGAGCGGAGGTTTTGCGTGAACTTAAGTGGGACTCACGGCTTAGTCTGGCAAAGATTGAAGTAGCCGTAACCGATGGTGTGGTCACCCTGACGGGAATCGTAACCAGTTACTCCAGGAAGTTAGCGGCCCAGGAGGCCGCTCATCGGGCAGCAGGTGTGCTGGACGTTTGCAATGAGATCGAAGTGAAGCCAGCCGGCATCTTTACGAGAACAGATGTCGACATCGCGCGCGCGGTCCGAAATGTTCTGGAGTGGGATGCCCTGGTACCCGACAACAGTATCCAATCAACTGTGTCGGATGGTTGGGTGACGCTCGATGGAGAAGTTGAGTTCTGGCACGAACGCGAAGAAGCTGAGCGTGCTGTGCTGCGCCTTGAAGGTGTTATCGGAGTAATCAATAAGCTGGTGGTGGCACCCAGAAAAGTCGACGAGGCGGAGTTGCGGGACGAGATTGAATGTGCACTCGAACGACGGGCCGATCGCGAAGCTGAGCGGCTCCGTATCGAGGTCAATGACGGTGAAGTGGAATTGTTTGGCCGGGTTCACTCATGGCAGGAAAAGCGAGCCGTGCTCGGATCAATCAGCCATGCTCCGGGCGTGAGTGCGGTTCGAGATCATTTGCGGGTTGATCCGTACTTCTAAAAACTCCACCGGCGGACTGACGCCAGAGCTGATTTGCGGGGCGACCGGGCGACCGGTTTTTGCCCGGCGTCCCGTGAAGCGACGACTAAGTCTGGCAGCATTATTTGGATAAAGAGGAGGGCCCAGGCAATGAAGTGCACCAAACCAGCGAGCAAACGGATTATTGCGTTGACTTTCGCTTTCAGTCTCCTTGTAATCTCGGCGGCCTGCGGTGACTATAAAGTCGCCATCACGGAACGGCCCACTCGCAGAATCGATGACCGGCTCGTCGGCGCCTGGGTCTCCCGAGATGGCACTGAGGTTATTAAGGTGCGACCGTTAAATGATTCGACATATGTCATTTCATATTCAGGTATCCTCTTACGCGCCTTTCACTCCGATATTGCCGGCCTCTCATTTATCAGCGCCCAGGATCTGGAAACGCCTGAACGAAATTACCTTTACGTAGCTTACAGGTTATCGGTGGATGGCAAGAGGCTTTATTTGCGAGTGGTGAGCGACAAAGTGATACCCGAGACGACGAAGGATTCGGCCACGGTGCAAAAGCTGCTGAAGGAAAATCTACAGAATCCTCAACTGTTGGGCAGCGAAGGCGAGTTCATAAAAGAACAGTGAAGGGAAGGTCTCCCCAGCATTCCACGGGTATCGAACCTGGGAAAGATCTTAAGGTTATGCGCGATAAAATGAGACTGCTGATCGGCTATGATGGCTCGGAGTGCGCGGACGCCGCACTCGATGACTTGCAATGCGCCGGCTTGCCGCAACACGCGGAAGCTAAAGTCTTTTCAGTTGCTGAAGAATGGCTGCCCCCTCCACCGCCTTCAGCTTATGAAATAGTGGAACAGGCGCAGGCAGTGCACGTGCCAGCCGACTTGAATCGGGTGTACGGCAAAGAATCCCCGGCCGTCGGGAAGGCACTCGCGCTGGCGGAACGAGCGGTCACCCGCTTGAGCTCCATTTTTCCGGAATGGCAAGTCACTCCGGAAGCTAAGTGCGGATCGCCGGCTTCGGAATTGTTATTCGCTGCTGAGGAATGGCGGCCCGACCTGATAGTAGTCGGATCACACGGGCGGACTGCACTTGGTCGCTTTATCCTCGGCAGTGTCTCGCAGCGAGTCCTGACTGAAGCACACTGTTCGGTGCGAGTCGCACGCGGCCGTCTGGAAGAGCCTGGCACACCGGTACGAATTATCGTGGGAGTGGACGGCTCAGCGCCGAGTGAAGCTGCAGCACGCGAAGTGGCGGCGCGTAGCTGGGCGCCCGGCAGTGAAGTGCAATTGATTGTGGTCGACGATCCACTGTCGCCCGGAGTCATGGGCCGTCTGATTCCTTCACTCCACAAAACTGTCGATGAGACAAACGCAGCAGATCGAATCTGGGCCAAAGAAATACTGGCGAAGTGCTCAAAACTGTTCCTGGTCGACGGTGTCAGGGTCGCGACTAAATTAAGGGAAGGTGATCCGCGGCACGAGCTGGTAAAAGCTGCGGAAGCCTGGCGCGCAGACTGCATCTTCGTCGGCTCC
>Ga0209798_10001794_pt1 | contig 12757 bp, 13 predicted proteins | sample DOMMetBare3Fresh_FD_187475 | JGI IMG/M metagenome (GOLD analysis project Ga0209798, IMG submission 187475) | Wetland sediment microbial communities from St. Louis River estuary, USA, under dissolved organic matter induced mercury methylation -... | ecosystem: Environmental > Aquatic >...
TAGCGTCGGCCCGGACTATGTCAGGCCGTCAGTGGAAACACCCCCTGCGTTTAAAGAGGTGAGCGGCTGGAAAGTGGCACAACCGCGCGATGCTGCTGTAACGGAACATTGGTGGCAGTTGTTTGACGACCCGCAGCTAAATCAACTGGAAGAGCAGGTAGCGATCTCAAACCAGAATATTACCGTGGCAGAGGCCCAATTCCGTCAGGCGCGCGCAGTGGTGGAGGCGAGTAAATCGGCCAATCTCCCCAGTCTGACGCTCGGTGCATCAGCGACCCGTTCACAAGGGTCGGTTAATAACGGGCGCGGTCAGGCAGTCTCCGAGTTCAACCTGCCGGTCAATTTCTCCTGGGAAATTGATGTGTGGGGACGGATCCGGCGCTTGATTGAAGCGGGTAACTCTTCGTACCAGGCGAGTGCTGCCGATCTGGCCGCCGCAAAATTAAGCGTTCAGGCGGAGCTTGCTGCCAACTATTTCCAGCTCCGTGCGCTCGATTCCCAGAAGCAGTTTTATGAAGAAAGTGTCGTCAATTACCGGAAGTCCCGGGAACTGACCGCACATCGCTATGCTGCCGGGATTGTTTCCCAGATTGATCTGCTCCAGGCCGATAATCTGCTCAAGAGTACCCAGGCAACGACGCAGGAGCTTACTCTCCAGCGCGCTCAACTGGAACACGCCATTGCCCTGTTGATCGGCAAACCTGCCAGCTCCTTTTCCCTCCCGCCGCTGCCGCTGACCTCTACTCCCCCGGCGATTCCGCTGGTGTTACCGTCCGAACTGCTGGAACAGAGGGCGGATATCGCTGCAGCTGAACGAAGGATGGCGGCAGCCAATGCCCAGATTGGTGTGGCGCGGGCCGCCTACTATCCAACGGTAAAGCTTGGCCTCTCGTTTGGTCTGGATGCCTCAGATATTTCCAAATGGCTGATCTGGCCCAGCAGATTCTGGTCGGTCGGCCCTTCGATCTCGGAAACAATTTTTGATGGCGGATTACGCCAGGCGCAAAACGAACAAGTCCTGGCGCAATACGATGCCACGGTCGCCAACTACCGGCAAACCGTCCTGGATGCCTTCAAGGAAGTGGAGGATAACCTGGTAGCCCTGGGGATGCTTGAGCAGGAGGGGGCGTTTCAGAATGCTGCGCTGGATTCAGCCCGGCAGACGGTTTCTTTGACCATGAACCAATATTCGGCCGGAACGGTCAGTTATCTCAATGTGATTTCGGCACAAAACAGTGAACTTACCAGCCGGAAGCTGGCGGACGAAATCAGGGGGAGACGCATGATTGCAGCGGTGCAGTTGATAAAAGCACTGGGGGGAGGGTGGAGTGTTGCGCTACCCGGTTTATAGTTTATGGCAGGCGTAACAAAGTTTGCTGCTTTCTTGGGTGATGGCAAGAAAGTATTTCGATTGCAGTCGCAGGTCATGGCAGGTAGTGCAGACCACTTTGCCATCTCGAAGCCGTAAACCGGCCGTAGTCAGGTCAGCTTCGGGAGTGAAACCGGATTTGCCGGACCATTCAGCCGGGTAGGGCACATCTACCGGATGACTTGCCAGCGGATTTGGTGAGTTGCCAAGCCGATGAAGCTGGAAACTCCCCATTTTAGCGATTATATTGTCATGGCACACTAGGCAATCCGCGATTCCTCCGGCATTATCAACCCTCATTTCATAATGCATGACCAATGAAGGTTCACCGGCCATGCAGCTCATGTTCAAGATAATGGTTGCAGAAAACGTAATCATTGTCATGAATCCTGTAATACGCCAATCAGGCTGTCTCATATCATCCTCCACTTTCTGTTTGCTCTACCACTACCGTAACAATAAACGATTATCAGTAAGATGGTAGTCGCGGTCTGACTGAATATTACCTCAGACAGCCTCCAGGTTGGCATACTGGTTTGTCCGATGTGCTATTAAGCCTTTGATAAACCTGCTGATTGCTGCAGATGTCAATGGTTTCAAATAGCTGTCACACCGTTGGTTTAAATGAGATAAAAACGATCAAGTATGTTGTGATTCTAAATTCAGAATGGTATTATTCAAATTAGGTGAGAGCTACATGTCTGATGCTGCTACATCAGGATTGGGAAGGGGAGAACAATGAACATCCTTGAATGCACCATAAAGATGAAACAGGAAACACAGAAGCATTACGAGCAACTTGCCGAGACAACCCTGGACCGGGATTTGAAACGTATATTTTCCCTCATGGCCGAGGCGGAGAGTGAACACATTGCGAAGATGATGGTCTTGAAAAACAATCTGGAAACCATCCAGGCTCTTGATACCACCAAGGTGGAAGAAAGCGTGTGTGTTTACAGTCCGAATATTGATCCGCTGCATCTGGCTGAGGCTTTACGGCATGATCCCGATGCCTATCGTCACGTTGTCCAGGAAGAAGAAGGAGTAATTGATTTTTATGACCGCCTGGGTGATGAAGCAGAGAATGCTGAATTAAAACGGATCTGCAAACTGCAGGCAGAGAAAGAACGTGAACATCTGTCGATGCTCGAAAGCATTTACTTCTTTGTTGAAGAGCCAAGAACATATCTGGAATGGGGCGAATTCAGTAATCTTAAAAGCCTCTGAAACCAGCAATGAGAAAGGAAGTGGCAATCATGACACCTACCGGTTACGAAAAGGTGTGCTACCGAACTGAACAGCAGGACGAGCGTGTAGCGCTCTATAATATAAAAAACGGACAGCTGGGTTACTCCTTCGGATGTACCACAGAAGGAAATACCATACAGGTTCGGCTTACGAACGGGGAATTGGATTCATGGGGGCGGGGTGAATGCGTCGAATCGTTCATGGAGCCATTGTAACTGACGAACTGGAAAGGTTTGGCAATGACTCTCTTCAGCAGAAAGCAAAAGCAAGGGAGAGATGTCGTTGCCAGCCTTGTTTGAGGTGTGGTTGCCGCTGAACGGCTGCTGTTTTGATGAAAGTTCGGGTTATAATTAAAAGTCAGGAGTCACCGTTACGTAACCATTCTCTCGCCTGATCAATCGTCTTGTAGACCGTGTAACTGATCGGAACTCCTGTCATCTCGGCAATTGCCGTATACATGCGCAGCAATCCAAATTCCACATCGGCACAGCCGATATAAACAGTCTTTCCGTTTTGCCGTGACCCGTTTGCTACCGAACGCTTGGCAGCTTCGGCAATCCTTCTGAATCCCCCTTTGTCAATCAACAGCAATGATCCATTGGTTAGATCCCAGATAACATCCTTGATTATTCCGGTCGGATAGTAGCGTTCAATGACTGCTATCGTTTCTTCCGCGGTTAATGCGCCGGTTACGGAAACAATCAATACATCGCCTTCAATGTTCGTTTCTATTGTTGCCATGACTCTCGCCGATCTGGGAAATATACTGTTTTTATGTAAGCTTTCAATGAATGGTGTTGACTGATGATGTTGTTTTTGAAGGCTCTTTTGTTCGTGCTTCCGGATCCGTTGACGGATAGGTACCATGGTCTGTTTTGGTTAACTTATCCCGTTGAAACCCCTGCTTTTCAATGTTCTGAAGGATGTTTTCAAAGACTTCACTGCTTACAACAGCCGTACGGGCAATAATCCAGAGCCGTTTTCTGTCGGGTGATCCAATTACGGCGTACTCGTAATCTTTTCCCTGGTCAATTATCCAGTATTCACTACGGAACGGCCAGAAAAAGGAAAACTTGAGCCGGGCATTGCTGCTGGTGTCGATTGCCCATCCTCGGCCATTGGCGTGATGCAAGGTACCATCTTTTTTATCACGGCAACTGTTCAACACATCGATTTCACCATCTTTCCGCAGCGAGAAGGTTGCGGTACTGTTCAGGCATCCGTCCTGGTACTTGTTCGGATAATGGGCAATATCGTGCCAGACGCCGGCATAACGACTTAAATCCACGTGTTCAACCGCTTTAAGCGGCGTTTTGTCCGATGAGCTTTCAGCCGATTGGATGATAGTTGACAATGGCAGGGCGAGTGCAATGGTCATGATGATAATGAACTTCACAATAATCCACCTGTTAAGGAACGATCCGCTACGGTTTGCGGTTCTTGAAATAGATAAAACCTGCCATGATCAGAATAAAAACGATAAAAGGCGCCATGGCAAATCTGAGAGCAATTGGATCAATTGAGTGCATAAGGGCCTTTTTTTATGGGGAAGTGTTGCCGAGTTGGTTGGTAATGCGTGAGATCAGGAAACCGGTTATTCCGAGTAATAGCAACTGTAATATGGCATTCCAGCTATAGGCGTCAAAAAAGTTCGCATAGAAGGGGCGCGTGAACCAGGCAACAGCGGACATTTCCATCACGCATAAAATTGTAAACCCGATACAGATTCGCTCGCCCAGCAATTTTGCCGACACATAAATCGGCAACAGGTAGACAATGGTAACCCCGTAATCACCGGTAATGAAATCAATCAGACCCATCAACAGCGATAGTAGCATGCAGATGGCGAACTGTAGTGTTCGAGAGACATTTCGAATGTAGTTGGTTAAATATATCATATGCTATTTTAGCATTGTGGTACGCTTGATTTGTTCCAGTTCCTGTTTAACGGTGAGCAGCTCATTCAGCAGACGTTCCTCGCTCAGCACCATTTCCCGTATGCGGGCAAGCGTCATGGCAGTGGTCAGAAACGAGAGCAGCCGCATGAACATCTCCCAGTAGATGAAATATGAATGGGAATAGGGGTGATGGGTGTATTTGTCGGATAAATACCAGACAATGGCAGAACCAGCGGCAATCTGGATGCCGGGCCAGCGACCGCAGTACCAGGCCGAGATGGCCACCGGGGCAAAGTAGAAGATGAAAAAACCGAATTCATAGCCGGTAATATAGTCTAGCCAGCCAATCAGTGTCAGCACTCCCAGACTGCTCAGCATAACCATGGTATGATGAGCATCAAAGGCATCGGGGTGTGTAAATTTCATTCGCTTGAGCGGGGGGCGCAGATTGATCATCAGAACGGCTCTCCAAATGAATCAAATTCAGCTATTCGGCCAGACTCCGAGGCATGACGATGAATAGACGGGTGACAGTGAATATTCAAGTAAAAAATGCGTGATATACTGCATGCATCATTTTTTTGTTTGTGATAGTTTACCTGCCGGTTTCATGATGGTAGGTAATAGTGGACATTCACACGGCACAGGAGCTTGATATGACCAGAACAGAGAGAACTTCCCTCGTAACCGTTGTTGTTCTCCTGGCATTTCTTCTGTTGAACAGCCAGAGCGCATATGCTGCCCGGTTGGACGAAAGCGAGGATAGCCACGATCTTTCACTGGAAGAGTTGATGGAAATCAAGGTCGACAAGGTGGTGGCGGCATCCCGTTATGAGCAGCTGGTTACCGATGCCCCGGCTTCCATCACCATTGTCAGCGCCGATGAAATCCGGAAATACGGCTATCGCACCCTGGCCGATATTGTCAAGTCGATTCCCGGTCTCTATGTCTCCTATGATCGAAATTACAGCTATCTCGGCGTGCGTGGTTTCGGACGGGCAGGTGACTATAACAGCAGGTTGCTGATTCTGATTGATGGGCATCGCCTGAACGACAATATTTTCGATACTGCCGCTCTTGGCACCGAATTGCCGCTGGATATCGACCTGATCGACCATCTTGAATTCGTGCGGGGACCCGGATCTTCCCTCTATGGGAGCAACGCTTTTTTCGGCGTATTGAACATCATTACCCGTACGGGACCGGATATCTCCCGCGAGTTGTCGGCCAGCGCCGAAGATAACGAAACCTGGAAGGGGAGGGTAAGCTATGGCGTCCGCTCTGCTTCCGGGGTGGAAGCGATACTTTCCGGCACCCTGTTCGACAGTGCCGGCCAGCGGGTGATCTCCTATCCCGAGTATGCCGCCGACCCCCATGGCAGTCAATTCCACAACAATGATTTTGACAGCGGTAGCTCGTTATATTCACGCTTGTCCCACGGCGATTTCACCTTGACCGGACTGTTCGGCAGCCGCAAGAAAGGGATTCCGACCGGCGCCTTTGGCACTGCCTTTGATACCAAGCCAAACTACACGGTGGATGAACGGAGTTATCTCGACCTGGCCTACCGCCACACCTTTGGTGATGCCGTCGAGCTGTCGTCACGCATCTTTTACGACTCCTACCGTTATCAGGGGCGAGCCAGCTACGATGGAGACGTTGGCCAGCCGAACATCATCAGCCATGATGATGCCGTGGGACGCTGGGTGGGAGGGGAGGCGATCGCTACCGTGACGGCAGTTGCCGGGCACCGGCTCAGCCTGGGGGGGGAATTCCGGGATAACATCACCATGTCCCAGACCAATATTACCCTGAATCCGGGGGTCAGTTATCTGGATGATCAACGCACCTCAACCAACTGGGGAGGATTCGTTCAGGATGAATATCGGATCAATCGTCAGCTGATGTTGAACGTCGGCGGGCGCTATGACCACTATGACCGCTTTGACGCCTTCAACCCGCGCGCGGCCCTGCTCTATCAGCCACTCCCCTCCACCAGCCTCAAGCTGCTGTATGGCGAGGCGTTTCGCGCTCCCAACAGTTTCGAGTCATATTATAATGACGGAAGCTTGTCATCCAAGGCCAATCCGGACTTGAAGCCGGAAAAAATCCGTACCTATGAAGCGGTGTGGGAACAGTATTTCGGCGACTATTATAACTCGTCGGTCTCCGCTTTCTACTACCGGATCAATAACCTGATTTCCCAGGTCACCGATCCCGCTGACGGCCTGCTGGTCTATCGCAATCTGGAGCGGATCGAAACCAAGGGGGGGGAATTTTCGCTCAAGGCGCACTGGCCCGGGAACATTCAGGCTCAGGCGAGCTACACCTGGCAGGAGGCAACCAATGCCGACAACGGCGCCTGGCTCCCCAATTCGCCGCGCCACCTGGTTAAGGGGAATCTCAGCATACCGGTCTGCCGCACCGCGATCTTTGTCTCCCCTGAACTGCAGTACACCAGTCCCCGCCTGACATTGGCCGGCCAGCGGAGCCACGATCCGGTGATCACCAATCTGACACTGTTCAGTCGTGATCTGGTCAAGGGACTGGAAGCATCTGCCAGTATCTACAACCTGTTCAACAGCAGCTACGGTGATCCCGGTTCCGGAGAACATCTCCAGGATATCATCCCCCAGGATGGGATCAATTTCCGTATCAAGCTGACCTACCGGTTCTGATATGATCCTGAAAAAGAATATTTCCTTCGCGTCTCTGCGGCTTGCTGGCTTGGCCGGTGTGTCTTATCGCTCTGTTTTCTTTGCTGCCGCAGGTATGCTGTTGCTCCTGTTTCCTGCTCCTGCCCGGTGTGAAATGGATGAGTTCAAGATCAAGGCCGCCATGCTCTATAATTTTACCAAATATGTTGAATGGCCGGCTGCCGCGCTGCCTGCCGGCACTCAACTGCAGGTCTGCATTGCCGGCAACAGCCCGCTCAAACGGCACCAGGATCAGTTGCAGGGAAAAACGGTCAACGGTCGGACGATTGCCGTGCGTCTCGTCGGGTCGCCGGTAGAAATATCCGGCTGTAATCTGTTGTTCATCGATAGCTCCGAACAATATAAACTATCGGCATATTTGCTGCAAGGGAGTAAAAAACCGATTCTGATGGTCAGTGATAGTGACCGCTTTGCCACCCATGGCGGCATGATCGGTTTTATTGAACAGGATGACAAGATCCGCTTTGAAATCAATCACGAGGCAGTGCACCAGGCCGGGTTAACTATCAGCTCGAAGCTGCTCAAGCTGGCCAAACTGGTCAAAGGGAACAAGTAGAGACCTTGAGACCGAAAGAGTCCCATGTTTAAACGCTTCCATTCATATTCCCTGCGGGAAAAACTGACCTTTATCATCCTGATCACCAGCGCCTGTTCGCTGGTCATCGCTTCCTTCGCCTATTTCATCAATGATGCCGTCTCGTTTCGTCACGGTTTGCGCAATAATCAGCGCATCCTGGCAACCATTGTCGGTAAAAATACCGAAGCGGCGGTAAATTTCAATGATCCCAAGGCTGCCGAAGAGACCCTGAGCGGGCTGGCCGCCAACCCGACTATCATCGCCGCCTATGTCATCACCGGTTCCGGTGAACTGCTGGCCCGTTATTCTCGCAAGGGAGTGCCGGAACATGACCTGCCGCTGCGGTTTGTTGAATCCAGGGGGGCGCGTAAGGTGCTGCCGGACGAACTGGCCGCCTTGAACGCCGTCCAGAACAAACTGTTTGATGTGTCTCTCCAACAGAAGAGCGTGGTTCAGGTGTCGGATAACAACCAGCTGATCAGCACGATCGTACTGATCTCCGATGTCAGCGAACTGCAGGCGCGCATCTTGCGCTCCCTGGAAATTTTTCTGTTCATCCTCAGCGGCTCCCTGCTGGTCGCCTACCTGCTGTCACACCGGCTGCAACGGCTGATTTCAGCCCCGGTGCTGCAGTTGGCGGACACCATGAAACTGGTCAAGGAACAGCAAAATTATTCGCTACGGGCAATTCGCCAGTCTGATGACGAACTGGGGGAGCTGATGTCGGGCTTCAACGAAATGCTGGAGATGATTGCATCCCGCGATGCCGAGCTGATCCGCTATCATGAAGAGCTGGAGCAGATGGTCGCCTCCCGGACCGATCAATTGAGCCAGACCAATCTGCGGCTGGAGCAGACCATCACCGATCTGCAGCTTGCCAAGCAGGCCGCTGAAAATGCCAGTCGCGCCAAGAGTGAATTTCTGGCCAATATGAGCCATGAAATCCGGACCCCCATGAACGGTATCATCGGCATGGCGGCGCTGGCCTTGGATACCGACCTGGATAGTGAACAACTCGACTATCTGCGCTCCATCAATCTTTCCGCCGAAAACCTGCTGGGAATCATCAATGATGTACTCGATTTTTCCAAAATCGAGGTCGGTCGTATCGACCTGGAAGAAACCCCGTTTTTGCTCCGTACCATGGTCGCCCAGGCGTTGCGTGCGATTGCCGCCAAGGGAGTCGAGAAAGGGGTGGAAGTCGTATTTTATGCCGAGCCGGATGTGCCCGATGCCTTGATGGGGGATCCGGGGCGGCTGCGCCAGATACTGCTCAATCTGGTCGGCAATGCGGTCAAATTTTCCTCCCACGGAACGATTGATGTTCTGATTACCCTGGAGAATGCTTTGGATGATGAGGTCATGCTCAGTTTCCAGGTGCAGGACCAGGGGATCGGGATTCCGTACCAGTTTCAGGAACGGATTTTTGAAGAATTCGAGCAGGGAGACGCCTCAACCACCAAACGTTTCGGAGGAACCGGGCTCGGACTGGCCATCTCCAAACGATTGGTTACCATGATGGGAGGGGAGATCGGCGTAACCAGCCAGCCGGGCGTCGGCAGCACCTTCCGTTTCACCGCCCGGTTGCGGCAGCAGCAGAGCGTTCCGCTACAACCGCTGGCACCCGCCGCCATGGCCGGTATCCCGGTGCTGGTGGTCGATGATATCGACATCAATCGCAAGCTGTTGGTCGGGTTGTTGAGCAACTGGGGGATCAATGTCCAGGTCGCCTGCAATGGCGCCGAGGCGTACAGCTGTCTGATCCAGGGCGCTGCCAGCGGCCGGTTGCCGCGCTTGCTGCTGCTGGATGTTCATATGCCGGACATGGACGGTTGGGAACTGGCACAACGCATCCGGACGGAGAGTGCCTTGCAGCAGCTCAAGATCATTATCATGCCGAGCAGCGGCATACGTGGTGATGCCCAGCATTGCCGTGAGCTCGGAATTGAAGGGTATCTGACCAAGCCGGTGATTCAGGAAGAGTTGCACGATGCGGTGCTGGCAGTGCTCCAGGGGAGTGCCACCGCGAGCCATGCCCCGGTGACGCGCCACAGCTTGTTGGAAGAGCGCTCCCGCTGCTCGGTGCTGGTGGTGGATGATGTGGAAATCAACCGTGAAATGGTACGGATAACGCTGGAAAAACAGGGGCATCGTGTCACCCTGGCCGAAAATGGAAGCGAGGCGGTGGAGGCGGTGCGCAACAACTGCTATGACCTGATTTTCATGGATATGCAGATGCCGATCATGGATGGTTATGAGGCAACCGCTGCCATCAAAGCTATGCAGCAGGACCAGGAACGGAAAACGCCGATTGTCGCCATGACCGCCTATGCCATGCAAAGCGATCGGGACAAGTGTCTGGCAGCCGGCGCCGATGACTATCTCCCTAAACCGAGCCGCCCCTCCGAGATCGTGGCCATGCTTGACAAGCTGACATCAAAACGGCCGGGAGAGGTGAGGGTAGGGGGGACGGAGGATTCGCCTGCTGTGGAGATCGTAGCCATGGCCAGCGATGCTTTGCCGGTCTTTGGTCGGGATGATTTTCTGGAACGCATCGGCGGTCATCAGGAGATGATCGGTAAATTCATCGGCATGTTCATCAGCGGTGTGACCGGCTATCTGACGGCGCTGCGTGAGGCGGTCGAGGCGGGAGATCCAGCCCGGGCACACACCCAGGCCCATACCATCAAGGGGGCGGCGGCCAATATGGTGGCCGAAAAGATGCGGGTAACCGCCACCACGCTCGACAATCGGGTGCGGGTCGGAGATATGACCGGAGCAATCGAGCTGGTTGAACAGCTGGAGCAGGAGTTTGCCGAATTCAAGCTGGCAAGCGCAGCTTTCCAATCGTGATGACTGTTTCCCGTCATCTTCCTTTCAAACCACAATTTCGGGCGCCCGAAATTATCACGTAACAGTTTGATATATTTAAGATCACATCCAAAAACAGTCAAAATATTTGCACGAATTCTCTCTGTATCCGGGGAAGTGGTGTCGTCAGACGCCGGGTTGAATGATCGTTGATCACGACATCGGTTGTCTGACGATGGTCTTCCATTTCTCCGGCGCTGCCCGTCGTATGTCGCTCAAGTATATTTCGTGGTGCTTGCCGACCTTCTGGCTGCCGTTGATTTCGATAAAGGCGTGCAGCTTCTCGATGGTCGGCCCTTCTTCCGAGAACGGCCCGATATGCATGATTTGGGCAGCTTTACCCTCATGGAATTTCTGAAACCTCACCAGCGTCAGGGAAGCCGGATTTTTCTTGCGTTGCACCTCTTTTATCGCCTCTGCAACCAGCTCCGGGGTAATCAACTCCGGCTGCATTACCATCACCGTCCATTGCCAGGCATCTTTATTCCCGCTACTGAAGGCCGACGGATCGTCAGACCACCAGAGCGCCTGGAGTGGCATCACGCCATAATCGACGCCGATTGCTCCTTTTTTGACCATGAACTTGAGTGTATAGGAAAGGGAGAAGAGCGTTTCGACGGCATCCTTGAATGTCGCTGAGCTGTTCGGATCCCCTTCACCGTCGATCATGAGGAAGTTCATCGGCGGCACATCGACGATTTCGGCTGTTTTCGCAGATGGGGCGTAGAGATGCTGTAACTGCTTCAGGTAGCTTATCTTTTCCATATCAGGTTCCTTTCTTTCTTCATCATCGAATCTGCCATTCTCTGTTTCTGTCCGCTTACCCAGTAGGTGCCGTCAAACTTTCCCTGTCCCACTCGTTTGAATATTGAAAAAACAAAAATTCCCGCTGGCAGAATTTTGGCATAACTAGTTTATTTGCAAATATACTATTGAAAACATACCCAAACAATTCTGACCGAGCATGCTTAATATGCTGTAGCTTACTGTTATTTACTGCATATATCTTCATGGTGGATATCCCCGGGAGTCACAACGATATGGGGGCAAACTTGCACCTCCACGTCACAAATCAGCTATTATGTTTGATTAGATGGTGCTTGAGCGCCACAAACCCTGCCGGGCGCACCAACAAAAAAAGCCACCAAGGATATCCTGGTGACTTTTTTACATTCATTAAATCGAAGTTATTGTTTCAAAAATTCGTCAAATTTATCAGCTGCAATTGTGAACTTATTGACCTTTTTATCGTGTCGGTCAACATAAGAATCATATTGTGAGATAATTTTATCCCGGTCAATTTTGCTTGATATGAGGGCGTTTTGAAGCGCAATTTTGAATTGATGATTGGAATAGTCAATTCGCTTGTAACTGACACTCAAATCATATCCCACCCCAAGACCATTGCCGAGTTCGTGTGCAGGATGTACGCTATGCTGTCTGAAAAAATCCGGCAAATCTCTGCTGCATACTACCCTACGGCAATCAATTCCGGTTTTGTCTCCGGTAAATTCGCCATTGTTAAGGTCTACATTCCCGCCTTCATTTGACAGTGAATTAACGCGGAATTCTTTGTCAGCGCCTTTGCTAATATTTGCATACAATTGATACTTACCGGCGTGCTGGAATTCTGGGGTGGCACAACCCGACAAGCCCAATACAAATCCAAGTAATAGTAATCGATTAAGCACGTGTAACTTCCTTTTTCTAGATTGAGATGTTTTAAAGAGCCTGTTCTGATAATACTAAAAGCAGTTTTTGTCAACAAATAATCCTCGTTTTAAATATATGGTAGGGAACATGCGCCCCATGACTGGACACCTATGGTGGTCTACTTTACTTTCAGAGGAATCTTTGGGTAGAGTAGAGAACAGGTTATACCCTGCCCTCCCTCATCAAACCGGACGTGCAGTTTTCCCGCATCCGGCTTTCCGATGTTCTTCACTACAAAGCATGCGCTCTCTTCCAACCAGCTGACGTCGGCACTTTATACAATCCGTATTTCCTGTAGAGGGCTTGATTGCCAAATCGTGCATACCCAGTCCCCCTGTCCTTGATCTTATGGCGTTTACGCAGA
>Ga0209798_10001796_pt1 | contig 12740 bp, 13 predicted proteins | sample DOMMetBare3Fresh_FD_187475 | JGI IMG/M metagenome (GOLD analysis project Ga0209798, IMG submission 187475) | Wetland sediment microbial communities from St. Louis River estuary, USA, under dissolved organic matter induced mercury methylation -... | ecosystem: Environmental > Aquatic >...
CCTGAATATCGTCCGGCGCCACGGATCAGTGCGCGTCGGCAGCCCCGTCGGCCGCCGGCTTGAGCTGGACCGACTCGCCGCAGCCGCACGCCGACGTCTGATTCGGATTATTGAACACGAACTGCGCGGCGAATTTCTCGGTCTTGTAGTCCATTTCGGTGCCGATCAGGAACAGGATCGCCTTGGGATCGATCAGCACCCGCACGCCCTTGTCCTCGACCACCTCATCGGCGGGCGCGACCGCATCGGCATATTCCATGGTGTAGGTCATGCCGGCGCAGCCGCCGTTCTTGACGCCGACGCGCACGCCCACGACCGGCTTGGTCGCGTTCGCCATCACATACTTGATGCGATCGGCGGCGGCATCCGTGAGTCGGATCACCTGTGGTCTCGGCCTCGCCATCTTCACTCCTTCTCCGGGTTCAAGGCCCGGGGCGGAATCTTGATCCGCCTAAGATAACAACGAACTCCCGATTGTGAAGTCCGACAATTGCGGCCTAGTGGCGCCGATCCAGGCCCCGTTCAGTAGATCGCCCACAGCCCCGGCGTCGCCAGCTCCAGAAGATGCCCGTCAGGATCACGGAAGTAGACGCTTTCGCCGCCGCGCGTCCACTTGGTGCGCCCTTCGATCGCGATGCCGTGCATGGCCAAGCGCGCCTCCCATGCCGCCAGCTCATCGCGGCTGATCGCAAACGCGATATGCAGCGGGCCGTGACCATCGTGCGGCGGGATGGTACCGCCCGGCATGCGCACGGTTTCGAGCGTGAACCCGCGCCGGAAGAGAAGCAGCACGCTCCGCCCGCCGACATCGTAGGCGCGGAACCGCGCATCGCTGGTGAGCTCGCTGAGACCCAGCACGTCCTTGTAGAAGCGCGCCGCGCGATCAAGGTCATCGACATAAAGCGACGTCTCGAGCACGCCGTCGAGCTTGGGCATGGCCTACCCGCCTGAGACAACGCAGCGCGCATTATTGCGCCCTCTCCCCCTGCGGGAGAGGGCATGAAAACACGGCGACATATTCAGATGGGTGAGGGGTGGAAGCCCGATACCCCTCACCCATCCTTTGTGTTGAGAATCCGAGCTGCCCTCTCCCGCAGGGGGAGAGGGCGCAGCAACAACCTCCGCGATCTGGCGCCACATTGCTATCTCTGCTCCGCCTTATGTCTGCCGAGCTACCACATGTTGAGCGTCGCACGCGCCTCATCCGACATCCGGGTCTGATCCCACGGCGGATCCCAGACGACGTTGACCTTGACCGGCCCAACGCCGGCGACACTCGCCACCGCGTTCTCGACCTGAATCGGAAGGTCCTGTGCGGCCGGGCAATTGGGCGTGGTGAGCGTCATGTCGACCGTCACCGCGCGATCGTCCGCGATGTCGATCCGGTAGATGAGGCCGAGCTCGTAGATATCGGCCGGGATCTCCGGGTCGTAGACGGTCTTGAGCGAGCCCACGATGTCGTCGGTCATGCGAGCGATCTCGTCCGCCGGCAACGCCGATCCGTTGCTCGCAATGGATGCGCTGTCCTTGGCTTCTTCGGTCATGTGAAAAATTCCTGCGCCTTGACGAGCGCCTCGGCGAGGCGGTCGACCTCTGATTTGGTGTTGTACATCGCAAACGAAGCGCGGCAGGTCGCCGTCACGCCGAAGCGGGCGAGCAGCGGCATCACACAGTGGGTGCCGGCACGTACCGCGACACCCGCACGGTCGATGATGGTGGCAACGTCGTGCGGATGGGTGCCCTTGATCTCGAAGGAGACGATCGCGCCCTTGCCTTGCGCGGTTCCGATGATGCGCAATGAATTGATCTCACGCAGCCGTTCGTGCGCATAGGCGACCAATTGCTGTTCGTGCGCGCGGATACGCGCCTTGCCGATCGAGGAGATATAGTCGATCGCGGCACCGAGCCCGATCGCCTGCACGATCGGGGGCGTACCGGCCTCGAACCGGTGCGGCGGCTCGCCATAGGTCACGCGATCCTCGGACACTTCGCGGATCATTTCGCCGCCACCGTTGAACGGCGGCATCGCGGCGAGGTGCTCGTATTTGCCATAGAGCGCGCCGATACCGGTCGGACCATAGAGCTTGTGGCCGGTGCAGACATAGAAGTCGCAGCCGATATCCTGCACGTCGACATCGAGGTGTACCGCGCCCTGCGCGCCATCGACCAGCACCGGGATGCCGCGCGCATGCGCAAGCCGCACCACCTCCTTCACCGGCACCACGGTGCCGAGCGCGTTCGACATGTGGGTGATCGCCACCATCCTGGTGCGCGGGCCAAGCAGTTTCTCAAACTCGTCGATCAGGAAATTGCCGTCGTCATCGACCGGCGCCCACTTGATGACGGCGCCCTGGCGCTCGCGCAGAAAGTGCCAGGGCACGATATTGGAATGGTGCTCCATGATCGAGAGCACGATCTCGTCGCCGGCCTTGACGCGCTCGCGACCGAACGTATAGGCGACCAGGTTGATCGCCTCGGTGGCGTTGCGGGTGAAGATGATCTCCTCGGGACGGCTGGCGTTGAGGAACGCGCGCACGCGCTCGCGCGCGCCCTCGTAGGCCTCGGTCGCCGCGTTGGCGAGATAGTGCAGGCCGCGATGCACATTGGCGTATTCGGCGGTGTAGGCGTGATGCAGGCGATCGAGCACCGCCGTGGGCTTTTGCGCCGAGGCGGCGTTGTCGAGATAGACGAGCGGCTTGCCATAGACCGGCAGGCTGAGGATCGGGAAATCCTCGCGAATGCGGTTCACGTCATAGGCGCCGTTGCTCACCGCCGGATGCATGTCATCCTCGCGCCTTCAGCCAGGCGGCGACCTGGTCCATCAACGCATCACGCAAGCCCGCGTGCTCGATGCCTTCCACCGCTTCGCCGATGAAGGCCTGGATCAAGAGCGCCTCGGCTTCCTTGGTCGGAATGCCGCGCGCCTTGAGATAGAACAGGAGATCGTCGTCGAGCGCGCCGGTGGTCGCGCCGTGGCCGCACTGCACGTCGTCGGCGTAGATTTCCAATTCCGGCTTGCTGTCGGCCTCGGCAGAGTCAGACAGAAGCAGCGCGTGGGCCGCCATCTTGGCATCGGTGCGCTGCGCCTCTCGCCGCACCGTGATCCGGCCCTGGAACACGCCGCGGCTTTCGCCATCGAGCACCGACTTGAAGATCTCGCGGCTCGTGCAGGCGCCAGCGACGTGGTCGGCCACCACGGTGGTGTCGGCGTGCTCTTTGCCTCGGAGCAGGCTTGCGCCGCGAATGCCGGCGACGGCACCCTCGCCGTCGAAACGGACGAACAGCTGGTTGCGCACCACCGCAGCGCCGGACGTGAACAGGAACTCGTTGAAGCGAACGCGCGCGCCGATCGCGGCCAGCAGCGTTGAAACGTGGAGCGAGCCCGCGCCTGCGCGCGTGATCTTCACATGGTCGACATGGGCATCGTCACCGACCTTGAGCTCGAGCGCGGTGTTGACCTGGTCGTCATTGCCGGGCCCGCCCTCGTGGCTCTCGACCAGCATGACGCGCGCACCGTTGCCAATCAGCGCCAGCGAGCGCGTGAACACGGACGCGGGCCGTGCGCCGGAATTGAAGAAAACGAGTGCGATGGGCCTGGCGAGCGCCACGCCAGGCGCGACAGAGATCACCACGCCGTCGCCCATGAAGGCGGTATTGAGCGCCAGCGCCACGTCGTCGCATGGCACGATCTTGCCGAGCTGCCTGGTGACCGCCTCATCGCCGCTCGCCAACGCCTGCGCGAGCGAGCCGACGCTGAGCCCCGCCTCCAACCCGGCCAGGTCGGACAAATCGGGCATGAAGGCGCCATCGACAAGAACGATACGCCGCGCCTCGATCGACGCAAGCGAAGCGCCGGCATGGCGGGCAAGCTCGCGAGCGGCCGTGTCGGGCGCTCCAGCCAGCGGCTTGGCATCGCGCATCAGGGTGCGCAGATCGGTGTATTTCCACTCCTCGACGCGCCGGTGCGGCAGGCCCGCGGTGGCAAAGCGCTCGAACGCCGCCTGGCGCAGCGGCATAGCGCCCGGCAGCCGGCCCTTCGCATCCTGCCAGCCCAACGCAAGCTGCTGCTCCGCAGCGCTCTTTACCGCGACTTCGGCCATTGGCCCTTGCCTTTCGAAATCAAGCGTCGATCAAGCCTAAGCGGCGTTCGACGCGATCCAGGCGGGCATCAATGCGATCCACACGAACGGAGAGATTGGCGACCTGGACCTCCAGGCCACCCACGCGTTGCACCAGTTCGAGAGCCCGCTCATTGAGCGTGTCGAGCTGCTCGCGGATGCCGCGCAAATGCTGAAGAATCAGGCTCTCCGGCTCAATCATGTTTGCACTTTAGCCCACTTTTCCTGGTGTTGCGAGTCTCACGCCATCTCCTCCTGGTACTGCGCGTAGCCGTTGGCCTCAAGCTCCAGCGCCAGCTCCTTGCCGCCGGTACGCACGATGCGCCCGCGCGACAGCACGTGCACGACGTCGGGCACGATGTGGTCGAGCAGGCGCTGATAGTGGGTGATAACGACGAAGGCGCGCTCGGGCGAGCGCAGCCGGTTGACGCCCTCGGACACGACCTTGAGCGCGTCGATGTCGAGCCCGGAATCGGTCTCGTCGAGCACGCACAGCCGCGGCTCCAGCAGCGCCATCTGCAGCACCTCGTTGCGCTTCTTCTCGCCGCCCGAGAACCCGACATTGACCCCGCGCCGCAGCATGTCCTGGTCGATGCCGAGCCGTGAGGCGGCTTCGCGCACCCGTTTCATGAGCGCGGGGACGAGCAGCTCCGGCTCGCCGCGCTTCTTGCGCTGTGCGTTGATCGCGGTGCGCAGGAAGGTGAAGGTGGCGACGCCCGGGATCTCGAGCGGATACTGGAACGCCAGGAAGAGTCCCTTGGCGGCGCGCACATCCGGCTCGAGCGCCAGCAAGTCCTCGCCGTCGAGCAGCACGCGGCCCTCGGTCACCTTATAACCGGCCTTGCCGGCCAGCACATGCGCAAGCGTCGACTTGCCCGAGCCGTTCGGGCCCATGATGGCATGCACGCTGCCCTTCTCGACCGTGAGGTCGAGGCCCTGGAGGATCTTGCGGCCGTCGACTTCGGCGTGGAGGTTTTGGATTTCAAGCATCAAGAGTATTATCCTTCTCTGCTGCTAGCCGATCCGCTTCTGTGAAGCGCCTCACGACAGCAATGCGTCCCACGATGTTTGCATTGAATTCCTGCAAGTCTGCCGCTGGAATCCAGTATTCCTGATGCTCCCGCCCCCCTACGATCTTCCGCTCATACCGGTCCAGGAAGCTCTTGCGAACAGCAAATCGCGTAACAAACCCTTCCTTCGAGCCAACCTTAGTGTTCCAGCCGCGCGCAATCTGAATTGCATAGGCCTCGTTCGTAACCGGATAGAAGATCGGCTGTTCCGGAAGCCGGGGAGGAAATGCCGAGAAATTGGCTTGCTCGATAAGTGCCAGCTCGCTTGGTCCCACTGGCCGGTAAAGCACGACCACCTCTTCGCCATCGAGCGTGTAGACTCTTTGGAACCACCATTCGTGCATTGCCTGCAAAAAGCTTGTATCGGTCACAGGCAGTCCTGAACGATCCGGCAAGACTGAATCTATGCCGCACTTCGGACAGAGGGCCGCCGCTTCGCTATGGACCCAATTGGTGATCTCACCTGCCGAAAACGTCCTCCGGCAATAGAAGCATCCACACAATCGGCTCGCCTCCACTGCGTCACGATTGGCCCTGCAATGGCGCCACGCTGCTGTCAACATTTCTGGATCGTACTTGGTCATTGCACTCGCTTGGTCACCCGACGCTGCCTTCCAAACTGATCGAGATCAGCTTCTGCGCCTCGACCGCGAACTCCATCGGCAGCTGCTGCAGCACGTCCTTGACGAAGCCGTTGACCACCAGCGCCACCGCCTCCTCCTGCGAGAGGCCGCGCTGGCGGCAGTAGAACAGCATGTCCTCGGAGATCTTCGAGGTCGTCGCCTCGTGCTCGAATACGGCGGAGGAATTCTTCGCCTCGATATAGGGCACCGTGTGCGCGCCGCAGGTGTCGCCAATCAGAAGCGAGTCGCAGTTGGTGTGGTTGCGTGCGCCGCTCGCGCGCCGATGCGCCATCACTTGGCCGCGATAGGTGTTGTTGGAGTGGCCGGCCGAGATGCCCTTGGAGATGATGCGGCTGGTCGTGTTCTTGCCGAGATGCAGCATCTTGGTGCCGGAATCGACCTGCTGGTGGCCGTTCGAGATCGCGATGGAATAGAACTCGCCGCGCGAATGGTCGCCGCGCAGGATGCAGCTCGGATATTTCCAGGTGATGGCCGAGCCGGTCTCGAGCTGGGTCCACGAGATCTTGGAGCGCGCCCCGCGGCAGTCGCCGCGCTTGGTCACGAAGTTGTAGACACCGCCCTTGCCCTGCGCATCGCCGGGGTACCAGTTCTGGATGGTCGAATACTTGATCTCGGCGTCGTCGAGCGCAATCAGCTCGACCACCGCGGCATGCAGCTGGTTCTCGTCGCGCATCGGCGCCGTGCAGCCTTCGAGATAGCTGACGTAGGAGCCTTTGTCGGCGATGATCAGCGTGCGCTCGAACTGGCCGGTGTTGCGCTCGTTGATGCGGAAATAGGTCGACAGCTCCATCGGGCAGCGCACGCCCGGCGGCACGTAGACGAACGAGCCGTCGGAGAACACCGCCGAATTGAGCGTGGCGAAGAAGTTGTCCGAGATCGGCACCACGGTGCCGAGATATTTCTTCACCAGGTCGGGATGTTCTCGCAGTGCTTCCGAGATCGGCATGAACAGCACGCCGGCCTTGGCAAGCTCCGCCTTGAAGGTGGTCGCTACCGAGACCGAGTCGAACACCGCATCGACCGCAACGCGGCGATAGCCGTTGCCCTCACGGCCTTCGCCGTCCGCGCCCTCCGGCACGCTCTGCACGCCCTCAAGGACGGCAACCTCGCGCAGTGGGATGCCGAGCTTCTCGTAGGTCTTGAGGATCTCGGGATCGATCTCGTCGAGCGACTTCGGCCCCGCCTTCTGCTTCGGCGCCGAGTAGTAGTAGAGGTCCTGATAATCGATCGGACCGAACTTGACGCGCGCCCAGGTCGGCTCGCTCATGGTGAGCCAGCGCCGATAGGCGTCGAGCCGCCACTTCAGCATCCACTCGGGCTCGCTCTTCTTGCCCGAAATGTAGTGGATCGTGTCCTCGGAAAGCCCCTTGGGGGCCTTCTCGGACTCGATCTGGGTCTCAAACCCGTACTTGTATTGGTCGAGATCGATACGGCGGACCTGGTCCACCGTCTCTTGCACTGCCGGCATTCTTCCCTCCGCTGCGGTTTCAAGGACCGCGGGTTGGATCGGTCGGATTATGGTCGTTCCTGGTGCGGATCACCCTTGATGCGTTGCCGCTCATGATGCGTCACCGCTCACGCGGCCATGCCCCGTGACCTCTCAAGTAATGCTCCAGAGACCGTAATCCAAGCTGTCAGGAACCGTTCTATATCATCTTGGGTGGTTGTCGGGCCGAGGCTGACGCGCACCGCCCCGCGGGAGAGCTGCGGCGATACGCCCATGGCTTCCAGCACGTGCGAGGGTTGCACCTTACCGGATGAGCAGGCAGCGCCCGACGACACCGCCACCCCCTCGAGGTCGAACAGGATGACGGCCGTCTCTGCCTTCAGGCCGGAGATCGTGAAGAGCGTCGTGTTGGGGAGCCGTTCGGCCTCGGCGCCGAAAATGATCGCTTCAGGCGTCGCCGCGCGCAGCCCGGCCTCAAGCCGGTCGCGCAAGCCCCGCATCCTGGCACTTTCCGCTACCGGATGGGCCTCCGCCGCCCCTGCGGCCGCACCAAATCCTGCAATCGCCGCCACGTTCTCGGTTCCCGCCCGTTCGCCGCGCTCTTGCCCGCCGCCGGTGACGAGCGGATCGAGATCGAGCGCGCCACCCTTCACCAGCGCCCCGGCCCCCTTCGGGCCGCCAATTTTGTGCCCGGACAAGGTTAACAGATCGGCACCCAGCGCATTGATATCACAGGCTATTCGTCCCGCTGCCTGGACCGCGTCGACATGGATGAGCCCGCCGGCCGCGTGCACCAGGCGGGCCGCCTCCGCGACCGGCTGCACGACACCGGTCTCGTTGTTGGCCAGCATGAGGGAGACCAGAGGTGCAGGACCGGCCGAAAGCCGCCGGGCCAGATCCGCGAGGTCGATGAGGCCGGAGGCCGTGGCCGCGACGGCCTCCGCCGCCGGGAACCGCCCGCCAGACCGGACCGAGGGGTGCTCGATGGCTGAAACAAGAAGCCGCTGCCAGCGCCCGCCGGTCTGTGGCGAGAGCGCCAGCATGTTCGCCTCGGTCCCGCTCGCGGTAAACACCACGTGGCGGGGCTCGGCGCCGACCAGCACCGCCACGCTCTCCCGTGCCGCCTCCACAATGCTGCGCGCCGCGCGCCCCTCGGCATGAACCGAGGATGGGTTGCCGATGACGTCGAGCGCTGCAACCGTGGCGGCGCGCGCCTGCGGCCGCAGGGGGGCGGTCGCATTCCAGTCGAGATAGGCCCGTTCGGTCATGGTTGCAGTCATGGTTGCGATCTTGGTTGCGGTCTTAGGTCGCGCTGCTTCTATCCCACCTGGGCGACCGTGACTAATGCCTGCCCAGAACGCTTGATTTTCGTCCCCGCAATCGTGCTAAAACGCGCCAGCCGCGGCCGCTCCGGCAACGCGTGCGCCCAAGAACGTACCCTCGCTCGGCCGGCATTGCCAAAAACTGGAATGGTTTTAAATACTTACGTGCGCTCGTGGGTTGCGTCAAGCGCGCAGCAGGCGTTCCACACCGGCAGTTAGCGGCCCATTGGAATCAGGTCGAGGTTGAGCATGCCCGAAATTATCTTTGCTGGCCCGGCTGGACGGGTTGAAGGTCGGTACCACCCGGCACGGCAGAAGAACGCGCCGATCGCCATCATCCTGCACCCGCACCCGCAGTTCGGGGGCACGATGAACCACCAGATCATCTACCAGCTCTACTATGCCTTCGTGCACCGGAGCTTCTCCGTGCTGCGCTTCAACTTTCGCGGCGTCGGCAGGAGCCAGGGCTCGTTCGATCATGGGCTTGGCGAGCTGTCCGACTCGGCGGCCGCGCTCGACTGGGCGCAGTCGATCAACCCGGAGGCGAGGAGCTGCTGGATCGCCGGCTTCTCATTCGGCGCCTGGATCGGCATGCAGCTGTTGATGCGGCGGCCCGAGATCGAAGGCTTCATCTCGATCGCGCCGCCTGCGAACCTCTACGATTTCTCGTTCTTGGCGCCCTGCCCCTCGTCCGGTCTGATCGTCCATGGCGATAAGGACGCGGTGGTGCCCTACAAGGACGTGACCGGGCTCGTCGACAAGCTCAAGACCCAGAAGGGCATCGTGATCGAGCAGAAGGTCATCACCGGCGCCAACCACTTCTTCGACGGCAAGATCGAGCCGCTGATGGAATCGATCAGCGCCTATCTCGACAAGCGGCTCAAGATCGAGCGCAAGCCGACCGCGGCGTAGCGCGGTGGATGCCCGCGGGGTGGCGCTGCCGATGTTGCTCGGCGGCGCAATCGTCCTCGTGCTGATGCTCGCTGCCGCCTATGGCGCATTGCATTACATGGCGGGCGTGCCCGGGCGCTCGCACAGCGGCCCGCTGCCCCCGCTCACCGAGGAAGAGCGTACGCTCGCCGCCCTGCTCAGGCGGCACATCGAGACGATCGCCGCGCGCGAGCACAACATCCGCCGCTATGACGAGCTGGAGAAGGCCGCGCGCTATATCGAGGCCACGCTCGCGTCCTACGGCTATTCCGTCGGCCGGCAGGAGTTCTTCTTCGACGACCGCCCGGTGCGCAACCTCGACGTGGTGATCGATCCACGCGCCGACATCGCCGATCCGGAGGTCGTCGTGATCGGCGCCCACTACGACAGCGTGGCAGGCGCGCCCGGCGCCAACGACAACGGCAGCGGCGTCGCCGCGGTCATCGAGCTTGCACGGCTGTTGCGCGATCGCGCCGGCACCGGCGCAAAGCGCATCAGGCTCGTCCTCTTCGTCAATGAGGAGCCGCCCTATTTCAAGACCGAGGACATGGGCAGCCTGCACTATGCGCGAATGCTGGCCGAGCGCAGGGAGCGGGTGGTGGCGATGTATTCGCTCGAAACCATCGGCTTCTATTCGAGTGCGCCCGGCAGCCAGCGCTACCCGGCGCCGTTCAACCTGATCTTTCCCAATCGCGGCGATTTTGTCGCGTTCGTGGGCACGCTCTACTCGCGGGCGCTGGTCTGGGAGACGATCCGCTCCTTCCGCTCGCACACCGCGTTCCCCTCGATCGGCGGCGTCGCGCCCGCCGCCGTACCCGGGATCGACTGGTCGGACCATTGGTCCTTCGAACAGGTTGGCTTCCCGGCCATGATGGTCACCGACACGGCGCCGTTTCGCTATCCGCACTATCACCAAATCACCGACACGCCCGACAAGGTCGACGTCGAAGGCCTCGCGCGCGTGGTCAAGGGCATGGAGCGGGTGATCCGCGAGATGACGCGGTGAGCAATGCCGTCACGGCACACCAGCACGCCGCCGATGAGCGGCTGCCGCGCTGGTCTTGCCAGGTTTTCATCCGACCCCAGACCTGTTACACCACGCCCGCCCAACAGGCGACCGAGCAATGAGCACCTACAAGTCCGAGTTCCTGCATATTCTGGCGAGCCGGGGATTCATTCACCAGATCTCCGAGCCCGAGGCGCTCGACGCGCGCGCGCACAACGCGAAGATCACCGGCTATATCGGGTTCGATTGCACCGCGCCCTCGCTGCACGTAGGCTCGCTGCTGCCGATCATGATCCTGCATTGGATGCAGCAGACCGGCCACCGCCCGATCGCGCTGATGGGCGGCGGCACCACGCGCGTGGGCGACCCTTCCGGCAAGGACGAGAGCCGCAAGATCCTCAGCGACGAGGACATCAACCGCAACCTGGCGGGCATCCGCGCGATCTTTGGAAAGTTCCTGACCTTCGGCGATCGACCCGGCGACGCCATCATGGCCAACAACGCCGACTGGCTCAATTCGCTCAACTACATCGACTTCCTGCGCGACGTCGGCCGGCACTTCTCGGTCAACCGCATGCTGTCGTTCGACTCGGTCAAGCTGCGGATCGACCGCCAGCAGGAATTGTCGTTCCTCGAATTCAACTACATGATCCTGCAGGCCTACGACTTCGTCGAGCTGCACAAGCGCACCGGCTGCATTCTGCAGATGGGCGGCTCCGATCAGTGGGGCAACATCGTCAACGGCATCGACCTCGGCCGCCGGATGGCGAGCGCGCAGCTGTTCGCGCTCACCTCGCCGCTGATCACCACGTCCTCGGGCGCCAAGATGGGCAAGACCGCGGCCGGCGCGGTGTGGCTCAACCCCGACCTGCTCAGCCCCTACGACTACTGGCAATACTGGCGCAACACCGAGGACGGCGACGTCGTGCGCTTCCTCAAGCTGTTCACGGTGCTGCCGCTCGACGAGATCGGACGGCTCGCCGCGCTCAAGAGCCAGGAGGTCAACGAGGCCAAGAAGGTTCTCGCCACGGAGGCAACCGCGCTGGTGCACGGGCGCGCCGCCGCCGACAACGCCGCCGAGACCGCGCGCCGCACGTTCGAGGAAGGCGCACTCGCGGAAACTCTGCCGACGGTGGAGATCGCTCGCGCTGAGCTTGAGGCTTCGCTTGGCGTGCTCGCCGCCTTCGTCAAGGCCGGGCTTGTCGCCTCGAACGGTGAAGCGCGCCGCCAGATCAAGAACGGCGGTTTGCGCGTGAACGATGTCGTCATCACCGACGAGAAGATGGCGCTCACCCCGGCGCAGCTGACGCCCCAAGGTGTCATCAAGCTCTCGCTCGGCAAGAAGCGCCATGTCCTGCTCAGGCCGGTGTAGGACGCGTGGAGCGCACACCATGCAGCCTCTATCGATCCCAGCGCGCGCGGCCGGATTGCGCCTCACATGGCCGCTTGCCGCGCTGCTGCTGACACCTTGCGCCATCGCCCAGGCGCAACCGGTTGACAGCTTCTACCGCGGCAAGAGCATCAACCTGATCATCGGCTACCCGCCGGCCGGCGCCAACGACGTCTATGCGCGCCTGGTGGCGCGTCATCTCGGCAGGCACATTCCGGGCAACCCTGCGGTCGTGCCCCGCAACCTGCCCGGCGCCGGCAGTCTCCTGGCCGCGAGCCGCATCTTCAACGCCGAGCCGAGAGACGGCACCACGCTCGGCCTCTTGGTGCCGACCATTCCGCTCGACGAGAAACTCGAAAATCCCGCGGCAAAATACCGGTCGACGGATTTTAACTGGATCGGGCGGATGGCGCCGGCGCCGAACATCACCTTCATCATGGCGACATCGGCGGTGAAGACGACCGGCGACGCCTTCGACAAGGTCGCTGTTCTGGGTGCAACCGGCCGCAGCGCGACCAATTCGATCTATCCGACCATCCTCAACAACGTGCTCGGCACCAAGTTCAAGATCGTCAATGGCTACGAAGGCTCCGCCGCCGCGATGATCGCGATGGAGCGCGGCGAGGTCGAAGGCCACTCATCGACCTACGACTCGCTCAAGGCCGTTCATCCGGACTGGATCACGACCAAGCGCGTGAACATCGTCGTGCAATATTCGCTGCGCCGGCATCCGGAGCTCACGGCTGTCCCGACCTCGGTCGAGCTCGCTCGCAGCGACGAGCAGCGCGCCATCCTCAACGCCGTCGCCAGCGC
>Ga0209798_10001797_pt1 | contig 12734 bp, 12 predicted proteins | sample DOMMetBare3Fresh_FD_187475 | JGI IMG/M metagenome (GOLD analysis project Ga0209798, IMG submission 187475) | Wetland sediment microbial communities from St. Louis River estuary, USA, under dissolved organic matter induced mercury methylation -... | ecosystem: Environmental > Aquatic >...
ATAAAATACTGATAATTACGACGGTAATCATCAATTCAATCAATGTAAATCCTGAAAAGCGTTTAAAAATAACCATTATGTTACCTGTATAAATTTTTTTTATCCGACCCGCTCAGATTCATTTTTTAGCCAATTATTTCCAGTCGTTACTAACAATTCGTGCTGGATTTGGTAATCGTAATATTCTTGGTCAAATTTCCGGTAATGTTATTGAAATGAATCACCAAAGTTCCGGTTCCTAACGATGTTGTCGTACCGTCCGTCATTTGATATTTCTTGCTGCCTCCGCCAGTGGAACACGCAGGACTGATCGAAACAGTCAAATCATTGGCGCCGTTTGTTACCGAACAGCTATAGCTATCGGATGTGTTTTCGGCGTGAGTGCCGGTCAACGTGCAGGATCCTGCCCCCGTAACAACGGCAGCTGTCACGCTGGCCAGGCTCACATGGTTGCCAATGCTTATGCCGCCACTGATGGTGTAAGTTACCGCCTGAGCTGCAGTATAATTGGGGCCGGTGATCGTAGCCGTCAAGCCCGACAAGTTTATCGTTGCCGGATTTGTAGTCGGCGCTACCGGCGTTACTGTAGCACCCACCATCGATATGGCCGCCGTCAACGTGACGCTGGGGGTTGTGGCCGGGGTGGTGATAGTACAGCTATAGGTGCCATTATTTTGGTTGACGCAAGTGCCTCCATTTGACAAGGTCAGGCTGACAGCATTCGCGACGGCCGACGTTCCAGCAATGTTGCCAATGATGGTATAAGTCGGATTGTCTGTCGCGGTGAAATTCAAGGCGCATCCACTGACGGAAGGTGGCGATACCGTGCAGGTTTTTGTTTCGTTGTTGTATAGCCCGCTAATGGATATCGAATCGGCCGATGTGGTAATCTGGCAGGAATAGCCGCTAGTGATCGCTGAACAACCATTAGTGGTGACGCCATCCGTTACAGTTACCGCTGGTGCGCTGGTGGCATTGGTTATTGCGCCGGTGATGGTATAGGAGGTGCCAGTGAGGCTGCAGTACGTCGTATCAATGTCTGGATCGAAGACATTGTCGCCGTTAATGTCCCGCCGTATGTTTTTGGATGCCAGAATCAAGGTTCCAATTGCATTTTTTTGAATGACGCATTCGTCGTGGACACGCGCTTTGGTACTCTGGCCATTAATAATCAGAAAATCATTGCAGTTATAAGGCTTGTTGATGCCTTCATTGAGTTCGTTTGCGTCATTGCGCGTGAAGTAATTACGTGCGGTATCAAGCGTCGCCGGAGCTGCTGCGATTTCTTCGGCAAAACAAACATTATTGTCATTGGCTGCAACGCCCAGCAAACCCATTTTGCCGCGCCAGCCGCCCGGTCCCACTTTGGCTGCCGCGACAGCAGGATTGGGACATTCCGTTACAATCGTATCTTCACCCGAATTTGCCGTTGTACCATCGGGCCTGTGTGAGCCATCAGGACCAAAAGCGCAATTTCCGCCTACATAGCAAACATAGGGTGCGCTTTTGGCGCCCGAATCCGGCTTAAAAACACAAAACGTGCCTGATTCGGAGGTGTTAAAGGTAAACAAATTTACATCCAGCAACGTTTGATTGTGGCCGTTGCCGGTAGTGGCGCCAGAATGGACAATACCTCTGATGGGAATAATCACGCCACCGTTGAAGCGGATTCTTGGAATACAGAAGTCTTCGCCGCTGATGGTCACTTTTTCATGAAGCTCGATGGCTTCTTTGCCTGATATGCCGTCGAAATCGATCCGGCGGGTGAACAAATCGTTCTCAAACGGGGTTAAAGCAGGGACAGCATCGTCGCAAATCTCGGCCAATGTGCCTTTGGTGCCGGTATTCTGGACTATATATTTTTTACCATCTTCTGCATCATAAATGGTATTCGGCGTTTGAGCACTGGGAAGATTGATGGTTTCGGAAATTTCATCCGACGACTCGGCGTTCAGGCTGGGGCCATTCATGGGGGTGCCGCCTCCGCTATTCCCTTTGGCTGCGAGCGCGGAATTACCGAGGTTATCGAAACTGATGATGCTTTGCACCTTAACCTGATTGCCGGCGTTCCCCGTTGCTGCCGGGCAGCCGTCCAACCAGCATACGGTCACGCTGATTTGTTTACGATCGGGATTAGTTTGATCGGTTACTACCCAACTACGGCCAAATGTTTCGGTTATGCCGGTAATGCTTTCAGCGGCGGTCGATGATGTCAATGCATTAAAACCTGTTATTTCGATGGTATCACGCAATTGCTCGATCTTTGTATCGGCAAGCACCTTGGCCTCGGCGCGGGTTTTGTTGCCTCTGCTGCCGCTGACCAGATCTCCTTGGAATGAAGCAACCGATAACACACCGACCGCCACCACCACCGTGGCAACCATGACTTCAATCAGGCCGATACCCGTGCTATTCTTTGCGCTGAAAGTATAATGCATCATTATTATTCTCTCTAAAACTGGGTTACCAGTCTTGCCAGGATCCGGAAACAATCGCGCCGGTACCAGTAATAAATGGCGGCGAATTGCCGTTATTGGTCCAAGGCTTATAGACTATCGTCGGAGTGCCTGCCCCCGTGCTTGGCGCCGTACTTTCACCTACCATGGAACCTTTGACTACCGGATTGCCCCGAAAATCAAACTCTCCGGTCACATAAACCACGCCATAAATCGTCGTATTATGTAAAGTCGCATCGCCATCAATAATAACAATCGCGGGCTTGGTGGGGCTGCCTATGACCGTTCCGTTACTGAGGGTTGCATCACCATCTACCCAGATCAAGCCTGCTTTACCATCGAGATTGGTGCCGGATGCAAACAGCTGATCCGCGCTATCGGCGGCCGTTCTGATCTCGGTCTTGGTCTGGGAAAAAAACATATCAAAAAACTCATCGGCGGTTTTGCCATTAAGGGTTGGATCATTGCTGACAATGTCGACGCCGGCCCCGGCATTACGGTTAGACACCATTTGATCATTGGGACCTGGGTTATTGACATCGTTACAGGGAGAGGCCGCGCAACTGCTATCCAGTTGTTGTGTCGTATAATCGGCTGTTTCCGTGCCTGATGGGCGTAAATAAGTGCCAAAAGCGGCATCCGGCGTGTCAAATGAACCGCCGACCCAAATGGTGCTGTTATTATAACGGTTGATTATTTTGGCATTACCGAATGCGCCAAGACTGGATCTGCCTACAAAGGCCTGCTGCGGCCCATCGGCATCAAGCAAATCAAAGGTGGTGACGCATTGACTGACGGTGCGTTTCGCACTGCCGTCATCGCTCCAGCCTGTGGCCGTCACCAGGGCACGGGACATATTGGTGACGGCCATGCAGCCGCCGCCGGTGCAGTCGCAGCGATTGCCCGGCGTATTATTGAAAAAAAACTGCGCGGTTGTGGTTTGTGAGCCGGCAGACAGAGTTAAGGCAGCTGGAGCTCCGCTGGTAAAGTCAACAACACTATCAGTGTTATGATCAAGTCCGCCATCGTAAAAATAGGCAATCGCCTGATCCATGGCGGCGCTGGCGGCTGCGCTGGCCTGGCTGGTGCGGTAATTGTCCGCGGTGATCTGGGTTTCCACCAGCACGGTTTTTGCAGTGATGAAACTGACTAACGTGATACTGATCAACAGCACCACGACTGTGACTAATGTTGCAGCGCCCTGTTGCTTGTTGGCAAATAGTTTTATTTTCATGCAAATTCCCCTTATCTGGGTAAAACTATATTAACCGTAAGCGGCTGTTTCTGATTTCGACCGTGCCATTGATGGTTTTGGTGACGTTGTTATCGCTTGACAATCGGCCGCTGAGCTGAATATTGACTACCCGTTTTTCGCCGACGCTCTCGCCGGCAGCGGCCGTATCAGCGCAGGTAAGATCATCTAAAGGCGTATTGGTGCTGACATTCAGGCAGCGTGATGCGGCCGGTAAATCGATTCCGTCCAACACATCCCCATCAGCGTTTACATCCACCGGGTCAAAGCTGAATTGCAGTGTAGTAATGGTAAGTTGCGTGCCATCGATAAATTCCTCCCAAGAGCCATCGTTGACGCAATCAGCTGTCGCCGCTCCGGTTTTCCGTATTTTTATGGTGTTACTTTCCAGTTTGAATCCGTAAAATTCGTTAGCATCGGGGACAGCGTCGCCATCGGCATCGTAACTGTAGAGAATGCAGGTATTTGCTGGAATTTGAACAGTGGTGGTCGCAGCGGTAAAAGGATTGGTTCTGCTGTCTGCATCGACTCTCGCCCCTCCCCAGAAACCGGCGCGCTTGATGTCGTTGATCATCAAGGTCATGACGGCATCCAGATCATGATTCAGTCGTGACGACTTGATGGTAGCGGAACTGCTGCCAACCGTAGAGATATAAATATTGACGGTCGCCGCCACGACGATTAAGCCAATCAGCAAACCGATCATTATTTCGATAAGGCTATAACCGGATTGTTGCTTCATAGTTTGTTCCTGGACTCGTTTATTAACAAGATGCCACAGCGGGTAAGCCTTTTTTTCCGGTCGTCAAATTACCAGCGCTCGGTGTACAAATTCTTACCCGTCCTATTTGGCTAAAAACAACTTGGATTTCATAATTACTCGTACTGAATATTTCACTATCGTTTCCGATGGTTCCGCGCCTAAAATCAAAAGTTTCAGTACCGCCCCCATCCGCGCGCATAGTGGTGACACTAAAATCGGCACCAGACACTCTTTTGATCTCGCAATAATCGGCTGCCGCCGAATTGGTTTGATTGCAAGCGCATGATGCGGTTTTACTGGTTAAGCCATAACACCAAGCGCCCGCATTGCCTGTGGTACGCGAAACTTTAATCTTCATGCTTCTTTTGATGGCTTCAGTACGCGCGAATTGCAGGTCTGATTTGAACGATTCGGCTACCTGTTTCAAGCGATTACGCTCAATCATCTCTTGGTAAGAGGGTACTGCGGCCGCTGTAACAATACCTAGAATGGCAATCACCATTAACCCTTCAAGCAGCGTGATCCCTAATTGTTGATATTCTTTCATTACTGATAACCTGAGCCGACCATTCAAGTGTAGATGATTATTCGTTTTTCGTTAGTATTCCAGGCCGATTAATTCATTTGGAAAAAAACCGTGTTCATTGATGTCTGGTGCATGGCAGAAAAATGTAAAAAAGTCAGACAGTGATCAGAATTTAACCTTTGGCGGAGAGACAAAATCAATGTTGGCTTACTGCTTATTTATAAACCATTATCGGAAGCAATGATTGTCTGCGCCTTTCCTGAGGTACAACGGGATATGGAAACCTTGTTCACGCTAGGGCTGGTTATGGCAGGATTGTAATAACGAGTATTCACTACTCAAAAATAAGGCTCAACCAAACACAAGGGCCTTGACCCAAATCTTGTAATGGACACTGCTCAGAATTATTTGGCATTCAGTTGAAGAATTTAATATCAAGGGAGCGTTCCAGCAGCCAGATACCGGCTACTATCGCGATCATTACCGAACCCATGCCGAATACTAGGATGCGGTACCACCACGATTGTCTGCCCCAAAAAGCGGCGGGAAGAAAACCGCTGACGATGCCAAGCTGACCGATTTCCACACCCAGATTGAAGGCCAGCAAGGTTAATATCAACATGTTTTGCGGTAGTCCCAGATCTTTAAGGACATTGGCAAAACCTAATCCATGCACTAGGCCGAAACCAAAAGCCACCAGCCACAGTTTTTTTAGGATCACCGGATACAGGTTATTCAATGCCGCTACAAGCACCGACGCAGCAATCGCCGACTCGACCCAGCGCGAAGGCAGGGAAATTAACTCCAGCGTGGCAAGGCTCAAGGTAATGGAGTGAGCGACTGTAAAAGCGGTCACTATTTTGATCACTTCCATTAAGACCGGGCGGAACCGGCTTACTGGATGCCATTGTCCTGCCTGACGATAAACAACAGCGGGTAACAATAAGCTCAGCAAAAACAGGATATGATCATATCCTGTCCAGATATGCCGGATACCTTCGTTGAGATATTGTAGAAAAGCGGCGGCCGGTTTAACTTCCGCCAATTCGATACGGTGTCTTTTTTCCGTTGGACTGAATATTGCCGTATGGGTCGACTTTTGGTACTCGACGCGCAACAAACCTCGATGCTGAGGATCGAGATCAAAAAACAGCGAGTAATCAATATCCAAAATGGCGACTGGTACAGGACAATCCAGGTTAAACAGAATCACCGAATAAGCGCCATCGGTATGGGTATCGACCAGAAATTGAGTTGGCTTGATTAAGCACCGCTCCGCGCTGCCGCCGAAAATCTTTAAATGGCCAATTGCATAAGAATTAACCAGCTTACGCTTATTGCGAAGCTCGCCCCAGGTAATGGCACCATCATTGTTGGCATCAAGACTTATGGCGTAATCCAGATCGCGTAGTGCGATGTCCCATTGGCCTTCGATGGCGGCAGGGGACACTTTGAGTGTTAGATAACTGTCACTGGCCTTATGCCCAAAAACCAGGTGGCAGTATGCGGAAAGGATAATGCTCAATAGCGCCCGATAAAGCATTGTTACTATTTTTTATGGATTAATGGCCGCAAAATCTTATCACACTCCAGCTCATTAGTTGCTTCCCTTTCCGACTTCAGCATTGTTCTGATGGTTGAATATTTACGTCATTTACCGCGTGTTTGCCAGATTTTTTAGCTTGCTTGATTCAGCGTGAACAAATTTAGAATCTCGCAAACGCGGTAAAAATATTTGCTAAAAACCAAACGCTCTGTCGAACGTTTTTGTCGGCGCTTAGCGCTATTAAATCGAGAAAAAATTGATTTTTATAAGTATTGGGTTATCATATCCAGATTGTGGAGAGGTGGCTGAGCGGTTGAAAGCGGCGGTCTTGAAAACCGTTGAGGGTTTATCCCCTCCCAGGGTTCGAATCCCTGCCTCTCCGCCAATATACTCAAATCTTTACTTGCTATTTAGAAGACATTAGCTTTTTTAATCTTTGCTTCTCATATTGCAAAGTGTCGCCAGCAGCCATAGCCCACTTTAAGAAAAAGGAAGCCGCAGTCCCATCTGCCGGGCTAACAACACCTGTTAATGCCATTCCAGCGTTCATCCTGTCGTTTTTTAAAAAACGCTTTTTTTGTCAATGGTTTTTCACAGACATGAATGCCCTCATGTTGATGGTGTTCAGCAAAATGCGCTATGTAGCGCTCATAAGCATCGTCGCCGGATAAGCGCCGCAGTAACTGCCAAAATGTTTGCACTTTCCTTAGCATCAATCCCTCACCCAGTCTTCAGTCAAACGGCTAAGCTGATGCTTTGCTTCTGAGCTCGGAGGTACGGGTTTACCGGCTAGATATCGGCCACAAATGCGCAGCATATCAAATACGATAAGCCATAACAAAGCCACAAAAAACAGCGTCAACCAGGCATCCAGATGCAGATTGAATATCAACTGGGGAGCAATATCCGCCTTCTCTGGCGGCAAAACGCCAACCGACAGCTTGATTGATAAATCATTAGCTGCCGAAAAAAAACCGATCCGCAGGTCGTTACTGCTTATTTTCTCCCAAGCCGCTGTCGAGGTAATGATGATCAACCATAATAAGGGCATGCCCGTCACCCAGGCATACTTTAATTGGCCGGATTTAATCAAAATTCCCGTTGCCACACACAAAGCAATCGCAGCAAGCATCTGATTGGCTATACCAAACAAAGGCCACAGTATATTGACGCCGCCATTCGGGTCTATCACGCCGATATAAAGGAAATAACCCCATCCCGATACCACCAAAAAGCTGCTAAAAATAACCGATGGCAGCCACGAGGTTTCGGCCATTTTCGGCCAGATATTACCAAGCATGTCCTGCAGCATGAAACGGCCGACACGCGTGCCTGCGTCCAGGGTGGTTAAAATGAAAACGGCCTCGAACATGATGGCAAAGTGATACCACAGCGCCAGCAAGGTTTCTCCGAAGGCGCTGCCGAACAGACTGGCCATGCCTACCGCGAGTGATGGCGCCCCCCCTGTGCGCGCAAACAGCGTAGCCTCGCCCATTTGATCGGCCAAGGCTTGCATTTGCGTTACCGTTACCGGGAAACCCCACGACGAGATGGTTGCCACGGCATTGATAGCCTCTTTGCCAACCACACCAGCGGGGCTATTAATGGCAAAAAATACACCAGGGTCGAGAACGGTGGCGGCGATCATGGCCATGATCGCAACAAAAGACTCCAGTAGCATGCCCCCATAGCCGATCATCAGTATATCCCGCTCATTGGTCAGCAATTTTGGCGTCGTGCCTGATGCGATCAGCGAATGGAAGCCGGAAATCGCGCCGCAGGCTATCGTGATGAAAACGAACGGAAACAGTTTGCCACCAAAAATGGGTCCGGTGCCGTCAATAAACCGTGTTATTGCAGGCATTTTTACTTCTGGCTGCAACATGATGATTGCTACCGCCAGCAAAGTGATGGTTCCCATCTTCATGAAAGTTGAGAGGTAATCGCGAGGCGCCAATAGCAGCCAAACGGGAAGAATCGCAGCCGCCAAGCCATAGGCCATAACCCACCAGGCTAAAAATAGTCCGTCACAATCAAACCACAGCCTGAAAAACTCATCTCGGTCGATCCAGCCACCGCCGAAAACCGACAGCAGCAACAAAATTACGCCTAAGGCCGTCGCTTCGAGCACCTGTCCGGGACGGAAATGGCGCATATATATGCCAACTATCATTGCAACAGGAATGGTTGCGGCGATTGTGGAAGTAGCCCATGCGCTATGCTTCATGGCATTGACAACGACCAGCCCGAGCACGGCAATCAGGATAATCATGATGGCGAAGGTGCCAATCAGAGCTGCTGTCCCACCCAGCGGCCCCAATTCATCACGTGCCATCTGGCCCAGGCTTTTGGCGTTGCGGCGTGTCGAGAGAAATAACATGACCATGTCCTGCACACAGCCGCCCAAAACGGCGCCGAACAATATCCATAAGGTGCCCGGTAGGTAGCCGAACTGTGCGGCCAGTGTCGGGCCCACCAGGGGGCCAGGACCGGCAATCGCAGCAAAATGGTGACCAAATACAATCCACTTGTTGGTGGGGACAAAATCACGGCCATTGTCCAGGCGTTCAGCGGGGGTTGCACGTGTCGGGTCAACGACTAAAACCGTAGTCGTTACCCAGGCCGCATAAAAGCGATATGCGATGGCATAAACCGATAATGCCGCTGTAATAAACCATAAGGCGTTAATGCTTTCGCCGCGATTGACGGCAATGCCGCCGACCGCCGAAGCACCCAGCAGGGCTATTAATAACCAGATTATTTTACTGAATAGTTTATGCATAATGAATGGCACTCTTGATGGTCATGCTTCCGTATCGTGTTAACGCATTTTATTATAATCGAGCTGCCATTGTTATTTCAGGATTGTTGACAGGTAAATAAGCCTTTAAATTAATCGAAAACCGTATCCCTCTTCCCTGATTAGTGACGGACCCGCCGGCTTAATGGCTTAGAAATTTTGAGTGAACATATTATGCAACGAAATTTTTTGGCTCCCCGCTCTCGAACGGTCAACTATTTTCCTGATTACTTTTTAGCTTCAGCTAAATTCGACTTGCTGATGGTACAACGAACTCCCATTACATCGTAACCCCGGCATGGACTGCCGGGGTCCAGCCTACATGGATGTATACTCAGCGAATACTTGGATGGCGAGTCACATTCCTGTGCTCTGGATACTGGTAGTCTATGCCGGCATGACGGCTGCTTGAGGATTTGATACTTCGGCTGAAAGTTGTAAGTAATCAGGAAAACTTTTGCCGGCGGTAAAAGGTCCATTGTATTTTTTCCAGGCTGGGTCTTTTGATCGATTACTATCGCACTGTGGCGCTTGTCAAAACAAACATACATTCTTGTTTGAAGCTTTTAGCTCCTGAGCTCTCAGGCAGGATAAGTAGACTGGTAATAACTAACCTTGCTGTATCTTCGACCGGCATATTCGCTGCAAAGAAGAAGGCGGCTCCCCTGGTTCTTGCATGACTGCATGAGTTAAGGCTAACCGGTGTTAACTTTCCGATGAAACGCCCATGGATTGGCTAATGCAGTTGCATACACCTCATGATTCAAAATTTGTTTTAGGTTGATCGGTGAAATTGTTTTTTTTATTGCAACTATACAGCGTATTGTGTCATTCCGTGCAAAGCGAGGAATCTTAAGTCTCACCCACGTTCCAGCGTTGAAAAGTTTCCTCCCGTTGGTCGAAATGACAGTAAAATCAAGCTTCTTGCAAATAAACGCTGCATAGTGACTGTTTATTTAACTTGTTCACATGCGGCTGCATAGTCAAGCAAAAATTCCGGTATTCGTTGTTCCAGCCAATACGCCGGTCTTAAGGGAATGTGCCCGGCTATGAAACCGACATGACCGCCGCGCGGGGTGAATTCCAGTTGGACAAAAGCAGAAACCTCATCCGGTCCGGGCAAGACTTCCAAAGTCATAAAAGGATCGTCAATCGCCTGGATCAATAGTGTCGGCACCGAGATCGATTTAAGATATTGCCTGGAGCTGGAGCGCCGGTAATAGTCGTGCACATCATGAAAGCCATGCAATTTAGCCACCACCCGGTCATCATAGTCCCAGAATGACCGGATTCCCGATAAATCGCCCAGTTCTTTAATCTTCATGGCTTCATTATGATCGATAATTTGCAAACGCTGCCGTTTGCCGCTCATATAGTCTTTTAATTCTTTCAACAAATGGCCGCGATAAAGCTGCGCTAGACCCTTATCCAGTTTTGTCGCGCAAATCCCCAGTAGCAAGGGCACGGACACGGCGACCGCAGCAAACAAATTAAGGTTTTGCGCTTGTTCACCGAGCCACTTTAACAGCACACTGCCGCCTAATGAAAAACCTACGGCCCCGATTGGTGTCCTGGGTTCGCGTTGTCGCAGCGTTTGATAGAAAAAATGAATATCTTCCGTTTCGCCCGAATGATAACAACGCGCTTTGTTATTGGCCTGACCGCTACAGCCTCGGAAATTGAGTGCCGCGCTGCGCAGGCCCTGCTTGAATAAAGCAGTTTGCAGGCCTTTGATGTAACCTGATTGCGAGCTGCCGGTCAAGCCGTGCAACAGGATAATCAAGGGTTGATTGCCTGCTCCGCAATAATCGATGTCGATAAAATCATGGTCAGGCGTCGTTAATCTTTCGCGGCGGTAATCCGGCGGATTGGGCACTTTCCTTAGTAAGGCTGGATAAATCGTTTGTAAATGGCTGTTTCTAAGCCACCAGGCGGGTTTGAATGTGGTTTTGGTATACATGGATAGAGATTTCCGTTACAAGTATGCCTCATTGTATTACCATTCAAGAACAATTAATCTCTCCGATAACCGCTATGAAAAAAATTGTCATTTATAATCATGGAAAAGATAGCGCGCCCTGGGGCGACAAAACCATCGCATTTGCCAAGGTTGCCAAGCACCACGGCTATTCCGTTGAAAGCCCGGATTATCGCGAACAACTGGATCCGGATAAACGAGTCGAGCAACTGCTGGCGATGGATTTTATTAAATACGATGAAATCATCTTAGTGGGTTCCAGCATGGGCGCCTATGTTTCTGCAGTGGCATCCGAATCGATTAAACCCAAGGGAATTTTTCTGTTGGCTCCTGCGTTTTATTTGCCCGGTTACCGGCAAACCGAATTTAAGCTGATAGCGGAAGATATTCGGGTTTTTCATGGTTGGCAGGACGCTATTGTGCCGCCGGAAAATGCCTGGCGGTTTTGCCGGAACTATCGTGTCCGTTTGAATCTTTACGATACCGATCACCGGATGCTAAATGTAATACCCCAATTAGTTGATGAATTCAGCCGATTTTTGGCAGGGTTCAGCGGGAAATAACTAAAAACACGCCAATCCGGTTCAAATTATTTTGCCCCTTTGCTTTAAGCGTTGAATTTTATACCAGATGACCTCATATCGTTGGTAATTAAACCTTAACAAAAGGTCATCCCATGAATACGCTACATCTTGTTTGTCCTGATTGCCAGACGATAAATCGTATGGCATCCGACCGCTTGAACCAACATCCTCGTTGTGGACAATGCAAGGAGGCTTTGTTCACCGGGCATCCTGTGGAATTTACCAGCCAAAACTTTCAACAGCACATTACCCGCAACGATATTCCTGTCGTTGTTGATTTTTGGGCGTCCTGGTGTGGTCCCTGCAAGATGATGGCCCCAGCCTATAGTCAGGCAACCGTTATACTTGAACCGCAAGTACGCTTAGCCAAACTCAACACCGAACAGGAGCAGAGTATTGCCGCTCAATTTAATATTCGCAGCATACCTACCTTGATACTATTCAAAACCGGTCATGAAATAGCGCGTCACTCCGGTGCCATGAACACTGCCGATATTGTGCACTGGATTAACAGTCATATTTAAACGATTGATGGCAAATCATGATCTGACGCTGAATCAGCGTTAACCACTCACTTTTTTCGTCCTTAATTACCATTAGAGTCACCTATCCACCCACCGCGTCGGATCAACATCCATGCCATTAATTCTACTTTGTCAGCTTGACTCTCAAGTCCGTCATACCCGCCGGGATGCGGGTATCCAGGTACCATGGATGGTAAGTTCAAACCCATCCATGGTGCCTGGATTCCGGCAATCCATGCCGGAATAACGAGCTTGGAAAGTATAGATCATGTAATCTGACAAAGTAGAATTAAATAAAAATTGCC
>Ga0209798_10001798_pt1 | contig 12731 bp, 11 predicted proteins | sample DOMMetBare3Fresh_FD_187475 | JGI IMG/M metagenome (GOLD analysis project Ga0209798, IMG submission 187475) | Wetland sediment microbial communities from St. Louis River estuary, USA, under dissolved organic matter induced mercury methylation -... | ecosystem: Environmental > Aquatic >...
ATATATAATCCGCTGCCGGGTCCACCACTATTAAAGTTGTAAGGTTTGCGCTGGTGCTGCCACATGTTGGCAATAAGCTTATTCGGATTGGATGGGTCCATAATGAGTTCTGCACAACCACTGGTATCATTGGTATATAATATACGCTCCCATGTTTCACCGCCATTGGTTGTTTTATATACGCCACGTTCACTGTGTATGCCATACGGATTACCAATGGCTGCAGCATAAACAGTGTTTGGATTATTGGGGTCGATTAAGATCCGGTGAATGTTTCTTGTTTTTTCAAGCCCCATGCGTTTCCATGTTTTTCCGGCATCCAGAGTTTTAAAAATGCCCTCACCTAAATTGAGAGAGTTACGTGGATTTCCTTCACCGGTACCTACCCAAATTACATCGGGATTTGTTTGCTGTACTTTAAGTGATCCGATATTGATAAGAGGTTGCTCATCAAACAAAGGTTTCCAGGTTGCGCCTCCGTTATCTGTTTTCCAAACACCGGCACTGGCACCACCAACAAAAATAATATCGGGGTTACTATATAAAGCATCAATCGCCGTAACACGGCCACTCATACCTGCAGGGCCAATATTGCGGGGTTTCAGATTTTTAAACTGTTCATTTTTAACCTGTGCTTCAGAATAAAAAAACAAAAAAGCCAGGATGGCAATGGCAATGATTCTCATGTTTAGTTGTTTTAGTCTGTTGAAATTCAGAAAACAAAGCGGCCCCTCCAAATGTTTTTGATAAGCGGTGTGTATTCTTACTGTAAAAAGGATCAATTTTTAAAAAAGAACGTTTGTTTTATTTTCACCGTTTAAACATTAAAAATTCCGGTTCAACCATTTTATGACCCTTTTCACAACTATTAGAAATAAGTTTGCAGAAATTTAAAACAATCAAATAAAATCAATTATGAAAGGATTTCTTTTTACCGTTGTAGCACTGGTTTCTGTAGCATTACTTGCTGCCTTTGTTCCAAAGCAAAGCAAAACAACTGCAGTTTCTGCAAACCATTTTTTACAAACACCTACTAAATGGACAGTTGATAAATCACATAGTAATGTGAAGTTTTCAGTTATACACCTGGTGGTTTCTGAAATGGAAGGTTCATTTAAAGTGTTTGATGGTGCCATTGAACACACAAAGGCAGATTTGAGCGATGCAAAAATTAATTTCACTGTAGATGTAAACTCCATTAATACCGATAACGAAAACAGAGACAAACATTTAAAAAGCGATGACTTTTTTAATGCTGAAAAATTTCCTTCAATGACATTTGTAAGTACAGCATTTACACCTGTTGGCGGAAACAAATATAAACTTGCAGGGAACCTTACCATCCGTGATATTACCAAGCCGGTAACTTTTGATGTTACGTTTGGTGGTATTGCTACCAGTACCCGTGGCGATAAAGCAGGCTTTAAAGCAAAAACAACCATTAATCGTTTTGATTACAATTTAAAGTGGGATCGTGCAACTGAAGCCGGTGGATTGGTTGTAAGTAAAGAAGTAGATGTTACTGTATTTGTTGAAATGAATAAAGCAAAGTAAACATTTATTTTAAGGAAGATAAAAAAGCCGTTTGCAGATTTGCAAACGGCTTTTTGTTTAAAACAGTCAAAATGTTTTATAACACCAGCACCCCTTTCGCAATAAACTGTGTTTCTTTTTTTACTTCTTTTATTTTTTCAATTTCTTCTTTGCTCTTGCCTGCATCTTCGGCATAATGTTTTTGTTGCTTTACACTTACTTCTTTTTGTTTGGCTTCGCCTTCCAGTACTACGGTTTGTCCAACAATATTTTTAGGCATAAAAAATCCGTAATCTTTAAAACGAACCATCAGCGTTTCGCCATTGCCTTTATCTACTTTCATCCAGCAACCTTTCTCCTGGCATACTTCCACCACCTTGGCTGTAATTTTTCCATTGAAAGTTCCTTTCTCCTGTACTAATACTTCCATGTCGTTAACAGCTTTTGTTTCTGTATTGGTAGTTCCATCACCATATGTAACACCTTTGGCTGCAGGCTTGGGATTGTTTTGTGCAAATGCGGCTATGGTTAAAAATGCGGCTGCAAATACAAGGATCAATTTTTTCATGATTATATATTTTGAGATGCAAAGTTAATGATGAGAAGGAACAGATGAAACAATGGCTGTTAAAATTGCTGAAAAGAGTTTGCTTGCTAATTTGTTGATCAGCAATGTCAATAAATTAAGTGTCAGCTCGAACGAAGGAAGAGCTCTCACAAAATTTTTGCAGTTTGATATTTAGGAGATTTCTCCTGACGTCGAAATGACGAGTACTTAACTTAAAGACCATGGGCTGCCCCGCTTAGGCGTAAATCTTTTTTGCAATGGCTTTTGAGCGATGGGGCAAAAAAATTGAAGACGGGCGGGGAACAAAAGCCGATATATGGGAGAACGGTCACAGCCCCCATACCTCTAATTTTCGTTTTTAAAGACGGGTAAAAAATAATTTTGCTAAATTATTTGGCATCTAAAATAATTAGTATTAGTATTGCTAAACAAATTAGTGTTAACAAATAAACAAACCCAATATGGAAGAGGCTTTAATTTTGGAGAAACCAAAAAAAGAAAAAATGAGCAAGGATACCGGTAAGGAAATCAGCAAAGAAACCAGTGAAAAACTGAAAGCGCTGAAACTTACCATTGATAAAATTGACAAAGACTACGGCAAAGGCAGTGTGATGATGATGAATGAAAAAGGAATTCATGAAATTGAAGTGATTTCAACCGGCTCCATTGGATTAGATACCGCTTTGGGAATTGGCGGTGTGCCCAGGGGAAGAGTGGTTGAGATATACGGACCCGAAAGCAGTGGTAAAACAACCATTGCAACTCACATAATAGCCGAAGCTCAAAAGAAAGGAGGCATTTGTGCCATTATTGATGCGGAACATGCCTTTGACAGTGCCTATGCTCAAAAGCTGGGTGTAGATGTAGATAATTTATTGATCTCTCAACCAGATTATGGTGAGCAGGCTTTGGAAATTGCCGACCGTTTAATTTTAAGCGGAGCAATAGATGTAGTGGTCATTGATTCTGTTGCAGCACTTGTACCCAAGAGTGAACTGGAAGGTGAGATGGGCGATAGCAAAATGGGACTGCATGCAAGATTAATGAGCCAGGCTTTAAGAAAATTAACGGCTACCATTTCAAAAACAAATACCATTTGCATTTTCATTAACCAGTTGCGTGAAAAAATAGGCGTGATGTTTGGTAACCCTGAAACAACTACCGGCGGTAACGCATTGAAGTTTTATGCATCGGTACGTTTAGATATTCGCCGGATGGCACAAATCAAAGATGGTGATGAAGCCATTGGTAACCGTGTAAAAGTAAAAGTGGTAAAAAACAAAGTAGCTCCGCCTTTTAAAGCAGCTGAGTTTGATATCATTTTTGGGGAAGGCATTTCAAAAACCGGAGAGATTATAGATATGGGTGCCGATTTAGGGGTAATTCAAAAAAGCGGAAGCTGGTATAGTTATAATGGCGATAAGCTGGGCCAGGGAAGAGATGCAGTGAAACGTTTATTGTTAGATAATCCTGAAATGGCCAATGAGATTGAAGCAAAGATCAGAGAAAAAATAAAAGAAGTTCAAAGCGGGGCAGCCGCTTCTTAAAAGCCGGGTTTGTTTGTTAGTATCAATGCCGTTCCGTAAAAGGGCGGCATTTTTTCGTAAGAGTACTCGTAAAACCACGGAAAAAAAATTGAGTGTTAGTGCTCGGAAAGAAATCGAAATCCTTTTTATTTTTACAATCCCTAAATGAAAACCAACAAATCAGTTCTTAAGAAAAACCAAAATGTTATAATCCGTACCTACGAAAAGTCTTTCATCTTGTATCCTTATCAAAACTAAATTTACCTTGGATGAAAGAAATTAAACAACTCCCCGCTTCAGGCGGGGTTTTGTTTTTTAAAACAGGCTGCATTAATGATGATTGATTTAGAATAAAATTTTATTTGAGAAAAGATCGCTTGCTTCTATGTTGTTTTGTAGTTTTCAGTTAAAGAACAGGTGTATGAATATTATACTAAGGCCCTGGCAAAAAAACGACCTTGAACCTTTGCAGCATTTTGCAAATAATATTCACATCTTTAATCATGTTAGAGACCGCTTTCCACATCCTTATACTTTAAAAGATGCCGAACAATGGCTGGCATTAAATATAGGAGTAATACCAACAACAAATTTTGTAATAGAAGCAGACGGTCTGTTTGCAGGCAGCATTGCACTTGTTACAAGAGAAGATATTTACCGTAATAATATTGAAATAGGTTACTGGATTGCAGAACCATACTGGAACAAAGGCATTGCTACCAAAGCAATTGTATTGATTTGTGATTTTATTAAACAACATTATAAACAGGTTAACCGCATTTATGCTTCCGTATTTGAAAGCAACAGAGCCTCCATGCGGGCACTTGAAAAAAACGGCTTTGTTTTAGAAAGTATTCATAAAAAAGGGATCATCAAAAACAATGTATTGTTGGATGAAACAATATGGGTAAAGTTTATTTTCTGAAACAGAAGCACAATTTGTTATCAAATTCAGTAGCTTTCTGTTTTTAAACTATTGCAATGAGATTACAATTTATTTTCCTTTGTTTTTTCCTTTTTCACTTCTCTTCATCTGCCCAGCAAAACGATTCAATTACTAAAAGCGATTTAATTATTGCAGGAAAATTAATAGGATTCAGTTTCACTGAGCAGGAACGTGACAGTATGTTGCGTGATGTACGGGAAAATAATCTTGAGTATATTAAAATGCGAAATATTCCTCTAAGCAACCAGGTGCCAATGAGCTTATGGCAGAGTCCTTTGCTGCCGGGTATGAAATTTGATCAAATACAAAAACCAATTAACTGGAACATACCTGTAAATGTTGTTCTCCCTGCAAATAAAAATGAATTGGCTTTTTTTAATTTGTTGCAATTAGCATCACTCATTAAAAATAAAAAAATAACTTCTGTTGAGCTTACCGCTTTTTTTATTGAGCGGATAAAAAAATTTGGCGATAGTTTGCAATGTGTAATTACAATAACAGAAGACCTAGCTATGCAACAGGCAAAAGCTGCTGATGCAGAAATAGCAAAGGGTAAATACCGTGGACCATTACATGGTATACCTTATGGATTAAAAGATTTGTTTGCAGTAAAAGGAACAAAAACAACATGGGGTGCAGCTCCATACAAAAACCAGGAAGTTGATGAAGACAGTTATGTATATATAAAACTGAAAGAAGCCGGCGCAGTACTTGTTGCAAAATTTACTTTGGGCTCTTTAGCCATGGGCGATTGGTGGTATGGAGGTCGTACAAAAAATCCTTGGAATTTAAAAGTTGGATCGTCTGGTTCTTCTGCAGGATCTGCATCAGCAACAGTTGCCGGATTGGTTCCATTTGCTATAGGTACAGAAACATATGGTTCTATTGTATCTCCATCTCATACATGTGGTGCAACTGGATTACGGCCAACATTTGGATCGGTTAGCAGAACAGGAGCAATGGCTCTTAGCTGGAGTTTGGATAAAGTGGGGCCTATATGCAGAAGTGCCGAAGATGCAGCAGTTGTATTTAATTATATAAAAGGAACAGATGGAAAAGATGGTTGTGCAGTTAATATGCCTTTCAATTATTCAACAAAAACCGAAATAAAAAAATTACGTATTGGGTATGCAAAAAATTATTTTGATAAAATAAAAGACACCAGTGCCAATGAATGGAAAGTTTTAAAATCCTTTGAACAATTGGGTGTACAGTTGATCCCGGTTATGTTCCCTGACAGTACCATTTATAATTTTGACATGATTGGTATAACCATTGGAGCAGAAAGTGCAGCCGCTTTTGATGAACTGACAAGAACGGATTTAGATGACATGCTTACAAGACAAAATAAAAACGATTGGCCTAATTATTTCAGAGGAGCAAGATTTATTCCGGCTGTTGAATATGTAAATGCACAAAGACACCGCTACCTGTTAATGCAAAAAATGCAAGAATTTTTTAAAGCTGTTGATATTGTAATTACTCCAACTTTTGGAGGAAGTCAAATGGCAATAACAAATTTAACCGGCCACCCTGCTTTGTGTATGCCAACGGGATTTAATCAAAGGGGATTGCCCACCAGTATAACACTCCTTGGAAATTTATATGCTGAAGCAGTTTTATTAAACGTTGGAAAAGCTTTACAACAGGGAACAACCTGGGAAGATGTGCATCCTGAAAAATTTAAATAGATTTTTTATCTGTCTTATTTTAATTAAGAGGTTTGTTTACTCAACAAAGCTTCTTCCTCTTTTTTTAATTGTCTGTCGTATATAAAAGTTCCCAAAGGCAACCAGGCTGCAATAAATGTGTAGAAGAATTTTTTAAACGGCCAATTGAATGTTTCTTTTACATACCAGGCTAAGCCAACATAACTGATAAACAATAACCCATGTGCCCATCCAATATATTTTACTGCCAGTGGTAAGCCCCATATATATTTTAAAGGCATGGCAATCAATAAGAGAATAAGAAAAGAAATTCCTTCTGCAATGCCAGTTCTTCTTAAAAGCTGAAGCGATTTTATATTCATAATTTATTTAAATAAAGAAAGAAAAGGATTGTTTGAATATGGTTGCTGAAAATAATTGATTTCTTATCTGTCTTGTATTAATGGTTACAATCTGAAGCATGACAATGATTCGCTTGCCTGCACAAACGGTGATTAAAAAAATGAGCTGTTACAATAGCTGTTACCGCCGGAAAAACAAATATAAATGTTGAATAATGGAAATGAATAAACTGGTTGAGGATAAACAGAATCATTCCGATAGTGAAAGGAATGAGTGTTCCCCAATGATGGTGATGTTTTTTATATCCATGCCAGAGGGTAGAAAATCCAATTACAAAAGCAGCTCCCAGCAACAGCACTTCAATGAACAGATTATGAACAATGTTTACCCCAAATAGAGGCAGGCTTGTAATGAATAAAGGAACAACAGCACAATGTATGGCACAGGCTACCGATGCAGCAACTCCAAAAGCTTCCCAGTTAATACGTAAATTCATAAGAAGAGCAAATTTACAAAAATGCAATGATGTTGCAAATAATATTTTGAATTGATTTTCAGGCAATACCTGTTCGTACCTTTGCAGCTTATAAATATTGATATGTCGAAAAAAGGATGGTTTTATCTTGTGTTTTTTGTTTCCTTACTGGGAATCTTTTACCTGGTTTTATTCTGGGGCACAGATTTATGGAAAAAGAAGCTTCCCGTAATGAGTGAAGTAAAAGAATTTTCTTTTTTAAATCAGAATGGGGATACAGTAACCAATCATAACATTACAGGAAAGGTTGTAGTGGTTGAGTTTTTCTTTACAACATGTAAAGGTATTTGTCCGAAAATGAATACAAACATGGCTGTTATTGCTTCCGATTTTGCTAATGAAGATGATTTTATGATCCTTAGCCATACGGTTGACCCTGATAAGGATTCTGTTGGCCGTTTAAAAGTATATGCTGATTCATTTAAGATTGATGGCAGCAGATGGATGCTGTTAACTGGTACAAAGGCAAAGTTGTATGAGGCAGCAAGAAAAAGTTATTTGTTAGATGATCAGAATAATTCAACCGACCCGATTGAAGATCAGTTTGTACATACGCAATTGTTTGCTTTGGTTGACAGAGCAGGAAGAGTGCGTGGTATCTATGACGGATTGAATAAAAAAGAACTGGCAAAGCTGGATGATGATATCCGTTTGATTTTAAAAGAACGTTATGATGGTCCCCGTTTTGTAAACGGGATTTTTCAGAACAATCCTTATTAATTAAATTTAAAGTATGAGTGAAGTTATCAGGGAAATGCTGAAAAAAAATCACATGAGTGTAACTGATAGCCGGTTACAGATTCTGGATCTGTTTTACCAGGCACCCGGTGCACTGGAACATGCAGATATTGAAAGGAAAGCAAGTGATAAAATTGACAGGGTAACCATTTACCGTACACTTCAGGCTTTTGAAGAAAAAGGAATTATTCACACTATACCTACTGCCGACAACTCCATTAAATACGCATTGTGTAAAGACCGGTGTGCAGATGGTCATCATCATGATAACCATGTGCATTTTGTTTGTGAAGATTGTGGTACAACAATTTGTCTGGATGATGTACTAGTGCCCGAAGTAAAATTGCCGGAAGGATTTGAACCACATCAAAGCAATATGGTGGTGAATGGATTGTGTAATGAATGTAAACCGGGCTAAGAGTTCAAAAAAGAAAAAGAGTTGAAAGAGTTAAGGCAGGGTTAAGAGTTAAATAAAGATATTAACTAGATTCAAAAAAGATAAAGGAGAAGTCGCATTAAAGGCTTCTCCTTTTTTTATTATTTCTGAAGTAGGGTGGCTTGTTATGAAAATCAGGTGTTTGTTTCTCTTTCTTCTCTTTTAATCTTCTAGCTAAGAAAAATGCTCTTCCGTAGAAACAGAAGAGCATGATTAATGTTCTGATTTAGCATTACAAATATCGGAATTAATTTAATTGATCCATTTCCGTTTTTACAAAATCCATCAATGTTTTAATATGACTGGGAGAAAAATCAAATTTTAAACCAGCGGCTTCATATAGTTGAGGCAATGGTTTTGTTCCACCCAAACTCAGTGCGTTAATATAATTCGTTAATGCTTTTTGCTGATCTTTTTTAAACTGCATCCATAAACCAATGGCTCCCAGTTGAGCAATACCATATTCAATATAATAAAAAGGCACTTCAAATAAATGTAACTGACGTTGCCATTCGTAAGGACGGAAGTGTTCCAATCCTGAATAATCAATCATACCGGTACTATACTCATTACCCAGTGACACCCATTTGCTTCCTCTTTCTTCAATTGTATGAGTGGGGTTTTCATATATCCAATGCTGAAATGCATCAACACGTGCAATCCACGGTAAAATGGTTAGCACACGTTCCAGTTGTTTAAATTTTGCACGGCGCAATTCATCTTCATTTTTAAAAAAAATATTCCAGTGTTCCATGCTGAAGAGTTCCATAGCCATACTGGCTACTTCCGCAATCTCGGCACCATATTCTTTAAAACCGGTTAATTCCAAATCATGTGTAAGAAAAGATTGAACAGCATGGCCACCTTCATGTACCATTGTTGTTACATCATCTAACGTTCCTGCAGCATTCATAAAAATAAACGGAGCACCTGTTTCAGCCAATGGCATATTATAACCTCCGGGTGCTTTTCCTTTTCTGCTATCAAGATCAAACCGCTTCATCTCATCCATCTTTTTTAAGCATGCGGCAAAGAAGGGATTGAGTTGCTCAAAACAAGCAATGGTTTTTTCAGTCAATTCTTTTCCGTTTGTAAACGGTTGCAATGGTTGAACGCCTTCCGGTTCCGCTTCCATATCCCAGGGCCGCAACACATCTACTCCAATTGCTTTTCGTTGTTGCTCGTAAATAATTTTCACAAGCGGAACAACATGATGTTTTACAGATTCATGAAAATTAAAACAATCCTGAGGCGTATAATCAAAACGGCCAAGCTCTTTAAATTTATAATCACGGTAATTACTGAAGCCGGTATTGATTGCAATGTGATGACGTTTTTCAACCAGTTTATTAAAGAGATCATTTAATGTATCTCTATCCTGGTATCGACGATTCTGAATTTTAAAGTATACTTCTTCTCTCAGCTTACGATCAGGATTTTCTAGAAACTTTCCTGCCTGTTGTAATGTATATTCTTTCCCGTTTACTTCAACAGTCATTTTCCCTGCTATTTGTCCAAACAGTTGTTGCATTACATTCAGCTCAGCCATGATGGGAATGTTTTCTTCCCGAAACAATTCAATACTTTTTTTAATAGAACGCAGATAAGTAAAATATTTATCTGTATCTAATTCTTTTGTGAACTCACACTCAACTAATTTACGGTTAAGCTTATCTGCATAAGGTTGCATCTTGGGTGCAATCTCCATATAGAAGTAGTTGAATGCTTCTTCCAGTTGTTTGTTTTCTGTATCGCAGGTCATACGCACCTGTCGCCAGCATGCATCTTCACTAACAACGGCTTCCAGTTCACTGCTATCTTTTAACCACTGTTCCAGCTCTTTTTTTGAGTTGATGGGTTGATCAAGTAAGGCTTTAAAAAAAGGTTCTAATGATTCCCATGTGGCAATGGAAAAATCTTTTGGTAAAAACGTTCGTTCAACAGGTTGAATATTTGCACTGAGCATAATTGGTATTTAAAATGAGCATAAAAAAAGAACGTCATTTCGCTGAAGGAGAAGTCTCATTTCATTCATTTTGATTGAATAGCGGGAGATGTCTCGTTCCTCGACATGACGTTCTATGTTTAGTCAGGATTTATTTTAATCTTCTTTCTTTTTTTTAGCAGTTGCTTTTTTCTTTGGAGCTTCTTTTACTTCAGCTTCATCTGTTTTTTCTGCTTTTGCTTTTTTCTTTGGCTTAGCTTCTTCAACCGGGGCTTCTTTCACTTCTTCTGTTTCTTCAACTTCCGGTTCACTTAATTTAATTTCAATCTTATTTGCTTTAATAATGCTGAACCATTTTACCATCTTCTTCATATCGCTGGTATATACTCTTTCAAAATCCATATCAGGGTATACTTTTTCGAAATATGATTTAATAGCTTTTGCATCTTTTTCATCGGGCAACTTTCCGCCATCTGCTTCCATGGCTTTTAATACATCCGTAAGATTTACATTATCACGGGTTGTATAAATTTCAATGCTTTCCAGATGTGAAAACTGATGCTGACGGGTAGATGCAAATTTGGTTGTATTATCATCCAGTGAACGCACAATAGCACCATCGCTTTTACTGCTAACCAGTTCATATAAACCGGGCATTCCGGTTACTGCAATTAATTTTCCGTATTCCATAAATTTTTTAATTCAGGCGTGCAAGTTAAGAGATTTCGCCGAACCTGATTTTATAATTCAATGCTAAACTTGTAGTTTCGGATAAATTCATAAATACGATGTTACGCAGCCTGTTTATTTTAATTTTCATTCTGCAAAACCTTTGTCTTCCTGCACAAAACGGATTAGGAATATTTACTGGGATAAAGCAGGAATCGGGCAAAATCATGATCTCCACAACAGCAGGAAAGCTTGTTTTACAGGGATATCTCAATGGAATTTTACAAACTACATTTGAAGCCAATGAGTATAAAGGAGAACAGGTGAGTAAAGCAGTAATTCAAAAGCCAAATGCCTTACTTAAACTGATAAAGAATAATGATCAAACCTTACAGGTCATTCTTGGGAAAACAGTTGTAACTGTTCAAAAAAATCCGGTGCAGGTTTATTATACTAATAATGACCGTGGGTTTGCATTTACTAATTATAAAGTAAAGAATGAATTTTATACAATACAATTTGCAGTGGATGAAACTGAACAGTTTTTTGGCACCGGTTCCCGTTCTATTCCACTAAATAAAAAAGGATATAAAGTAGATCTCAATAATAATCCATGGTATGGTTACAGCAGTAACGCTGATAATCTGAATTATTCTGTTCCCTTTTTTCAATCAAGTAATGGGTATGCTTTGTTTATTGATAATCCATCAAGAGGATATATTGATTTTGAAAAAGCAAATGCAAAAACAATTGAAGTTGGATTGAAAGCCGGCAAAATTCAGTTCTATACTTTTTTTGGAAACAATGCAGGAGAATTGATTCAACAATTTACTTCTTTGGTTGGACGCATGCCTATGCCAGCACGCTGGGCAATGGGAAATTTCATGAGTCGCTTTGGCTACAGAACACAGGATGAAGTAATGAGCATTGCACAAATGATGAAAGATCAAAAATTTCCGTTTGATGCAGTAATTATTGATTTGTTCTGGTTTGGTGATGCACAATTCGGAAGCTGGAATATTGGCAACCTTGATTGGAATAAAAAACGTTTTCCTCAACCCGAAAAAATGATTGCTGATCTAAAAAAGCAAAACATCAAAACTATTTTAATTACTGAACCATTTGTTTTATCTGAATCATTTAACTACAAATTCACACAACAGAATAAACTGAATGCAGTTGATAAAAACGGTGATACGGTTGGTATTAAAGAATTTTATTTCGGGCATACCGGACTGCTTGATATTTTTCAAAATAAAACCAAAGACTGGTTCTGGAGTAAGTATGATGCACAGATAAAAAAAGGAGTTGCCGGTTGGTGGGGCGATTTGGGTGAACCGGAAAAACATCCCAACTATGTGTATCATAATTTAAAAGACTTTGGACAAAAACGTTTATTTAATGCAGATGAAGTACATAATCTATACGGCCATGAATGGAGCCGGATGGTTTTTGAAAAATATGCAAAGTATTATCCTCAGCAACGATTATTTCATTTGAACAGAAGTGGTTTTGCCGGCACATGGCGCTATGGTTCTTTTCCGTGGAGTGGTGATGTTGACAGAAGTTGGAATGGCTTCCGTGCACAGTTACCCATTATGCAAAGCATGAGTTTAAGTGGTGTGCCAACTATGCATAGTGATGCCGGTGGTTTTGCTATGGGACAAAGAGATCCTGAATTGTACAGGCGATGGTTACAGATGGCAGTGTTCACTCCCATCTTTCGTCCACATGGAAGTGTGAATGCACCCGATCCTAAAATTGCACAGATAGAAAGCGAACCTGTGTTTTATGATGAACCTGATAAAAGTATTTTAAGAAAG
>Ga0209798_10001800_pt1 | contig 12722 bp, 11 predicted proteins | sample DOMMetBare3Fresh_FD_187475 | JGI IMG/M metagenome (GOLD analysis project Ga0209798, IMG submission 187475) | Wetland sediment microbial communities from St. Louis River estuary, USA, under dissolved organic matter induced mercury methylation -... | ecosystem: Environmental > Aquatic >...
CCGGGGTCAGTTGACGGCCGCGGGGGCGGTGGTGCTGCTGGTGTCGGCGGGGGCTGAGGTGGGCACGGTGGGCGGGGTGACGTTGGCCAGATCGGTGCCGATCACCACGACGACGCTGGCCCCGGCCGTCGGGCCTGGAGGCGTGGTGGGCATGGCGGTGGGGACGACGGTGGCCGGGGCCCCGATGGCGACCCCGACGGCGGCGGCCTCGACCTCGAAGCCGGGGGCGAAGAAGATGAGCGTGGTGGCCGCATCGCCCGGCGCGTCGGCGTTGGCGCCGTCGGGGTTGGTGAGCTGGTAGCCAGCGGCGGCGAGAGCATCGCTGTACTTGCCGGCCGTGCCCGAGATCCCCGAGTCGTTCAGCACGATGGTAGGCACCTCGGCGGGGGGGCGCGTGGCGAGGGTGGTGGTGGTGGTGGTGCCGTCGCCGGAGCCGTCGTCAGTGGAGCCGCTGCTGGTGCCCGGCCCCTTGCCGTTGTTGGTGACCACCTCCGACGTGTCGAGGCCGTTGCGAAGGAGGAACAGCCCGATCAGCACGGCCACCACCACGAGGGCGGCACCGCGGGCAGGGTTGATGGTGGGTTCGGCAGGTCGGCGTCGGGCCATGGGTGGATTCTCCCCTATCGCCGGTCGAGCTGGCTCATCGGGCGGCCCTCGACCCGCGCCCGGCGGCGGCGGTCGCGCACCCGCCGCAGGCGGCGGACGAGCAGTGGGTCGTAGTCGAGGGCGGCGGGATCGTCGAGCAGCTCGGTGAGGAGCTGGTAGTAGCGGGTGCCGGAGAGCTCGAACCGCTCCCGGATGGACGTGTCCTTCGGACCGGCCTCGGTCCACCAGCTGCGCTCGAAATCGAGGATCGCCCGGTCGCGGTCGGTGAGTGCCATCGGGTCAAGGGTGGCCGCTGGGCGTCGGTGGATCAAGGACCCTCGGCCGGGACGGGCTTGTTGGGCCATCTTCGGAACGTGCGACGGTGACGGGCCGTCTCGTCGATCAGCGCGTCGATGTACACCAGCTTGCGGATCATGTACGAGCGCGACTCCTTCGGATCCAGGTACAGGTTGAAGAGCCGCCCGTACCCGTAGTTCTGGATCGTGCCCGTGAAGCCGCCCGGGTTCAGCACATCGGTGTCGTCGTCCGAGATCGACGACTGCATGTACTTGTACTCACCGACCCGCACCGCCGAGTAGGTCGCCGTGAGCCAGTAGTGCTGGTACTTCCGGTTAGACACCACCTCTCCCTCGTCGGCTGGCGCCAGCAGGAACGAGGTCTGGTCCACGGTGTCGAGGTAGCGGTCGGCGGGCAGCGCCGCCTCGGCCCCGGCGAGGGTGGCGCAGGTGGCGAACAGGTCGAGCAGGTGCACGATGCCGTCGCTGGCCCGGCCCGGGTCGATCATTCCCGGCCACGACACGACCGCCGGCACGCGCACGCCGCCCTCCCACGTGGAGCCCTTGGCGCATCGGAACGGCGTGAAGGCCGAATCGGGCCAGGTCTCCATCTCCGGACCGTTGTCTGACGAGATCACCACCATGGTCGATTCGAGCTGTCCACTGCGCTCCAGCGCTTTCACCAGCCGGCCGCAGATGTCGTCGAGCTCGACCAGCGCGTCCTTGTAGGGGTGCTTGGCGGGCGATCGCCCGAGGAAGTCGGGGTGGGGGTAGTTGTCGAAGTGAGCGCCGCGCGTGCAGTGGTAGAGGAACCAGGGCCGGTCGCCGCCGGCCATGCGCTCGATGAAGGCCTCGGAGTAGGCGCACCACTTGTCGTCCAGCAGCGACAGCGCCGGGATGGTGACCTCTTCGACGTCCTCGAGATCGCCGCCGCGCTCAGCGTGCACGAAGCACTTGTTGAACGGGATGTTCTTCACCCAGTCGGTTCGCGCCTCGCTGTAGACGATCTCCGGGAAGAAGTACGGATCGCGCCACTCCGTGTACATGTCGGACACCGACAGGAACCCGTAGAAGTCGTCGAAGCCGACATGCTGCGGCTGGCTCTCGCGGTTCTCGCCCATGTGCCACTTGCCGACCGCCTGGGTGACGTAGCCGGCATCGGACAGCACCTGCGGCAGCGTGACCTCGCCCTGCAGGCCGCCCGGCATGCCGTACATCGGGGGGATCAGCAGGCCATGCCGCATCGGCAGCCGTCCGGTCATGATCGATGCTCTAGTCGGCGTGCAGGACGGCTCGCTGTAGCACGACGTGAGCAGCAACCCCTCGCGGGCGAGCCGATCGACGTTCGGCGTGGGCGCCCCAACCGCGACGCCGCCGCCATAGCAGCCGAAGTCCCCCCAGCCGACGTCATCCATGAGGATCACGAGCACGTTGGGACGGCGACCGGTGCGTGCCACGAAGTCGGCGAGCCTGGCCTGCGCCGCCTGCTCGCGGGCGGGCAGCACGAAGCGCGGCTCTCGGTTGTCGGCTGGTGCTTCGGTCACCCCGGTGATCGGGTCCACGGTCGGCTCGGTCATCGGCCGAGCGTAGGGCGTGCCGATCCATCAGCGCCGAGGCGCCCGAGCTCCGCCGTACGATGTCCCCTATCCTGCCGGGTTAGCTCAGTTGGTAGAGCACTTCTCTTGTAAAGAAGATGTCGTCGGTTCGATCCCGGCACCCGGCTCTTCTGAGTCGGTACATCGGCGCCCACAGCGCCGGCGTCCCTCTCGACTGATCAGCCGTGCTTGCGCCGCCGGTCGTCGGTGAGCGATCGGTAGAGCTCGACGAGCTCAGCTGATCGAGCTCGTGCGTCGTACTCGGCCAGCACCCGCGCGCGGGCCGCCTCGCCCATACGATGGCGTTCCTGAGGGTCGCCCGCCAGCGCCGTCAGGGCCCGGCACCAGGCATCGACGTCGTCGGGCGCGACGAGGCGACCAGCACCGCCGACCACTTCGCGAAGGGCGGGCACGTCACCCACGACCACCGCCGAGCCCATCGCCATCGCCTCCAGCACGGCATTCGACTGGCCTTCCCAGCGAGACGCCAGGGCGAAGACGCCACCTGCAGCCACCAGCGGACGAACGTCGGACACCGGGCCGGTCAGGGTCACGCAGTCCCCGACACCGAGACGCTCGGCCAGATCGACCAGCTCATCCTCGAGCGGGCCCTCGCCGATGATGCTGAGGCGCAGGTGGCAACCGCCTATGCGCGCAGCAGCCACGGCTCGGATCAACGTGTCATGGCCCTTCTGGGGGACGCACCGGCCGACCGAGACGACGAGGTCTCCGGCCCGGACGTTGGGCGGGGGCGCGTACTCCTCCACGTCGACCCCCCGGGGGATGACGGTGAGCTTTCGGTGCGCAGCCGGTCCGAGAGCCCCGCCGCTGGCGCGGGCCACGGCCGCCGTGAGCGCAACGAGGGAGTCGTCACGTCGGGCCGTGAACCCGTCGACGGCGCGGAGGACCTTGCGGCGCCACGCACGGCCCGGTGCTCTGGGAGTGACGGCGTCGTCGTAGGGCGTGTTGACCAGGTGCGTCACGCGGCACGCGTCGAACCTCGCAAGGCGCGACGGGAGGCTGGCATCGAGCAGGGCTGCATCGACGATGTCCGCGTTGAGCTGCCGCGCGAGACGGCCGAGGCGCTGTGTGGCAAGGCCGAGACCGATCACCGATCGGGTCGGAGCTCGTCGGACGGCGAGGTCGCAGTATCCGACTCCGGCGGACTGGAGCGACCCATGCACCGTCTCGGCGAGGGGTCGGCGGGCACCGCGGATGGCGACGACCACCTGGGTGAGCTCGTCACCGGAGATCGTCGATGCGAGCACCTGGAGCGCCTGCTCCGCCCCGCCCACGCCGAGATCGGGGATCACCTGCATGACTCGAATCGGATCACCCTCGGCTTCGAGGGCGGCAACGGTGGCGAGGATCGTCGCGTAGCGCGGAGCCGCCCGTTCGGTCGTGAACCGGGCCGCGCCCGCGCGTGCGGCTGATGACATTCGCGCTCGAAGCCGCGGATCGGCGAGGATCGAGCAGACGGCGTCCGCTGCCTCGTCCGCATGGGCCGAGGACGTGACGACGCCCGACACACCAGACTCGACGATCTGGTCCACACCGTCGACCGGAAAGGCGACGACCGGGCACCCGGCCAGCTGGGCCTCGATCACCACGCCTGGCATCGAGTCGGACACGCTCGTCGAGACGACGACGTTGGAGACGCCGAGAAGGACGGGGATGTCGGGCCGGTGCCCGAGGAAGCTGACCATGCCCGGCCCGAGCATCTCGAGCGCCCGATGCTCCGCCTGGGCGCGGAGCGGTCCATCGCCGGCGACCACGAACCGGACGTCAGGATGACGGCTCGCGATCGCGCTGAACACGTCGATGGCGGTGCAGGGGTCCTTCTGCGGTACGAGATGCCCGATCGTGGAGACGATCGGCGTGTTGGGCGCATGGCCCAGCTCGGCCCGAAGGCTCTCACCGCACTGGGCTCCTGCGTTCAGCGGCACGGGAGCAGGTCGGTGGTTGGGGATCTGCCACACGGGACCATGGAAGCCGAGGTCTCGCATCTGGTCGCCGATCCGATCGGTGATGGCGATGGCGCCGTGAATCCTCCTGACGAGCAGCCGCTGCGCCAACCGAACCGGGTCCATCGGTGCGCGGTCGGGCGAGTTGAGGATGCGGTGCCAGATGATCGGGGGGCCACCGACGAGCGCGGCGCTGACGAACGCGGCGTGCGCGCCATGCGCGAGGATCACGTCCGCCGGGTGGCTTCGGAGCTCTCGCCGGAGGTTGGCCACTGCGGTCGGGAGCCAGCGGAGCCGATCGCGTGCCCCAGGAGCCAACACCGAGTCGACACGAATCGAGCCGCTCATCTCGCTTCCCGACACGAGCGCGACGAGGCGACCGTCGACGCCAGCCACCCCGAGGGCGTCGACGAGGTTGCGGGCCACTCGCTCGGCGCCGCGCTCGTGTGTCGCCGACACGATGTGGAGCACCCTCATCGTTGCCGGGTCCGACGAACGTGGCGGACCGCTCGAGACAGCGGTCGCCGGATGGGACCCGGAATCCGGCGACTCAGCGCCACGTGCCAGATCGCGGCGCGAGCCGAGGTGATGTACTGCCCGTCCTCACGAGCCAGCAGGCTGACCCGACGCCAGCGATGCGCGGCCGATCGTCGGTGCGTCGAGAAGAACTGGCGCTGTTCAGCCAACAGCTGCAGGTTCTCGGCCACCCGAACCCGATTGGCGTTGCGACCGCGGTCGCCATCGTGGAGTCGAACGAGGTACCCCACCTCCTCGACCGTGGAGACCGACGCCTGCTTCGCGAGCGTCCACCACCAGACAACGTCTTCGATGGCCATCCACCTCTCCTCGAACCGCGGCGCAACAGACCGCTCGACGGCGGTGGCGCCGAGACAGGGGGTGGTGTCCTCGAGGAGCCGATCGCCGAGCCGCCCCTCGAGCACCCGACGTCGCCCCCCCAGAGGCCCTCCGAGGTGTTGGGTCCAGCACACGGCGACCGGCGCCCGACGCAGCCCTTTGATGGCGAGGTCGAGCCGACGGGGTGTCCACTTGTCGTCGTCATCGAGGAAGGCCAGGTATCGACCACGAGCCGCGTCGATCCCAGAGTTCCGGGCCGCCGCCGGGCCTCGACCGCCCCCCGGGCGGATGACGCGCACTCGTTCGTCGTCGAAGTCGGCGACGGGGTGGGTGAGACCATCGTCGATCACGATCACCTCGAGACCGGTGAGGGTCTGACTCAGGATCGAGTCGATCGCCTCCGCGAGGAACAGGGGCCGATCGCAGGTCGGCAAGATCACGCTGAACACGGGTGGCAACGAGGGACCGGCGGGCTCGAAGCTCGTCGACCAGGTGCCGTCGACGCGGCCGTGGTCGATGATCGCCCTACACCATGCCTCGGCGAGGAGGTCCGCGTAGCGGGGGTCCGTCGCGATGGCTCGGTCAGCCGGCGATGAGAGGAAGCAGGGCTCGACAACCACCACATCGCCGGGCGCCCGCGTCAGGTGCTTCGCGGCGCCGGTCTCCGCGCCGTCCTTCACCCCCCGGTCGGGCAGATCAGGGTCGAGCGTCCGCAGCGAGTCGACCTGGGCGCACTGCAAGGCGGTCGCGAGCGCGATCCCCGGGCCGGGCGAGCCAAACGCCTCGGCTCCTCGCGGGGCGTCACTCGCGACATGGTTGTGGTGGATGGCGATGTAGTACTTCACACCGCCCACCTCGTGCGCCAGGGCCGCCTCGGCGGGAAAGGCGGGATTGCCGTGGTCGAGATCGCTCACCACATCAACACCGTGCGCCGCTAGGCGCGTGGACAACCGGGCCGCGACGGCAGCATTGAGATCGCGCTCGACGATCCCGTCGGCGATGGCTCCCGGATCGTCACCGCCGTGTCCGCTGGCCACGAAGACACGTCCGTGCGCGGTCATCCGGGGTGACGGCGGCGACCGAGCGCCGAGGGCCCCGGGCGGCCAGCGAAGGCCTCGGACCACCAACCTCGGCGAGGTGCGAGAAGCTCTCGCCACGCACCCGCCCAGGCAGCGAGGACGCCAGCGACGGCGAGCGGTGACACCGCTAGCCAGCGCCACCGGAGATCGCCCCCGTAGAGCCAGACGTTCCGATGGACACGCCGGAGCCGCCCGATCACGTACCGGGGCCCGAGGAAGCGGAACATACGACGGCTGAGCAAGGGCTCGTCCGGTTGTCGTCGCTGGAGGACCATCTGACCGAGGCCCCTCCCGCGGCGATGGTGGTGTCGGAGGAGGACGACCGGACGTCGGCATGGCGAGTGATGGACCATCGTCGCGTGCTGCTCGCGCCATGCGCCATAACCGAGTTCGAACAGCGCGGTGTTCGCCACGGTGTCCTCGGCCGTGCGCATGTGTTCGGGGAAGCCGTCGACATAGCGCAGCGCCTCGGTCAGATACGACGCGTAGGAAGGCGCGACGGTCATGACGTGCGACGGTCGAGCCGGGAGACCGCCGGAGTGATCGAGGAAGTAGGAGGCCCAACCCGCCATCGTGCGGGTGCCGTTCTCGGTCGTGCACGTGACCATGCCCCACCCGTCGAGGTGCGCCTGAAGCCTCGCCGCGAGCGACCCCGGTGGGAGCTCGATGTGCGAACCGGGGAAGGTCACATAGCGGCCTCTGGCCACGGCCAGCCCCGCGTTGCGGGCCTCCCCCGGCAGAGCCGGGTGGTCGATCTCGACGAGCTCGACCTGCGGATAGCGATGTCGAACGATGTCCGCCGTCCGGTCGCTGCCGCTGGTGACGACCACGACCTGAACCCCGGCCGCGCAGTCCTGGTCCAGGATGCCGTCGACGGCACGCTCGATCACCTGCTCATCATCGCGAGAGATGATGATCACGGTCAGCAACGGCTCGTGATCCGGGTGGGCCCGGGCCTCGTCGGCTTCCGCCGGCCACCGCGTGTGAGGGACGACCGGGAGTCCTGGTGCTCGAGGTCGAACCGAGGCAGGGTTCCTCGCTTGCGCTCCGAGGGCGGAGTAGTCGGCCTGCCAGCGGTGGTCCGGGTCGACCTCGGCGTACTTCGCGACTCGAGCCTGGCGGCGTTGGTCGTCGAAGCTGCCGTAGTGCTGGATGCGAAACGTCGTTCGCACCCGATCGGATGGGCCGATGTCGACAGGAAGCGGGACCAGGTGCAGCGCATCGGTCGGCAACGAGATCCCCGGCCGCCAGGCGAACAGGCGGCCGACCCAGAGATGATCCTGGTCATACCCGTCCGTGCCGTCCTCGCGCATCACCATGCGGAGGATCTGCAGGAGGTAGGCCTTGGTCGGGTCGAGCGCGCCGTGGTCGACCGCGTGCCTCAGCGCCGCGTCGTCGCCGGGGGCGAGCACCTCGTCGGCATCGAGCTGGAGCACCCAGGTCGGCTCGTCGCGGTCGGCCGCCAGGAGCTCGACCGCGTTGACGAGACGCTGACGGTTCGCGGCGTCATCCCAGCCTGCGTAGGTCTCTCGCCCAGGGTTGTCCAGAACGATGCGCACGATCGGCTCGGCCTCGAGCAACGCCCGGGTGCCGTCAGTGCTGCCGTCGTCGAGCGCGACGACGGCATCGGCGAGCTCGCGCACCGACGCGAACCACCGAGGGAGGTCCGCTTCACCGTTGCGCACAGGGAGGACCACGACGATCTGAGCGATGGGGCACCTCCCGCCAAAGTCCAAGTTCCCTGAGCTGAACGCCCGGGTCAAGATAGTGACGTGCCCACCGATGCGGAATCCAGCGAGGCGGCGGCGCGTCGATCGGTGAACGACCTCGGTGGCTTGCTGCGGGCGGCGCTTGGTCTGGCGTGGGCAGCGTCACCAGCAACCATGGCGGCCTCGATCGCGCTCCAGGTCGCAGTGGGCATCGGGACCGCGCTCCAGCTCCTCCTCGCTCGAGCGGTGCTGGCCGATCTGCTCGCGACGAGCCAAGGATCGGCGATCAGGGACGTGTGGCCTCTCCTCACCGTGCTCGTCGTGGTCACCACGACACTCGGCCTGACGGGGGGGGTCCAATCGACGCTGAACCTCGTCACGGCCGAGGCCGTCAGCATGCGTGCCATCTCGCTGGTTCTCGACGTGGCGACCTCCGTCGAGCCCGAGGTCTACGAGGATCCCGACTTCCACGACAAGCTCGAACGGGCGCGCTTCAACGCGGTCGCCCGACCGGTCATGGCCGTCAGCGGGCTGACGGGCATGATGGGGGCCGCCCTCGGGGCTGGCGGAGTGGCCGTCGCGACCCTCGCGTTCGATCCGCTCCTCGTGCCGATCGGACTCGTCTCCGCGGTCCCGGCCTGGTTGGCCAGCCGTGCCAACAGTCGCCGGCATCACCGCTACATGCGTGCGCAGACGACCGATGACCGGCGCCGGTCATACCTCATGCACCTGCTCAGCAATCGTGACCTGGTGAAGGAGCTGCGCGTCTACGGAATGGAACCCGAGCTACGTCGTCGCCACGAGGAGCTGCACCGCGAGCGCTTCGCTCGTGTCGTCGAGCTGGCCAGGAGCCAACGTCGAACGTCGATGCTGGGAGCCTCGCTCGGAGCGATCGGCCTCTTCCTCGCGTTCGGCTACTTGTTCTGGTCGATCGACGAGGGACGGATCAGTCTGGCGAGCGCCGGGACCGCCCTGTTCGCGCTGCTCTTCCTCGGACAGCGCCTGCGCGGCGTTGTCGCCTCGTCAGGGACCCTGTACGAGGCGGCGCTGTTCCTCGATGACGTCGCCGAGTTCACCGCCGTTGCCCCGGCCCCGACCGCTCCCGCGGCGTCCACGGAGGCCGGGGCGCCACCTGCCCCGTTGCCTCCGTTCGAGACGCTGAAGACCGTGGACCTCTGGTTCACGTATCCGGCGTCCGACGAGCCGGTGCTGTGCGGAGTGGACCTCGAGCTCCGCTCGGGCGAGGTGGTCGCTCTGGTCGGCGAGAACGGATCGGGCAAGACGACGCTGGCCAAGCTGCTGGCCGGCATCTACCAGCCAACACGAGGTCGGATCGAGTGGGACGACCGAGATCTGAGCCAGGCTGACCCAGCGTTGCTGCGCCGTTCCGTTGCCGTGCTCTTCCAGGACTTCGTCCGGCTCGCCCTCACGGCGCGGGACAACGTCGGCCTGGGCGCGCCCGCCCGCCTCGACGACCAGGGAGCCATCGAGGCCGCCGCCGCCACGGTCGGCGCCGACGAGGTGGTGAGGGGCCTGCCCGGAGGGTGGGACCAGCTGGTCACGACGCTCTACCCCGACGGCACCGATCTCAGTGGCGGCCAGTGGCAACGGCTCGCGCTGGCTCGGGCGATGTTCCGCGACGCGCCGTTCATCATCATGGACGAACCGTCATCGGCGCTCGATCCGCAGGCTGAGCTCCATCTCCTCGAGCGGATGCGCCTGGTGGCGAGCGGCCGCACCGTGCTCTTCATCTCTCATCGATTCTCGAGCGTGCGATTCGCCGACCGCATCTACGTGATGCATGAGGGCCGGTTGGTCGAGCACGGCGACCATCGCACCCTTGTCGGGGCGGGCGGACGCTACGCCGAGATGTACGGCCTCCAGGCCTCCATGTACGGCTTGGACTGACCGGCCCGCCGTGGTCGCGCCGCTATGCGCTCGAGCTCTCGGAAGTCCGATTGAGCAGGACGCTGAGCGCCACCACCCAGACGGCCCAGGCAAGGAACGCGACGAGGCCCGCCGCGAAGATGGTGTCTCGCTCGGTGGACACCGCGCCGCCACCGACGAGCCACAGGAGCGCAACGAGCCCACCGAGCCAGCCGAGCCACGTCGGCAGGAACTTCGTCCGGAGGATCACGATCGACGTCGCTCCCGTGAACACAACGGCGGCGAAGGAGACGAACCCGAGGACGACCGTCGCCATGCGATAGGTCACCGGCGAATCGCCCGGGTGCAACGCGCCGTACGCGTTGATGCCGTAGCCCACGGCGGCAATCGCCGCGACGGTGACCCCACCCATGGCCGCCGTGCCCGCCAGGCGACCGCTGCCGCCCTCGGCCCCGCGCAGCCGAGTCCAGACGATGCCAAGGAAGAACAGGAAGAACACGATGCCCAGTCCGGCGAGGTAGGAGGCGACGCGGAGGCTGTCCCTGTTGTCTCTGGTGAAGTTGATGATCGCGCCGTCGCCGTCCGACACCTTTGGCGGCGATCCGGCGATGAAGCCACCGACCACTGACAGCACCACGAACACGACGCCAGCAAGCGCGCCCCACTTCTCGAGCGTCTTGTCGTCCATGCGAACCCCCCGTTTCCCGGCCCCGGTTGTCAGTCTCGTGCAGATGGTCGGGTACCGCCAGCCGCAGCGACCCGAACAGGTCTGGCGCGACCACCCTTCGGGGAGAGAACCTAGGGACATGGCTCTGCTCCCTGGACCCGGCTCGATCCCCATCTCCCAGCTCATCGGTGACGAGGTGGCCCGCTTGGCCCCCGACGCCACGCTGCAGGACGTCGCCCAGGCCCTGGTGAAGGGGGCGATGGGCGCCCTCGTCCTGGGTGACGACGAGCGTCCCGCTGCGCTCGTGTCCGAGCGGGACGTCGTGCGGGCCGTCGCCGCCGGTCGCGACCTGACGACCACGCCCGCCCGTGAGGTGGCCAGCACCGATCTGGTCTGGTGCGACATCGAGTCCACCGTCGACGAGGTGGCTGTCGAGATGCTCAGCCGCTACATCCGCCACGTCCTGGTCGAGGAAGACGGCACGCTGGTGGGGATCGTGTCGGCGCGCGACCTCCTCGGCGCCTACAGCTCAGGTGTGCCCCTCGACTGATCAGCCTCCGGCGTGGGCACGGGAGGCATCCCACCATCGCGGTTCACCGCCTAGAACGTCACGCCATGACCTATGTCCTCGTGCACGGCGGCGGCTCCACCGGTCGGTTCTGGGATCGGGTCGTGCCACTCCTCGACCAGCCCGCCGTCACCATCGACCTGCCGGGCCGGGGCGGCAAGTCCGCCAACTTGGCCACGCTCAGCGTCGACGACGAGGTCACCTCCGCCTTGGCGGACATCGACGACGCCCAAGCGGAGGGCGCCATCACCCTTGTCGCCCACTCCTCCGGAGGCCTGGTCGTGCCCGGCGTGGTCGCGGGCCTCGGCGGTCGGGTCACGCGCATCGTGCTGAACGCCGCCCTCGTGCCCGCCGAAGGCGGGTGCGGCCTCGACTGCATGCAACCGAGGCACCGCGAGGGCCTGCGCCTCGCCGTCGAGCAGGCACGCCGTGACGGCACGACCATCACGTTGCCAGGCCCCCCGCCGGACCCGGAGTCCTTCCGACAGGCCTACGGCGGAGATCCCCTCTCCGACGAGGATCTGGCGTTCATGGTCGACCCCGTCCGCTGCGTGGCCGACACCGTCCACCACTACTTCCAGCCCGTCTGCTGGTCGTCGGCCGCCGACGTACCGGTGACCTACCTCCTCAACGAGCGCGATCGGCCTGTGCCGCCGTCGGCCCAGGAGGAGATGATCACCCACCTCCCGGGCCCGACCGCAGTCGTGCGGATCTCGTGCGGGCATGTCCCGGCCGTCACCCATCCAGAGCTGATCGCCCGCCTGCTCGCGGGGACCTGAGGCCCGTCAGCAGCGCGCGGGCGTGAACCCCGGCGGCGGTAAGCGGTCCGCCGGCCCCTCGTACGCAGCGCGCGGCCGCACGAGCCGGTTGTCGGCGCGCTGCTCGAGGACGTGGGCGGCGATCCCCGCGATCCGAGCGCACAGGAAGATCGGCGTGGAGAGATCGACCGGCACGCCCATGAGGTGCACGAGCAGGCCGACGGGCAGGTCGGCGTTCGGGTGCAACCCCTTCTCGCGCGCCATCGTCTCGACGACGATCTCGTAGGAGCGCACGAGCGCCGCGGCGTCCGGGTCGCGCTCGGCGAACGCGTCGAGGTCCTCCTTCAGGAGCACGGCGCGCGGGTCGGGCCGGTCGACGTAGACGCGGTGCCCGAAGCCCGGCACGCGCTCGCGCCGCTCGAGCCGGCCCATCACCTCCGCCTCGGCCCCGGCCGGGACCCTTGTGCACATCCGGGGCCACATCGCCCGCGCCGTGCGTACCGCTGCCGGCTCGGCACGGCACCGGAGACGACCTGAGGAACTGGCAGCCCGCTTGCTCAAGAGACAACGGCTAGAATCATAGCCATGGGAGGGCCGAGACCACGATGTCGAACCACGGCGCACTGAAGAAGACGCTCCGGGCACGCCTCGATGCACTCGTCAATCGCGTTGGCCGGATCGAACAGGATCTCCGCCAGGCGCACGACGACGACTGGCAGGAGCGCGCCAACGAACTCGAGAACGACGAGGTGCTGGAGG
>Ga0209798_10001801_pt1 | contig 12718 bp, 7 predicted proteins | sample DOMMetBare3Fresh_FD_187475 | JGI IMG/M metagenome (GOLD analysis project Ga0209798, IMG submission 187475) | Wetland sediment microbial communities from St. Louis River estuary, USA, under dissolved organic matter induced mercury methylation -... | ecosystem: Environmental > Aquatic > Freshwater...
GGGAGCGTTACACGGCGCGACTACAATCGTTCCCGACGGGCCTCCCCGCATGGAAGCGCGCCCAACCGGGTCAGGTGGGGAACCAAGCAGCCCTCAGCGTTGCAACCAGTGCCGGGGGTAAGGCTCGTCAACCTGCCTGGGTCGATCCGGGCTTCTCCTGCATCCCGCGCCCGATCGCCGTGCGAGGCGCCGCATTCGCCTCGATCGCCATCAGGCCGCAGACAGCGGCATCGGCCTGGACACGGGGTCCGGCCCCGCCACGGCGCTGCCTTGCAGGGCGTCCATGAGGTCACGGGCCGTCAGCTCGATTGAGCGGGCGTAGCGCTGAGCCACGCGTTCGATCGCCGCGGCCTGGCGCGCCGGCGGAAGCGCGAGCGCGTCGATTGTCTCGTTGGCGGCGCTGGCGACGAGGCGGATCGTGTCGTCGTCCGTGTCGGGCGTGCGTATCGTCGCGGAGTTCGGCAGGCGCCTGATCATGTGCAACACCGCCTCGTCCATGCCCCACCAGCGCGCCACGGCCAGGCCCATCGCCTCGATGTCACCGCCAAGCACCGCGAAGGCCGCGGCCTGTTCCGGCAAACCGGGATCTTCGGGATCGCCGTCGCGCGCGGCCGGCGCGGGTTGCATCAGACGACGCACTTGACGCATCTCGTCGGGAAAGTGGTACTGGACGACCAGGCGGCCGAGGTTCTGCATCAGCGCCACCAGGAACACCATCTCGGCGTCGTAGCCGGAAGGCCGCAGCGCCTGGGCCAGTCGCGCCGCGCGCTGGGCCATCGACAGCGCGTGTTCGAGGTCGATCGAGCCCGCGTCATCGAGCGGTCCGGGCCATTGGCGCAGGCCGAGCGCACAGCGACGCACGCCGTCCAGTCCGACCATCGCGATCGCTCGGCGCACGGTGAGCACCGGGCCGTTGCCGGCCACCTGTGTGCCGCGCACCGACGCGGTGTTGACGGTGCGCAGCAGCTCGAAGCTCAGGGCCGGGTCGCGCAGCACGACCTGCGCCAGCTCTTCCGTGTGCTCGCGTTCCATCAGCGCAAGCCGCGCCGCGCGCTGCGCCCCGTCGCGCAACGCGGGCAAGGCCCCGATCTGGCGCACGCGCTCGATCAGCTGGGCATGCGCGTTGCCGTCGTGCTGCGCCTCAGCCTCGAGCCAGCCCTCGAGCGCACGCGCCATCGTGCGCGCGCTGCGGTAGCGTTGCCGCGTGTGACGATCGGTGGCGCGGTTGGCGATCGCCCGCAGCACGTCGGGCACCGGGCGAGGCAGGTCCCAGCCAAGCCGGATCGGCTCGCGGCCTTCCGGTGCGAGGCGCGCGAGCGCCTTGCCGATGTCGGCCTCTTCCAATACCGGCGTGCCCGTGAGCAGGCCGTGCATCACGACCGCCAGCGCCAGCACGTCGCGCTCGGCGGCCACGCGTGCCGCCCGGCGCTGGTCACTGGCGCTGAGTTCGTCGTCGGGCAGCGCGTGCAGTGCGGTCGGCTCGACCGCCGCGACCTCCAGGCCCATCACGCGCAGCTGGCCGTTGTCGGCCAGCGCAAGCAGCCAGGGCTGCAGGTCGCGGTGGGCGTGGCCGGCATCGTGCGCGAAGGCCAGGCCCGCGGCGGCCTGCTGGATCCAGCGCGCGATGTCGATCGGCGCCTCGCCCGCCAGAGGATCGAGCGCCTGGCGATCGGCCAGCGTCGGGCCGATCGCCAGGTCATAGGCGATGTACGGCCATTGCTCCTGCTGGCCGACCTCGACCGCACGTGCGAGGTTCGGATGCGACACGCGCGCGCCGCGCCGCGCGCGATCGAGCCACTGGGCGAGCGCGTCCTTGTTCGGCGGCTGGCGACGCGGCAGCACGAGTGTCAGGTCCTGCCGCGTTTGCGGATCCCAGGCCTGCCACGCCATGCAGCGCGCGCTGCGTCCGCGCAGCGCGCGCAGTTCGAAGCGGCCGAGCCTGTGCACGGCCGTGACGGCAGCGGCGGCGGCGCCCGGCAGCGGGGCGTGGGTGGAGTCGGCGAACGAGGCCATGTGGGGGCGGTATTGCTTCGCGATTGGAACGCCGCCGTGCTGGGGCCGAAGCGCTGAAGTGGCGCCGCTTTGCCAGCCAGATCGGCGCGCTACGGCGTGATCTCGACCAGCTCGCCGCGGCCCGTGATGAATGCCGCGTGCACGGCCTCGCCGGGCACGAGGCGCGTGATCGCCTCGCGGTATGCGGTCAGCTGGGCGCGGTTGGCAGGATCGTCCTCGGGCGCGGCGCCCAGCTTGTAGTCGAGCACCCACCAAGCCGCATGCGGGGGTGCCAGCCGCACCAGCCGGTCGATCCGGCGCGGCTCGCCGCCTTCGGAGGCGATCGGCACTTCGTTGCCGGACCAGGCGATCGCGACGGGATCGAAGAAGCGGCGGCATGCGGGGTTGTCGAGGATGCGCGCACCGGCCGCCGCCACGACGCCCGCCTCGGGAAGGCCGCAGGCCGCTGCCGCCGCCTGCGCGAGCGCGTCGCGATCGGCGGCCGGCTCGCGCGTGACCCATTCGAGCCAGCGGTGCACGGCCTGGCCCAGCCGCGCGGCGGCATCGTCGGCCGCGGCCGGCGGCTGCGTGACCGCCGCACGAGCCGCCAGGTGCGGCAGGATCGCCAGCTCGGCGCCTTCGCGGGCCCTGGCCAGCGGCGCGGCCGGCTCCGGGGCCCAGGCGGCGGCATGCGCGTCGAGCCGCTGCCACCAGGAGCGCCCGGGCGCGGCACGGTTGGGCGGCGTGCGGCTCACGACCACGCGCTGTTCAGCGCGCGTGAGCGCGACGTACAGCGCATTGGCCTCCTCACGCGAGCGTGCCGCATGCTCGTCGGCCATCAGCGCGCGCAGCGAGGGCGGGCAGCGCGACTCGGCGGCGATGAACGCCGCGCGCCGCGGGCGCCTTGCGTCGACCGGCCATTCGACGAGCAGGGTGGCGGTCTCGTTGCGTGGCGGCTCGGGCTCGGTGTCCATCAGGAACACGACGCGCGCCTCGAGCCCCTTGGCGCCATGGATCGTGAGGAGCTGCACCGCGTCGGGCCGCGCGGCACGCGGCGCCTCGATGCGGCGCCGCCGCAGCGCACGAACGAAACCGTAGGGCGTGGCAAAGCGACCGCCGTCCAGCGCCAGCGCCGCGGCGAGCAGCGCGTGCACCGCATCGACAGCCCGCCCGCGCAATGCCGGCGGCACCGCGGCCACCAGACGCGGCAGCAGGTCGCCCTCGTGCACGATGCGGTCGAGCAGGTCGTGCGGCGGCAAGGCACCGGCCGCGTCGTGCCAGAGGGCGAACAGCCGTGCGGCGCGACGCAGTTCCAGAGGCGCGCCGGCCGGCTCGTCGCTCAGGCGCATCAAGGCAGGCCACCAGGCACCGGTGGCGCGCGCACGCGCCGCCAAATCGAGCAGGGCCTCGTCGGACACGCCGAACAGCGGACTCCTGAGAGCGCGCGCCAGCGACAGCGACTGGCCCGGCGATGCCAGCACGTCGAGCACCGCCAGCAGGTCCTGCGCCTCGGGCAGGTCGGCCAACTGCACCTGTTCGGGCGCGACGAATGGAAGGTGGTGCGCGGCGAGCGTTCGCGCCAGCAACCGCAGCGGCTCGCGCTTGCGGGCCAGCACCATGATCTCGCCCGGCGCAACGCCTTCGGCCCGCACGAGCGTGTCGATCGCCTGCGCCACGGTGACGGCCTCGGCCTCGCGCAGCACCGCCTGCGCCTCGTGGCGCGGCTCGGTCAGCGAGGGGCGCCACACGCGCGGCGGCTCGTCTTCGCCGCGAGCGCGCGGCGCGCGCACGCGTTGCGGCGCCGGCAGCGCGGACAGTGCAGCGACATCGGCGGTCGAGGCCGCCTCGGTGGTGTGCGGCCGCCAGTCGAAGGCCGCGCCTTCGGCCTGCCATGACCCGAACAGGGTATTGATCAGTCCGATAAGCGCCGGCGCGCAACGTCGCGTGTGGTCGCAGGCCGCCACCGTGCCGCCCAGCGCCTGCACGACGAAACGCTGGGCGGCCTCGAACACGCGCGGCTCGGCGCGGCGGAAACGGTAGATGCTCTGCTTCGGATCACCGACGATGAACAGGCGCGGCCCATCGGCGCCGGCACCGGCGTACGAGGACAACCAGGTATGCAGCGCATGCCATTGCAGCGGGCTCGTGTCCTGGAACTCATCGATCAGCAGATGGCGCACGCGTGCGTCGAGCCGCTCCTGCACCCAGCCCGACAGCGCGTGGTCGGCCAGCAGCGCGAGTGCGACGCGCTCGAGATCGGCCATGTCCACCAGACCGCGCCGCTGCTTGAGCGCAGCGTACTGCGCGAACAACAGCCTCGACAGGCGCACCATCGCCGCGTGTTCCTCGTGTGCCTCGAACTGCGCGACCGCGTTGGTCAGGCGATCGAGTTCGTCGCACAGGCGCTGCTGCGTCGGCAGCTCGCCCAGTTGCTTGCGCGGCGTGCCGTCGCCACCGTCGGTGAACAATGCGGCGCGCAGCGCCGTCAACGCGTCGCGATCGTCGGCCACGGCGACGGCCTCGAGCAGGCCTTGCGCGGCGTCGTCGGACAGCTTCTTGCCGCGCGCCGCCAGCGCGCGGGCGAGCGAGCGCACCTCGGCGACGAAGGCCGCCTCACGCACACGCGACGCCGGGTGCGCAGTACTGCCGGGATCGATCGAATCGGCCAGCGTGCCCGCCTCGTCGGCCAGTTCGATTTCGGCGCGGCGGTCCAGTGCCAGCTTGAACCAGCGCGACAGCACCGTGCGCCCGCGTCGCTGCGACAGCATCCGGTAGTCGGCGAGGCGGTCCGCATCGGCGCGAACTGCAGCGTGGAAGGCACGCATCAGTTCGGGTTCGTGATCGTCGATGTCCTGCACCGGCGTCAGCCCCGGCGCGAGCCCCAGGCCCGCGAGCAGGTCCAGCGGCGCGGCCTGCAGCAGCTGGGTGAACCAGGCATGGAAGGTGCGCACCTCGACCGCACGCCCCTGCGCGAGCAAGCGCTCCTGCAGCCCGATCAGCTCGGTCGCGTGCGCCGATGCCGCGGCCGCCGGCACGCCGCGTTGTCGCAATTCCGCCGCGGCCTCGTCGGGCGTCAGGCGCGAGAACGCGTCGAGCCATTCGGCCAGGCGCGTGCGCATCTCGCCGGCAGCCTTGCGAGTGAAAGTGATCGCGAGGATCTCGTGTGCCGGCGCACCCTCGAGCAGTGCGCGCACGATGCGCGAGACCAGCATCCAGGTCTTGCCGGCGCCCGCGCAGGCCTCGACCACGACGTGACGGCGCGGGTCACAGGTCACCGCGTAGAACCGCTCGCGGCTCGCGGCGAGGCCGTCCAATGTGTACGCGGGGTCGGTCATGACGCGTCGGCCCAGTGATCGCGCCGGCACAAGCCGCGCATCTCGCAGTGCTCGCAGGTCCCGCCTTCGCCGAGCGCGGCGGCCCCGGCACCGCTGCGCAGCGCGTCGAGGTCGGCCGCCAGGCCCTCGATCAGCCCGGTGGCGCTGCGTGCCGGGTCGGGGTGCTCGATGACCTGCGGCGGCTTGCGCTCGTCGAGCGCGAGGTAGACCGCCCGCGGCGGCCGGTCGTCCAGCTCGTCGTTCAGCAGCGCAGCATAGAACGCGAGCTGCGTGTCCTCGAGCGGCTCCTTGACCTTGCGTTTGAGCGCATCGGCGTTGCCGGTCTTGTAGTCGATCACCATCGCGCTGCCATCGCGATGCCGGTCGATGCGGTCGAGCCGGCCGTCGAGCTGCAGGCCGCCCAGCTCGGGCGGTGAGATCGCGCGCTGCTGTTCACCGCACACGTAATGCCAACCCTGGGCATCGCGCGTGTGCAGCCAGTCGAGATAGTGCGCGGCCAGGCGCTCGAACGTGACGTGAAAGGGCAGCATCGCGTCGCCGTCGAGTTGCTGTTCGGCGAGCACGCGTTCGGCGATCTCGTGCAGGCGCTTGCGTTCGGCTGCGGCATCGATGAACGGTGCGATCCGCCGCTCCTCGTGGAACGCGTGCAACACCTCGTGCAGCCAGCGCCCCTGATCGCGCCTGCCGGGGTCGGCTTCGAGCTCGACCGCCTCGGCCAGCCCCAGACCGACTCGTGCGAAGAATCGGTAGGGGCACTCGCGCAAGGCCTCGATGCTGGTGGCCGACAGGCGCGCAGGCATCGCCCCGGCCATCGATGGCGCCGGGCGCGTGACAGGCCGTGGCTCGATGCGTGCCGTGGGGCACTGCACCGACAGGTCGTCGGGCGCCGGCAGGCCGCGTCGACGCCGCGCCTGCAACGCCCATCCGACCAACGGACTCGGCGCGAGCGCTTCGCCATCCTCGTGCGTTCGTCGCAGCAACGTCACCCGCGGCAGGCGCAGCAGCTGGGCGAAGGCCAGTCGCTCGCGCTCGCGGCGTGCCGCCGCGTCGGGCAGACCCAGTTCGCGCCGTGTCGCGTCGGACAGCAGGCCCAGTGCAGGAGCACCGAGCCCCAGGTGGCGCTCGTCGCAACCGGGAAACACCACCGCGCCGAACGGGCGCAACGGCATGCGCGACAGCGGCGTGATCACGACCTGCGGCGACGCGGGCGCGGCCGGCAGGTAAATTCCCTCTTCGAGCGTGGCCGCGACCCAATCGGTGAACGCCGCCAGATCGAGCAACGTGCTCGAGCTGAGCGCGGTCCAGGACGTGCCCGGCGTGCTGACGTCGAGGCGCAATGCCGCAAGCACCGCGCGGCCCGCCGGATCGTCCCCGAGCGACGAAATCAGCGGCGGGGTCGTGCGCCTGAGTGCGTCCAGCCAGGCCTGAAGGCTGCGCGGCCCGGCGCCGGCACCGAGCCCGGACAGGCGGATGCGCGCCGCGCGCCACCAAGCGAGCGTGTCCGCGTCGGGCGTGCGTTCGCGGCGCCAGGCGGTCTCGAGCGTCACCAAGGCGGGCTCGTCGGGCTGCTCGGCCTTGAGCGCGTCCAGCGTCGCGTCGCGCCCGGCGTCAGGCGCAGCGGCTCGAAGCACGCTCATCAGTCGTGCAGCGGCACGCGTGGTCGACAACGTCCAGCCGGTCTCGTCGGTCAGGGCGACGCCGGCGCGTTCGAGCAAGGCGCGGATGCGGCGCACGACGAACCGGTCCTCGGCCACGAGCGCCACGGGCGTGTCGCCGGCCTCGACGGCGCGCACGACCTCGACTGCCGCGGCCATCGCCTCGTCCTCGAGCCCGTGGGCGTGGCGCAGCGCCGGTGCGGGAGCGCCCGCACCGGCATCGAAGGGCGCCTGCGGGTCGGGGTCTGTCACAACGAGCCATGTCGGGAGACCCTGCGCACAGGCATGCTCGAGTAGAGGCGGGACCAGCGCATGCGCGCCGCCTGCCTGGATCGCCGCCCAGGCCGACGGGCGGTGGGTCCACAGCGCCGCAGTCGGCTCGCGCGTTGCGCCCGCCGCCCATTCGAGCGCCCAGCGCGCCAGCAGCCGCTCGCTCCCGCCCGGCCCCTGCATCGACGGCAACGCCGCGCGTGCCGCCTGCCACCACTCGACACGTCCGGCAGGCGCGCGCGCGTGCACGCGATCGAGCAGCGCATGCGCGGTATCGACGACGTCAGCCACTGCGGCGTCGAATGCGCGTGGATCGCGTTCGGCCCATTGGCGGCCCAGCGGTTCGCGCTTGAGCATGGCGTAGGCAGCCAGGCGATCCATGCAGCGCTCCAGCGTCGGGCCGTCCGATGCCGGTGCAGCCGGAGGCGCCAGCGACCCGGCCAGGGTGTGCACCGTCTCGACGCGCGGTTGCCAGCCACCGCGCTGCGCGAACGCGCCACGCGCCGTGCCAAGCACTCCGGCGTGCGGCACGAGCACGACCGCGTCGCGCACCGACACGCCCGCGGCTGCCCACGCCGCGTGCAACTCTTCAACCAGGCGCGGCCACGTGCTCCGATCGACCGGACCGGCGTCGAGTCTCAGACGCGCTATCGACGCCATAGAGGGGGGTTGGGCCTGGGCTCCGCGCGAACCATTGCGCTGTGTCAGAATCATTCTGCCTCGTGCTTCAGTGAAGCCCGGCCCAGGAGGGGTACCCAATGAGCAGCGAATTGATCAAGCATGTGACCGACGCGTCGTTCGAAAGCGACGTGCTGAAGTCCGACAAGCCCGTCCTGGTGGACTACTGGGCAGAGTGGTGTGGTCCCTGCAAGATGATCGCGCCGATCCTCGACGAGTTGTCGTCGCAGTATGACGGGCGCCTGCAGATCGCGAAGATGAACGTCGACGAGAATCAGGACGTCCCGGGCAAGTTCGGCATCCGCGGCATTCCGACCTTGATGCTGTTCAAGGATGGCCAGCTCGCCGGCACCCTCGTGGGTGCGCACCCGAAGGCCAAGTTCACGGCCTTCATCGACTCTCATCTATAATCTGTGGCATTGCCGGCGGACGCCCGCGCGCGCCGGTCGTAGAATCGCCACCGCGCCCCTGGCTGCAGATCCGAATAGGACAGCGGGCGCGCGGTTCCGGCCCCACCCCTGAAGCCTTGCCCGAGAGTGCCACCAGTGCTCTCGCCGGTAACGCAGGGTCACGAGAACCTCAAGTCCCCGGGGCCGATCATCGCGGCATGGCGCCAGGCGAGCGCGTTGCCGACCCAAGGGCCCACCTCCCATGCACCTTTCAGAACTCAAAGCACAGCACGTCTCCGCCCTGATCACGATGGGCGAGGAACTGGAGATCGAGAACGTCGCCCGCATGCGCAAGCAAGAGCTGATGTTCGCGATCATGAAGAAGCGCGCCAAAGGCGGCGAGCAGGTCTTCGGCGACGGCGTGCTCGAGGTGCTGCCCGACGGATTCGGGTTCCTGCGCGCGATCGACACCAGCTACATGGCTTCGACCGACGACATCTACCTGTCGCCCAGCCAGATTCGGCGCTTCAACCTGCATACCGGCGACATGATCGAGGGCGAAGTGCGCGTGCCTAAGGACGGGGAACGCTACTTCGCGCTCGTGAAGGTCGATCGCGTCAACGGCGTGACGCCCGAGGAGAACAAACACAAGATCATGTTCGAGAACTTGACGCCGCTGTTCCCCAAGGAACAGTTCAAGCTCGAGCGGGACAACCTGAAGGCCGACGAGAACATCACCTGCCGCATCATCGACCTCGTGGCGCCGATCGGCAAGGGCCAGCGCGCGTTGCTGGTGGCACAGCCCAAGACAGGCAAGACGGTCATGATGCAGCACTTGGCCCACGCGCTGGTGGGCAACCATCCCGACGTGCACCTGATCGTGCTGCTGGTCGACGAGCGGCCGGAGGAAGTGACGGAGATGGTTCGCACGGTGCGCGGCGAGGTCATCAGCTCGACCTTCGACGAACCGGCCGCGCGCCACGTGCAGGTCGCCGAGATGGTGATCGAACGCGCCAAGCGCCTGGTCGAGTTGAAGAAGGACGTCGTGATCCTGCTCGACTCGATCACGCGCCTCGCGCGCGCGTACAACAACGTGCTGCCCAGCTCGGGCAAGGTGCTGACCGGCGGCGTCGACGCCAACGCGCTGCAGCGCCCGAAACGGTTCTTCGGTGCGGCGCGCAATGTCGAGGAAGGTGGCTCGCTCACCATCATCGGCACCGCGCTGATCGACACCGGCTCGAAGATGGACGAGGTGATCTACGAGGAGTTCAAGGGCACCGGCAACTGCGAAATCCATCTGGATCGCCGCATGGCCGAAAAACGCGTCTACCCCTCGATCCTCATCAACAAGAGCGGCACGCGGCGCGAGGAACTGCTGCTCAAGCCGGAGATCCTGCAAAAGACCTGGATCCTGAGAAAGCTGCTGTACCCGATGGACGAGATCGAGGCGATGGAATTCATCCTGGACAAGATGAAGCAGTCGAAGAACAACCTCGATTTCTTCGACATGATGCGCCGCGGCGGCTGAGGGACTCACGGCCCCAAGACGCCTGCGGCGTCGCCCCCGAGGGGAGCGCGGGCCGCTTGGGAACGGCCCGGCGCTGGCCCGAGGTGGCCCGCTTATAATTTGCGTTTACCCTGGCCGGAAAGCGCTCTGATGAGAGCAGCGCGGCTGCCGCAAACCCTGAAGAGGAACCCCATGAAAGAAGGCATCCACCCCTCGTACCGCGACGTCGTGTTCCAGGACCTGTCCAACGGCTTCCAGTTCGTGACCCGTTCGACCGTCCAGACCAAGGACATGATCAAGCTCGACGACGGCCGCGAACTGCCGTTGTTCAAGATGGAGACCTCGAGCGAGTCGCACCCCTTCTACACCGGCACGCAGAAGAGCGTCGACAACCTCGGCGGCCGGGTCGAGAAGTTCCGCAACAAGTTCAAGGTCGGCATCAAGCGCTGATCCGGCGCGAGCCGGGTCCGACCAAGGGCAGCCCCGGCTGCCCTTTTTTGTTTCGCGCGATGCTTGGCGGCATGATGCAGCCGTGAACCAAGTCACCCCCACGCCCGCCCTGGTCACGCAGGCGGCGGTGCAGCGGCTGCCGCGCGCGGCACTCCTGCTGTTCTGTGCCGCGTATGTGCTGCCCGGCATCTTCGGACGTGACCCCTGGCGCAACGCCGACCAGGCAGCCTTCGGCTACATGCTGGCAATGGCCGAGGGACGCACCGCGTGGTCCGCGCCAACGCTGGGCGGCGTTCCGCTCGAGACCGCGTTGCTGCCGCACTGGCTCGGCGCGGCCAGCATCACGCTGCTGTCGCCGCTGGTCGACGCGCCGTTGGCGGCCCGGCTGCCGTTCGGGCTTCTGCTTGCATTCGTGCTGGTGCTGACCTGGTACGCGACGTTCCAGCTCGCCCGGACCGAGGCGGCGCAGCCGGTGCCGTTCGCCTTCGGCGGCGAGGCCGATGTCGTGGGGTACGCGCGCGCGGTCGCCGACGGCGCCCTGCTCGCCCTGATTGCGACGCTCGGCCTGCTCCAACTGGGCCACGAAACGACGCCCGAGCTGGCCCAGCTGTTCGCGGGCGCGCTGGCGCTGTGGGCACTGGCCGCCGCCCCGTTCCGACGCTGGCGCGCGCGCCTGGGCATGCTGGCGGCGCTGCCGCTGCTGGCCGCCTGTGGCGCACCGACGATCGCGCTGCTGTTCGGCGTGGCCGCCACGCTGATCGCGATGCGGTCCCGGTACGACGAGAGCCGGGCTTTTGCGCCGTTCACCGGCGCCGCCACGGTCCTGGCCAGCACGCTCGCCTGGCTGCTCGGAACCTGGGCCTGGCGCGTCGGATTCACGCCCAGCGGCACCCAGGCGCTCCAACTGGCAAAGCTGCTGCTGTGGTTCCTCTGGCCGGCCTGGCTGCTGGCGCTGTGGACGCTGTGGCGCTGGCGCGGCCATCTCGCACGGCGACACCTTTCGGTGCCGTTGGCGCTGGCGGGCGTGTCGCTGGTCGCCAGCATTGCCGGTGGCGGCAACGACCGGGCGTTGATGATTGGCGTGCCCGCGTTTGCGGCACTGGCCGCCTTCGCGCTGCCCACGCTCAAGCGAAGCACCGCTGCGGCACTCGACTGGTTCTCGGTGTTCGCCTTCAGCCTGTCGGGGCTGGCCGTCTGGGTGATGTACCTCGCGATGATCACCGGGACGCCCGCCAAGCCGGCGGCGAACGTGGCCAAGCTCGCGCCGGGCTTCGAGGCCCGCTTTTCGCTGCTGCCGTTCCTCGTCGCGGCGGCCGCGACACTGTGCTGGCTCGCGCTCGTGCGCTGGCGCACCGGACGACACCAGCGTGCGCTGTGGAAGAGCCTGGTACTGCCCGCGGGCGGCGTCGCGCTGGCCTGGTTGCTGGTGATGACACTGTGGCTGCCGCTCCTCGACTATGCGCGCAGCAATCGCCCGTGGGTGGCTCGCATAGCGCCGCATGTCCCTGCGGGGGCCTGCGTGTCGGCGCCGGGCTACCCGCGCAGCGCGCTGGCCTCACTCGAGCAGTATGGGCGCTGGCCGGTGGATGGCACGGGCGCACGCGCCTGCGCCGTGCAGCTGCGCCAGGAGCAACGCGGACAGGCGACGAGCGTGCCTCTCGGCTGGGAGCTCATTGCTCGGGTGCGCCGGCCGACCGATCGCGAGGAACTCACGCTCGTGCTGCGCCGCATGCCATGATGCCGGCTCAGGCGGGCGTGGACAACGAACCCACCGCCGCGCGCACGCGCGACGAAGGCAGGACGAGCCGGAACAGCGAGCCCTTGCCGGGCTCGCTCTCGATCTGCAGTTCGCCGCCGTGGCGCTGCACCACATGCTTGACGATGGCCAGGCCCAGCCCGGTACCGCCGGTGTCGCGCGAACGGCTGCCATCGACGCGGTAGAAGCGCTCCGTCAGGCGCGGCAGGTGCTCGCGCGCGATGCCCGGGCCGCTGTCGCGCACCTCGAACACGCCACATCCGTCGGAACTGCGCAGCTGCCACCGCACGTCGATGCGGCCCTCGTCGGGCGTATAGCGCACGGCATTGGTCATCAGGTTGGCCATCGCACTGACGAGTTCGCTCTCGATGCCCGCCACCTCGCAGCCCGGTGTCGCTTCGAGCGTGATGCGATGCCGGTCGGCCGACAGCAGCCGGGCGTCGGCCACGACGCGCGCCAGGCAGGAGTCCATCGTGACCCAGCGGTCAGGCGCGGGCCGCGGGCTGCCCTCGAGCTGCGCCAGCGTCAGCAGATCGTCCACCAGCGTCTGGATGCGCTCGGTCTGCTGGCGCATCAGGGCCAGCACACGCGGCTGCTCGGCCGCCGTCAGCGGCACCGACGCGAGCGTTTCGACGAAACCGGCGAGCACCGTGAGCGGCGTGCGGATCTCGTGCGAGACGTTGGCC
>Ga0209798_10001802_pt1 | contig 12714 bp, 6 predicted proteins | sample DOMMetBare3Fresh_FD_187475 | JGI IMG/M metagenome (GOLD analysis project Ga0209798, IMG submission 187475) | Wetland sediment microbial communities from St. Louis River estuary, USA, under dissolved organic matter induced mercury methylation -... | ecosystem: Environmental > Aquatic > Freshwater...
GCCGACACCGGCCGCGCCAAAGCCCCAGTGATACCCGTATTTTTCACCGAGGAGGCCCGTGACGGTTTGCCCAAGGACCGCGCCGCCGTTGATGCCCATGTAGAAAATGGAAAAACCCGAGTCGCGCCGCGCACCACCTTCGGGATATAGATCTCCTACAATCGCTGATATGTTCGGTTTGAGCAGGCCGGTCCCGAGGACAATGAAAATGAGGCCGAGGAAGAACGGCACCTTGCCGTGAGCAAATGCCGAGAGACCGATCGAGAGGTGGCCGCAGGTGATCAGCACGGCGCCCAACATGATGGCGCGCCGCAAACCGAGCAAGCGATCGGCGACCCACCCACCCGGGAGGGACGCCAGGTAAACGCTGGCGGCGTAAATGCCGACGATGGCCGACGCCTGGCTACGCTCGATGCCGAAGCCGCCGTTAAATATTGCAGCCGACATAAAGATGACAAGGAGCGGCCTGATTCCGTAGTAGGAAAACCGCTCCCACATCTCGGTGAAGAACAGGGTAGACAGCCCCCATGGGTGTCCAAAGAATCCCGTGTCATTCGTGGCCCTGCCAGTCGCTCCACCGGCATCGATTGGTTTGCTCATGCGTTTTTGAATCCTCAGCGCGTATCCGAATAGAACCGTGACAAGCAAGACTCGGCCGCAACTACTGCCGTTTTATTGCTGCTTCGAAAGTCATTCACAAATGAAAGGAGAGATGACGCCGATCAGGAACTCGATCATTCAGCCAAAATACCCTGGGCCTGTCAAGGCAAATCCCGAGCAGGATACAAATAAAAGAGCGGTGACCGTAACCTGCCTCCCGAGGCCAGAACATCTGATTGACAAGCCTCCCCCGACAGGAATAGAGTGGGCCAAGTTAGCTGATTCTTAGACAAAAGTGTTTCCAAAAGGCCTGGTTTTCAGAAGCAAAGACCTTTAGGACACCGATTCTCTGGCGTTCCGTCTTCACCTGGGAGACGGTATTGCTCGCCGCTCAGTCTGCCTGTCCTTCCGCTGAACCTTCCAAGGCTCGCCCAAGCCCATGCCTGGTCTGAAGTGGTGGGCAACCAGCCCATTAGTGCTCGACGGTCCAGCCGCCACAAAAAGGAGAAATTCCATGAAGAGACTTACAGCATCATACTTCCCTCAAAGAGGGAGCCTGATTTCGTTTCGCTCAATCTCGGCCCTCGCGGTTACGTCCGCAATTGCGCTGACCGTGCTCTACGCAATTCACCGTGCGCGGGCGTTATCACCCGCCGCGGGAGACTTGATTGGTAACGTCGCTCTTCCCCAACCAGGAACCGGCGTCAGCGTGGCCGTGGATTGCAACGGCAATGTGTACTACACGGTTGCCACAAACTCTGACCTTTTCAAGATGGATAAGAACGGTATGCTTTTGTCCGCGACACCAATTACGAACGCGGCCGGTGGTGGACCGCTGTTCATGGATGAAATGTCCTGGGACAACGGGAGGCAGGTGCTCTGGGCCCAGGAACACGGCACCAATCCCATCAATATTTACACACTCGTTCCGGCGACCGGAGTGGCGACCTTTAAATTCGCGGCCGGCTCCAGTGTCGGAATATTTCGTGACGGCATCGCTTATGACGGCACCGATGATACGCTCTGGATCTCGGGCGATGTCTCGACCGTGATAGACCACGTCAAAGCCAGTGACGGGACGCCGGCAGTCCCCGCCCAGATTACGCCCAAGGACGCCATGGGCAATGTCCTTGGAGCGATTAGCGGCGTGACTGTGGGAGTTGGTGACCTCTTATACCTGGGACGGAACGGGAATGTTCAAATCGTCAAAGTAAAAAAGAGTAACGGTGATTTCATCGGCTCCTTCGCCTCGCCCGGAGGGGCTCGTGACGAAGGGCTGGAATGCGACCCCGTTAATTTCGCGCCCAAGCTCGCGTTGTGGTCTCGAGAGTTCAACGCTCCGGGCTTTATGTCGGCGATTGAACTTGAACCCGGCACGTGCGCCTGCGGCGGAGGTGAACCCGTTTGCCCTTTGACGCAAGGTTACTGGAAGAATCACTCTGAGGCTTGGCCAGCCAGCGCGTTGCCCATGACTCTCGGATGTTTGAGCTACACCCAGGCCCAGTTGTTGACGATACTGGAGACTCCGGTTGGTACCGGCAAATCTGCCGACGCCACTCTGATCCTGGCACATCAACTGATCGCCGCCAGGCTGAATATTGCCAATGGCGCCGTTGCTTCCCCGGCGGTTACGCAAGCTATCTCGGACGCGACTTTGGCTCTGTGTGCCAACGCAGTGGGGTCTGGAGTCAAGCCGTCTTCGGCGGCGGGCCAACAGATGACCGCCCTGGCAGACATTCTGGATCAATTTAACAACGGACTGCTGACCACGGGCTGCAGTGGCTTGTAAGTAAGTTTTCCCGCTTGCCATAGTTGCGGCGAATACTTTGGGGCTACGTAAGTAGCCCCCTCCCTTTCCGCGCGAGCAGATTCCCAATGAGGCAATTAGTCCTCTAACAAGGCTTTAACGGTCCTCTAAAGACTTCGGAGAGGGTCAGGTGCACGCGTGCTGAACGTGCTGAACGTGCTTGACAGAGGACAGCGCGCGGCGTATAAGCAGAATTGACAACGTGGTGAGTTAAGGCGACTTGCGGCCACGTAAAACAAACGGCTAAACAGCTCGGGCGAGCCCGAAAGGACCAGACCCGAAACGCTTCAGACCATTATGAAGTCCCGCGTTGTTTAGCGCGGGATTTTTTATTTTCGCTCGTCGGTTGCCAGTTGTTAGTAGTCAGTTGCATCTGTGGCAATTGACGACTGACCACTGACAACTGACAAGTAGCCACTGACGATTGCCAGTAATGAAAGACTTCAGAGAACTTCTCGATAGCGACACTATCCACGTCTTTGACGGTGCGATGGGAACGATGCTCTATTCGAAGGGTATCTACATCAATCGCTCCTATGACGAATTGAACCTCGTCGCGCCCGATCTCGTGCGCGACGTCCATATTGAATACGTTCGGGCCGGCGCCGACATCATCGAGACAAATACCTATAGCGCTACTGCGCACAAGCTGCAGCCCTACGGTCTGGAAGGGAGCCTGCGAGAGATCAACATCCGGGCAGCGCAAATCGCGCGCGAGGCTGCTGGCGATCGCGCCTTTGTGGCTGGCGCTGTTGGTCCACTCGGCCTGCGGATCGAACCGTATGGACCCACATCCTTCGACGAAGCCAAGCAGATGTTCAGCGCCCAGGTGTCAGCGCTGCTGGAAGGCGGCGTTGATCTGTTCGTGCTCGAGACGTTCGCAGACCTCTCCGAATTGCGTCAGGCAATCGGGGCCGTGCGGGAATTGTGTGACTTGCCCCTGGTGGCGCAGGTGACGATTCAGATCGACGGCAACACCGTGTTCGGAGCGACTCCCGAACAATTCACCAGCCAACTCGATGAATGGGGCGCCGACGTCATCGGCCTCAACTGCGGTGTTGGACCGGCAATCGTGCTTAACGCGATCGAAAAGATGCGCCCGGTGACGACGCGCAAACTCTCGGCGCAGCCGAATGCCGGCTTGCCCCGTGACGTGCAGGGGCGGCAGTTTTACATGTGCTCACCGGAGTACATGGCCGAATATTCGCGCCGCATCATCCAGGCGGGTGCGAGATTCGTGGGCGGTTGCTGCGGCACGACTCCGGCCCATATTAAGATGATTGCCGACGCCATTCGCCAGTTCAGCCCGCGCACGCAAAAAGTTGTGGTGGGCGGTGCAGTGAAAGTTGCGGTTCATGAGTTGAAACCGCCGGATGTGACGGTCGTCCCGGCCGAGCAGCGCTCCAATTGGGCCCGGAAAATAGCCAGAGGTGAATTTGTCACTACCGTTGAAGTCCTGCCACCGAAGGGTTGCGATCCGCAGAAAACCCTGGAATCCATCAAGCTCTTAAAAGTCGCCGGCGTCGATGGTGTCAACATTCCCGACGGTCCGCGCGCGCAAACGCGCATGGGGGCCATGGCTACTGCGATTCTGGTCGAACGCGAAATAGGAATTGAGACAGTGCTCCACTATTGTTGCCGGGACCGCAATCTGCTCGGGATGATGTCGGACCTTTTGGGCGCAGCCGCGCTCGGCCTGCGCAACCTGCTTTTGATTACCGGAGACCCCCCGAAGATGGGCCCCTACCCCGACGCGACTGCGGTATTCGACATTGACGCGATTGGCCTGACGAACATGGTCAACAAACTCAATCACGGCCTGGACCTCGGAAACAATCCAACCGGCAAGCCGACGGCTTTTTCCATCGGTGTGGGGGTCAATCCGGGCGCGGTCAATCTTGACGAAGAGCTCAAACGCTTTGAGTGGAAGATCGAGGCAGGCGCCGAGTACGCCATCACGCAACCGGTGTTTGACACCGAGCAGTTGCGCGCGTTTCTCAAGCGCATCGAACACTGCCGCATTCCCATCGTGGCCGGTATCTGGCCCCTCGTCTCGTTTCGCAATGCCGAATTTCTGCACAACGAAGTCCCCGGCGTGCGCGTAACTCCAGAGATCATGGAGCGCATGCGCGCCGCTTCGAACATCAGCAAAGAAGCTGGACGAGACGAGGGTTTGAAGATTGCACGCGAGTCGTTAGCGGAAGTGCGCGACGTTATTCAAGGCGTCCAGGTGTCCGCTCCGTTTGGAAACGTGAAGTATGCGCTCGAGGTATTTGAAGTACTGGAGGAATTTGGAGGCGGAGCCAAACCTGACTCAACCGCCTCCCAGGAATAAGGTTGGATCAGTTTGATTTCCGTTCTCTCGATTTTTGTATTTCCTCGCGACGATTCTTGATCGCGGTTGCATAGGAGGGGTCAAGCGCCAGGCACTTGGCGAATACTTTTTCCGCCTCATCGTCACGCCCCATCATCAGCAAGGTCGCCCCATGCTCGATATAGAGCCAGGGATCGTCCGACCTCAGTTCAATCGTTTTTTGGAAGTCGGCCAGGGCGCCCGGCAAGTCCCCGGCCTTATGTCGCACTTCGCCTCTGGTGTGATAACTCAGGTACTGGTACGGATTAACCCTGATTGACGAGTCGAGGTCCGCGAGAGCCGCATCCAATTGACCCTTCTCGCTACGAAGCCGCCCGCGATTGAGATATGCGGCGGCCACATTCGGCAGGTATTCCATTTCTTCCGCCGTCATTACGGATTCCTGACCGGGGCTCATCGTGACCATGACATCCGTCCGGGTGGTAACTTTGACCTGCTGATTATCGTTGTTATCTCTCGTGGGGGTCACCGGCCGCTCCACTCCTTTGATCATGGGTGAGGACATTTCCGGTTTGGCCGCTGCACTCGCCTTTATGCCACTGGCTTCCCTTTCGCTTTCACCCTTTTCAAATATCCCGATCACATAAGTTAAGTCAGCAAGTGCGCCGCTCTCATCGCCAGCCATCTCACGCGCGGCCGCTCTACCCAGATAGTGGACGATACGGTGCGGGTTCATCGAGATGGCAACGTCGTAATCGCCAATTGATCCCTTCGGGTCCTGCGCTATCAACTTGATCTGGCCCCGAGAGGAATAGACATAGTCCGAGCGATATCCCCGCGCGATCGCGTTGTCAAAGTCATTGAGCGCACCCTTGCTTTCACCGCGAATCATCCACAAGCGGCCCCGCTCAGCGTAGGCGTCTTTCATTTCCGGGTCTATCAATAGCGCCTTGTCGAGATCTGCCAATGCGGCATCGGCATCTCCCTTCATCAATCGCACACGGGCACGCAGAAAATATGCCGCCGCGAAATCGGGTTTGATGATCAGCGCTTTATCCAGCGAGGCCAGGGCCCCGTCCAAATCGTGATTGATGAGTTGCGCCTGACTTTTGTCGTAGTAGTCTTCACCCTTTTTCTGAGCGCTCGTGAGCGAACCAAAGGCTGCGAGGAGAACACAAGAGGTAATGATTGAGAAAGCTCGATTCATATGAGGCTCCTTGAGTCGCGAGTCATTACGGCCGAACCAGGAAACCCTGATTGTAAGGCTTACAGCAGTAGAGACACTCTAGCCCAACCAGGCGTGAGTTGTATAGAAATATTTGGTTAGTCAAGCACGTGAGTTAACGCCGCCGCGAGCCCCGAAAAACGAAACTGATAACCTGTCGCCTGCAACTGCGCCGGCTGGACTCGCTGACTAGCCAGGAGCAGTGCGTCGGCCATCTCACCAAAGGCCAAACGCACGCCGAACTCGGGAATTGGGAAAATCGTCGGACGTGATAATGCTTTGCCGAGCACCGAAGTGAACTCAGCATTGCGCACCGGATTAGGCGCAACGAAATTCACCGGTCCCCTGACGGTTTCTTCATTGAGGGCGAACGTGAGTCCGCCAATTACATCATCAAGCGCAATCCAGCTCATCCATTGCTGCCCGCTGCCGATGCGTCCGCCGACCCCCATGCGAAACGGCGGCAGCATTTTCTTGAGCGCGCCGCCTGCGGCACTTAGGATTATTCCAAAGCGCGCCAGCACCACACGAATTCCCTTCTGCCTGGCGGCCTCAGTCGCCTGCTCCCAGCCAACGCATACGCCTGCAAGGAAGTCATTGCCGGGGGCGCTGTCTTCAGTCAGGATCAAATCGCCACGATTCCCGTAGTAGCCAATCGCCGACGCGGAGATCAAAGTCTTCGGCGGCTGCTTCAGATTTGAGAGCGCTTCACTTAACACGGTCGTACCTTTGACCCTGCTCTCACGGATTCGCTGTTTCTTTTCGTCGCTCCAACGTCCTTCTGCAATGCTTTCGCCGGCCAGATGGACCACTGCGTCCATGCCTTCCAGACGGGCCAGCGCCAGGCTGCCTCGTTCCGGATACCATTCCACTTCGGATTGGGAATGGGGAGCGTGACGAACCAGCGCATAGACCTCATGACCATCACCACGCAACGAAGTAACCAGGGCCGAACCAACCAGCCCATGCGAGCCGCTGATAAGAATTTTCATAAGCTAAGGCCTTTGCGAACGATTCAGTTGAAGCAGCGCTTTAAGATAGCGAAGGCGGCGCAAATTCTCAATGGCACTGACACCGCAGGCGTCTGCCAAATGATGCCCACGGGCCGCTGATAAGACCAGACCTTCAGCAGATCTTCACGGTGCGACGAGATCGGTAAGGATCAATCTCGGGGTCTGTAAGAAAACTTGCGTGAGGGATCAGGACGCTGAAAACGTGCCTGCGCCGATGCGAGAAAAATTTTCTTGAGCTCTGGAAAGAAATGTGTAGAATGCGTCCACTGGAAACAGAACGGACATAACGAGCGACGGCCTTCACATTTAGCCTGGCTGCTGTCTCGCCGGCTCTGTTCTTGCGTTACCGTCTTTTGGTTACCACCAACGGCTCACATCACCACCAACGGGCTCTGCACCACCAAGTTTACTCGTTGTTTATTTAAGCGACGATTTACCGATTTCGGAGTTGAGCTTCGAAGGTTGGTCCGGTGCAGCACTTTACTCTTGAAGACCGAAGATGTTCCTTACCGCCTGGGAATCCGACTCTGGCCGCGTTGCTGCTGACGACAGTTTTTTGTGGTTTCGCCGCCTGGTGGCCAAACGGCTCTCGTTCCGATTCTGTGCTCAGACGCATTACCAACACTCCGGAGACGGGTATCAATCTCAGTCCTTCACTTAGCGGTAATGGGCGGCGCATCGCCTTTGAATCAACTGAGGATTTGTCGAGCCAGGGTGGTGCGAGTGGCTTCCACGCATTTCAGGCGGACCTAACTGACAATCCCGTGTTCGTGCGGCTGGCGCTCAGCCGCGCGGTTGCTCCTGCGATATCCCAGGACGGCACGCGCGTCGCTTTCGCTTCGACCAGCGATCCGTTAGGCAGGAATCCTGATGGCAACTCCGAAATATTTCTCTTCGACGGTGATTCCCTGCAGCAGATCACTGAAACAACGCCAACCGGTGACAGCTCCCGCGTCCAGGAGGGGAACTTTCAACCTTCGATGAGTGACGACGGCCGGTTTATCGCTTTTGCCTCGAACCGCAACCTTGCGAATCAGAACCCTGATGAAAATTTGGAAGCTTTCGTTTATGACAGAGCCTCTCAGACCTTCATGCAAACTACTAATACGAGTGGCACAATCGGAGTCAGTGACGTGAAACTCAGCGGCAACGCCTCCCAGCTTGCCTACATAAGCGATACGGGAATGCCTGGCGCACCCAAACGCGACCTCATCCTCCAGAATCGACAGGACGCAACTGTCCAGACGATTGCCGCGAACGTGAGTAGCCTTGCTCTGACATATGGGCGGGCCATCAGCGATGATGGCACGCGTGTAGTTTACTCGCGCCAGACAGCGGCGGACGCTACTCAGGTATTTCTTTTCGATTCACGAGCCAACAGCGCACGACAACTGACCCTGCTCGGGGCGCGCGCAACGGACGTGGCTTTGAACCCCACCATCAGCGGAGACGGCAAGCGAATCACTTTTGCCACGCGACGAAATCCGCTGGGGACAAACAGCGATGGCGGGGTTGAACTCTTCCTCTATGACATACCGACAGCAGATTTGACTCAGGTTACCAGAGCGCCGAACACCGCCACCGCTGAAGTGGTGTCATCGCTTAATGACGCCGGCAGTATGGTCGTGTTCAGTTTTCCTCGCGTGCTGTCCGGCCCGGTCTCGGAGAGTACTTTGAACAACGATTCCGAGATTTACAGCGCCGCTTTGGCGCCCCGGGCGAACTCCGGCACCTTGATCGTATTGAATGGGGCATCGCTGGGACACGAACTTGCTGCCGCGAACACAATTGCACCAGACAGCATAAGTATTGCCCAGGGCGGTGCGTTGGCCCTGGGTACAGAGCAGGCTCAGCCACTGAGCGACGGGTATTTTCCTATTTCAGTAAGCGGAACCACGGTCACTGTGAACGGTCGAGCCGCGCAGATTCTCTATGTCTCGCCTGGCGAGGTGGTGTTTCTAAATCCTCCGGAGACCGCTGTGGGACCAGCCACCGTCGTCATCACCAATGCGGAAGGCTTTTCCTCTGTGGGATCAATCCTCGTCGTGTCCGCGGCGCCAGGTGTCTTTACCGATGGCGGCAGTGGAACCGGCGAGGGAGTCATACTCAATGCTGACACCCTCGTGGCTGGGCCATTCGATCCGACGAACGGCAGGCTGCGGCTGATCGTCTTTGCGACTGGAGTAAGAGGAGCCGCTCAGGTCACGGCAACCATTGCCGGACAAGCAGTAACTGTTGAATCGGTGCAAAGATCCGCAGAACTTCCCGGACTGGATGAGGTCCATGTGCTTGTGCCGGCCAGCCTACGTGGCACAGGTATTGTCGACCCTGTGATTGAAGCTGACAACCAGGTCAGTAACCCTGTGGCCATCACCTTCACCGGCAGTTCTTTGCGGGACGTTCTGATTAATGAGGTACTCGCCGATCCGCCGGCTGGTCTCGCCGGCGATGCCAACCACGATGGCACACGTAACGCAGCGCAGGACGAATTCGTGGAACTTGTGAACACGACAACGCGCGATATTGATATCAGCGGTTTTGATCTGCTGACGCGCGGAACCGGAAACAATACCCTGCGCCATACATTCGCGAACGGCACCATACTCAGCGCCGGAACGGCTGCGGTGGTATTTGGCGGCGGCAATCCGCTGGCGACTGATCCCATATTTGGCGGAGCGGTCGTTTACAAGGCGTCAACTGGTGGATTGTCTCTGGGAAACACTGGTGCAGTGGTCACATTACGGGATCTCTCCGATCTTGAAGTTAGTACCTTTGCATATGGCGGCGCGACCGGATTGATGGGGGACAAGGGCCAGTCCCTGACGCGCTCACCAGATGTGACCGGCGCTTTCACCCTGCATCAAAGTGCACCCAACAGCGGCGTCAGGTTCTTTAGTCCCGGGACAAAACTCGATAGCACTCCATTTCCCGCGACGCCGGCAATCACCCTAATCCAATTGCTGCCGGCGAACGCCAGTGTCACGAGGGGCGGGCCACAACAATTTGCCGCCAGGTCATTCAACCAGGATGGACAGGAGGTGAAGGACGTAATTTTCAGCTGGAGGTCGAGTGACAATTCGGTTGCGACCGTAACGCAATCCGGGCTGGCTACAGGAAGCGGAGCCGGAATAGCTCAGATATTCGCCTCAGCCCGTGGCATCGATTCGGCGCCGGCCAACTTAACGGTCATGGAACCATCGCCGACTCCGTTGCCCTCGCCATCACCGAGCCCGTCACCTTCACCGAGTCCGTTACCGTCGCCATCACCGAGCCCGTCACCTAGTCCGACTCCGTTACCATCGCCATCGCCATCGCCATCGCCATCGCCGGGTCCCAGCGTCTCCCCCACACCCACGCCCCCCGTTGTCATCAGCGAGTTCCGGACGCGGGGACCAAATGGCGCTAACGACGAGTTCATCGAGCTCTACAACAACAGCGATGCGCCCATTGATGTCAGCGGCTGGAAAGTTCGCGGCTCCAATAATGCCGCGGTCGTCTCCACCCGTCTGACTATTGCCGGCGGCACTATCATCGCCGCACGTCGCCATTTCCTGGTTGCCAATAGCAGTGCCAACGGCTACAGCGGCAGTGTCACTGCTGATCAAACCTACACCAGCGGCATCACTAATGATGGCGGCATCGCCCTTACCTTGCCCAATGATTCCGTCGTTGACCAGCTCGGCTTAAGTACCGGCTCAGCTTTCAGCGAAGGCACCAACCTCGCGCCCCTCACCAGCGATGCCAACCAAAGTTATGAGCGCAAACCCGGCGGCCCCAGCGGCAGTACCCAGGACACTGGCAATAACTTCGATGACTTTCAACTGATCTCCAGTGACCCGCAGAACCTGAGTAGTGGTCCTACGCCGGGACCTTCGCCCAGCCCTTCACCTTCACCTTCCCCCTCACCGACACCCTTGCCTTCACCTTCACCCTCACCGACACCTTCCCCCTCACCGACGCCGAGTCCGTCACCTTCTCCCGTCACGAAGCTTTCCATTAGTCAGATCTATGGTGGTGGCGGGAACGCGAGCGCGCCTTATCTCAATGACTTCATTGAGATTTATAATGCAGGAAGTACCACCGTGAACCTGTCGGGCTGGTCCGTCCAGTATGCCGGAGCCGCCAGCACCAACTGGTCGGTTACCAATCTAACGGCTGTGCCGCTACTGCCCGGTCATTACTATCTGATTCAGGAAGCCTCGGGCGGCGCAGTGGGAGTGAGCTTGCCCACAGCGGATGCCACCGGAACCATTAACATGGCAGCCTCCGCCGGCAAGGTTGCTTTGGTCCACAGCACTGCGGCGCTGACTGGCAGTGGCTGTCCGTTTGCTGTCACTGTAGTCGACTTTATCGGCTATGGCACCACAGCCGATTGTTTTGAGGGCCCAGGTCGTGCGCCCGCACCGAGCAACACCAATGCAGCTATCCGAGCTGGGGCTGGTTGCACCGATACGAATGTTAACGCGACGGACTTTTCTGTCGCAGCGCCTGGTCCGCGCAACACTGCTGCCCTGGCCCACTCGTGCCCGGGTACCATTGCCCCCCAGACAGCGATTGGCACACCAGCGCGATTTTCGCCAGGCGCCTGGGCGGAACTCATGACAACGCTGCTTGCGCGTCCTGATCTGGCGGACAGGCCTCCGCCTTGGTTCCTAAACTGAATTTTGTATAGAGGGCTAACCTAAGAAGGAGTTGAGTCGCCGCTTAACGAACGACGCCCAATAACGGACTAGAGGCGCTGGCGTAAAGTCTCCTGGGCATGCGGCCTGCCAGGTATGCCAACCTGCCGGCCTCGATGGCCAGCTTCATCGCCTGGGCCATTTTTGCCGAGTCCTGCGCTTCGGCAATCGCAGTATTCATCAGTACGGCATCGGCCCCCAACTCCATGGCAATCGCTGCATCGCTGGCCGTGCCCACGCCGGCATCGACAATTATCGTCGCCTCAGGTAACTGTTCTCGCATGATGCGCAGGTTGGCTGGATTTTGCACCCCCAGGCCCGATCCGATGGGCGCAGCTAACGGCATGACCGCAGTACAACCCGCATCCAGAAGCTTTTTAGCCATGATCAGATCGTCAGTGAAGTAAGGCAATACTACAAAGCCCTCCTGACAGAGAGTGCGGGCCGCTGCCAACGTCTGTTCATTGTCCGGAAACAGGGTCGTCTGGTCACCGATCACTTCCAGTTTGATTAAATCAGTTCGCAAAGCCTCGCGGGCCAGGCGCGCTGTACGCACTGCCTCTTCCGCTGTGTAGCACCCGGCGGTATTAGGCAAAATCTGCAGGGCCGGATCCAGATGATCCAGGAACGATTCCACGCTGCGATCCAGCGGCACGCGACGCACGGCGACGGTAACCATTTCTGCTCCCGCAGCCCGATGAGCTAATTTCATCTCCTCGTAACTGCGATACTTTCCCGTGCCGATGATGAGACGTGAATTGAATACGCGATCACCAATCTTGAAGGGATCGGTTCGAACTGTTGCTGGTGTAGACATAGTGTGCCCTGCTGTGTGCGCTCTGCTATTCGAGTTGTCTATCTGACCTCGTCTTGCACGCCAAACCTTCTCGCACCGGGTGAATTCGATCGGCCGACCCGGCGCCGCCGCCTACAAAGTGCACGATCTCCAACTTATCTCCGTCTCGCAAATTCACTGCTTCCCACTCGGCGCGCCGCACGACCTTCTGATTCAACTCGATGGCTACCCGGTCATGCGAAACCGATAAATCCACCAGGAGATCCTTGAGACTGTACTC
>Ga0209798_10001803_pt1 | contig 12704 bp, 11 predicted proteins | sample DOMMetBare3Fresh_FD_187475 | JGI IMG/M metagenome (GOLD analysis project Ga0209798, IMG submission 187475) | Wetland sediment microbial communities from St. Louis River estuary, USA, under dissolved organic matter induced mercury methylation -... | ecosystem: Environmental > Aquatic >...
GACGTCCGCGCTCCTCGGCCGGGTGTCCTTCGCGGGCGAGACGATGCGCTCGACGAGGCTCGTCTCCTTCTGCTGGACGGCGGCCGCGTCGTCGCTGGCGAGCGGATAGCCCAGCTCGGCGAGGAGGCGCCGCGCCTGCTGCCAGACCTCGTCGAGCGGCTTCTCGTAGCGGAAGGCCTCGAGCTGTGCCACGAGGGCCTTCTCGCGCGCCCGGCTCGCCTGCAGCGAGGCGCAGCCGGACGCGGCGAGCAGGAAGGCGACGGCGAGGAGTGACGCGAGGCGCGCCATCACTACTTTCGCGCCTTCAGCGCCTCGTCCTTCGACAGGTAGGTCTTGCAGTCGCCAGAGTTGACCCAGGCCTCCCTGCTGTCCTTGATGAGGAAGAACTTGTCCTGGTTGCACTGATCCTTCTTGTCGCCCTTGTGGATGATGTAGTTGACGCGGCCGTTGTCGAACTCCTTGGCGTCGAGCAGCCAGTAGACGCCGGAGTCGTCCTTGCCGTCGGGCTTGAGCGGCGCCCCCCAGCTGACTCCCTTCAGCTGGCGATCGGCCTGAGCCTTGGCCGCCCACTCGTCGCCAGCCTCGTCCTTCTTCTGGTAGCTCTCCCAGACGTGGAGGCCCCAGCCCTCGTAGCTCCCGTCCGGGCGGAAGTAGTGGACCGCCACCTTCCCGTCGGGGGCCTTGAAGTCCTCGGCGGGAGCGAGGCGCGGGACCGCCAGGGTGGCGGCGAGCAATCCGAACTGCACCAGCTTCTGTATACGCTTCATGCGCTTCTCCTCGAGTTGAACGTTTCGACCCCGATGCGCCGAGCGGCGGAGGAAGCCGGGAGGTCGATCTCCCGGCTCCACCCGTCGAGGCGGCCGCCCGAGCTCGCTAGAAGAAGATCTCGGTCTGCGCGCCGAACGTCACGCCGCTCGTGTCACAGCCGAATGGGCTCGTCGACGTGGCCGCGTTGCAGGCCGCGCCGCCCTGGTTGATCGCCTTCGTCTCGCTGTTCCAGCCGGCGTAGGTCACGAACAGGCGCAGGTCCGGGCGGCTCCAGTACCCGCCGCCCGCCACCAGCGTCGGGGCGATCGTGATCTTGAACAGGTCCGCCGCCTTGGCGTTGGCCACGCCCCTCGGCGTCGACGACTGATAGCCGACCTCGGCCTGGAGCTTGAAGTAATCGGTCACGTGCCATATCGGGCGCACGCCGAGCGACCAGGTCTTGGTGCTCTGGCCAGGGTAGGTCCCCGCGTGGACGCCGTCCGCGGGGTTCCGGTACACGCTGTCCTTGTCCTGGTACACGAAGACGAAGGATCCCGAGAACGCCGGGATGGGCTGGATCAGGAGGTGCTCGACGATCCGCCACTGCTTCTGGCCTGCGCCGTACGTGGAGACCGCGCCGTAGGCTGGATAGGCGCTGAGAGGCGCCAGCATGCCCGTGCCCCACTGGAAGGCGAGCTTGTTGGAGCCGCCGAGCAGGTTTCCCTGGAAGTGCTGGACGGTGAGCATCGGGCTGAACGTAAGCAGGTCGGTCTCCTTGGAGACGTTGTTGGCGTAGCTCGCGAGGGCCAGGTCAGCGCCGACCTCGAGCGAGCCACCGCCCGGGACGCCGATGCCATAGGCGCGGAGGTCGAGCCGCCAGATCTGGACGCCCTTGTCGTCCCGATTCTGGAACGCGGCCAGGGCCACCTTGAAGATCTCGGCGACGTCGATGTCCTCGACGCCGGCGCCGGGGCCCGACGGATCCCAATAGAAGAAGTCGATCATGTGGACGTCGTTGCGGTGATAGAACCGGTTGCCGATCCAGGCGGTAGCCCCGCCCATGAACGGGAGGTTCTTCGCTTCGATGAAGTTCTGGTTCCAGTTGAACTCCCCGACCCGGTCGGCGTTCTGCGTTGCGAAGGCCTTCAGCGCGAGCTGGCTGTGGTACACGAACTGCACGCCGCTCTTGTCCTTGTAGACGGTCTCAACGAACTCCATTTCGGCGTAGTTTTCGCACTCGTTGCCGAGCCGGAACTTGAAGTCGGTGTTGGGGGCCTGGAAGCACTGCTGCGCTCCACCCTTGGCGTTGCCGCCGATGCCGCTGCGCAGGTAGCCGTGAAGCTCCAGCGCGGACGCGCTGGTCGCCGTCAGGCCGATCGCCGCCACGGCCATCGCCAGAAGTGCGTTTCTCGGATTCATGAGTTCCTCCTCGGTTGTGTTCGTTCGCAACACGATTGAGACGAACCACTCTTCGCTCCGAGTCGCCGTCCCCCTACTTCCGGACCATCTTCAAGGTCGCCATCTTCTTGGCGGCTCCATCCGGGTTGCACTCGTACGACAGCATCTGGTGTTGCTCCTCCACCTCGCTCTTGTCGCCCACCCCCTTGCCCGCGAGGACGTCGATCGCGTGCGGGTCGCAGTCGGTGTCCGTGCCGCCGCCGAAGCGGTGCTGTCCCTCGTACTCGTTGACCTTGCGGGTCAGCACGTCCGTTTTGTCGGGGAAGCCCTCGTTCGATTGCATGATGACCTGGTAGCCCCACTTCGCGATGTCGCCCTCGCCCAGGTCCTTCTTGTCCACGGTGCCGGAGATGGTCCGGCCCTTGCCCGTCGTCTCGGCCGGGACGAGCACGGCGTCCTTCATGTCCGCCGCCTTCTGCTTCACCTCGGCCTTGACGCGCCCTGCCGGCTGAGGCGACAGGATGACGACCTTGTTCCAGGCGTCCCCGGGTGCGAACGCCACGTTGGTCCCCGGGATGCCCTTCGCGAAGCTCGGCCCCTTTCCGGTCTGGACGTGGATGAAGGCCATCTGGATCGAGAAGTTGGCGGGGGCGGGCATGCTCCACGGATCCTCGAGGTCTGAGTTGACCGAGACGGCGAAGGTCACCTTGTCGCCGTTCTGCGTCACCTTGAGCTCGGTGAGGTCGAAGGACCCGGGCTTGTACACGGGGTCGGTGGGGTAGATGTACTTGCCCGGACCGTTGTCGTCGCCCACCGGGTCCTTGAAGACGACCTCCTGGGCCCCGGCGACGGATGCGGCCAGGGCGAGGAGGGCTGCCGTCGCGATGCGTGCTCGAGCCATGGCGTGCTTCCTCCGTCGCTGCGTGGTGCTGCGCTCAGCCCTTGACGCTGCCGGCGGTGAGGCCGGAGACGAGGTACTTCTGCAAGTAGAGGAACAGGAAGACGACCGGAACGGACACGATGATCGACCCCGCCGCGAAGTAGCCCCACTGCTGCGAGAAGCCGCCGACGAAGAAGCGCAGGCCCACCGGCGCGGTGTACATGTCTTCCTTGTCCATGAAAGTGGCCGCGAGGATGAACTCGTTCCAGGCCGACATGAAGGAGAAGAGGGCGGTGATGGCGAGGGCGGGCTTCGCGAGCGGGATGATGATGCGCCAGAAGATCGTTCCGGCCGAGGCCCCCTCGATGACGGCGGCCTCCTCCAGCTCCTTGGGGATGGTGTCGAAGTACCCCTTCAGCATCCACACGCTGAAGGGGATGGAGGTGGTCCCGTAGACCAGCACCAGCCCGGTGCGGGTCGAGCCCAGCCCCAGCCACTGCACCACGATGATGTAGAGCGGGATGAGCATGAGCGTGCCCGGGAACATCTGGGACACGAGGAAGGACATCATCCCGGCCTTCTGTCCCGGGAAGCGGAAGCGAGAGAAGGCGTAGGCCGCCGTCATGGCGAGGAAGACGCCGAGGATGGTGGTGGCGACCGCGATGAGGGCGCTGTTCCCGAGCCAGGCGAGGAAGGGCTGGTCGGCGAAGACCGAGGTGAAGTTCGCCAGGGACCAGCGCTCGGGCCAGGGCGTGATGGCCCGCAGGCGGTCCCAGAGCGTCGGGCTCTCCGGGAGGTCGGCGAGCGCCAGGCTCTGCCTGCCCGAGAAGGCGATGGTGAATACCCACAGCACCGGGTACACGGTGAGGAAGGTGAAGACCACCAGCCCGGCGTGGAGCGGGGCGTGGGGGAACTCCTCCCGGTTTCGCGCCCGCGCCATCAGGCCGCCTCCGTCGCCCGGGACACCCGGTTCTGGATGGCACCGTATACCAGAAGGATGCCGAAGATGATCGTCGAGTACGCCGCGGCGTACCCGTAGCGATATCGCTCGAAGGCGAACTTGTACGCCTGGGTCACGAGGATCTCGGTCGAGCTGCCCGGCTCGCCCGCGGTGACGAGGTAGATGATGTTGAACATGTTGAAGGTCCAGACCACCGACAGGATCACCGCGGGCACGAGCGCGGGCTTCAGCGAGGGGAGGGTGATGGACCTGAACTGCTGCCAGCGCGAGGCCCCGTCCACGCGCGCCGCCTCGTAGAGCTCCCCGGGGATGGACTGCAGGGCGCCGAGCGAGACCACCATCATGAAGGGGAAGGAGAGCCAGCCGTTGGTGGCGAGGGCGGTGAGGAAGGAGGTGCCGGGCTTGTCGAACCAGGACAGCCCCTGACCGCCGAACAGCCGGATGACGTGGTTCACCACCCCGAACTGCTGGTGGAACATGCCCTTCCAGATGAGCGCGGTGATGTAGTTGGGCATGGCCCACGGAAGGATGAGCAGGACGCGGTACAGCGGCTTCAGCGCCAGCCCCTTGATGTTGAGGACCAGCGCCAGGACGAGCCCGACGGTGACGCCGATGGTCACGTTCGAGATGGTCCAGACGACCGTGAACATGAGCGTCCAGTAGAAGTTCAGGTAGTCGAAGACCAGGCTGCCGTCGGCCGCCCTGCGGGCGAAGGCGAAGTCGCCGAGGATGTCGCCGTAGTTGCGCAGACCGATCCAGGTCTCGGTGATGGGCTGGTTGATGGTGTAGAGGTTGGAGTCGGTGAAGGAGAGGGTGATCCCGTAGAGGAACGGGAAGAAGACCAGCACCAGCATCCCGATCATCGCCGGCACGACGTAGAGGTAGGCCTGCCGGTGGGTCACCAGGGTGGAGCCGAGCCGGTTCACGACGCCGAGGCCCACGAGGAGCAGGACGGCCAGCGCCAGCGCCCCGACGGCCCAGAGCGTCCGCTCGGCCTGGCCCCGGGCCCGCTCGACGTTGGCGGCGAGTGCGGCCGGGTCGAGCTTCCCCTCGCCGGTGAGGAACCCGCGCGGCCTGCGGAACGCGTCCACGTCCCAGTTGCCCGGCTGGAGCAGCGCGCCCGCCTCGAGGCCGAGCCCCGCCAGGACCGAACGGGCCGTCCCGCCCTGCGTCCGGGCGTGTGCCGCCACCGCCTCGTGCGAGAGCAACCGGTCGTTCTGCACGGACGCGAGCGAGTGGAGCGCGTAGGCGCCGAACCCCAGGGCGAGGCAGGCCACGGACACGGCCGCGAGCACGAGGCGCCGCTCGCCGGCGAGCAGCGCGAGGAGGCCGAGGAGGAGGAGCGGGCCGAGGAAGGCGGCCATCGGCGGCCACAGCGAGGGCTGCGGAAGCGGCGGGACGGGCTGCGTCTCGATCTCGACGATTCCGGCGACCTGGCCGGCCTCCACGACCGGCGCGGCGAGGGAGACCGCGCCGGTGGGGAGCTGCACGGTCTCGATCTCCTCCTTGCGCGCGCCGCCCTCCTCGCGGTTCGTGGTGACGGCGGCGCGGAGCCGCTGGCCGCGGTCGTAGAGCGGTTTCTCGTCGTGCGAGAGCCGCCGCGGCGCGGCCCTGTCCCCCTTGTCCTCGGGCGCCGTGGAGGCCTCGAGCGAGATGCCCTCGAAGGCGACGACGCGCGCCAGGCGCACCGAGGGGTTCGCCGCCTGCCAGGCCGCGAGCGCCTTGCGCACCGGCTCGCCCCGCCGTCCAGCCCGCTCGACGAGGTCGGCGAGCGACTGGAGCGTGACCACCGCCTCGCGCTCGGTCCGGGCCGCCGCCGCCTGCTGCCGCTCGGTCCGGAGCAGGAGCCACGAGACGCCGATCGAGATCCCGCCCGCCAGGGCGAGACCCACGAGGAAGCGCAGGCGGTGCGACGGGCGCCTCTTCAATCCCTACCTCTTGCGAAGGCCGGCCACGGCCTTCATCACCTGGTCCTGCGCCTTGTCGAGGGCGCCCTTCGGGGTCGCGGCCTTCCGGGTCACGGTGTTCATCACCGTGGTTGCGGGAGACCACACCATGCTCATCTCCGGCACGTTGGGCATGGGGACGGCCGTCTCCACCTGATCGCGGAAGGCGGAGAGGATGCGGTCCTTGGCGACGCGCGGGTCGTCGTACGCCTTCTTGGCAGCGGGGGTCTGCCGGCCCTCGAGGGCCATCAGCGTCGCCGCCGGGGCGTCGGTGAGGTACTTCACGAGGTCGAAGGCCGCGTCCTTGTTCTTGGACGGGGCCGCGACGTACAGGCCCTCCACCGTCATCCAGGGGCGCATGGGCTTCCCGCCGGCCTCGTCCACGGTGGGAAGGCGCGCCAGCCCGTAGTCCACGTCCTTCGCGATCTCGCCCAGGAACCAGGGGCCGTTGAACACCATGGCCGCCTTCCCGTCGTTGAAGAGCGAGGTGATGAGCGACGTGGACGGCTCGGCGGGCATGATGCCGGCGTCGATCCACTTGAGGAGCTGCTCCAGCGCCCTCACGTTCTCGGGCGCGTTGACGGCGGGCTGCGTGCCCTCGTCGAAGACCCGCCCGCCGAAGGCGTTCTGCAGGGCCGCGTGGTAGTAGTAGTCGCTGTAGGCGTAGGCGAGACCGAAGCGCCCGGCCTGCTTGTCGGTGAGCTTCTTCGCCAGCGCCACCATCTCGCCCGAGGTCTTCGGCGGCTGCTTCACCAGCTTCTTGTTGTAGATGAGCGTGATTTCCTTGTAGTTGAAAGGGAGCCCGTAGATCGACCCGCGGTAGGTCATGGCCTGCAGCGTGGAGGGGATGAAGCGGGCCTTGATGGCCTCGTCGAGGTAGAAGTCGATCGGCTCGACCGTGCTGCCGGCCTCGATCCAGCCGCCCAGGCGGTCCTGGGCGAAGATGAAGACGTCCGGCCCCTTGCCGCGCGGCACCGCCGCCGTGATCTTGTCGGCGAAGGCGTCGTAGGGGACCGCGAGCGTGGTGACCTTGGTCCCGGGCTTCGAGGCGGCGTACTGGTCGCACGCCTTCTCGAAGGCGGCCTTCTCCTCGGCGCGGTAGGCGTGCCAGACGACCAGCTCCACGCCCCTGGCCGGTGCGGCGGCGAGGCCCGCCAGCGCGATGGCCAGCGCGATGCACGTTCTCATGGTTCGCATCCCCATCGGGCCGAGGTTCATTCCAGCCATGCGACCCCCCGTCGAGGGCGCGCCGCGGCGTGGCGCACGCGTTCCAGGCTCCGAGATCGCCGACCGGAGCGTAACGCAATGCTACTGCCTGCAGCCCCCTACCCGCAGGGAATCAAATGGGTATCCCGCCCCGGATGTGAACCACGCGCCGAGTGAGGGCGGGGCCCATCGGCGCTCAGGCCGCCCTCGCTCGGGCAAGGGCCGAGGCTGGGCTCAGCCGCCCTCTTTAGCGCCCAGCGCCTCCAGGCCGGCGTCGATGCGGGCGGCGGCCTCCGGGTCCACACGTCGGGCCAGGTTCAGCTCCATCTCCAGGTCGCGCGAGCGCTCGTCGCGCCGGTCGGTCCGGTCCGCCTTGACGTGCGTGAAGATCACCCGGCAGCCGCCGCCGTCCTTCATGCCCTCGACGTGGTAGCGCACGCCGTTGCCGTTCCAGCCGGTGTCCAGCCACTGCACGTCGCTCGACGACTTCTCGACCATGCCGAGCATCTTGAGCAGGTCGCTCTGGGGCGCACCGACGGAGGTCGCGCGGGCCGGCGACGCCAGGCGCTCCGCCCAGCTCATCTCCGGCTGGGCGGCCGCCTTCGCGTCCGCCGCGGCCAGCGGGTAGCCCTGCTCGGCCAGGAGAAGCCGTGCCTGCTGCCACACCTCGTCGAGCGGCTTCTCGTAGCGAAAGGCGTCGAGCTGCTTCTCCAGCTCACGGGCGCGCGCCCTGCTGCCCTGCGCCGAAGCGCAGCCTGCGGAAGCGGCGACCAGGCCTACCGCCATCCACGCGCCGAAGCGGGTCATCGAGGCTCCTGATCGGGAACGCCGGGGCGAGCGGTCGCCGGGGTCGGCCCCAAGAGAACGAAGCCGGGAGGTTGCCCTCCCGGCTTCGAACGACTAGGCGGATCTCACTGCGGCGTCTACCACCACGCCTCCATCTGTGCGCCCCACGAGAGGCCGTTGTCTTTGGTGCCGAACACGCCGTTGGCGACCTGCGTGCCCGGGAGCAGGTTGCTCCAGGTTGCATAGGTCGCGAAGAGGCGGATCTCGGGGCGCGCCCAGAGTCCGTTCTTCTGGCCAGCCACGATCGTCGGGGCCAGCGTGGCCTTCAGCAGAGACGGGTTCTTTGTTCCGGACGGGGCGTTCTTCACGGACTCCATCGTGTAGGCGACGTCGGCGGCGATCTTGAAGTAGTCGCTGAGGTGGATCGCCGGGCGAACCTGGAACGTGAAGAAGGAGGCGCCGTTGTCCTTGTCGTCGTCGATATTCTGGTAGACGAGCGCGAGCTCCCCCGAGAACACCGGAATCGGGTGGTAGACGAGCTGGTCGAGGATGCGCCACTGCTTCGAGTCCGACGTCCCGCAGGTCGGGCAAGCCGCCGTGGGGACGTCCACCCTCCCTTCGCTCCCCATTCGATACAACGCGCCCTGCCCGTACTGGAAGGCAAGGACGTTGTCGCCGCCCAAGAAGTTGCCCTGGGTGAAGATGGCCGTGAACCAAGGGCTCGTTCCAGGGACGCCGAGGCCCGGCCCGGCAAAGGCGAGGTCGACGCCGACCTCGATGCTGCCGTTCGGCCAGATCTCGATGTTGCCGAGGCGGATGTCGGGCACGATGAAGGCGCTTGTCGCGCCGACGGCCGGGCTGGTCTCCAGGCGGCCGACAGTGATCGCGAGATTGCCGATGCCGAGGTTCACCTTCTCGATGCCGAAGGCGCCTTGCCGCTGCATCGGGTTCCACCAGAACCAGTCGAGGTTGTCGATGTTGTGGCGCTGGAAGTACCGCCAACCGGCCCAGATCGTGGCGCCGCCGAGCTGCGGCAGCTTCACGCTGCCCCAGTTCTGCTGGACGTAGAGGTTCCCGCTCCCGTAGCCCCACGCGGTGCCTGCGGCCGAGTTGGTGGAGAGGCCGAAGGCGGGCATGAACTGGTAGTAGAACTCGACGCCCGAATCGTCCTTCCAGAGCGTCTGGCCGAACCCGACCTCGAGGTAGTTGTCGCACTCGTTGCCGAGGCGTGACTTGAAGTCGGCCCCGGGCAACGCGAAGCAGGCCTGGCCACCGCCCTTCGAATCCCAGCCGGCTCCAGAGCGGAAGTAGCCGACGAAGTCGAGCGCCGATGCGCTGGTTGCCGTCATGGCAACCAGCACCGCGACGATCGTGAGGAACGCGTATCTCGCCTTCATGAATCCCTCCTACGGGTTGTGTTGGTCACTCCCTCGACAACAGCTTCGACGAACAGGACTCGCGTTTCGGGATCGACTTCGGGTCCCTCCCGTTTTCGGACCAGGGTCAGCGTCGCCATGCTCCCGCCTGTGCCATCCGGATTACGTTACTACGCCATCTCGTGCTGCTTTTCCACTTCGCTCTTGTCGCCGGTCTACTCCAGGCGCCGCTCGGTCTCGGCGTCGAAGAGGTGCATCTGCGAGAGCTCCAGCTTCACCGCCACCTTGGACCCCAGCTCCGGGGCCCGGTGCGCGTCCCGCTTGAAGACGAGCACGTCCTCGCCGATGCGCCCGTGGACGACCAGCTCGTCGCCCAGCGTCTCGACGATGTCCACCGTGAGCTCGAGCCCCGCGGTCTCGCCGCGCGACGGGAGCGCCGGGTCGAGCACGTGCTCGGGGCGGATGCCGGCGATGACCTTCTTGCCGGCCTTGCCCGCCGTCGCGGTCCGGAGCGACGGGGGGACGGGGATCTGGAACGAGGCCGCCTGGAGCGCGGCGCCGCCGTCCTGGAGGGTGGCGTGGATGAAGTTCATGGGCGGCGTGCCGATGAAGTTCGCCACGAAGACGTTGGCCGGCCGCTCGTAGACGTCGAGCGGCGGCCCCACCTGCTGGAGCTTCCCGGCGTGCAGCACGGCGATGCGGTGCCCCATGGTCATGGCCTCGACCTGGTCGTGGGTGACGTAGATGGCCGTCGTCCCCAGCCGGCTCTGCAGCTTCTTGATCTCGGCGCGCATCTGCACGCGCAGCTTGGCGTCGAGGTTGGAGAGCGGCTCGTCGAAGAGGAACACCGCCGGCTTGCGCACGATGGCGCGGCCGAGCGCCACGCGCTGCCGCTGCCCTCCGGAGAGCTGCTTGGGCTTGCGGTCCAGGAGCGGGACGATGCCCAGGATCTCCGACGCCTCCTGGACGAGCCGATCGCTCTCCTCCTTCGGCGTCTTGCGGATCTTGAGGCCGAACTGGAGGTTCTGGCGCACGGTCATGTGCGGGTAGAGGGCGTAGCTCTGGAATACCATGGCGATGTCCCGCTCCTTGGGCGGGACGTCGTTCACCACGCGATCGCCGATGGAGATGGTTCCGCCGGTCACGTCCTCGAGCCCGGCCACCATGCGCAGCAGCGTGGACTTTCCGCAGCCCGAGGGGCCGACGAGGACCATGAACTCCTTGTCGGCGATGTCGAGGCTGACCCCCTCGATCACCGAGGTCTCACCGAAGCGCTTGGCGACGTCCTTCAGCGTGACCCCAGCCATGCGACCCCCCGTAGAGGGTGCACCTGACGCGGCGCACCAAGTTCCAGGCCCCGAGATACTCGCCCGGAGCGCGCCGGAATGCTAGCGCTTACACCTCTCACCGCCAGGGAATCAAATGGGTATCCCGCTCCGGAAGTGAACGGCGCGGCGAGTGAGGGCGAGAGCCGGACGTCGATTCATGGCGCTCGCGTTGCAAGAATCGCGGCAGTCCGGGACTCCAGCGAGATGCCCGCCAGCGGACCATCGCGTGTCACATCCCCAGAGCCAAACAGTTGAACCGGCGGTGAGGTGCCCCATTCGGGTGGGACCGCGAATGTCGCCGAGGCCCGTTCCTTGCCGCGATTGATGGCGATGACCACCGCATCGCCGTTGGCCGGCTCCTGGCGCTGGAAGATGTAGAGATCGCCAGCAGTTACGAGCCCCAGATGCGTGCCCCGGGACAGGGCCGGATGGGCCCTGCGGATAGCGATGAGCTTGCGGTAGTCCTCGCGCAGCGCCTCGTCGCGGGGCATCCCAGCGCCCGGGAGGACCTCGCGAGCGCCCCACGGCATGTCGCTCCGGTTGTCGGGCCACGCGCCGCCCGGACGGCCGACCTCCTCGCCGTAGTAGACGACCGGGATGCCCGAGACCGTGAGCTCCAGCACCACCGCCAGGCGGAACAGGTCCTTGTCGAAGCCGAGTTGGGAGAGCGCTCCCGGCACGTCGTGGGTCGAGAGGTAGTGGGAGAGGAGGTAGCCCTTGCGGACCTTCCCCCGGGAGGCGAGGTAGCGGTCGAAGGCCACGGCCCGGCCGCGCCCCTGGACGAAACCGAGCACGCTGCCCTGGAAGCCGAAGTCGAAGCCGGCGTCCATCTCGTCGCCGGCGAACCAGGGATCGAGGACGTCGGGGTCGCCGCCCCACACCTCGCCGAGCAGGAAGAAGCCGGGCCCGAGCGCCGCGCGCGTGCGCTTGCGGTGCTCCTGCCAGAACGGGTGGTCCACGTGCTTCACGGTGTCGAGCCGGAAGCCGTCCGCGCCCGACCGCCTTGCCCAGCCGATCTGGGCCTCGAGGAGGAAGTCCGCCACCTCGGGGAGCTCGGTCTTCCAGTCCGGGAGGCCGCTGAGGCAGCTCGTGAGGTCGTCGTCGCCGCAGCCGCCTCCCTCGTTGGAGCGCAGCCAGCCGCGGGTCCTCGGATCTCGGAGGTACTGCGTGCCGTAGCCAGCGTGGTTGTAGACCACGTCGAGGAGCACCTTGATGCCGCGGGCGTGGCAGGCGTCCACGAAGGCGCGAAGCTCGGCCTCGGTCCCGAAGCGCGGGTCGAGCCTCTGGAAGTCGTCCGCCCAGTAGCCGTGGTAGGCCCAGTCGGGCATGCCGGAACCGGTCACGTAGTCGTCGATGTTCTTGACGAGCGGGTTCACCCAGATGGCGGTGATGCCGAGCGAGGCGATCTCGTCGAGCTGCGCCGTGAGCCCCGCCAGGTCGCCGCCGTGGAAGGCGCCCTTGGCCGAGCGGTCCACCTTCACGTCGTTCGACGGGTCGCCGTCGGCGAAGCGGTCCACCAGGACGAAGTAAAGGATCTCGTCGCGCCACTCGCGGGGGGCCCGGGATGCCGAAGGGGCCGGCACCGAGGCCGCGGCCGATGGAGGAGGCGCGGGGGCGTGGGCGCAGGCGAGGGCGGCGACGAGGAGAAGCGCGAGCGGGCGGAGGCGAAGGGGCATGGCGCGAAAGCGTAACGCCTGGCGCGGTCGAGCGGGCGCGGAATGGTGGGGGTCGGGCCGGCTCGAAATCGGGGTCGCGGGCGGGGCCGCTGCCGAGGTACGGTGGGGCGCGTGAAGACCTGGCCCGATCCCTCGGAGATCCGAATCGGCGTCTCGTCGTGCCTGCTCGGCCAGAAGGTGCGCTTCGACGGCGGGCACAAGCGGGACGCGTTCGTGCAGGACCTGCTGGGGCGCTTCGTCACCTTCGTCCCGGTGTGCCCGGAGGTGGAGGTCGGCATGGGCACGCCGCGGGAGACGGTGCGGCTCGTGCGGCTCGCCGAGAAGGTCCACGTGGTCGCGCCGAAGAGCGGCAAGGACTGGACCGAGGCCATGGAGGCGTGGTCGGCCCGGCGGGCCGCGG
>Ga0209798_10001804_pt1 | contig 12702 bp, 8 predicted proteins | sample DOMMetBare3Fresh_FD_187475 | JGI IMG/M metagenome (GOLD analysis project Ga0209798, IMG submission 187475) | Wetland sediment microbial communities from St. Louis River estuary, USA, under dissolved organic matter induced mercury methylation -... | ecosystem: Environmental > Aquatic > Freshwater...
GAAGGGGCAAACCTCCCCGGAACCTCTCAGGCGCCAGGACCGCAATGGGCAGGCAGCTTGAAGCCAATCTCGGGCGACAGGTGGGGAGGCAACGACCGCGCGGTACTTGCTGTGCCGCCCGTGTGAGGAGCCTCAGGTGACCATTGATTCCACCCCAGCCACTGGGTCCGGTCCAGGCGTCGAGCCGGACTTCATCTCGCGGCACATCGGCCCGGACCACGACGACGTCGCGGCGATGCTCAAGGTCGTCGGCCAGCCCAGCCTGGAGGCCATGCTGGACACGGCAATGCCGGGAGTCATCCGCAGCGAGCGCGCCCTGCGCCTTGAGGCGGCGCCCACCGAGGCAGCCGTCATCGAGGAGCTGCGAGCTCTGGCCTCTCGCAACACGGTGCTGACCCAGATGATCGGCATGGGCTACTACGGCACCGTCACCCCGCCGGTGATCCAGCGCAACGTGCTTGAGAGTCCCGCCTGGTACACCGCCTACACGCCGTACCAGCCGGAGATCTCACAGGGCCGGCTCGAGGCCCTGCTCAACTTCCAGACAGTCATCGTCGACCTGACCGGCCTGAAGACCGCCAGCGCCTCGCTGCTGGATGAGAGCACCGCGGCCGCTGAGGCGATGGCCCTGATGCGGCGCGCGAGCAAGTCTTCACCAGATGCGGTTCTGCTCGTGGACGAGCACGCGTTCCCCCAGTCCATCGCGGTCATCCAGACCCGTGCCAAGCCCCAGGGCCTGGGCGTCGTCGTCGCCGACCTCACCGGCGTGACCACAGCCGAGGCACTGACGGAGGCGGCCGGCGGCAGGGCCGTCTTCGGTGTCATCGTGCAGTACCCGGGTGCCGATGGTGAGCTGCGTGACTGGTCGGCACTGGCAGCCGCCGCCCACGGCGTCGGCGCGCTGGTCACGGCGGCGGCCGACCTGCTCGCCCTGGCTCTGGTCACGCCACCTGCGGAGTGGGGCGCAGACGTGGCCGTGGGAAGCAGCCAGCGCTTCGGGGTGCCCATGGGCTTCGGGGGCCCGCACGCAGGCTTCATGTCAGTTCGCGCGGGCCTGGAGCGCACCATGCCGGGCCGGCTCGTGGGAGTCAGCATCGACGCTGACGGCCATCCGGCATACCGCCTGGCCCTGCAGACCCGTGAGCAGCACATCCGCCGGGAGAAGGCCACCTCGAACATCTGCACCGCGCAGGTGCTTCTGGCCGTCATGGCCTCCATGTATGCCGTCTACCACGGCCCTGGCGGCCTGGCTCGGATCGCCCGGCGCGTCCACGGTCACGCCACGGCTCTGGCCCGCGCTCTGCGCGCGGGCGGGATCGACGTCCAGACCCAGCACTTCTTCGACACCATCACGGCCCGGGTCCCGGGCCATGCCGGCGAGGTGGTCGCCGAAGCGGCTGCTCGTGGGGTGAACCTCTGGCTGGCCGATGCCGATCGCGTCTCGGTCAGCACCGACGAGACCACCGACCTGGCGGATCTGTCCGCGGTGCTGGCCGCATTCTCCCTGCCGGGGCTGTCGGGGTCGGCCGCGGTCGAGGTCCTCACCATGACATGGCCCCCGGCGCTGATCCGTGAGTCGGACTACCTGACCCATGCCGTGTTCAACAGCTATCACAGTGAGACAGCGATGATGCGCTACCTGCGCAGGCTCTCTGACCGTGACTACGCCCTCGACCGGGGCATGATCCCGCTTGGATCCTGCACGATGAAGCTGAACGCCACCACCGAGATGGAGGCCATCTCCTGGCCGGAGTTCGCGGGGCTGCACCCCTTTGCCCCGACGACCCAGACCGAGGGGATCCGGTCGCTGATCAGGGACCTCGAAGCCTGGCTCTGCGAGATCACCGGCTACGACGCCGTCACCCTCCAGCCGAACGCGGGCTCGCAGGGAGAGCTGACCGGTCTGCTGGCCATCCGTGCGTATCACGAGGCACGCGGCGAGTCGTCCCGCAACATCTGCCTGATCCCGGCCTCGGCGCACGGCACGAACGCAGCCAGCGCAGCCATGGCCGGCCTCAAGGTCGTGGTGGTCAGGACCTCCGGGACCGGCGAGATCGAGATGGACGACCTGCGGGCCAAGGTGGCCACACACCGGGAGAGCCTCGCGGCGATCATGGTCACCTATCCCTCGACGCACGGTGTCTTCGAGGACACGATCACCGAGCTGTGCCAGCTGGTGCACGACGCCGGTGGCCAGGTCTACATCGACGGCGCCAACCTCAACGCCCTGATCGGACTCGCTCAGCCGGGCAAGTTCGGCGGCGACGTGTCCCACCTGAACCTGCACAAGACGTTCGCCATCCCGCACGGCGGCGGCGGTCCGGGGGTCGGTCCGGTGGCCGTGCGCAGCCACCTCGCGCCGTATCTGCCGAACCATCCGCTGGCACCGGAAGCCGGCCCCGTCACGGGTGTCGGCCCGGTCTCGGGCGCTCCCTACGGTTCGGCCGGCGTCCTGCCGATCTCCTGGGCCTATGTGCGGCTCATGGGCGGCGCAGGCTTGACCCGTGCCACCCAGGTCGCGATTCTGTCGGCCAACTACATCGCCGCCCGGCTGCGTAAGCACTACCCGGTGCTCTACTCCGGGAACGAGGGGATCGTGGCCCACGAGTGCATCCTTGACCTGCGCGGGCTCACCCACGACACGGGTGTAACGGTCAATGATGTCGCCAAACGCCTGATCGACTATGGGTTCCACTCGCCGACCATGTCCTTCCCGGTCGCCGGCACCCTCATGGTGGAGCCGACCGAGAGCGAGGATCTCATCGAGATCGACCGCTTCTGCGACGCCATGATCGCCATCCGCGGCGAGATCGAACAGGTCGCCCGTGGCGAGGTCTCAGCCACGGACAGCGTGCTGCACCATGCGCCGCACACGGCGGCCTGCCTGGTGGAGCAGTGGGACCATCCCTACGACCGCAAGCTGGCGGTATACCCCGCTGGTGTGGACAGGCTGTCGAAGTACTGGCCACCGGTGCGTCGCGTGGACGAGTCGTTCGGCGACCGCAACCTCATCTGTGCCTGCCCTCCGCCGGAGGCATTCGAGGAGAGCTGAGCCTGCGCGCCAGCGAGTTCAGCGACTCCGGAAAGGTGCAGAGCCCCGAAAGGTGCAGAGCGCCGAAAGGTGCAAGAACTCGCAGCAGTACAGAACCCTCAGAGGGCAGCGGGTGGTTCACGCAACCGCGAGGTCGCGGTTCTCCGTGCGGATGCGTGAACCTTCCTGCTGCTTGATCACCTGCAGCTGATGGGGGATCCGGGTTCGCAGCTCGGTGACGTGGCTGACGATGCCGACCGCCCGCCCTCCGTCTCGCAGGGTGTCCAGGACTGCCATCACCTGTTCGAGGCTCTCCTCATCCAGGGAGCCGAACCCTTCGTCGACGAACAGCGTCTGCAGGTCGAAACCTCCGGCCTCGGCTCGCACCGCGTCGCCCATTCCCAGGGCCAGCGCGAGAGAGGCCATGAACGCCTCGCCGCCCGACAGGGAGGACGTCTCGCGCGTCTGGCCGGTCCAGGCGTCCCTGACCAGCAGGCCGAGCCCGCCTCGCGCTCCTCTGGCTGCGCGGGCATCGGAGTACTCCAGGGTGAAGCGGCCATCGCTCATCCTCTTGAGACGCTCGTTGGCCAGGGTCGCGATCTCAGCGAGCCGGGCGGCCAGCACGTATGAGGACAGTCGCATTCGTAGCGCATTGTCGGCGCTGTTGCCCGAAAAGCAGTCGGCAAGCTCCTGGGCCAGCTGAGCATCCGCCCGGGCCGGACCAAGATCAGCCGCCCCTTGGCGGACTGTGCCAGAAAGTGCACGCAGCTCTCGCTGGGCCTGTTCGGACAAGGTGTGCCGCCGGCCGGCCTCCGTCAGCGCCGTCGCCGCCATCGCATGTGCCTGCGCCAACCCGTCCACGTCGGGAGTCGGCAAACTCAGGGCGGCCATGACACCAGGTTGGGCCAACAACGCCGATGCCTGCGCCCGTTGCTGCTCGGCCGTTCGCAGGAATGCCGTGAGCTCAGCCACTCTCGCCGGCGGCAGCGCGCCAGCCGTGACCTGTTCCATGTTCTCAAGACCGTTGGCGTGCAGAGCCGTCGACAGCCTGAGAGCGGCATCGCGAGCGCTGGCCCTGTGGGTGACGAGCTCGTGCAGCCCGGTGGCCAGGGAGCGCAGCTGTTCCAGGGTGCTGCGGTGCCGAGAGCTCACATCCGCGACCCTGGTGAGCCCATCGGCCTGGCACGGGCAGGACTGGGCATGGTCGGCGAGCAGCCGGGTGACCTCGGCGCAGACGGCCTCGGACTGCACCCGGGACGAGTCCGCCAGGGCCAGCGACGTCGCCCTGGCGGCGACAGCCCCCTCTTCGAGAGCCTGCAGACGCTCCGCCTCGGCTGCCAGCCCGGCCATCCGGACCTGCGCCTCGGGCAGGGCCGACGCGGCCGTTCTGGCCCGGCTGATCCTCGTGGTGGTCGAGGCGAGGGCGACGGCAACCTCAGCTGCGGCCGGCGCCGGCTCCTCTCCGAGCCCTGCGACATGTTCGGCCAGCTCCAGCGCGCGGGCGTCCGCCCGGGCGAGCTCAGCCGAGACCGTGGACCTGATCAGGGCGAGCGCCTCCGTGGCCCGGGTCTGTTCGGCCTCCGCAGACTGGATGTCCGAAGGGCTGACGACGTCGAAAGCCACCGCAGGCATGGGGTGGACGCAGGATCCGCAGACCGGGCATGGATCGCCGGCGCCGAGCCCGTCGGCCAGCTCGGCCGCGAGCCCGGCAAGCCTGCGCTCGCGCAGGTCCAGCAGTCGCTCTCGCAGGTCCAGCGACAACCCGAGCGCCACGTCTTCCTGACGCTGAAGGATCTCGACGTCACCGGCCGAACGGTCCTGCTCCTCCAGAAGCCGCCGGACCCTGGTCAGGCTCCGCTGGCGCCCTTCAAGCGCGGGAATCTCGGCTCGAGCATCTCGTCCTGCGTCCCGGGACTTCTCAGCGGCGGTTCTCTCGTCCTCGACTTTCGCACGTTGCGCTGTCAGGGACACGAACCGGCCATCGGCGAGCAGCGCCGCCTGGCTGTGTCGGGCAGACTCCTCGCCCAGCTTGAGCCAGTGTCCCTCGAGGGCAACGGCCTGCAGCAGCGCCTCGCTCTGACCGGCGACCTGGTCGACCAGTGAGAGCACCGACCTGCTGTCAGCGCAGTCCTGGGCAGCGCAGTCCTGGGCAGCGCAGTCCTGGGCAGGCGCGGGCTCGGACCCGGCGTCTTCCTCACGCTCGCGGTCGACGATGGACGAGAGCGGCGCGCGCAGGCTCGCGACCCGGGCCTGCGCAGCCTCGCGCGTCAGGTCGGCGCTGTGCGCGGCCGCCACGAATCCGCTGACAGCGCCGGCGCGCTCGGCAAGGCCAACGAGGCGCGCGGCGTCATCGTAGAGCCCTGTCTGCTCATCCAGCAGGCCTAGCCGAGCCCGGGCCTGCGCTGCCGTCTCCTGATGCCTCAGGACCGCGCTGCCGTCATGGAGGGCGGTCTCGGTCCGGACGCCGGCGGATCTGGCAACCTCGACACCAGCCAAGGCGGTACTGGCACGGAGGTCGACTGCTGCCAGCAGTGTGGCAAACACACTGCCGACGCCAGGGGTTGGCTCGACGCCAGGGGTTGGCTCGACGCGCGGGTCTGGGTCGAGATCACGCTCAAGCACCTCGGACCAGTCCGGGGCCACGATGTCGTCGCCCTCGTCGAGGCGCGCGACCACATCATTGACCCGAAGCAGACTGGTCGAGAGCATCTCGCGGGCAGCGACAACCGCTGTCGAGGTCGCACGACGTCGCTCGGCGAGCCACGTCTCGACATCGGTGAACCGCTGGGTGTCGAACAGCTTCTCCAACACCGAACGGCGCTCCTCGGGGCTCGCCCGCAGAAAGGCCGCGAAGTCACCCTGAGGCAGAAGCACGACCTTGATGAACTGCTCCAGGCCCATGCCCAGAACGTCCCTGAGCACCAGTGCCACCTCGTCGTTACGTGTCCCGCGGTTCACCCAGCCGGCTCCCGTGAGCTCGTCCAGGCACACCGTCGCGGGAACTGTGGTCTGACCGGATCCGCGCTTCTTCGGCCGGGTGAACTCCGGGGACCGGCAGACCCGCAGGCGTCGGCCGCCGGCCGTGAACTCCAGGGTCACCTCGGGAACAACACCCACGGCTGCGTGGTCGCTGCGCAGACTGGCCCGGGCACCGGCCCGGGCCCCGGGGACGGCGGCATACAGGGCATAGCAGATGGCATCCAGGATGCTCGTCTTCCCGGCGCCGGTTGGTCCGTGGATGAGGAACAGGCCGCAGGAGGCAAGCTCGTCGAGATCGACCTCCTCAGAACCGGCGAAAGGACCGAAGGCCGTCATCCCGAGTCGGTGGAGCCTCATGCGGCACTCGTCCCGCAGGCGGTGTCGCTGCGGTCGGTGTCTGCGCGGTCGGTGTCTGCGCGGTCGGTGTCGGCCCTGCCTGTGTCGGCCCTGCCTGTGTCGGCCCTGTCAGTTTCGGCCCCGTCACTGTCAGAAACGGTGACGCGCCCCTCATCCTCGTGCCGACCGCGGGCCACCCGGGATCTCTCGACGGCGGTGGCCAACAGCGCGCGCTCCTGCTCGGAGGCGGCATTGCCGCCGCGAACGTGGTCGAGGAAGTCACAGCACAGGTCAAGGTCTCCCCGTTGGTGCAGCGAGGCTGCGCTCGTCCGCGGGATCACCTGCGCTCCAACGGGCTCGAACGCCAGGACCAGGGTGTGCGGGAACCGTCTTCGCAGCCGCTCCATGGCGCCCATCGGCCTGAGGGCGTCGGTGATGGTGACCTGGCAGTAGGCGGACTCTGCGCCGTGGTGACGCGGATCGCGCAGGAGGTCATCTAGGTCACCCCGCAGGATGGCGAGGGCCCTGGTCACCGGCGCCGGTATGGTCTGGATACTCAGAGCCCCTCGCGAGGTCTCCGCGAGAACGGAGCCCTTGTGATGGTCAGCCTCGCTGAACGACAGGGCAATCGGGGAGCCCGAGTATCGAACGGTCTCGGCGATCCGCTGTGGCCCGTGCAGGTGCCCCAGTGCGACGTAGTCTGCCTCGGCGAACACGTCCGGGTGGACAGCGCTCACCCCGCCGACGCTGATGTCCCGCTCGGATGCGCTGGTCGCCCCGCCGGTGACGAACGCGTGCGCCATCACCACTGCGGGGCCAGGTCGCGAGCGTGCCCGGGTGCGAACCCGCCCCATCGCCGCGTGTAGCACCGCCGCATGTGTGCGTTCCTGCGCGCCTATGCGGTCGGCGGCCACCGACGGCTCGAGATAGGGCAGGGGATAGACGTCGGTGTCCTTGATCGTCACCGGGAGCCCGACCGACTCCAGGCTGGTCCGGATGTGAAGCCCGGCCCGGGCCAGGAGGTCCGAGGCGAAGCCGAGGCGGATCGCCGAGTCGTGGTTGCCGCTGGACAGGACGACGACCGCGCCGGCGTCGATCAGCCGGGTGACGGCGTCCGAGAGCAGCCCGACCGTGTCGGGGGCTGGCAGCGCCCGGTCGTAGACGTCACCCGAGACGAGCACGGCGTCGACGCCTTCGGATCGAACCACACCGACCAGATGATCCAGATAGCTGGCTTGGGCGTCGAGCAGCCCGACCCGGTGGAAGGACCGTCCCAGGTGCCAGTCAGAGGTATGAATGAAGCGCACGCACGAAGGCTATGGCCGACCTGTGACAGGCCGGGGACCTGGCTGGGCGCGCCCCGGTCCGTCTTGCCATCTCGCCGAGGGGCCGGCGGCTCGAGGACCGCGCGCAGAGGGTGCACCTACTCCTGAACGGCCTGGTTCCAGGACTGGATGACGGGCATCCCGCGCTTCCATCGCAGGACGCTCACCGAGCCGGCGTCCAGCAGGATCTGTGAGCCGAAGCGCGGCTCCTGGCGCAGGAAGACCGACGCGAGGATGCGCAGGCAGTGGCCGTGACCCACCAGAGCCACGTCACCGGTGGCCAGGTACGGCATGGCCCTGCCAAGGACACGGCGACACCGGGCGGCCACCTCCTGGATGCTCTCCCCTGGTGTGGTCCCGGGGATCACACCATCGTCGAAGACCGTCCACGTTGGCCCAACCCGCTCGCGGATCTCGTTGGTGGTCAGGCCTTCGTAGCCGCCGTAGTCCCACTCCATGAGGTTGGGCTCGATCTCGGCATCCGCCAGCCCGGCCAGCTGCGCCGTGCGATGGGCACGCTGCAGCGGAGAGGTCAGGACCAGGGAGAACTCGCGGCCCCTGAGCAGCTCCCCGGTCTGCACACCAAGCCGCTCTCCCCGGGCGGTCAGCGCGATATCGGTGCGGCCGGTGTGTCGTCCCGACCTTGACCACTCTGTCTCACCGTGACGCAACAGCAGGAGTGAGCCTGACTCGTGGTCCTGCGCTGCGTCGTTGTTGGTCACTCTGGCAGGGTAAGGCCATGGCTGCTGACTCGCATCGAATGATCACCATCACCCGCACCTCCGCCGGCCGCTTTACCGCGGTCAACGGTCGGGGCGGCACCCTCGCGTTCGGCACCGGGGACGTGGACGACTTCACGCCGGTCGAGCTGTTCCTGGCCGCCATCGGCGGATGCACCGCGGTCGACGTCGACATCCTCACGACGCGCCGGTCCGAGCCGGACTCGTTCGTGGTGGAGGTCGGTGGCGAGAAGGTGCGAGATGAGGGCGGCAACCGGATGGAGGATCTGTCGGTGACCTTCCGGCTGACGTTCCCCCAGGACGAGGGCGGGGACGCCGCGCGGGCCCTCCTGCCCGAGGCGGTGCAGCGCTCGCACGACCGGCTCTGCACCGTGAGCCGGACCGTGGAGGTCGGCACCCCTGTCAGCACGCTGATCGAGGGCTGAGCGGCCATGCTGCTCCACTACCGCATCGTGAACGTCTTCACCGTCGGTGACGATCCCTTCTCCGGCAACCCGCTGTGCGTGTTCGAGGACGCCACCGGCCTGTCGGACAGGCAGATGCAGGACCTGGCCCGTCAGCTGAACCTCTCGGAGACGACGTTCATCACCTCGGCGCAGACGGAGGTCACCGCCAACGTCCGCATCTTCACGCCCAACTACGAGATGCCCTTCGCGGGGCACCCCACCCTGGGCACCGCCTACGTGGCGCGCGAGCTGTCCAGCGCCCAGGACGAGATCCTCCTGCGTATGCCGGCCGGGGACATCCCGGTCCGGGTTGCCGGCGACGTGTGGACCCTCCGGGCGAACCCGCCGACCACCTCCCCGGTCGAGGTGTCGAGCCAGGACCTCAGCGCCATGATCGGGCTGACCGCGGACTGCCTGGCGGCAGAGCCGTTGTGGGTCGATACCGGCACCGTCCAGCTGATCGTCCCGCTGCGCTCGGCCGAGGACGTGCGGGCAGCGTCCGCCGATCCCGCGCTGCTTGCCCGGTTCGCCACGACACCGGCTGGGGAGTCGCTGGTCTATCTCTGGGCACCAACGGGCCCCGACACGATCGAGGCCCGGCTCTTCTTCAGCCAGAGCGGCGCGGTGATCGAGGACCCGGCAACCGGGTCGGCGTGCGCCAACCTCGGCGGCTGGTTCCTTGCGAACGGCGAGCGGGGACTTCGACGCCGGATCCACCAGGGAAGCGCGGTCGGACGCCCGTCGGTGCTGGACCTGGCGGTGGAGGCCGACGGCACCATCCTGGTCAGCGGGACCCTGCGCGAAGTGGGCCGCGGGACGTTCGAGATCTGATGGCAGCGACCCGATGACCACGTATGTCGCCTTCCTGCGGGCGATCAACGTCGGTGGCCGGTTCGCCACGATGGCCGATCTGCGAGCAGGGTTGACCCGTCAGGGTTTCGGCGACGTCGAGAGCTACATCCAGAGCGGGAACCTCCGCCTCACCTCCGCCTTGGGCTCGGCCCCCGAGGTGGAGGCTGCTCTGGAAACGGCGCTCGAGCTGCTCTGCGGGTTCACCGTGCGAACCGTCGTGCGGACGCCCGTGGCGCTCGGTGAGCTCACGTCATACGGGATGGGCCTGGCGGCTCCGCTGGAGGGGGAGGTGCGACGTTATGTCACCTTCCTCAAGGATGACCCCGATGACAGCTTCATCGCGGCGATGAACGGCTGGGACGTCGCCGGGGAGCGGGCGCGCGTCCACGGCCGCGAGGTCTTCCTGTGGCTCGGGCACCCCTCGCACGAGGCGAAGCTCACCAACGCACGGATCGAGCGCGGGGGAGTGGTGGCAACCAGCCGGGACTGGAAGGTCGTCTCGGCTCTGGGCAAGATGTGGGCGCCCCCGCCGGACGCCTGATGCGTCCTCAGGTCCTGGCCAGCGCCAGCACCGGGCCCGAAAATGACTTCGCGGGTATCGCCAGCTGACCTATCGTGGTGCGCACCATGACAAACCCCGCGATCACCGCTGCGACGATCAACAGTGCAACCCCAGACACTGCGACGAACCTGAACGCGAGCTCGGACCGACTGGAGCTTGTGCCGATGAGCCTGGAGCTGATGGAGGCTTTGCTGCGCGGTGATTTCCGGTCCGCCCAGCAGATGGTCGGGTACCGGATTCCGGCGGACTGGCCACAGGCCATGGAGTCGGTGCTGCGATTCCGGATCCCTCTCGCCCGCGAACACCCCGAGGCGACTCCGCTGCTCCTGCTCGCCATGGTGCTCCGGGCCGACCCCGAGGTCGTGGTGGGGCGTCTCGGCTTCCACGGTCCGGTTGACGATGACGGCACGCTCGAGATCGGCTACGAGGTGTTCCCGGCCCACCGCCGGCAGGGGTACGCCCGCGAGGCAGTGGTCGCGATGTTCCGCTGGGCGCAGCGAGACCCGGCCGTTCTCCGGTTCCGCGCATCGGTCAGCCCCGCGAACGCCCCCTCCCGCAACCTGGTCACCGGACTCGGGTTCGTCGAGGTCGGCAGCCAGTGGGATGACGCGGACGGCGAGGAGACCCTGTTCGAACGGCCTGTCGGTCAGTTCTCCTGAGGCATCTCGCCGCCAGGATGAGAGTGGCACCCGCCCGGCGGGGCACGGATATCGGGGGATGGGTGCGCACCTGGATCAGCGAAAGAACCCGGGATACCCCTTCCTGGCCGCCCCGTTCCACGCTCTGGGCCCGGCTTGGGGTCGCCTCACTGTTCTACGGTGTCCTTGTGTTCGATCAGGTGTTCTAGGCAACGCGCTGAGGACCGGGTACTCGTCCGGTCTGGTGACCTTCAGCCTCAGCTCGGTGATCCCCAACCTGCGCCAGATGTCGCCTCACCTACGACTGGACGGTACGCATGGCCGGGGGAGCCTGCAGCGGTGTGCACGTCATCAGGTTCTACCTGGCTGGCCCTCGGGCTGATCTCTGGCCGTTTGGTTGCTGGTTCAACTACCGCGCTGGCTGACCGTCGCCCTCCTAGTCGCACTGATCGGAACGGGCGTCTGGTCCTACACAGACTTCGCAGCGGAGGCATCGGGGGCCCCGGAGGCGGCAGTGCGCCCGGTATGGGCGACCCTGGCGGCGCCCCGGGCTTTAGCGGTCACGGAGGGACGCCGCCGCCTGCAGGCAGCGTCCCTGGAGGGGTTCGTCACAATGGCGCACCTCCAGGGAAGTGAAAAACGCCACGAAGGTGGTGAAAGCACCCAAACCGGTGACAATAGACGCCCGGCCGGTAATAGCTGACACGGCACGCGTGAAACACGCCGCAATCCCGAACCACGTGAGCTCCGCAGCGCGAGAGCCAGCTGGGAGACACGACATCCATGCCAGCGACACGGCGTCCATGGTTGCCACCGGGGGAGCCCGGATTCGGTCCGACCAGGCGTGAAAATCAGAGCAAGTTGACATAATGTAGATTATCGGCACATCGAGGGTCAGCGTGCGCGGTCGAAGCTGCACGTTGGAGATCCTGTTCTCCGCCTCAGCCCGGTTACCACTCGCGCAGTCCCGAATAACACAACATGTCCCACTTCGACCGGGCTAACTTCGACTGGGCTAATTCACCCATTTGCGTGAGGTGTGACGTTTGCGTGAATTGTCATGGCCCATTGTGATTATGACAATTTTTGACCACGAATGACTAGTTTCCACACGCCGCGAAGATGCGAAAATTGGCCCTGTCAACTGCAAAGAATTGGCAAAGAGTTAGCAAAGAAATGCACCATCCCATCCGCCCCACCGCGACTTCACCGTGCTCAGCCCTTCAAGTGCACCTTGGAGACTGAGGTCAAGACCTCATTACGTGACCTCTGCGCACAGTAGTCAGCAGTGCACAAGAGAATCGTGAAGAGTTGAAAACTGCCATGCGCGAAAATGTCCCACCGCCAATCTCTCGTCATTGGACTCGGCCACAGACAGCGGGTCCACAGTGAAAGTCCTCAGAATTCGCCTGGGGGCGGTGGCCACGGTGACCGGACTGGTCATGCTGGGTGCTGGAGTCGCCGCTGCCTCAGCAACCAAGCCGGCCCCGGACCACAAGGTCTGGATATGTCACGCGACGTCGTCGGACACCAACCCCTACGAGATCATCCATGTCGACGTTGCCTCCACGAAGTACGCGGGCCACCTGGGACACAGGGCCAACCCCAACAAGCGGTGGAAGTCTGACGGCACGTTCGGAGGAACGAGCCACGCCGATGGCCAGTTGAAGCCGGACATCATCGGGGCCGAGGACGCGACTGCTGCTCCGACGGAGTGCTTCGACACCCCGGACGAGACGACCACCACCACCACCACCACCTCGAGCACCACGAGCACCACGAGCACCACTCCC
>Ga0209798_10001805_pt1 | contig 12701 bp, 11 predicted proteins | sample DOMMetBare3Fresh_FD_187475 | JGI IMG/M metagenome (GOLD analysis project Ga0209798, IMG submission 187475) | Wetland sediment microbial communities from St. Louis River estuary, USA, under dissolved organic matter induced mercury methylation -... | ecosystem: Environmental > Aquatic >...
GTTGCCGAACAGTCGCATCATCGACTCGGGGACGCTCCCGAAGAGCGCGTCCACCGCGAGCCTGGCGGCCGGCGTCGGGAAGATGTTCGACACGGCCACGCCCATGACGAGCGCCATCCCGCCGAGCAGGCCGGCGGCGATGATGAAGGCGAGGCGGGAGTCGCGGATCGTCTTGCCGTAGATGGAGCCGAAGCCGTAGAGCTTGCGGCGCAGCGGGATCGGGGGGAAGGCCGTCGCCCGCCCGGGGCTGCCTGCCTGGACCGCCATCTCAGCCCACCTCCACGGCCTCGCGGCCGTATTGGGCGAGGAATGTCTCCTCGAGGCTGGGCTCCCGCGAGACGAAGTCCAGGAGCTCGTACCTCGCCGCCGCCTGCACGACCGGCGTGATCGCCCCGGAGACGCGCAGGCGAAGCACGTGATCCTCGACGACCACCTCGCTGACGCCGGGCAGGGCCTCGAAGGTGGCAGCCGGGACCTCGCCGGCGAAGCGCAGCTCGACCTGGTGGTGCGCCAGGTCGCGGAGGTCGTCGACGGTGCCGACCTTGACCAGGAGACCCTCGCGGATGATCCCCACGCGGTCGGCGGTCTTCTCCACCTCGGACAGGATGTGGGAGGAGAGGAAGACCGTCGCCCCATTGGCCACCGCCTCGCGGAGGACGCCGAAGAACGTCTGCTGGACGAGCGGGTCCAGGCCCGCCGTCGGCTCGTCGAGCATGAGCAGCTCGGGGCGGTGCTGGAGGGCGATGACGAGGGCGACCTTCTGCTTGTTGCCCTTGCTGTACTCCTTGAACTTGCGCGACGGGTCGAGGTCGAAGCGCTCGACCAGGCTGGCCTGGAAGGCGGGGTCCACGCCGCCGCGCAGGTTGGCGAAGTACTCCAGGTGCTGGCCGCCCGTCAGGCGGTCGTAGAGGGCGAACTCGCCGGGCAGGTAGCCGATTCGCCGGTGGATGGCCACGGGGTCGGCCGACGAATCGATGCCGAACACGCGGGCCGTCCCCGACGTGGGCCGGATCAGGTCGAGCAGGGTCCGGATCGTGGTCGTCTTGCCGGCGCCGTTCGGCCCGAGGAACCCGAAGATCTCGCCTTCCTGGACCACGAGGTCCACCTCGATGATCCCGCGGTGGCTCCCGTAGCTCTTGGTGAGCTTCGCGGTCTCGATGACGTTCATCCGGCGGTCGTTCCTTTCCCTGCGGCGCGCTCGGCGAGCCAGCGGTCCATCAGTGGTGGCCATTCGCGTTCGAAGAACTCCATGAGATGAACGAGCACGAGGAGCGAATCGCGTGCGGGTCCATCGGTCTCGCCGAAGAGAAGCAGACCCCGCTCGCCGATCCCCCGGAGGTCGCTGATCCAGCGGGTCTTGTCGAGCATCACCTGGACCCAGGCGTCGTCACGGAGCCGCAGGTACTCGCGCCGGTCGCCCGGGCGGGTCCATCGCTCCGCGAGATCCGCTGCGATCAGGAGCCTGCCCATCGTGCTGATCGAGCCGCGGCTGGCTTGCAGGCGGTGCGCCAGCTCGGCCGCGGACTGCTCGGGCGGCTCCGCGACGAGGAGGGTGCCCAGGAGGCGGCCCGCCATCCGCGGCCAGCCCGCGGCCTGGAAGTAGCGGGCAACCTCCTCGGTGAAGACCTCGACCGCCGCGGGATCCGGCGCGCTGGCCGGCGCGGAGATCGCCCTTGCGTTCATTGTGTTCAGTATGTACTGAAACTCCTCGCCCACCAAGGGCCATCCGACCTGATCGGCCCCGAGTCCGGTGCGAGCTACGTGAGCGGGCGGGCCGCCGCTTCCGCGATCCGCTTGACGGCCGCCAGCTCGGCTTCCACGCGCGGCCCGATCGCGCGGCGCTCCAGGCGCATGAGCACCCGTCCCAGCCGGCTCCGCCCCTCGAGGTGGACGGCGCACGCGACGCGGGTCCCGCCCGCTGCCGGCGCCAGCTCCCAGCGCCGCTCCCCGACGATTGTGGGTCCGAAGATGCCGACCCGGAAGCAGCGCTCGGGGCGCGCCTCGAGGCTCTCCAGCTCCGCGCCGATGGGCAGCGGCCCCAGGCGGAGGTGTGCCCCGCGCCGGGCGCCCGCCGCCGGCCAGTCGGGGCCCGCCGGCTCGGGGGCCAGCAGGGCGTCGGTCGTCGACGCCCTGGCCGGATCGTGGAGGGCCAGCCAGACGGCCCCGGGGGGGGCGTTCACGTACAGGCGACGCTCGACCGCGTCGCGCGGGAGCCGCGGGGTGGCGCGCCCGGCTGCCATGCCGTCGATTATCGCACCGGGTCACAGGCCGTCCGCACGGAGTTCGGGCCCGGGCCCCGAGGCGGTCAGGAGAAGGCGAAGCGGTCCGGTTCGGCGCCGGCACACGGGTTGCCACGTCCGTACCGGATCACGCCCGCCGTCACGTCGGCGATCGTCCAGAACACCGTCTTCACGGCTTCCTCGTCGGCCGCTGCGCCGGGCGCGACGTCCTCCTGGCCCCGGCCGACGGTGTCGGCCCGCGCGGCCTCCGGCCACCCGGTCCCCGCGGGCGCGGCGGGCGGCGCGAGATGGCGGCAGATGGAATCCGGTGCGCCGTCGTGGTCCGAGAGCCAGGCCCGGAGGAGGTCCGGGGTGACCGTGCCCGGACCGGCCGCGGCCGCACTGGCCAGGAGCGCGCACCCGCGCTCGTAACGGACCGCGGAGCGGCGGGCGTAGACGGGGTCGCCCTCGAAGCGCAGCATCGCCGGCTCGACGTAGTGGTTCGTGTGGGCCAGGGTCTCGCCGGGGCCGATCGTGCGGACCACCGCATCGCGGGCGCTCCCCTCGACGTTGGCCGCCCGGCCGTCGCGGTGGGCGAAGACCGTGTTGTAGCTGCTGGCACGGTCCGGCCGGAGCGCCATCGCGAGCGCCGCGTCGAGGGTCCGCGCGGTGAGCTGCTCGCGGACCATGAGGAGGCGCGGCACGCCGACGCGCTCGTCGTTCGGGGTCAGCTCGTTCCCGGTGAGCGACAGACCGGCATCGTTCCAGCCGACGCTGATCCACGGCCCGATCCCGATGGAGAACACGACCGGCTCGCCCGGGACCCGCCACTCCACGGCGACGAGCTGCGCCTCGGAGGCTTCGCCGAGGTCGTTCGTGTGGGCCACCCAGAGGTGCCCGTCGGCCGTGAAGGGCGGGCCGATCACGAGGTCCGAGCAGCGGCCGGGGACCGGCCCGGTCGTCCCAACCTGCGACGGGCGAACCGTCCAGATCTCCTCGATGGAGGCGGCGAAGAGGGCCATGGGATCGACCCCGGCTCCCTCGGCCGCCCCGTCGACCTCCTCGACCAGCCACGGCGTTGCGGCCCGCGTGGCGTCGCGGTAGTGGCCCGCCAGGGCGAGCTGATCGTCGCGCGAGCGGCCGGCGGGGAGGGCGGCGTCGAACGCAACCGCCTCCCGCAGGACGGGCGCGTTCGCCGCACCGACCGCCCGGCCCACGTCGCGGTGGCCGCCGGCGACGCGCAGGACCGGGATCGAGTCAGCCACGCCGCTCCCCTCCCCTAGATGCCGGCGCGGTGCGCCGGGAGCGGCGGCAGCCGCTTCTTCCCCTTCACGAGGAAGTGGTCGAACCAGGCGCGAGCCTGGACGAGGTTCTCCACGCGCCGGAACGGGGTCCCGGAGCGGGTCAGCTCGTGCGTCTCGTTCGGGACCCGCATCAGGCGGACCGGCCGCTTCAGCGTGCGGAGCACGGCGAAGAGCGCCTCGGCCTGGCCGATCGGGCAGCGCAGGTCGTTCTCGGCGTGCTGGATGAGGAGCGGCGTGCGGATCCGGTCGGCGTAGGTGATCGGCGAGAGCTCCCGGTAGAGGTCGGGCTTCTCCCACGGCTGGGCGCCGAACTCGAGGATCCCGAAGATGCCGCCGGCGAGGTCGCCCGTCAGCATGAGGCTCGTCAGGTCGGTCACGCTGCGGCAGGTCATCGCCGCGGCGAAGCGGTCCGTGTGGCCCACGATCCAGTTCGTCAGGTAGCCGCCGTACGAGCCTCCCGTCACGCCGAGCCGGGCAGGGTCGGCGATGCCGGCCTCGACGAGCGCATCGACGTGGGCGATCACGTCGCGCATCGGCCCCTCGCCCCAATCCGGGAGGTTCGCGCTGTTGAAGTCCTCTCCATAGCCCTCGGATCCCCGCGGGTTCGTGTAGAGGACGCTGATGCCGGCTCCCGCGAGGACCTGGAACTCCCAGCAGGGGGCCCAGCCGTAGAGGGTGTGCGGGCCGCCGTGGATCTGGAGCACGAGCGGGGCGGGCTCGCCCCGCTCGGCCGCGGCGCAGCGGAGGAGCCAGCCCTGGACCTCGCGGCCGTCGACCGTCTCCCAGCCCTCCTCCGGGGCGCGCACGTCGAGCTCCGCGAGGACGGCGTCGTTGAATGCGGTCACCCTGCGGAGGTCGCTCCCGGTTGCGGCTCGGCCGTCGGCGGCCAGGTCCAGGACGTGGACGTCGGACAGCGCGGTGGCGGTCGACCGGATCGCCGCGACGCGGGCTCCCCCGCCCGCCGTCCCCGCGACCTCCCAGCCGGAGAGGTAGTGGCGGTCCCCGGTGAGGCGCTCCACCGCGCCGTCGGCCAGGGCGATCCGCCAGAGCTCGTAGGAACCGCGGACCGGCGCGCTGAAGAGGAGATGACGGCCGTCGGGCGTGACGCGCAGCCGGGACGCCTCGCCCGGCGTCACGTCGCTCCCCATCGCCGCGGCGAGCATCAGGTCGGAGGGCCCGGAGAGGTTGCGGCCCCCACCTCGGTGAGCCTGCGATCCGTCGGCCGGGAAGAGCCAGATGTCGTTGCGGCTGCCGCCGCCGCGCGGCCAGCGGTGCCCGGCGAGCGCCAGGGTCGCGCCGTCCGGGAGCCAGGCGGGCTTCCCGAACGCGCACCCGGCGCCGTCGGTGACCCGGATGACCCGCCCGGTCGCCACCACGACGACGAAGACATCGAACTGGTAGTCCAGGTCGTGGTCACGACCCCGGGAGGCCGTGAAGGCGATGCGCGTCCCATCGGGCGACCAGGCCGGCTCCGCGTCGGACGTCGGGCCGTTGGTCAGGCGGCGCGCCGCCCCGGTCGCGACGTCGACGAGCCACAGGTGGCCCACCTTGTCGTCGATGAAGCCGGGCCCGTTGAGCATCCCCTGCAGCCGGTCGAAGTAGCGGTAGTCGGGGAGCGGCATCGCCCCGGGCTTCGGCGGCGCGGCCTTCCCGCGGGCCTTCCGGTCCTCGGCCCGCGTCGCCCCGAACGAGGTCGTGCGGACCACGAGCGAGCGGCCATCCGGCGACCAGGCGAAGGCGTCCACGCCCCGCGGCAGGTCGGTCAGCCGGCGCGCCTCGCCGCCCGCGAGCGGCAGGAGGTGGACCTGGGTCTCGTCCTCGCGGTCTTTCGGGGCGTCCGGCTCATCCTCGACGAGCGGGCGCCGATCGGAGAGGAAGGCCAGGATCGTCCCGTCCGGCGAGAAGCGGGGATGGGTGTCGTGACGCGTCCCGAGCGTCACCTGGCGGGGCGGGACGCGCCCGTCGGCCGGCACCATCCAGAGGGCGTGGCGGTAGCCGTCGCGAAGCGGCGCGACGGACTGGACGGTCACGGCAACCAGCGCACCGTCCGGCGAGAGCTGGGGGTCGGTGGGGATTCGGAGCCGGTAGAGGTCCTCGGGGGTCGGCGGTCGAAGCATGCGATCGAGTGTACGACCCCTCGCCCGCCCCGAGGGGCCGTTCCGCCATGGCCGAGCGCGCGCGAAGGCGCCATGATGGGATCGAGCCCGTCGCCAGGAGGGCTCGACCGCCCGCCCGGGTCCGCCGGCCACCCCGGAGGTGCCAGCGCCATGCGCATCCTTCTCGCCCTCGACGGATCCCCGTCCGCCGATCGTGCCCGCGCCCTCGTCGCCTCCCTCGCGTGGCCGGAGGGAACCACCGTCCGCATCGTCGCCGCCCTCGACGTCGCGCCGGCCCTCTGGGGCGGCCCCTGGATCCCGGCCGTCCCGGTCGACGCCGATCAGCTGGAAGGCGAGGCGGTCGCCGAGCTGACCCGCGTGCTGCAGGAGGCGCAGCCTGCCCTGGAGGCCGCGGGGCTGACGGTCGAGGCGGAGCTGCTGCGCGGCCGCCCCTGGGCGGCCATCGTGGACGACGCGCGACTCTGGGGGCCGGATCTCATCGTCGTCGGCAGCCGCGGCCACGGCCCGGTGGAGACGGCGGTTCTCGGCTCGGTCTCGGCGGCGATCGTGGATCACGCGACCTGCCCCGTCCTCGTGGCCCGCAGCGACCACGCCGCGCGGGTCATCCTCGCGGAGGACGGCTCAACGGCCGGGATGGCGGCCCGCGACCTCGTGGCCGCGTGGCCGGCGTTCGCGACGATCCCGGTGGTCGTCGTGGGCGTGGTGGACGTTGCGGCGCCCTGGCGCTCCGGCATCGCCCCGACGATGTTCGCCGCGGCGATGGACGTCTACACGGAGATGATCACGAACGCCCGGACCACGCATCGCGAGATCGTGGCGGCGACCGAGGCCTACCTCCGGGCGGCCGGACGGACGGTCAGCGGGGAGCTGCGCGAGGGCGATCCAGCCGACCAGCTCCGGCGCGCCGCCAGCGACCCTGCCGGCGACCTGATCGTCACCGGCTCGCGCGGCCACGTCGGGATCAGCCGCCTCGTCATGGGCAGCGTCGCCCACGCGGTCCTGACCCACGCCCATTGCTCCGTGCTCGTGGTGAAGCAGGCCCACGACGGCCACTGAGGCGGCCGCTCAGCTCCTTCGGGCGGCCCGAACCACGCCGGCGAACGTCGGGCGCTGGCCGTAGAGGAGGACGCCCGCCGCGTACACGCGGGCGGCCACCACGAGCGCGACGAGGATGGCCGCCGCCATGAGGCCGACCGCCAGGGCCAGCTCCCACGGCGGGACGCTCCCCACGACGAGCCGGGTCAGCATCAGGTACGGGCTGAAGAAGGGCAGCCACGAGAGCGGGGCCACCCAGGCGGCGCCGGGCGCGCCGGAGGCGAAGAAGGCGGCGAAGTAGGCCACGAAGGAGACCATCAGCATCGGCAGCGCCACCTGCTGGACATCCTCCTGGCGGCTGACGAGCGAGCCCGCGGCAGCGTAGACGAGGGCGCTCAGCACGAACCCGAGCAGGAAGAAGACCACGAAGGCGACCAGGATGCCCGGGGTCAGGCCGGCCAGCGGGGTGTCATCAGCCTTCTCCCCGAGGAAGAGCCGGGTCAGCGGACCCTGGAGGGCCACGACCACAGCGGCCGGCAGCACGATCGCCGCCAGCTGGGTGAGCCCCGCGCCGCCGACGCCAAGGACCTTCCCGGTGAGCATCTCGCCCGGCGTCGCCGCGTTGAGCATCACCTCCATCACGCGGCTCGACTTCTCCTCCGCCACGCTCGTGGCGACCCACATCCCGTAGGTCACGGACGTCATGAAGACGAGCATCACGAGGATCGTGGCCAGGATCTGGAGGCTCGCCGTGTCGAGCTCCGAGCCGCCCGGGGCGTCGCCGGGGACGGCGTCGGTCACCGTGAAGTCGCCGATCAGTCCGCGCGCCTCGTCGGCGCGAATGCTTGCCGCGACGGCGACCGCCACGAGCTGGAAGAGGATCGCCTGGCGGCTTGCCGGGTTCGCGGTCACGTATTCGAAGTCCAGGCGCTCGTCGGGGCCGTAGGTGAGCACGAGCAGGCCGTCGAGATTCCCGGCGGCCACCTCGCCGCGCGCGGTCGCGATCCCGGCGGGATCGACGAGGCTGAACCGATAGAGGGGCGTGCCGCTCGGGTCGAGGCCCGTCCCCGCGTTGAGGACCATCTCCAGCGAGCGGAGCGTCAGCTCGCCCGATCGCGCGTCGGGGGCGCTGGCGACGATCCGGACCACCGACTCGCGCTCCAGGGCCCGGATCGCGAGCGGGGCCAGCGCGGCGACCGTCGCCACCACGGCCAGGACGAGGGTCGAGATCGCGAAGGCCCGGCTGCGCACGCGCACCGCGTACTCGCGCCCGGCGACCAGGCGCGCATTGCGGACGACGACGGATGCGGGATCGCTGCGGCGCACGAGCGCAGTCTGGCGCACGACGCAGCCCGGCGTGGCGCGCCGGGCGAACCCGCGCCGACGTCGACGTCCTCGCCGCGAACCGCCGCGGCCGGGCCGGCCCCGGACGCCCGGCGGACCATCGACGCGGGAGCGGCCACGGGTCTCCCGGCGGGCGGCCCTAGAATGAGGCCATGAGCTCCAGCTATCTCCGCGGCGACGACCTGACCGCCCCCGTCCGCATCCATGCCGAGCGCGAGGCGCGAAGCCTGCGCATCGAGTGGACCGACGGCCACGTCTCGGCGTACGACTTCGAGCGCTTCCGCTGGCTCTGCCCGTGCGCCTATTGCCGTGGCGAGGCAGGCCAGCCGGGCTGGCTGGATTCGAACCCCACCCTCACGGCCGAGCAGACGCGCCTCGTCTCGCTCGATCCTGTGGGCGGCTACGCGGTCGCCCCCACGTGGGGCGACGGGCACCACACCGGCTACTACACGTACACGGCCCTGCGGGCCCACTGCCCCTGCCCATCCTGCTCGGCGGCCCGCGCCGCGGGCGGACACACCGACACCCCGGGAGGACGCCGATGATCGTCAACACGACCCCCTTCATGGCCGGACACCGCGTGGTGGAGACGAGGGGCATGGTCTTCGGGCTGGTGGTCCGCAGCCGCGGCCTCGGCGGAAACATCATGGCCGGCCTCCGCTCGCTCGGCGGCGGCGAGATCCACGAGTACACCGAGCTCCTCGAAGACGCCCGACGCCAGGCCATCGACCGGCTGGTCCAGAACGCCACCCTGCTCGGGGCGAACGCCGTCATCTCCATGCGCTTCGACAGCTCCGAGCTGGCCGGCACGATGTCCGAGATCGTCGCCTACGGGACCGCCGTCGTCGTGGAGCCCGACACCTCCGCCGTCCCGACGCTGGAGTAGCCGGGTGGGCGGCCTGGGCGTCGTTCGGATCGTCTTCCTCGTCCTGGGGGCCATCGGCCTCGTGGCGGGTCTCCTGCTCGTGCTCGGCGGCGGCCCCGACGGGGTGATGGCCGGGATCTGGCTCTTCGTCACGGGGTCGATCCTGCTGCTCGCGGTCGCCTTCGAGCGCACGCGCTACCGCAGCGAGCAGGCGGAGCGCTCGTCGGCGCCGCCCGGCCCCGGCGGCGGCGAGACCGCCGATGCCGCGCTGGAGCCCCGGTTCCAGCGGACGGATGAGGTCTTCGTGGACCCGACCAGCCGCCGCCGGATGCGGGTCTGGCTCGACCCCGTCCGCGGCGAGAGGCGGTACCGAGCCGAGGACTGACGGCCGCCCGGGCCGGGGCCGACCGCGATCCGGGACGCACGCCGCACCGTGCTACGATCGTCGACCGGGCCGCGGGCCACCGCCGGCTCCCGGCGTGTTCACGAGGACGTCGCCAACCAGCATGACCACGCTCCGTGCGCGCCCCCATCGACCCGGGCGACGGCGCCACGCCGCCCTCCCCTACCTCAACCGGGAGCTCTCCTGGCTGGACTTCAACGCCCGCGTCCTCCACGAGGCGCGGGACGAGCGTAACCCGCTCCTGGAGCGGGCCAAGTTCCTGGCCATCTTCGGGTCGAACCTCGACGAGTTCTTCCAGGTCCGCGTCTCCGGGTTGATGGAGCAGGTCGCCGCCGGGAGCGCGAAGCTTTCCTCGGACGGCCGGACCGCCGCCGAGCAGCTGGCCGTCATCCGCGACCGCGTCCAGGACCTCGTCACCGAGCAGAGCCGCCTCTTCGGCGAGGTCCGCGCCGGCCTCGCCGCGAAGGGCGTGGCGATCGTCGACCACGACGCGATCCCGGAGCACCATGCCCGCCTGCGGGAGCGCTACCTCGAGGAGATCTTCCCGGTCCTCACCCCGCTCGCCGTCGCGCCCGGCCACCCGTTCCCGTACATCAGCACGCTGAGCCTCTCGCTCGCGATCACGGTGGCCGACCCCGTGACGGGCGAGCAGCGCTTCGCCCGCGTCAAGGTGCCGCCGATCCTGCCCCGCCTGGTCGAGGTGCAGCGGCGGGTCTACGTCCCCCTGGAGCAGGTGATCGCTGCAAACCTGGACGCGCTCTTCCCGGGCGTCCAGGTCGTGGAAGCCCACATGTTCCGGGTCACCCGCGATGCCGACTTCGACGTCGAGGAGGACGAGGCCGGCGACCTCCTCCTGGCCATCGAGCAGGAGCTCCGGCGGCGGCGCTTCGGCTCGACGGTCCGCCTCGAAGTCGAGGAGGCGATGCCCGCCCCGATGCGGGAGTTCCTCCTGTCCGGGATCGGTCTCGGTGCCGACGACCTCTACGAGGTCCCGGGCATGCTCGACCTGACCTCCCTGTGGCAGATCGCCACGCTCGAGATCAGCGAGCTGCGCGACCCGGCGTGGACGCCCGTGGTGCCCGCCCGGCTCGTGCCCGCCGACGAGGGCGAGCAGGCGGACGTCTTCGCGGCGATCCGCCAGGGCGACCTCCTCGTCCACCACCCGTACGAATCGTTCGCCGCGTCGGTCGAGCGCTTCATCACCCAGGCGGCCGACGACCCCGACGTCCTCTCGATCAAGCAGACCCTCTACCGGACGTCGGGCGATTCGCCCATCGTGCGGGACCTGATCCGCGCCGCGGACCGGGGCAAGCAGGTCGTCGTGCTCGTGGAGATCAAGGCCCGCTTCGACGAGGAGGCGAACATCGTCTGGGCGCGCAAGCTGGAGCAGGCGGGCGCCCACGTCGTCTACGGCCTCGTCGGCCTCAAGACGCACAGCAAGGTGGCCCTCGTCGTGCGCCGCGAGGGAACCGGCCTGCGCCGCTATCTCCACCTCGGGACGGGCAACTACAACCCGAAGACGGCCCGCATCTACACGGACCTCGGGCTGCTGACCTGCCGTCCGGAGCTCGGCGCCGACGCGACCGACCTCTTCAACTACCTGACCGGCCTCTCCCGCCAGGAAGGGTTCCGGCGCCTCCTCGTCGCGCCGATCACGCTCCGGCCGCAGATCCGCGAGCTCATCGCCCGGGAGACCGAGCATGCGCGGGCGGGCCGGCCGGCGCGCATCGTCGCCAAGGTCAACGCGCTGGTGGACCCCGAGATGATCGAGCTCCTCTACGAGGCGAGCCAGGCCGGCGTCGAGATCGAGTGCATCGTCCGCGGGGCCTGCAGCCTCCACCCCGGGCTTCCCGGGGCATCCGAACGGATCCGCGTCCGCTCGATCATCGGGGAGTTCCTGGAGCACAGCCGGATCCTCGGCTTCGCCAACGGCGGGCGGCAGGAGTGGTACACGGGCTCGGCCGACCTGATGGAGCGCAACCTCGACCGCCGCGTCGAGGTCGTCTTCCCCATCGAGGACCTGGAGGCCCAGGCGCGGATCGAGGAGATCGTGGCCGTCATGCTCGCCGACGACCGCCGCTCGTGGCAGCTGGGAGCCGACGCCACGTGGCGGCGCACGGAGGAGATCCTCGCGTCACCAGGCTCGCTCGACACCTTCGCGACGCTCAAGGAGCGCGCGCTGGCCGCTGCCTCCCAGCACCTCGAGCCGTCGCGCGGCGGCGCCCCTGCCGGCTCACTCGACCCGCGGGCGTAGGAGGACGCATGGCGACCGACGGCGTCGAGCTGGAGCTCAAGTACCGGGTGGCGGACGCCGCCGCGGCGACCCGGCTCGCCGGGGCACGAACGCTCGGGCCGTTCCGGGCCGCCGGCCGTGCCCGCCAGGTGCAGGTGGAGGATCGCTACCTCGACACGGCGGACGGAGCGCTCGGGCGGGCGGGCTGGGCGGTCCGGCTCCGGCGGGGACCCGCGCTGACGATCCTCTCGGTGAAGTCCACGACGCCGGCAGCGGACGCGCTGCATCGGCGCGAGGAGCTGGAGGGGCCCGCCGGCCTCTCTCTCGACCCGCACGCCTGGCCGCCGTCGCCCGCCCGCTCGCTCGTCCTGGAGCACGCCGGCGACGCCCCGCTCCTGGAGATCGTGACGGTCCGCCAGCTGCGCCGGACGCGAACGTTGGCCGACGAGTCCGCCGAGGTCGAGCTGTCGCTCGACGAGGTGGCCGTCGTCACACGAGGCCGGGTGGTGGACCGGTTCATCGAGCTGGAGGCGGAGCTGCGGCGCGGCCCCGCGACGGCCCTGGACGCGCTCGCGGAGGTGCTCGCAGACGATCCCGACCTGGTGCCGGAGCCGGCGTCGAAGCTGGAGCGCGCCATGGCGGCCGCCATGGCCGCCCGGCCCGGCGGGCGAATGAAGGGACGGTCCAGGACGGTCTCCCCGGCGGGTCCGGGAGAGCCGGTCCCATCCGTGTCTGCTGCGCCGTCCGTCCCCGGGGCGCCGGCCTTCGCCGCTGGGGAGGGAGCCCCCGCTGGTGAGACCGTACCCGCTGCGGAGGGAACCCCCGCTGCTGAGACCGTACCCGCAGCTGAGGAGCCCCCAGGTGCCGAGGAGGCCCCCGCGAGCCCGCCGGCGGAGATCCCCGCCGTGCCGCGGCTGATCGTCGGGAAGACGCCCGGCGTCGCCCCGGACGACGTCCTTGCCGAGGCCGGGCGCAAGGTCCTGCGCTTTCACTTCGCCCGGATGCTCGCGAAGGAGGCCGGGACGCGCTCCGGGGCGCAGATCGAGGACCTCCACGGGATGCGGGTCGCCACCCGCCGGATGCGCGCCGCCTGGCGCGTCTTCGGCGACGGGTTCCGGCCCCGGAGAACGAAGCACCTGCGCGACCGGCTGCGCGTCGTCGCCGGCCGGCTGGGCGCGGTC
>Ga0209798_10001806_pt1 | contig 12698 bp, 17 predicted proteins | sample DOMMetBare3Fresh_FD_187475 | JGI IMG/M metagenome (GOLD analysis project Ga0209798, IMG submission 187475) | Wetland sediment microbial communities from St. Louis River estuary, USA, under dissolved organic matter induced mercury methylation -... | ecosystem: Environmental > Aquatic >...
GGCCGCCGCGACGATCCGCGCCCTCAAGAGCCTGGCCCTGGAGCGCGACGTGGCGATCCTCGCGCTGGCGCAGCTGCCGAAACACCGTGCGGCACGCCGCGATCCTCGACCCACCCTCGACGACCTGGGCGGCCAGGGAGTCGTCAAGCAGGTCGCCGACGTGGTGCTCGCGATCTATCGGGAGGAGATGTACCGGCCCGCGCATGGAGTGGAAGGCGCGGTGGAGCTGATCATCGGCAAGAACCGCAACGGCCCGACTGGCTACCTGGACCTGTACTTCTACCGGAACTGGCTGCGCTTCGAGGACATGCTGGACCCGGATCGGTAGCTTGGCCAAGGCAGGCCTTGGCCCTTCCTATTTCGCCTTTGCCCCCGCGATATCCACGAAGGACCCCGCCGCTCCGTCCGCCTTCCGGATCGTCACCCAGATCGACGGCCCATCCTGCTCGGCATAGAGCGTCACCGCTCCGTCAGGCGACGGAGTGTCGCTCACCAGGCGCCAGGGCGGCTTGCCCAGGACGCCGCGGTAATACGCCAGCATGGGCTCAGGGGCGAGGTCGCTCCGGAACCGGAACTTGAGCGCATCCTCCCCACCCTCACGCGAGATGATCTCTCCATTCGGAGGGATCGGAAGATTGGGCAGAGTTTCGCCCACGTCGGCCTGTTTCCTGGCCGGTTCGGCACAGGCCATCAGGCCGAGCCCGAGGACAACGATCATGAGGCGGCGCATAGGGCGGGGAGAGTAGCGGGGTGGGAGGAGACGGGTCAAGAGACTGGCCGGCATCGGGAGGCGGAGGACTGCACTCGTGGGGGAAGGGCGAATGGCCAACGGCTTTGCCATCCTGTATCTTCCAGCCCGTTCTCTGCGTGGAGTGCGTCATGGCCGGGCACAGCAAGTGGAAGCAGATCAAGCGCAAGAAGGCGATCACCGACGCCAAGCGCGGCGCCTCATGGACCAAGGTGATCCGGGAAATCACGGTCGCGGCCAAGGCCGGTGGCGGTGACCCGGGGGGCAACCCGCGCCTGCGCACCGCGATCGATGCCGCCAAAGCCGTCAACATGCCGGCCGACAACATCGAACGCGCGGTCAAGAAGGGCACCGGCGAGCTCGAGGGCACGATCTACGAAGAGGTGATGTACGAAGGGTATGGTCCCGGCGGCGCCGCGATCATCATCGAGGCCACCAGCGACAATCCCACCCGCACGGTGGCCGATGTGCGCTTCGTCTTCAGCCGCAACGGGGGCAACCTCGGCTCCACCAATTCGGTCGCCTGGATGTTCGACCGCAAGGGCCAGATCTTCCTCGACGCCAGCCGCTATCAGGAGGACTCGACCCTCGAAGCCGCGCTGGAGGCCGGCGCCGAGGATTTCGCGCGCGACGGCGAACAGTACGTGATCTCGACGACGGTGCCGACCTTCCATGCGGTGCAGGACGCGCTGATCGCCCGGAAGTTCGAGATCGAATCGGCGGAGATCGCGATGGTGCCGAAGACCTCCGTGAAAGTCGAGGGCAAGCAGGCCGAACAGATGATCAAGCTGCTCGAGGCGCTCGAAGAACTCGATGACGTCTCCAAGGTCTTCTCCAATTTCGACATCGACGCAACCGACCTGGCCGAGGCGTCGCACTGACCGGGTCGGGCCGGTGAGGGTGCTGGGGATCGACCCGGGCACTGCGGCCACCGGGTACGGAGTGGTGGAAACGGGGGAGCGGGGGCTTTTCCGGCTGGTCGAATGCGGCGTCATCCGCACCACGCCCCGCGCGCTGCTCGCCCTCCGGCTTCGGCAGGTCTACGAGGAAGTCGCGGCCCTGATCGCCCGGCACGAACCGGATGTGCTCGCTGTCGAGGAAGCCTTCCACGCCAAGAACGTGCGGACCACGCTGGTGCTCGGCCACGCCCGCGGCGTCATACTCCTCGCCGGGGCGCAGGCGGACACCACCATCGCGGAGTACTCGCCCGCGACGATCAAGAAGACGGTGACCGGGAAGGGCGCCGCACTCAAGCCGCAGGTGGGATTCATGGTGGCGCAGCTGCTCCGGCTCAAGACTCCACCACAGCCCGCCGATGCGGCCGACGGCGTCGCGGTGGCGCTGACCCACCTGATTCGGGGCCGGCGATGATCGCACTCCTCACGGGCACGCTGCGCGAGCGCGACGGGGACGCCGTCCTCATCGAGACCGACGGCGGCGTGGGCTACGAAGTCACGGTCCCCCTCGGCGTCCTCGAACGGCTGCCCGCGGCGGGCAGCCGGGTGAGCCTGTACACCGAGCTGGTGATCCGGGAGGACAGCTGGTCGCTCTACGGATTCGATCGTTCGGCGGATCGCGCCATCTTCCAGCGGCTGCTCTCGGCGACGGGATTCGGGCCCAAACTGGCGATGGCGCTGCTCTCGACCCTTGGCCCGGAGCGCGCGGTCCGCAGCATTCAGTCCCGCGACATCGCGGCCCTGGCCACGGTCAGCGGAATCGGGCGGAAGAAGGCGGAGAAGCTGGTCGTCGAACTGGCTGACCGTTTCAAGGAGGTCCCCCTCGACCTCCCGCCCGCCGGCCCGCGGCCCGGCGAGGAAGCGGTGCAGGCACTCATCCGCCTCGGCTACCCGGCAGCGGCCGCAGACGAGGCGGTCCGCTCCGTGATTGCGGATGGCACCACCGAGATCGCGAAAGTGATCCGCGAGGCGCTGCAGCGTCTGGCAGCCCGATAGTGATATTCGTAGGGGCGACCCTCTTGGTCGCCCAGGGCATCAAACGGAACGACCCTTGTGGTCGCCTGAACGCCGCTCAACACCGAGACCCGTCATGACCGTCCCCGCGACGACCGCCGAGTGGATCTGCACCCGTTGCGGCAGCACCAACCGCATCCTCGTCGCCCGCAGCACCGAGCGGACGATGGATCGCTGCAACCACTGCCGTGCCAAGCACAACATCGAACCGGGCCAGCGCCCGGTGCGCTGGGATGCCCGGCTGAAGGACTGAGTGTACGCCCGCACTGCCGTGCGGGCCAACTAACATGACCCGCCTCCAGATCACGACCCCCGACTCGCTCCCGGAAGAAACCGGTGCCGAGGCCGCGTTGCGTCCGGCCCGGCTGGAAGAGTTTGTCGGTCAGGCCCAGGTGAAGGCTTCACTGCGGATCGCGATTGACGCGGCCAGGGGCCGGGGCGAGCAGCTCGATCACCTGCTCTTCTTCGGGCCGCCCGGCCTCGGCAAGACCACGCTCGCGATGCTGCTGGCCAAGGAGATGGGCGTGCAACTGCGCACCACCTCCGGGCCGGTCCTGGAGAAGCCGGGCGACCTGGTGAGCATCCTGACGACGCTGCAGCCCGGCGACATCCTGTTCATCGACGAGATCCACCGGCTCCGCCCGGTGCTGGAGGAGTTTCTCTATCCCGCGATGGAGGATTATCGGGTCGACGTGCGCATCGCCGACGGGCCGAACGCGCAGACCATTCCGATGGCGATCGAGCGCTTCACCCTGATCGGCGCCACCACGCGATTCGGGCTGCTGACCCCGCCGATGCGGGCCCGCTTCGGCATGGTCGAGCGGCTGCACTTCTACTCGCCGGAGGACCTCCGGATCATCGTCGCCCGTTCGGCCGGCATCATCGGCGTGCCCACCGACGACGAGGGCACGATGGAAATCGCCCGGCGCAGCCGCGGCACACCGCGAGTCGCGAACCGGCTGCTGCGCCGGGTGCGCGACTTCGCCCAGGTGAAGTCGGACGGCAGCATCACCGGTCCCCTCGCGCGGGAAGCGCTGTCGCGTCTCAATGTCGACGAATTCGGTCTCGACGACATGGACGCGCGCATCCTCCGCACGATCATCGAGAAGTTCGGCGGCGGCCCGGTCGGACTCAGCACCGTGGCGGTCGCCGTCGGTGAGGACAGCGACACGGTGGAAGAGGTCTACGAGCCCTATCTCATCCAGCAGGGCTTCCTCGAGCGGACGCCCCGCGGCCGGGTCGCCACCCCGCTGGCATATCAGCGTTTCGGCTTTCCTCCGCCCCCCGGCGGGCAGTCCTCGATCTTTGACCGCTGAGCGCCCCCTCCGCACCGCGGACTTCGAATACTTCCTTCCCCCCGAACTGGTCGCGCAGGAGCCCGCGGCCGAACGAGGGGAGAGCCGGCTCTTGGTAATGAGTTCCGAGGCCCGAGTTCCGAGTGCGATTGTGGACTCGGTACTCGGAACTCGGAACTCGGAACTCATCGACGCCACCTTCGCGGACATCGTCTCGCTGATCCCGCCGGGCGATCTGGTGGTCCTGAACACGACGAAGGTCCGCCACGCCCGATTTCTCGGCACCCGCCCGAGTGGAGCGCCCGCCGAGGTGCTGCTGCTTCATCCGGGCCGGGATGACCGCTGGATCGCCCTCGGCAAGCCGGGGAGTGCGCTCCGACCCGGCAAGCGGATCACGATCCGCGACGGCGCATTCATCGAGACCGTCGCCATCCTCGAGGAAGGCTACCGGGAGGTCCGCTTCGTCGGCATCAGTGCGGACGAGGCGATCCGTGAGATGGGACGGCTGCCGCTGCCGCCGTACATCGAACGGGATCCCACGGCCGCCGACGAGGAGCGTTACCAGACGATCTACGCCGAGCGCGAGGCCAGCGTGGCGGCACCGACGGCGGGGCTGCACTTCACCCCGGCAATCCTCGAGGCGCTCGTCGAGCGCGGCGTCGAGTTCGCGCGCGTCGACCTCGAAGTCGGACCGGGGACCTTCAAGCCGGTCGAGACCGAAGATCCTGCGACCCATCCGATGCACCCGGAGACCTACGAGATCCCCGCCGCAGCCGCCGAGGCAATTCACGCGCTCCGCGCCCGTGGAGGGAAGCTCTGGGCGGTGGGAACGACGGTTGTTCGGGCCCTCGAAAGCGCCGCCAACGACGACGGCACCGTCCGGCCTGGCCGCGCCGATACTCGGCTGCTGATCACTCCCGGCTATCGGTTCCGGGTGGTGGATCACCTGCTCACGAACTTCCACCTGCCGCGCTCGACCCTGCTGATGCTCGTGTGTGCCTTTGGGGGCTATGACCGGATCCTCGCCGCCTATCGTCACGCGGTGGCGGCCGGATACCGCTTCTACTCCTATGGCGACGCGATGGTGATCCGGTGAGAGCCCGGCCCTGCGCGGTGGCGTGTGCGGCGGCGTGCGCTGACGATCCGCGAGTTGGCGCGCTTGGCCCGTTGGCGCACCCGGTCGTGCGCGCTCATGGTCCGCGAGATGCCACTGATGTTTGAGTACCAGCTCGACGCCACGGAGGGCGAGGCCCGCACCGGACGGCTCACCCTGCCGCACGGCGTGGTCGAGACCCCCGCTTTCATGCCGGTGGGAACCCACGGGACAGTGCGCGGGCTGCATCCGGCCGAAGTGCACGGGGCCGGCGCACAGATCATCCTCGGCAACACCTATCATCTGCATCTCCGCCCCGGGGAGGAAGTCGTTCGCGCCCTGGGCGGCCTCCACCGATTCACCACCTGGGCGCGGCCGATGCTGACCGACTCCGGCGGCTTCCAGGTCTTCTCGCTGGAGGGGCTGCGGAAGATCACGGAGCAGGGGGTCGAATTCGTCAGCCACATCGACGGCTCCACCCGCACGATCACGCCGGAATCCTCGATGGAGATCCAGTGGGCCCTCGGCGCCGATGTCGCCATGGTCTTCGACCACGTCGTGCCGGGTCAGGCGCCCCGGGCGTTGGCGGAAGAGGGGATGGAGCGGACGCTGCGCTGGCTGGACCGGTGCAAGATCCGGCATGCGGAACTGGCCTGTGGGCCCGCGATTGATCGCGGGCTGGTTGAGCGGAAGCAGACCCTCTGGCCCATCGTGCAGGGCGGCACCCACTCCGATCTCCGGCTCCGCTCGCTTGAGGGAACCCTCGCGCGGGGGCCGTGGACGGGTCTCGCGATCGGGGGGCTGTCGGTCGGTGAGCCCAAGCCCGTCATGTACCGGGTCCTCGAGGAACTCGGGCCCACTCTGCCCGCGGCGGTGCCGCGTTATCTTATGGGCGTCGGTTTCCCTGACGACCTGCTGGAGGGGATCGCCAGGGGAGTGGACCTGTTCGACTGCGTGGCCGCCACGCGGAACGGGCGCCACGGAAGCGCGTGGACCAGCGCGGGGAAGGTGAACATCCGCGCCGCGAAGCTCCGACTGAGTGATGAGCCCCTCGACCCGGCGTGCGACTGCGACACCTGCCGCCGGTTTTCCCGCGGCTACCTCCGCCACCTTTTCATGGCGGAGGAGATGCTCGGGCTCAGGCTCCTCTCGATTCACAATATCCGCTTCCTGATCCGGCTCGGCGAACTCGCGCGGGCCCGAATCCTGGAAGGCACCTTTGACCGCTGGCGCCGTGACTGGCTCGAGCGGTACCACCTGCGAGGAACTCCGTGACGATCGCCCTGTTTGCCCTGATGGCCCCGACCGACAGCCCCTCCACCGGCCTGACCATGCTGCTGCTCCAGATCGGCGCCATCGGCCTGGTCTTCTTCTTCCTGATCCTGCGGCCGCAGCAGCAGGCCCGGAAGAAGCACGAGACACTGCTCAAGGGTCTCAAGAAGGGGGATGAGATCGTCACGATGGGTGGCATCATCGCCAGGGTGAAAGAGGTCAAGGACGACCGGGTGACGGTCGAATCGGGCACCTCCACTCTCGTCATCGATCGCTCCCGCATCGTGAAGGTGGGCGACCAGGCCGCGACCGGAGTCGTCTGATGACCGTGCTGGACCTCCACCTCCTCGGCTCGCCGATCCTTCGGGAAGAGAGCAAGCCGGTGGTGGCCGTGGATGATGAAGTGCGCCGGTTCGTCGCGGATCTCTTCGAGACGATGCATGCGGCGCACGGCGTCGGCCTCGCCGCAAACCAGGTGGGCGTGGCCAGGCGGATCGCGGTGGTGGAGACCGATGACAAGAGGCTGGTCCTCATCAATCCGCGCATCGTGGAGGCCTCGGGGAAGGAGACCGGCGAGGAAGGCTGCCTCTCCATCCCCGACATCTACGCCGACGTCACCCGCCCCGACCGGGTGGTCCTCGAAGCCCTTGACGAGGGCGGCAATCGCTACCGCGAAGAGCTCGTTGGCCTCGCGGCGCGGGCGGTCCAGCACGAGATCGACCACCTCGACGGCATTCTCTTCCTCGACCATCTGAGCATGCTCAAGCGCAAGCGGCTGATGGGCCGCTGGAAGAAGGAACACGCCGACGACCCCGGCTTCATCAAGGCGATCAAGCCTGACACGGCCGAGTCGCTCTGATGCGCATCGTCTTCTTCGGAACGCCGGAGTTTGCGGTCCCGTCCCTCCGGGCGCTGCTCGAGGAAGGCTTCGATGTCGCCGCCGTGGTCTCCCAACCGGACCGCCCCCAGGGCCGCTCGCGCAGTCAGGTCATCCCGCCGCCGGTGAAGGTGGTCGCCCTCGAGGAGGGCCTCCCCGTCCTGCAGCCGGAGCGCCCGGTGGGCCCGTTCGCCGATGAACTGCGGGCCTTCGACGCCGACCTCGGCGTGGTCGTCGCCTACGGCCACATTCTCAAGCCGGAGATCCTCGCCATTCCGCGGTCCGGCATGCTCAACGTGCATGCCTCGCTGCTGCCGAAGCTCCGCGGTGCCGCCCCCATTCAGTGGGCGATCCTCAACGGCGAGGAAACGACCGGCGTCAGCATCATGCAGATGGAAGCGGGTCTCGATTCCGGTCCGGTCCTCCACAGCATCGAGACCGAGGTCGCGGCGGATGAGACCGCGGGCGAACTGACGGAGCGGCTGGCTGAGCTGGGGGCCGAGGCGCTGATCGAGGCGCTGATGATGCAACAGGCCGGGGCTTCGACGCCCGAGGCGCAGAACCATGCCGAGGCCACCTTCGCCCCGAAGGTGAGCCGCACGCTGGCCAGGCTGGACTGGTCCCGGGATGCGGCGACCCTGGCCCGCGCGGTGCGGGCGTTCGACCCCGAGCCCGGAGCATGGGCTATGTTAGGCGACCAGGAAGTCAAGCTGTTTGGCGGCCGTGCCGTCAACGCGGGCGGCGAGCCCGGCACCGTGCTCGCCGCCGGCGAGATGCTGCAGATTGCTGCGCTCGTAGGTGCGGTGGAAGTGGCTGAGGTGCAGCCCGCGGGCAAGAAGCGGATGCCGGTCGGCGCGTGGACCCGCGGACGCGGAGTCGAGGTCGGCCAGCGCTTCACATGAGACCGCTCCCGCGGTTGCATGCCGTGACCGACCACGCCGTACTCGCCCGCGAGGACTTCCCGGTCCGGGCCGCGGCCATTGCCGCCGCCGGTGCCAGCGTCGCGATCCACGCCCGCGATCGCACCGCCACCGCCGCCCGGCTCACCTCCGTCACCGAACGACTCCTTGCCCTCGCGCGCCCGCCGGAGGCCTCCGTCTTCGTCAACGCCCGTCCCGACATCGCCGCCGCACTCGGGGCGCAGGGCACCCACCTCGGCCCCGGCGACCTGAGCCCGCGGGATGTGCGCACCGCATTCGGCGGGGCCTGGCGGGGATGGATCGGCGCCTCGGTGCACTCGCCGGACGAGGCCGTGCGGGCCCGAGATGAGGGCGCGGACTACCTTATGGTTGGCAACATCTTCGAGACCGCGAGCCACCTTGGCAGGGGCGCGGCGGGACTCGGCCTGGTAGAGGCCGGTGCGAAGCTGAATCTCCCGGTCATCGCCATCGGTGGCATGACGGCGGACCGCGCCAGGGCAGTCCGCGATGCCGGCGCGTATGGCGTCGCCGCGATTTCGGCACTCTGGTATGCGGACGACCCTGCCGCGGCGGCGCTGGCGCTGCTGGGACCATGGCTGGAGGGCGCATGACCGACCTGAAGCTGATCGTGAACGGCGAACCGCGAACGATTCCCGCTCCCGCCACCCTCACCACACTCCTCGCCGCGCTCGATCTCGACCCGCGGATGGTCGTGGTGGAGCTGAACCGGGAGATCATTCGCCGCCCGCGTCTCGCCGAGGTCTCACTCGCGGACGGCGACACGGTGGAGCTGGTGCATTTCGTGGGCGGGGGGTGACCGGACTGCAGTCTCCGGAGTTGTTCTCGCTCGCTTATCTTTCCCCCATGACGAACGCCACAATACTCATCGATCCGCCCCTGGTCATCGGCGGTCACCGCTTCCGTTCGCGCCTGTTCCTCGGCACCGGCAAGTATCGCAGCAATGCCGAGATGGTTCAGGCCATCGAGGCCGCCGGCGCCGAGGTCGTGACGGTTGCCGTGCGGCGCATCGATCTCGACCGCCGCAAGGAAGAGGGGATGCTCTATCACCTCGATCCCGGGAAATTCTTCCTCCTCGCCAACACCGCCGGGTGCTACACCGCCGATGAGGCGATCCGTTACGCCCGGCTCGCTCGGGAGGCCGGGTTCAATGAGTTCATCAAGCTCGAGGTCATCGGAGACAAGGAGACGCTGCTCCCGGACACCGACGGGCTGCTCAAGGCAACGCGGACGCTGGTGCAGGAAGGGTTCCAGGTCATGGCCTATACCAGCGACGACCTCATCACCGCGCTCCGCCTGGAGGAGGCCGGCGCCGCCGCCGTCATGCCGCTCGCCTCACCGATCGGCAGTGGCCTCGGGCTGCTCAATCCCTACAGCATCCGTACCATCAAGCGGCGCCTCAATATCCCGGTCCTCGTCGACGCAGGGGTGGGGACCGCGTCGGATGCCTGCCTCACAATGGAGCAGGGCGTCGATGGCATCCTGATGAACACCGCCATCGCGGAAGCCCGTGACGCGGTCGCCATGGGCGCCGCGATGCGCCACGCCGTGGAGGCGGGCCGCCTCGCCTTCCTCGCCGGCCGGATGCCGCGCCGGGAAGTCGCCGTCCCATCCAGCCCGTCGAGCGGGATGATCGAGTGAGGGACGGGGTCGCACCCCGGCAGGCCGCCTATCGGATCCTGCGCGCGGTCCAGGAGGGGCAGCCCTTCGAACAGGCGCTCGACCACGGGCTCCGCGGACTCGAGGACTCCGACCGCCGCCTTGCCCACGAACTCGCCGCCGGCGTGTTGCGTCGCCGGAGCGACCTCGACGCCCGCCTCCAGCCACTGGTTCACCGGGGCTGGAGTTCCGTTGCCACCGACCTGCGGGACATCCTTCGTCTCGGCGCATACCAGCTCAGCGCGCTCGACCGCATCCCGGCCCATGCTGCCGTCTCAACCACGGTGGAGCTGGCGCGCACCGCGCTCGGCGAAAAGGCGGCACGCTTCACCAACGCCATCCTGCGTGGCATGGGCGGCCGGGCGGCGCCGCCCGCGACCAGCACGGATCCTGTGGCCAATCTCGCGGACCGGTATTCGCATCCCGAGTGGCTGGTTCGCCGCTGGCTCGACCGCTTCGGAGCCACGGACACCGAACGACTGCTTGATTGGAACAACACCCGGCCTCCCCTGATCCTTCAGCCGGCGCGGAGCGGTCTGGATGAGCTGCAACGGCTCCTCTGGGAACGCGGAACCAGCGCCCGCCGGGCACCGTTCGATGCCGGTCTGGTGCTCGACAGCGCCCGTCCGCAGGAACTGCCGGGATATGCCGAGGGCGCCTTCGTCGTGCAGGATGGCGCGCAGGCGCTGGTGAGCCGGTTCGCAAACGCCCCGTCCGGCGGCACGATCTACGATGCCTGCGCTGCGCCAGGCGGAAAGACCATCGCGCTCGGCCAAGTCGCCGGGCGCGTTCTCGCCTGCGACCTCCGGCCGGACCGGGTCAGGCGACTCGCCGAAAACCTGCGACGGGCGGGAAGCGGACGGGAATTTCCGGTTGTGGCATCGGCCACCGCCCCGCCCTGCCGAGATGTCGATCTCGTGCTGCTCGACGCCCCCTGCCTCGGGACCGGAACGCTCGCCCGGCACCCCGACGCGCGATGGCGCGTCGCGCCCGAGGCACTGACCCGGCTGGCCGAGCAGCAGCTGGGGCTGCTGGAGGCCGTCGCGCCCGTCGTACGGCCCGGGGGGTGGTTAGTTTACGCGACATGTTCGCTCGAACCCGAAGAGAATGAGGAACAGGTGACCACCTTCCTGCGCGCCCATCCCGAATTCCGCCGCGACCCGGGGCAGGCCGTGCCGGAGGAGCTGCTGACGGCCGCAGGGGACCTGCAGCTGCTCCCGCAGCGGCATGGGGTCGATGGCGCGTTCGCCGCGCGCATGCGCAGGATTAGCTGATGGAGTTTCGTCGTCCGCGAGGCGTTGGCCGGGACCGGGGCCTCCTCGCCACGATCGCGGGACGCCGATTCGTGAAGCAGGCCGCGATCGTCGTGGGGATGTTCCTGGCAGGGTTTCTCGTGACGATCTTCTGGGTCTTTCCCGCTCCGCTTCTCAAGCGGGAGCACGCCGTTCCCCGCGTCCTTGACCTCGGCGCGACGGAGGCCCGACAGCGGCTCGAAGCCCAGGGGTTCCGGCTCCGCATCGAGGATCAGCAGTCCGACCCCAGCGCGCCCAAGGGCTCCATCGTCTGGCAGGATCCGCCCCCCGGCGTAGTGATGGCGCCCAACAGCCAGGTCGCGCTCATCGTGAGCGACGGCCCTCCCGACGTGCCGGTCCCCGATGTGGCGAGCTTTCCTCGTGCGCTGGCCGAGCGAGTGCTGCGTGCCGCCGGGTTCACGGTCGGCAGGGCCGACACGCTCCCGGCAGCGACCGAGGCCGGGATCGTGGTGCAGAGCCGTCCCAGTGCGGGGGTCGGTCGTGCCGTGGGCACCCCGATCGATCTCGTGATAAGTTCGGGGCCCGCTGAGCTGACCGTTCCGCTGGTGGTGGGGTTGTCGCTGGCCCAGGCACGAGAACAGATCGAAGGGCTCGGCCTTGTCCTCGGCGCCACCGGCGGCCGAGTGGTCCCCGGACGCCCGGAAGGTCTGGTCCTTGAACAACGCCCGCCAGCGGGAACCCGCAGCCCGCGAGGCGGCAGAGTCGACCTCATCGTGACCCGAAAGGGAATCTGATGCCCGTGCGCATCGCCCCGAGCATTCTTGCCACCGACCTCGGTCGGCTGCGCGAACAGGTGGAGGCCGCCCTCGCGGGTGGGGCCGAGTGGCTGCACATCGATGTGATGGACGGCCGCTTCGTGCCGAACCTGACGTTCGGGACTCCGCTCATCCGGGCCCTCCGCCGCTTCACCGAAGCGCCCCTCGATGTGCATCTCATGGTCGTGGAGCCGGAGCGCTATATCGCGGAGTACGCGGACCTCGGCGTGAACGTCTTCACCTTCCACCCGGAAGCCACGAGCCATGTCCAGCGGCATCTCGCACAGATCCGCGGTCGCGGGATGGCGGCGGGGCTCGCGCTCAACCCGGCGAGCCCGCTCAGCCTGGTCGAAGAGGTCCTCAGCGATCTCGATCTGCTGCTCATCATGAGCGTCAATCCGGGATTTGGCGGGCAGTCCTATCTGCCGGCCGCGACCGCGAAGATCGCCCGGGCCCGCGCTCTGTTCGACCGCACCGAGACCCGGGCCGCTCTCGAGGTCGACGGCGGCATCACCGTGGAAACCATCGAGGCGGCCTGGCGCGCCGGGGCCGACACCTTCGTCGCCGGGACCGCCGTCTTCGGCCAGCCGGACATCGCGGAAGCGGTCCGGGCACTTACCCGCTGCTGCTCAGTGAGGGTGTAACCGATGTCGAAACAGTGGGTACTGGTCCTGGCGGTGCTGGCAGGACTGCTGATCGGCGGCACCGCGCTCGTCTTCTATGGCCCCGAAGTCCAGCCGGTTGCCGTCGGCAAGGACGCGCCGGACTACAAGGCGAT
>Ga0209798_10001807_pt1 | contig 12698 bp, 11 predicted proteins | sample DOMMetBare3Fresh_FD_187475 | JGI IMG/M metagenome (GOLD analysis project Ga0209798, IMG submission 187475) | Wetland sediment microbial communities from St. Louis River estuary, USA, under dissolved organic matter induced mercury methylation -... | ecosystem: Environmental > Aquatic >...
CCACCACCACGCCTATCTCGCGAAGGTCGTCGCCCCACACCTTCTCGACCAGCTCGGCGTCGTGGATGCCCTCGACGAGGATCCGACTGGCGCGTGCGACGCGCGCTGGGCGGTTCGCAGTCGCGATCGAACCGGAGGCGGTCACGCCTGCCCGGCGGGAGTCCGCTGCCGCGGGTACGAGCGTGGTGGGGCAGCCGTCCACCAGGAACCCGCCTGGTTGGTTGCGCAGCGGGCGGTCGACGCCGTGGCGGTCGCACAGCACCACGATGTCGTCGTTGTACGAGCGGATCGAGCCGACCACGCTGCTGGCCCGGTGCTCCACCACCAGACCCAACCGGGCTGGCTTCGTGGGGTAGCTCGGGCCGTTGGGGCGCCGACCGTCGAGGTCGATGGGGTCGGACAGGATGCCGTCTCGAGCCACGGAGCGACGGTACCGAGCGGCGGCCGGCGCCTCGCGGATCGTCTGGGAGGATGTCGGGTGTGATCCTCGTCGATGCCTCGGGAGTGACGGTGAGCCGGCCCGGCAAGCCGCTCTTCGAGGGTCTCTCGGTGACGGTCTCGAGCGGTGACCGCCTCGGTGTCGTCGGGATCAACGGCTGCGGCAAGTCCACCTTGCTGAAGGTGCTGGCGGGCACGGTGGAACCTGAGGCGGGCGTGGTCCGCCGAGGTCGGGGCGCTCGGGTGGCAGCGCTGGATCAGGATGCGCCGCTCCCTCCCGGCACCGTTGCAGACGCGGTGGGTGACGGTTGGGAGGCGGCGTCGATCCTCGACCGACTCGGGATGGGCGCGGCCCTCGACACTGATGTGGCCACGCTGTCGGGAGGCCAGATCAAGCGAGTGGCGCTGGCGCTCGCCCTGCTCGAGGCCGGCGGCGACGGGCACGAGCCCGACGACAACGACCTCCTCATCCTCGACGAGCCCACCAACCACCTCGACCTCGACGGCATCGCGTGGCTGGAGGACTGGCTGGCTCGGTTCCCGGGCGGCCTCGTGCTGGTGACGCACGATCGCCACGTGCTCGATCGTGTCACCACCCAGGTGCTCGAGATAGACCGAGGTCGGACCTACGTGCACGTCGGCGGGTACCAGAGCTGGCTGGAGGCCCGGGCCCAGCGCGCGCAGCGATCCGAGGCCGCCGAGACGAAGCGGCGCAACCTTGCACGCTCGGAGCTGGCGTGGCTACGCCGGGGCGCGCCGGCCCGCACCCGCAAGCCGCAGGCCCGCATCGACGCTGCCACCGCTGTCGTCAATGCGCGCCCGGAGGCGGCGGCGCGCCAAGGCGAGCTCTCGCTGCACGTCGAGACTCCCCGGCTGGGCGAGCAGGTGGTGGAGCTGCACGGGGTCGGTGACGGCTACGGCGACCGCTGGCTGTTCCGGGGCCTCGATCTCGCCCTCGACCCCCGCGAGCGGCTCGGCATCGTCGGCCCGAACGGCGCTGGCAAGTCCACGCTCCTGGACGTGGTCGCGGGGCGTCGCACGCCCCGGGAGGGCCGCGTGGTGCGCGGATCTACGGTGTGCCTCTCCGTCTACGACCAGCGGGGTGCCAGCCTCGACCCGACGCAGCGTGTGCGGGAGGCGGTGGCAGGGCCGCATCGCCAGCCGGACTGGACCGATGCCCGGCTCCTCGAGGCCTTCTGGTTCGAGGACGACTCGCAGTGGGCGCCGATCGGCTTGCTCTCGGGCGGTGAGCGACGCCGCGTGCAGCTGCTCCTCGCCCTGGCGCAGAAGCCCAACGTCCTGCTGCTCGACGAACCCACCAACGACCTCGACCTCGACACCCTGCGCGCGTTGGAGGACTTCCTCGACGATTGGCCGGGTGCTCTGCTGGTGGTGAGCCATGACCGCGCGTTCCTGGAGCGCACCGTCACCGACGTCCTCGTGCTGGATGGCGCTGGCTCTGCCGCCCGCCGTCCTGGCGGGTACGTGGCCTGGGATGCCGAGCGTCGTTCGGTTGCTGCGGCAGGGGGGCGTCGCGCCCAATCCGTGACGGCGGCGGCCGACATCCCTCGCGCATCTCCTCGGTCTGCCGCGCCGCCGCCCGCGAGACGGCCCGTGGGCCGGTCGCACAGCACGCTGCGCACGCTGTTGAAGGACGCCGAGAAGGACGTGGCCCGCCTCGACGCCGAGCGCCGACGATTGGAGCTGGAGCTCAGCCGTGCTGCCGAGCAGAACGACCACGCCACGCTCCGCGAGCGGGGCCACGACCTCGCCGAAGTGCAGGCCGCGCTCCACGAGGCCGAGGAGCGCTGGCTGGCGGTCAGCGAGGAGCTCGAGGCCCGTTAGGGAGCCGACGGCCTGCACGCGAGTCGGCCGAGCCCCGCCCGCCGGGACTCGGCCAAACCGCTGGCGGTCGCCGCGTGTGGCGCCCGGCCGGATGACTCCCTCCGAGGAGGTCGTGCGCACAACCTTCCCCGTTTGGACCGCGTCTCGCCAGAGCCGATCGACTCATTTCCTGGCCGATGACAGCTTTGGGTGCCGCAGGCTCAGCGGCCGCGGAACTCCGGTGGGCGCTTCTCCATGAAGCTGGCCAGGCCTTCCTGGAAGTCCTTGGTGCCGAACAGCAGCATCGTCTGCAGGAGCACGTGGTGTGAGTGGCTCGCGAAGTCCTGTGTCTGGCCGTGCCGGAACAGGCGCTTCATGGCCCGGATCGCCAGTGGGGCGTTGGCGGCGATCTCCGTCGCCCACTCGAGCGCGAGCGCATCGAGCTCTGCGTCAGGAACGGCACGGTTCACCAACCCGATGCGCTCGGCCTCGGCGGCGTCGATGTCTCGCCCGAGGTAGGAGATCTCGGCCGCCTTGGCCCAGCCGAGGAGGCGGGGCAGGTACCAGGTGCCGCCCGACTCGGGCACGACGCCCCGCTTGGCGAACCCGGGGAGGAGCACGGCCGAGCTCGCCATGAGGCGAAGATCGGCGCCCAGCGCCAGGTCGAGGCCGTAGCCGGCCGCCGCGCCGTTGAGCACCGCGATCACCGGCGTGTCCATCTCCTGGAGGATCACGGTGGGGAGGTTGCGCGTCTGCATGGACGAGCCCCCTCCGACCGACCCGCCCGTGCCGCCGATGCCCGAACCGGCCATGGCGTCCTTGATGTCGAGGCCGGAGCAGAACCCCTTGCCGGCACCGGTCAGGATCACCACCCGCACGTCGTCGTCATCGTCGGCCCGTGAGAAGTGCTCGCTCAGCAGCTCGAGCATGCGAGCCGAGATGGCGTTGCGCCGGTGGGGCCGGTTGAGGGTGACGGTGGCGACGTGGTCGGCCACGTCGTAGAGGACCTCAGGGCCCTGGCCCTCGCTGGGTTCGGTGCTGGTGGTGTGGGTCACGGACCTACTCGTTAGCCTGACTTGATGGCCGACGCCACCACAGCCACCGACCAAGTGGTCTTCACCGTCACGCCCGCGGCGATCTCGCGCATCCTGGAGCTGCGCCTGCAGGAGGACGACCCATCCGGGCTCGCGCTGCGCATCGAGGTCACAGGCACCAGCGGCGTCGAGTACGCCTACGACCTCACGCTCGACCCGATGGCCGAGGCGGACGATGCGGACGCCCAGTTCATGCAGGGCGAGCTCCCCGTCATCGTGCCGGCCGGCTCGATCGAGCAGCTCACTGGCGCCACCCTCGACGTGCCGGCGGGCGGCAACCCGGGGCTCGTGCTCCGGAACCCCAACCGCCCCGATCCGCTCTCCGGGAAGCACCTCGAGCTCACCGGCACCATCGCCGAGCAGGTCGAGCAGCTACTCCGGGAGCAGGTGAACCCGGCCCTGGCCGCCCACGGTGGCTTCGCCGAGCTCAAGGGCGTGGACGACACCGTCGTCTACGTCACGATGGGCGGTGGCTGCCAGGGTTGCGCGGTCTCGGCCATGACCCTGCGCGACAGCATCGGCCGCTCGATCCGAGAAGCGATCCCCGAGGTCACCGACGTGATCGACACCACGGACCACGCTGCCGGCGAGAACCCCTTCTACTGATCGCCTACGTGCGAAGGGCGGCGACGAGGGTGCGCGCCTCGGTGGTGAGGCCGCTGGCGTCCAGGCCGAGCTCGGCGAGGATGGCGTCGGGCTTGCCGTGGGGGATGTACTCGATCGGGGTCCCCAGCACCCTCACCTGAGGTGGGCGGACGACGCTTCGGCGCGAGATCGCGTCGGCGATCATCGAGCCCACGCCGCCTTCGCGCACGCCGTCCTCGGCCGTGATCACCACCGGATGATCGGCGGCGTCGGCCAGCATCTCCGGGTCGAGCGGCACCACGCGGACGTCCCACACGGTGGCCTCGATGCCTTCGGCGGCGAGCACCTCGGCGGCGGCACGGGCGGCGCCAAGCAGCTTGCCCACCGCAAGGATGCAGACATCGTGGCCGGCCCGCACCTTGCGGGCCGACAGCCCGGAACCCACCTCGTCGTCGGGCACGGATGGGGCCGCGGTCTTCGACCAGCGGATCGTCGCGGGGCCGCTGCACAGGTCGAGGGCGTCGTGGAGCATCACCCCGAGCTCCTGGTAGCTGGACGGGGCGAAGAGGGTCATCCCCGGCACCTTCGTGACGAGCGCCATGTCGAGCACACCGTGGTGGGACGGGCCGTCGTCACCGGTGATGCCAGCGCGGTCGAGGCAGAACACCACCGGCTGGCCGTGCAGGCCCACGTCGTAGACGACCTGATCGATGGCTCGGGTGAGGAAGGTGGCGTAGAGCGCCACCACGGGTCGGAGGCCGCCCATGGCCATGCCCGCCGCCGAGGTGACCGCGTGCTGCTCGGCGATGCCGACGTCGATCAAGCGCCCGGGGAAGCGCTCGCCGAAGGGGAGCAGGCCGGTGGAGTCGGGCATCGCGGCGGTGATGGCCACCAGCTCGGGCCGGGCCTCGGCCTCCTTGATCATCGCGTCGCTGAAGGCGGCGGTGTAGCTGCCGGGCTTCAGTCCACCGGTGTCGTGGAGGCGCTTGACGTCGTCGTTCTCGGCGGGCGCATGGCCGCGGCCCTTCTGCGTGAGGACGTGGACCACGATGGGGCCGTCGTACTCGGCCGCGTGACGAAGGGCCTTCTCCATGCCCTCGATGTCGTGGCCGTCGAAGGGGCCCGTGTAGCGCACCCCGAGGTTCTCGAAGAAGGCGGGTGGCTCGAACATCTCCCGCATGGCGGCGACGAACCCGTCGACGCTCTTCTCGAGCTGGTGCCCCACCACCGGCACGTCGTGGAGGATCCGATCGAGGCGTGAGCGGTTGCGCAGGTAGGTGGGGTTGAGGCGGAGCCGGGCCAAGCTGTCGCCCAGCTTGGACACCGTTGGGGCGTAGGAGCGGCCGTTGTCGTTCAGGACGATGATGGCCTTCTTGCCGGAGTGGCCGAGGTTGTTGAGCCCTTCGAAGGCCATCCCACCGGTGAGCGAGCCGTCACCGATGACGGCCACGATGCGTCGGTGCTCACCGAGCTCGTGCTCCTGGGCCACGGCCAAGCCGTGGGCGTAGCTGATCACCGTCGAGGCGTGGCTGTTCTCGATCCAGTCGTGCTCGGACTCAGCACGGGAGGGGTACCCCGAGAGCCCGCCCGCCTGGCGCAGGGTGGCGAAGTCGCGCGCCCGGCCGGTGAGCATCTTGTGCACGTAGGCCTGATGCCCGGTGTCCCACAGGAGGATGTCCCGCGGGGAGTCGAAGACGCGGTGCAGCGCCAGGGTGAGCTCGACGGCACCGAGGTTCGAGCCGAGGTGACCGTGGCCCGTGGTCTCGACCGACTCGACGATGAGCTGGCGGAGCTCCGCGGCCAGCTGCTCGAGCTGGGCGGAGCCGAGCTGTCGCAGATCAGCGGGGCCGGAGATCGAGTCGAGGAGCATGAGGAAGTCCGAACGGGGGCGTGGGGAAGGCCGCCCTGAGCGGCCGCTGGGGACTCAACGGTACCCGCCCACCGGGCGACGAGACCATGCGAGCCCGTCGGCTCGCCCGGATCGGCTGGCTAGGTTGACCGGCATGGCCGGACTTGACGATGCTCGCGCCGCCGGGGAGTCGACCGTCGAGGCGATCCGCGTGGGGCTGGCCGAGCGTGCCGCGGAGCTCCTGCGTCGCGATCCTGGCCTCACGGACACCGCGATCGAGGTGGGTCTGGTCGACCGGGCCTGGCTCGAGCAGCCCGGCCACTGGCCCATCCGCACGGCCCCGGCGCTCGATGTGATCGAGCGGTTCCTCGAGCGCTCGGTCGAACGCCGACCGTCCGCGCTGGCGTCGATCGGGCTCAACGCCTTGCAGCTGCTCGCCTACGAGCACCCTGGAGGCGGAGAGTCCGAGGTGCACCCGACCCCGATCTCGATCGTGTTCACCGACCTCGAGGGCTTCACCCGCTTCACGGCCCGCCAGGGGGACGAGGCGGCTCTGGCGCTGCTGGCGGATCACCACCGTGTGATCGGGCCCATCGTGCGGAGCCGTGGCGGCAAGGTGGTGAAGCGTCTCGGCGACGGCCTGATGCTCTCGTTCCCGTCGGCCGAGGCGGCCGTGCTGTCGGCCCTCGAGCTCCTCGACTCCCCTCCGCCCGAGCTCCGTCTGCGCGCCGGGGTGCACACCGGCGAGGCGGTCGTCACCTCGGATGACCTCATCGGCCATGACATCAACGTCGCGGCCCGCGTGACCGCTACGGCCAAGGGCGGGCAGGTGCTGGCGACCGTCGCCGTCCGGCAGGCGGTGGGCGAGCTGCGCGGCGTCACCTTCGGACGTGCCCGCCGTCGCAGCTTCAAGGGCGTGGACGAGACGGTGCAGGTGTGCCCCGTGCAGCGCAGTGGCTGACCCGGCTGTCGACATCTCGGCGGTGCTCGACGTGGTCGCCTTCCAGGCTCGCGCGTGCGCCTCCTCGTCCTCCCCCCTCTACGGGAGGGTCCTCGACGCGGTGGCGGCCGATCTGCGGGCCGGCGGCGTCTGCGCCGAGGTCCTGGCGGGTCGGGGTGACGATCCCTTCGGTTCCGCGCTGGCGTTGCGGTTCCTGGGCGCTGTGCACCGCATCGTGCTCGACGGCCGGGCGAGCGAGCTCGCCGCGTTCTACCCGTCGACCGGAGGGACGGATCGTGGTGACCCCGGTCCCGCCTTCCTCGGCACGGTGCGCCGCCATCGGGCAGAGGTGGCGCGCCGCACGGACGACGGCGTGCAGACCAACGAAGTCGGCCGGGCTGCCGTGCTCGTGGGTGGCTACGCCGAGGTGGCCACGCGCACGGGGCTTCCGCTGCGCGTGCTCGAGGTGGGCGCGAGCGCCGGGCTGAACCTGCGCTGGGATCACTTCGCCTACGACACGGGGCGTGTGGTGGCCGGAGATCCCCGCAGCCCTGTCCGCTTCAGCGGAGTGTGGGAGGGGGCGCCCCCGGAGCTTCCGGCTGCCTTCGACGTGGCCGAGCGGGCAGGATGCGACCGCAACCCCCTCGATGCCACCACGCCCGAGGGTCGCCTGGCTCTCATGTCGTTCGTGTGGCCCGACCAGCCTGAGCGCATGGCTCGGCTCGATGCCGCCATCGCGGTGGCGCGACGAGTGCCAGCCACCGTCGACCAGGGAGATGCCGCAGAATGGGTGGCGGCGCGCTTGGCGTCCCCCACACCGGGCCTGGCCACGGTGGTGGCCCACTCGATCGTGCTCCAGTACCTCTCCCCCGAGCGACGGAGCCGGTTCCGCGACACGCTCGCCGGCGCCGGGCAGCAGGCCACCGCCGCGGCCCCGCTGGCTTGGCTCCGCATGGAACCCGGTGGCGAGCGGGCCGAGCTGCGGCTCACGACCTGGCCGAACGGGGAGGAGCGCGTGCTGGCCACGGCCGGCTACCACGGTCAGCCCGTGTGGTGGAGCTCCGCCTTCTGAGCGACCGGTTTCGTGAGCACCTGGGCCAGCCCATAGCCGGCGGCCAGGCACGCGAGACCGCCCAGGCCGTCGATCCAGTAGTGGTTGCCGGTGAGCATGATGCACACGAGCGTGAGCACCGGGTGCAGGGCTGCGAGGAGCTTGGCCCACCGCCGGCGAACCAACGGCACGAGCACGATGGCGCTCCAGGTGGACCACCCGATGTGCATGCTCGGTAGGGCGGCGTACTGGTTCGACAGGTCCTTCATGCCCTCGTCGCCGAAGCTGATCCAGCCGCCGTAGCGCGCCACCGTGTCGACGTAGCCATACCTGTCGCAGCCGGGAGCGGTGATCGCGTCGGGAGGTGCGGCGGCCGCCGCCTCGGGCGCGTACACCTGGCAACCGCCGAACTCGCCCGGGTCGTCGAGGAGCCTCGGGGGCATGAGCGAGTAGGCGGCGAACCCGATCACCGCGAGCCCGGTGGTGAGGGCGAGGGTGTTGCGGAGCACGCGGTGGCGATGCGGGTGGACGCGGAACATCCACACCAGGGCCACGAAGGTGACCAGGAAGTGGGCCAGGCCGTAGTAGATGTTCCAAAGCCGGATGAGACCGTGGGCGGGCAGGTCGAGGTACCACTGCTGGAACCCCGGTTCCACGTAGAGGTGCAGGGCCCGCTCGATGGCGATGATGTCCTTGGCGTGCCCGAAGGCCGGACCCGGGTCGCCACCCGCCGAGCCGAACTGGTTCCGCACGATCGAGTACACGACGTAGACGAAGACGCCGAGCAGCACCTCCTTCCACCAACGGAGGCCAATGCGGTGGTGGTGCCGGTCGGCGTCCGCCGCGACGTCGGTCATCGGCACAGGGCTAGCAGGTCAGGCTGGCACCGGAAGGGCGGTGTCGGGACCAGGGAGGCGCCCGCCCACAGCGAAGGCCGGCGCGCCGAGCAGGCTCACGCCGAGGTTGAGCAGGTACAGCAGCAGGCCCAGGGCGATGGCGTCTTGAGCGGCCACTCCCAGGGGGCCGAGGAACAGGACGAAGGCGCCCTCCCGCACTCCGAGGCCAGAGATGCCGATCGGAAGCACCTGGGCGATGGCCACGGCAGGGAAGAACGCGAGCAGCGCGGTGAGCCCGGCGGGGCGGACACCGAGCGCCTGAGCGGCGGCCACCGCGGCCAGCACGAGCACGATCTGGTAGGCGAAGCCCACGAGCAGGACGTTCGCCGCCGCCCCGGGCTCGCGCCTCAGGCGATCGAGGCCGAGATGGACGGCGCCGGCGAACCGGCGCCAGCCGTCGCGTGCCGCGAAGCGTCCACCGATGCGCTGGTCGGCCACGGCGTACAGGAGGATGGACAGCGCCATCAAGGTCACGAAGGCCAGTCCCACGGCCACCTGCGTGGCCCGACCGAGGTGCTGGAGCGGTGGGTTCACGGTGAAGCCCACCAGGCTGATGAGCGGCAGGACCAGCCATCCCGTGAGCCGCTCGAGCACCACAGAGGCGAAGGTCTTGGGCGACTCGCCGGTCTCCTTCGACAGCCGGCTGACCCGCAGCACATCCCCGCCGATCGTGGTGGGCAGCACGTTCGAGACGAACTGGCCCGCGAGGTAGTGGCTCAGCAGACGGCGCAGGCCAGCGCGCAGGCCGAGCACCTCGAGCACCCGCTGCCAGCGCATCGCCGACAAGACGATCCCTGTGAGGGTGAGCACGACCGCCAAGCTCAGCCAGAGCAGCGTCCGGGCCGTGAGCTCTGGGACGACCTCGTCGAGCTCGATCGGAGGGACGCGCCAGATCAGCACGGCCAGCATCAGCGTGCTGGCACCAAGGCGCAGCGCCAGAGACACGGCCTGCTTCCGGTTCACCGTCTCCCCCCGTCGTCGAGCCAGTCCATCGTACGCCTCCCTGTCGCCACATCGGGCCGGCCGGTACGCTTCCGCAGATCGTTCGGCGGGACGGATCACCGGTGGAGCCCGCCCGAACCGCTACGACACACCCCTCTGGAGGGTCCATGCTCCGCAACCTCGTCCCCGCGCCCCTCCGTGGTGCCTGCGGGGCGGCCGGCTCGTGATCGAGCGGTCCCTCGAGGTCGAGGGTCATGGCGGTGCCGTCACCCTGACGGTGGCCGAGGCTGGCCATGGCGGGCGGCCGCTCCTCTTGGTGCACGGCTTCACGGGTGCCAAGGAGGACTTCACGGAGTGGCTCGATGTGCTCGCCGAGCTCGGTTGGCATGTGGTGGCGCCCGACCAGCGTGGTCATGGAGCGAGCAGCCATCCGGCGGAGGAAGCTGCCTATTCGCTTGATGCGTACGCCACCGACCTGCTCGCCCTGCTCGATGCCCTCGAGTGGGAGCGGACAACGGTGCTCGGGCACTCCATGGGTGGGATGGTGGTGCAGATGGCGGTGCTCCGGGCCCCGGTGCGGTTCGAGGCACTCGTGCTGATGAACACGTCGCACCGCTCCTTGCGCGTCGACCCTGGCCTCGTCGAGCTCGGCGTGGCCATCGCCCGCGCTGAGGGCATGGCGGCGGTGATGGCGGCCCAAGATGCGGTGGCGGAGGCCGATCCGCTCACATCCGGTGCCCGCGAGCGGGCGCTCGCCTCGCGGGAGGGCTACCGCGAGTTCGGCGAGCGCAAGATGCTGGCGTCGTCACCGGCCATGTACGCCGCGATGCTGCCGGCCCTCACCGGCGCCACCGACGACCGCGACCGCCTGCCCCACCTGGAGGCAGTCGACATGCCCACGCTGGTGCTGGTGGGCGACGAGGACGAGCCCTTCCTGGGGCCGTCACACCGCATGGCCGCCGTCATCCCCGGTGCAGAGCTCGTCGTGATCCCCGGCGCCGGTCACTCGCCCCAGTTCGAGAACCCCGCCGACTGGTGGGCGGCGCTCAACGAGTTCTTGACCCGCCTGTAGGTCAGCGAGCCTTCTCGAGGAAGCGCTCGGTCTCCACGACGACGCGGGTGACCTTGCCGGCCGCCACCAGGCCGCACTCGTCGGTGACCGACACGGTGAAGGTGAGTCGGCGGCCCTCGATCCGCTCGAGGGTGGCTTCCGCAGACACTGACGAACCGATGTTCGTGGGGGCCAGGTGATCCACCTGCACCCGCATCCCGACCGTGGTGTGGCCCTTCGGTAGATGGTCGCTCACGGCCCCCATGGCCGCTTCCTCCACCAGGGCGATGAGGCGGGGCGTGCCCAGCACGGCCACCTCGCCGGAACGGAGGGCCACGGCGGTGTCCTCGTGGGCGACCACCAGCTTGGCGCTCCCGTGGAGACCGACGGACAGAGGCACCTGGGTACGATACCCCGGACCGCCACCCGGCCACGAGGAGCCCGTTGCTCGACCACGACCTCATCCAAACCACCTTGGGCACGGCCCTGCGCACCGGCGGCGAGCTGGCCGAGATCTTCGTGGAGGACAAGACCAGCTCCAACGCCATCTTCGACGACGGCAAGGTCGAGAACCTCAGCTCCGGCCGCGACCGCGGTGCCGGCATCCGGGTGATCGTGGGGGACACCACCGGCTTCGCCCACACCGCCGACCTCTCCGCGGCCGGCTTGGCCGAGGCGGCCGAGGCGGCCGGTGCTGCCGCCCGCTCGGGCGGGGGAGGCGTGGTGGAGGTGGCCCTCACGCGCCAAGAGGCGCCCCGGCCGAACGAGATCGCGGTGCTGCCCGAGGACGTCGCCAAGGCCCGGAAGGTGGAGCTGCTGCGGCGGGCCGACGCCACCGCGCGCGGCGCGGGCTCGGCCATCACCCAGGTGACGGCGCGCTACGGCGACAGCCGCCGCCGGATCCTGATCGCCAACAGCGACGGCCTGCTCACCGAGGACGATCAGGTGCGCACGCTCTTCACGGTGATGGCGGTGGCGTCCGGCGACACCGGCATGCAGACCGGCTACCAGTCGCTGGGTCGCACCGTGGGCTTCGAGCTGTTCGACCGCTACGACGTCGATGACATCGCCCGCGAGGCGGCCGAGCGCGCGCTGCTCAAGCTGGCCGCCCGCCCGGCACCGTCGGGCACCATGCCGGTGGTCATCGGTCCCGGTGGCGGCGGCGTGCTGTTCCACGAGGCCTGCGGCCACGGCCTCGAGGCCGATCTCGTGGCCAAGGGCGCGTCTGTGTTCGCAGGTCGGATGGGGGAGCGGGTGGCCGACCCTCGGATCACCCTCGTCGACGACGGCACCATGGCGGAGGAGTGGGGTGCCTTCGCGGTGGACGACGAGGGCTCCCTCGCCCAGCGCAATGTGCTGATCCAGGACGGAGTCCTCACCGACTACATGTACGACCTCCTGCGCTCTCGCAAGGAGGGTCGGGTGCGGTCGGGTAACGGCCGCCGGCAGAGCTACAAGCACCTGCCGATGGTGCGCATGACCAACACCTACGTGCTGGCCGGCCCCGACGAGCCCGACGACATCATCGCCGGCACGCCAGACGGCGTGTACGTGGCCCACCTCGGCGGCGGCCAGGTGAACACCGCCACGGGTGACTTCGTGTTCGGCATGACCGAGGCCTACCTCATCGAGGGCGGGCGCATCACCGAGCCGATCCGCGAGGGCAACCTCATCGGCAACGGCCCGGCCGTCCTGGCCAGCATCGACGCCGTGGGCCACGACTTCGCCATGGGCAGCCCGGGGATGTGCGGCAAGGACGGCCAAGGCGTGCCGGTGGGCGACGGCGTGCCCACCCTGCGGGTGCCCGCCCTCACCGTAGGCGGCACGGCCTAGATGGCGGCCGCCAACCCGGAGCTGCTCGACGTCGCGGCCCGCATCGCCGAGATGGCCGGCGCCGGCGAGCAGGTCGAGGCCTTCGTCGCCCGCAGCACGAGCACCTCGGTGAAGGCCTACGGGGGCGAGGTGGAGAGCCTCACCCAGGCCAGCTCCGCCGGGGTGGGCGTCCGCGGGATCGTCGATCACCGGGAG